>LSQX01135610.1_pt1 | contig 35320 bp, 32 predicted proteins | sample 654561 | NCBI WGS metagenome assembly LSQX01 (sample SAMN04489861, study PRJNA283612) | anaerobic digester metagenome | isolation source: 4 biogas reactors fed with cattle manure at either 37C or 55C with and... | place: Denmark: Kongens Lyngby | collected 2014 | reverse complement strand
GCAGATGACCGGTGGCCCGCGCGGTTATTCCGAGCAGGACAAACAGGCGTTTGCAAATTCGCTCGATCGTATTATTACGCGTTTACAGCGAGAAAAAAGAGCCTAGCGAGATGTGGCAGCTGAGCAGCGTATTAAAGCGCTTCGCACAGCTGCACCAGCGCTTGCGCCCAGGCGGGATCGTCGTTTAAGCAGGGAACGAGTTCCAGTGATTCACCGCCTGCAGCTATAAATTGTTCGCGCCCGCGGATGGCTAATTCTTCTAAGGTTTCTACACAGTCAGCGACAAAAGCTGGTGACATCACTAGCAGCCTCTTGACGCCTTGTTGTGCCAGCTCATCCAGATGGGTTTCGGTGTAAGGCTCAATCCATTTAGCGCGCCCCAAGCGGGACTGAAAAGAGACCGACCATTGCGCAGGTTTAAGCCCCGCTTGCTCGGCAAATAACTCTGCACTACGGATACATTGAGCACGGTAACAGGTGTCTAGCACTTCTTGTGGTGCGGTTTTGCAGCAGTCTGGGCCAGATAAGCAATGCGATTTGGTTGGATCAAGTTTGCGTAAATGGCGTTCTGGCAGACCATGGAAACTTAATAATAGATGGTCAAAGTCTTGCGCCAAACTGGGTTGTGTCGTGGACAGCAGCGCATCAAGGTAGGGCTGGTCAGCGTAGAAGGCAGGCAAGATTTTTAGCTTAATATTCAAGCTGTGCTTAGCAATAATACGCTGAGTTTCCTCAATCGCTGTTGTGGTGGTGCTGTCGGCAAAGTGCGGATACAGCGGTGCCAAAACGATGCTTTTTGCCCCTTGTTCCACCAGTGCTAACAGTGCTTTTTCAATTGAAGGTTCAGCGTAGCGCATGCCCAGCTCAACTGGGCCATGCGACCATAATTCACGCACTTTATCGCACAAGCGTTGGCTGATGACGACTAGTGGCGAACCTTCTGGCCACCAAATAGATGCATAGGCCTGAGCAGACTCAGGCGGGCGTTTGCTAAGAATGAGAGAAACGAGTAAGCGGCGTATAGGCCAAGGCAGATCGATTACATAAGGATCCATCAGAAACTGGTTTAAATATGTTTTAACGTCAGCCACTGAGGTGGACTTAGGCGAGCCTAAATTAACTAAGAGTAAACCCTGCTTGGACATAATTATCTCTAACAATTGCAATAAATACAGGGGGCTATTGTATAGCCCCCTGTATTTGATTGCATGCTGTTTTATGCTGGAGCGGTTTCTGCCTGAGCACGCAACATGGTGATTTCTTTGTTCATCAGATCAATGCGGCGTGCCATGCTTTCGATGAGGCTGTTAGCGATGCGTGGGTTACTTTGCATCAGCGAGAGAAACTGATCTTTAGGGATGACCATTACGGTACAGGGTTCAGTTGCGATTACCGTTGCCGTGCGCGACTCTTGGGTAAACACGGCCATGGCACCAAAGATTTCATCTTTGCTAACATCGCCTACCTTTTGCCCGTCTACCCAGGCTTCGGCATGCCCTTCGATAATAATAAAGACGTGCTCGGCGATTTCGCCTTGGCGAATAAGCTCTTCGCCGGGAGCAAAGTGCTGGAAGCCGGTGGGTGGGTGGATGTCAGGCTGCTTGAGGCGCGCTAGAGCATCTACAGCCAGTGTGGACTGGCCTAGGATATATAGGTTGTATAGTTCTTGGCGTTCTTCGCAGGAGTAGATGTGCTTGAACACGGCGCGGCGGTCATAGGGAATCAGGCTGATTGGGTCTTCGTGTTTGTAGTGCCATCGAGGTAGATCCAGTCCTTGGCGTAAGCCAATGAAGTCGCCTTCTTTCAGATAAAATAGCGGACGCTGATCAACCAGTGTGTGTACCACACCGGTTTTGATTACATACAGCTGGTTGTCAGCCAGTACGTGAGATAAGTCTTCGTTGTGCTCAAAGACTAAGGCAGCACCACAAGGCTCCAAGCCTTGTAGTAGCTGTTGTGGAACTCCTTGGAGTCGACGAATTAAGGTTTCGGCATAGGCCGACTGTTCGCCCAGTAAGTACATAGAGGGTTTTCCTGCCTAATATATATAGGCGCGTAATGATAATGCACCACGTAGGCTTTTGCGTGATTTGTTGCGCAATATACATAATTGTTTTGTTAAACACAGCGCCTTAAGCGTGTTCCTGCCGTAATTGACATCAGAATTTCTTCGGCAGATAGGTGGTTAGCGAAATAGCACCCGGAAATCTGTGCTTTGTTGAGGCTGGCGCCTTCGAGCAATGTCTCTCTAAAGTCAATGCCGCGCAGATCGCAACTGCGCAGATAGGCGTCTCTGAAATCAATACCCTGTGCATTTAATCCACGTAAGTTTAATCCGCGAAAATCACCGCCGCGAAAGTCGATGCTTTCGTAGTTTCTGCACAGGTTGTTGAAGCCCTGCACGTCTTCGTTCACAAGTAACTCATACAGGGGATGTGTAAGTTTTTGCGGTCTGGCCATGGTAAACCTCCACTGAAGTTGGATGTGCACACATAGTTTGTTAATAACATAATGCAAGTAACTTCAAATTTGGAATGCAATACATTGATTTTTTATTGTATTTGTTCATACCATCCTGCGACTGAGTATAGGCGTGTTTGCTGTTAATACGCAAAAAACATTCAGCGACGTTAGTGTGAACTGGGTAGCTTTTAAAATTTGCGCTTTAATCCGATGCTTTGCATAATCCGTGCACGTTTAAATTAGGAGTAATCCTGTGGTGGCAGTGCCAAATAATTCAAATAAAAGCACCACTATTGTGCAGATAACTGACAGCCATCTTTTTCAAGAAACGGACGGTTGTTTGCTTGGCATATCTACCTATTCCAGTTTGCGGGCTGTGGTTGATAAAGTATTAAGCGAACAGCCAGATGTGCAATTAGTGCTGGGAACGGGCGATATTTCCCAGGATGGCACAGCCAATTCGTATCGGCATTTTATTGAGCAAGTCAGTAGAATCGATGCGCCCTTGCGCTGGATGGCGGGTAATCATGACGTCAGCAGTGTGCTGCACAGCTCTAGCGCGGCGACCCAGTGGCTGCAACCCATTTATGATCTAGATGCTTGGCGGATTATCTTGCTGGACTCCTCTGTGGACGGCTCTGTTTTTGGCTATTTGACGCCTGAGCAGCTGCAACTGCTTGAGCAAGCGTTGGATACTGCTGAAGAACGGCATGTGCTAATAGCCTTGCATCATCATCCCGTGCCGATAGGCTGTGCGTGGCTGAACAATTTGGGCTTGCGTAATGCCGATGAGTTTTTGGCCATCACTGATCGTTATAGCAGTGTCAAAGGTGTTATTTGGGGGCATATTCATCAAGAGTTTGAGTCGCTGCGCAACGATGTGCACTTGCTGTCAGCGCCCTCTACCTGTGTGCAGTTTAAACCCCAGAGTATTGATTTTGCGGTAGACGATTGCGCGCCAGGCTATCGTTGGTTAAAGCTGTTTGATGATGGACGCTTTAGTACAGGTGTTTCGCGTGTTGCTGCCGACCTGTTTCATCCGGATATGGATGTTACCGGGTATTAAGCATATTCTGCCGCGTCAACTCTAAGTGTATAATTCTGCTAGAATGCCGCCTCCTATATGGCGAATTCTGGCCATTTCTCTGTACTATCAACACTGATTTTCACTATTCATCTTCATTCAAAAAGAATCCTGCATGACCAACACTACCTACACCGCTGATGCCATTGAAGTTCTATCTGGTTTGGACCCGGTGCGTAAACGCCCGGGCATGTATACCGATACCACCCGCCCCAATCATTTAGCCCAGGAAGTTATCGATAACAGTGTGGATGAGGCGCTGGCTGGACATGCACGCAGCATTCAGCTGGTGTTGCATGAAGACCAGTCTTTAGAGGTGATTGACGACGGTCGCGGTATGCCGGTGGACATTCATGCGGAAGAAGGTATCTCTGGGGTTGAACTGATTTTTACCCGTTTACATGCCGGCGGTAAGTTTTCCAATAAAAACTATGAGTACTCAGGCGGCTTACATGGCGTGGGCATATCCGTGGTTAACGCACTGTCGACCCAGCTTGAGGTGCGAGTGCGCCGTGACGGGCAAGAATATCAGATGAGTTTCCGCGATGGCTTTAAAGCCAGTGAGCTGGAAGTGATTGGCACAGTGGGTCGGCGTAATACGGGCACCAGTGTGCGGTTTTGGCCCGATGGCAGTTACTTTGATAGCGCACGGTTTTCTATCAGTCGTTTAAAGCATGTGCTGAAGGCTAAAGCAGTATTGTGCCCGGGTTTAACCATTAGCTTTCATGATAAAAACACCGATGAGAAAATAGAGTGGTTCTATGAGGATGGTTTGCGTACGTATTTGGCTGATGCGGTAGCGCAATGGCCACGTCTGCCAGAGGCGCCTTTTTGTGGCGAGTTGGTGGGGACGGGTGAACGTGTCGAGTGGGCGTTACTCTGGTTGCCCGAAGGTGGTGATAGTATCCAGGAAAGTTACGTTAACCTGATACCTACAGCGCAGGGTGGCACCCACGTAAACGGTTTACGTCAAGGCTTATTGGATGCGCTGCGTGAGTTTTGTGATTTTCGTAGCCTGTTACCACGCGGCGTTAAGCTGGCCCCAGAGGATATTTGGGAGCGTATCAGTTTTGTTTTATCGCTAAAAATGCAAGAGCCGCAGTTTTCTGGACAAACTAAGGAGCGTCTCTCTTCACGCACGGCGGCTGGTTTTGTCACCGGTGCGGTAAAGGATGCCTTTAGTCTCTGGCTCAACACTCACTCCGAACTCGGCTTGCAGTTGGCGGACATGGTGATTGAGCAAGCAGGTCGGCGATTAAAATCAGCGCGAAAAGTAGAACGCAAACGGGTCACTCAAGGCCCAGCATTACCCGGCAAGCTAGCGGATTGTGCAGGGCAAGATCCAAGCCGCAGTGAATTGTTTTTGGTAGAGGGTGATTCTGCAGGCGGCAGTGCCAAGCAGGCGCGTGATAAAGAATACCAAGCGATTTTGCCTTTGCGCGGCAAAATTTTGAATACCTGGGAAGTGGATGGCAGCGTGGTGCTGGGCTCACAGGAGGTCCATAACATTGCTGTCGCTATAGGTGTTGATCCCGGCGCAGAAGATTTAAGCCAGCTACGTTACGGAAAAATTTGTATTTTGGCGGATGCCGACTCAGATGGCTTGCATATTGCGACCTTGCTGTGTGCGCTATTTGTCCGCCACTTTAGAGCCTTGGTTGATGCTGGGCATGTGTATGTAGCCATGCCGCCTTTGTACCGCGTTGACTTGGGAAAAGAGGTGTTTTACGCGCTGGATGATGAAGAGAGGGATGCCATCTTGGCGCGTATTGAAGCTGAGAAAAAGCGCGGCAAACCACAGGTGACACGCTTTAAAGGCTTGGGTGAAATGAACCCGCCGCAGCTTAGGGAGACTACTATGGATCCCAATACGCGCCGTTTGGTGCAGCTAACTATGCATGACGGTAGCGCTGCAGAAGAAATGTTGGATATGTTGCTGGCCAAGAAACGCGCAGCCGACCGCAAAAGCTGGTTGGAAAGTAAAGGCGATCTGGCTGAGGTCAGCGTGTAAACCGCTGTGTGGGCGTGAATGTTTTCGTTGTCTCAGAAGTATAAAATCAATCAATCTTTGCGAAGCCTATTATGACTGATGGTGTTGAATTAAGTTTAGATGGAGTAGAGCGTCGCTCGCTGGCGGATTTTAGCGAGCAAGCGTATTTGAACTACTCCATGTATGTAATTATGGATCGCGCTCTGCCGCATATTGGCGATGGGTTAAAACCCGTGCAGCGGCGTATTGTTTACGCCATGAGTGAGCTTGGATTGGATGCGGATTCAAAGCATAAAAAATCAGCGCGTACCGTGGGTGACGTATTAGGTAAGTATCACCCCCACGGTGATAGTGCCTGTTATGAGGCCATGGTGCTCATGGCGCAGCCCTTTAGTTATCGCTATCCGCTGGTGGATGGTCAGGGTAACTGGGGTGCTCCCGATGATCCGAAATCCTTTGCCGCCATGCGCTATACCGAGGCGCGTTTGGCACGCTACACCGAGGTGTTACTCAGCGAGTTAGGACAGGGTACGGTTAATTGGGTGCCCAACTTTGATGGCACCATGGATGAGCCGGATGTGTTGCCAGCGCGTTTGCCGAACCTGCTGCTGAACGGTACGACAGGGATTGCCGTGGGTATGGCCACCGATGTACCGCCGCATAACCTTAGAGAAGTGGCGGCCGCCTGTATTCATCTGCTGGATCACCCAGGCGCGACAGTAATTGAATTGTGCGAACATATTCCCGGGCCGGATTACCCAACCGATGCGGAAATTATTACGCCACGCGATGAGCTGTTAAAGCTTTATGAGCAAGGTCGTGGCTCAGTACGCATGCGTGCTGTGTATCACGAAGAAGACTCTGAACTGGTTGTTACCGCATTGCCGCATCAAGTGTCGGGTGCGAAAGTAATTGAACAAATTGCTGCACAAATGCAGGAAAAAAAGCTGCCCATGGTGGTGGACCTGCGTGATGAATCAGACCATGAAAACCCCTGCCGTATTGTAATTGTGCCACGCTCGAATCGGGTGGATACACAAGAGTTAATGCGGCACTTGTTTGCCACGACACATTTAGAGTCCAGTTACCGCGTGAACATGAACGTGATTGGATTGGATGGCCGACCTCAGGTAAAAGATCTGCGTACCCTACTGACCGAATGGTTGGTGTTTCGTGTGGAAACGGTACGTAAACGTCTGCAATTTCGTTTAGACCGAGTAGAAAAGCGTCTGCATTTATTAGAGGGGCTGTTGATCGCCTTTTTAAATCTGGACGAAGTGATTGAAATCATCCGTAACGAAGAGCATCCCAAAGCGGTGTTGATGGAGCGTTTTGGCATCACGGAGGTGCAGGCCGATTACATCCTTGATACCCGCTTGCGTCAATTAGCTCGTTTGGAAGAAATGAAAATCCGTGGCGAGCAGGATGAGCTCAGTAAAGAACGTGAGCGTTTGCTGAGCCTGCTGGGAAGTGAGGCGAAACTGAAAAAACTGGTGCGTAAAGAACTGGTAGACGATGCGCAAACCTACGGCGATGACAGACGTTCGCCCATGGTTGCGCGTGGTGAAGCGCGTGCGCTCTCTGAGGCAGATCTAACACCTGCTGAATCGGTAACCGTGGTGGTTTCTGCTCAAGGCTGGGTACGCAGTGCGCGTGGACATGATATCGATCCTGCAGGATTAGCCTATAGAACCGGCGATGCGTTTAAGGCGGCGGCATTAGGACGTTCTAATCAACATGCAGTGTTCCTTGATAGCAGTGGGCGCAGTTACTCATTATTGGCGCACACTTTACCATCGGCACGTGGGCATGGTGAGCCGCTATCGGGTCACTTAAGCCCCCCAGCTGGCGCGACCTTTGAGCATGTACTGCTACCTAACGAACAGGACCTATATGTGTTAGCGTCTGATGCAGGCTATGGCTTTATTATTAAGGGCGAAGAAATGCTGGCCAAAAATAAAGCCGGTAAAGCGTTAATCAGTCTGCCTAAAGCAGCCAAGGTATTAACACCTAAACGGCTACGCACGCAAGAAAATATGCAGATTGCTGTGGTTACTACGGACGGTCGCTTGTTGCTGTTCCCCGTAACGGACTTACCACAACTAAGCAAAGGCAAGGGCAACAAACTCATTGGCATCCCCAGTGACCGTGCCGCGAAGCGTGAAGAGCTGGTGGTGGATTTTGCTTTAGTGCCAGAGGGCGCTAACTTGGTTGTTGAGTCAGGTAAGCGCACATTAACCCTGAAAAATACCGACCTACAGCATTATTGTGGTGAGCGTGGCAGGCGTGGTAACAAGTTGCCGCGCGGCTTCCAGCGAGTTGACGGAATCAGCGTTCCTGAGGAGTAAGGTGTCTATGCAAACCAGCGCAGAGCTGACATGGCAGCAAGATGAGCAGACGCCCTGTTTGCTGGTGGCTGGGCATTGGACATTACATACGCGCAAACCTGAGGTGATCGAAGTATGGCGGCAAGCAGGACGATTACCCAAACAGGTTCGACTGCAGATTGAAGTGGCAGAGTGGGACTCAAGCTTGCTGGCGCTGATTCGCCGGGTGCAGCGGCTGGCTGAGCAAGAACAAATCGGCTTGGATATTCAAGGTTTGACTGAAGGGATGCAGCGTTTATTGGAGATGGCCGCAACCCCTTCAACTCAGGTGCAAGTTGAAACAACCCCTGACTATAGCTGGCTGACCCGTTTGGGGCTTAGTGCGTTTGCATTAGCTGCCATGCTAGAGCGCAGCGCTACCTTTTTAGGTGAGGTGGCGCTAAGTGCTGCACGCGTGCCCTTTGGTCGAGCACGGATGCGCAAAATGGATTTCTGGCATGCATTTCAACAGTGTGGCCCGGGTGCATTGCCTATCGTGGCACTGATCGCGGTCTTGGTGGGTTTGATTTTGGCCTTTGTCGGTGCTGTACAGTTGGAAGCTTTTGGCGCGCAAATATACATTGCCAACATGGTGGCGATTGGCATGACTCGTGAAATGGGTGCGCTGATGACCGCGGTGATTATGGCCGGTCGAACCGGTGCTTCCTATGCTGCCGAGTTAGGCAGTATGCAGGCCAATGAGGAAGTGGATGCGCTGAAAACCTTTGGTTTTCCACCGCTAGAGTTTTTAGTTTTGCCCAGAGTGTTAGCACTGCTGGTGAGCATGCCGATTTTAACCTGCTTTGCTGATGCCCTAGGGATTCTGGGCGGCTTTATTATTGGTTATGGTTTATACGATATCTCGGCGATTCAGTACCTTAACCAAAGCCTGCAAATGGTTTCTACCACCGATTTTTTTATCGGGTTATTTAAGAGCGTTATTTTTGCAATGCTGATCGGCTTGATTGGTTGTTACTACGGGCTAAACAGTGGTCGCAATGCTCAAGCAGTAGGACAGGCGACTACTAAAGCGGTTGTGAGCATTATTGTGGCATTGGTCGTGAGTGATGCATTGATTACGATTATTTGCACTAGGCTGGGGATCTAAGCATGACGGATGTGGTGTTGCAGGCCAAAGATCTAAGTGCAGGCTACGGCGAGCTTGTTATTCAGCGCGATCTCAACTTTAGCATCCGCAAAGGTGAAGTCTTTGTGGTGATGGGTGGCAGCGGCTGTGGAAAAAGTACGCTGCTACGCCATTTAATCGGTTTGCAAGCGCCGCTGGCAGGACAGATTTTATTCCAAGGGCGTGATTACTGGGCGCAAACTGAGGATGAGCGCGCTGAGTCACAGCAACACTTTGGTGTGCTCTATCAAAATGCTGCCCTATGGGGGGCAATGACTCTAGAAGAAAATATTTGCCTGCCGCTAGAAACGTGGCGGCCTAACCTGAGTCAGGCTGAACGAAGTGAGCTGGCGACCATTAAACTGTCATTAGTGGGTTTGGCAGATTGTGAGCAGCTGTATCCGGCTGAGCTGTCTGGTGGCATGCGTAAGCGCGCCGCGCTGGCGCGTGCGTTGGCATTGGACCCGCAAGTGTTGTTTTTTGATGAGCCCTCTGCTGGGCTGGATCCGCTAAGCTCTATGGCTTTGGATGAGCTTATCTTACAATTGCGTGACACACTGGGCGCCAGTATTGTGCTGGTTACCCATGAGTTGCCCAGTATTTACCGAGTCGCGGATACCTGTTTGTTTTTAGACAATCAAACCCGCACCCAGATTGCTTTGGGTACGCTCGATGAGCTGCTAAATGATGGGCCGGACGTGGTTCAGCGATTCTTAAAGCGCACAGAGCAAATTGAAAAGAGAGACTCACAATGAGCCAACCTAGAAAACCTTTTTTAATTGGTGTGTTTATTTTTGCTGGCATAGCGCTATTTGTTGCTGGGCTATTAATCATGGCACGTGACAATGTGTTTAGCCGTCCCGTGGAATATGTGGTGTATTTTACTGGTGCTTTGGATGGGCTGGATGTGGGAGCTGACGTCACCTATCGCGGGGTAAAGGTAGGGAGTGTGCAGGATATTCGCCTGTCCTATGACCCCAAATTAAAAGACGTCATCATGCCTGTGGTCATTCGTATCACTACCGATCACGGTCGAAAAAAACATGCCGGCGCGCAACTCAATAGCTCCATTACTCAGCTTATTGAGCGTGGTTTACGGGCGCAGCTGCAGACGCCTAGCTTTTTAACGGGCAAAGCCATAGTGGCGTTAGATATTTTCCCTGATCAGGTAGGTTACGTGCGCGATCCTAGCGTTGTTGATTTACCTGTAATTCCTACCGTGCCCTCAAAGATTGATCAAGCGGCTGACTTGTTGCGCGATTTGGTTGCAGGTCTCAAAGAAGTGCCAGTTAAAGAAACCTTGCTTGCCGTGAACCAAACGTTAGCCAGTGTGGATAAGCTAGTAAACTCGCCGGATTTGCAGTCAGGTCTGGCAGGGTTTAGTCAGACAGTGCAAAATTTCGCCCAAATTAGTAGCGAGCTACAGAAAGTGTTGCCCAGTATGTTAGACAATGTGCAGGATGGCAGCGATGAGCTTAAAGCAGCTTTGACGGATATGCGTATGGCAGCGCACAGTGCTAAGCAGGCATTAGAAGCTATGGATGAATTGGTTGTGGAAGGTAAGCGTAGTATCGGGCCGCAGTCAGAGCTGCAGTACGAGGTGCTGCAGGCCTTACAAAATGTCGCCCAAGCTAGCAAGGCATTGCAGCGCACGGCAGAAACTATAGAGCAGCAACCACAGTCGTTGCTTTTTGGAAAAAAACGGTGATTTTGATGAAGTTTGGGCGTGGTTTTTTAAGCGCAGTATTGGTAGCTTTTTTTACTTTAAGTGCTGGCTGTAGTTTTGCGCCGGTTGAGTTTTATCAGCTGCAGCGTGATACACAGACTATGAACACTGCGATTGAGGGGCCGGCAGTATTGATAGGACCGGTTAAACTTGCTGATTATTTGCAACGTGAGCATATCCTACAACGTCAGCCAGATGGGCGTTTATTGTATAGCCGTGAAGGTCGTTGGGCGGGCGACTTGCAAGAAGAAATAGGTTTGTTGCTATTGCGTCATATTGCACAGCAAACGGGCAACAGCCATATTGCGCTGTACCCCGATCGTGTCGGTGTAGTGCAGCAAGTGCAGATTGTCTTAAATATCAGCAGGCTGGATTCAGGCCCACAACAGCCGGTAGTGCTGGAAGCGCAGTGGCGTTTATTGGACGCGCAGGGGCGTACGCGTGACAGCAATGTTGTGCGTTTTGAAGAACCCCATGACGGCGATTTAGCAGCACAAATAAAAGTACAGAGTGAACTGTTACAACGCTTAGCCGATCAGCTGGCCGTTAAGGTCAAAGCGTTTTTACAGCCCAAAAAAGCTGCTACTTCTGCGGCGCGTAATAAAGCCAAGCAAACAGAGGATAAAACGGTCAACAGTCCAGCAAGCATCACGGATGTTGTCGCTGAACCCCAGGTGTACCGTTTCTAATATTTTTTACTGCATCAGTATCTGCAGCTGTTTGTCGAGTTGAGCGGGATAGGGTGCCAGCAGTCGCTCAACACAGTTCGCACCCTCAGGCCGAGCAATGCTGCGAATGCGAGCACAGGCCTGAGCGCGGCTATCAACAGCTAACTCGTTACTAACCAGTAGTAGATTGCGACTAAATCGGCTTAGCTCCAATGCACTCTTTACGCTGGGTTGGCTCAGTAGTGATGCTGGAGTTAAATCGCTAATCACTTCGCCATAACTAATGCCTAGTTGCAAGCCGACGGTGATACCGCTGTCGGCAATGTCAACTTGCAGGCTATGACCAAACTCGCGCAGTAATTCGCCGCAGCACAACGAATAACGCACAAAATGCTCGTTTGAATCATCAAAAAACAACAGTGTGCGCCCGTCATCCAGCTGGATAAGCTGCGCGCTATATAAGTCCGCCGTTTTGGCTAGAGCATGATGATAGGTATCAAAGAGCTGGGTGAGCCGTTGGCTGGATAAATGCTCTTGTTTTTTACTCAGGCTAAGCTGCACAGCGAGAACAATGGTGGCTGTCTTGGCTTTTTCGGCATCAGCGGTTGCGTGGCTGCAGGTATCCAGCACGCCGCTGGGCAGTTGCATGACATCCAGATGCTGGTTGGAGGCCGTTTGTTTGTCCGGTTCAGAGTCTGCCTGTTCAGCCGCCAACAAATCATGCAAAACGGGCGGTGCCAGCAATGCATCTAGCGCCTGTGCCAAGTGACCGATTTCATCGTTGCGTTCTGTATGCGGAGCAGCGGTGACTGGATTTTGTGTCCAGTATTTGAGCGTTTGCATCGGTTTGCGAATACTGACTGCAAGACGATGAACCAAATACATGGCGACGGCTAAAATGAGCAGCGCCAACAACGCCATGCTTTGCAAGCTTTTATACATGGGTTGCTGTAAGCGTTTAACATCGATGCTAATTTGTAGCGTGCCAGCCAGTACACGCTGAAAGGTCAGTTGGTGGCTGTACAGGTTGCTGTTAGCCGCAGGGCGCTTGCCCACTTCAACCAGAGTGCTGTTGTCAGGACTGTAGAGCGCAGCATGGCTTACATAAGGATTATTAATCAGTTCGCGTAGCAGAATGTTAAGGCCTAGGGTATCTTCGGCGGCTAAAGAAATCATCGCCTCTTTGGCCGTTTGGCTGATGAGAGTCTCGCCCAGTGCATCCGCCTGTTGCTGAGTGGACGATTGCCATTGAGCGTAAACCATCCAACCAAACAGTAAAATAGAAAACAGCAAGATAGCTGTGCACGATAAAACAAGTTTTTGACTGATAGTCAGATCGCGTAACAGCTTGGGCATTTGCATGAAGAGAACTCAGTTAAGGCGTTAGGGGGAGGCAATTCTAACAAAACCGCCGTGGGAACACAGCAGCATAACTACTGCAGCTTTTTGTGATACAGGCTAAAATGCCTTTTGTTTAATGATTTAGTGCGGAGTGTAGCGCCTTGCGAGAAATTGTATTGATCAATATAACGGGTGAAGACCGTCCGGGCTTAACCGCTGCCATTATGAGCGTGCTGTCGCAAACGGGGGTGAATGTCCTTGATATAGGCCAAGCGGTGATTCATGACACCCTATCTTTTGGCATCTTGGTTGAGATTCCGCATGATAAGCAGGCGGCAGATACACTAAAAGACGTGCTGTTTACCGGCTATAAAATGGATCAACAGGTACGTTTTACGCCTGTATCTGAGCAAGACTACCAGCACTGGGTGTCAGGTAAGGGCAAGTCGCGCTATATAGTAACTTTGCTCACCCGTAAGGTAACAGCAGAGCAACTGCACCGTGTTAGTGCCATTACCGCCAGCAATGGTTTGAACATTGATCATATTGATCGCCTTTCAGGACGCATGCCGTTAGATATGCCAGCGGATCAAAGTAAAGGCTGCATTGAGTTTTCCGTGCGCGGTGAACCTAAAGATGTCGATGCGTTGCGTGCTGAGTTTTTAAGCGTGGCGCAAGAACTAAACGTGGATATTGCCTTTCAGCGTGATACGGTGTTCCGCCGCAACCGCCGTTTAGCCGTGTTTGATATGGACTCCACTCTAATTGAAGCAGAAGTGATTGACGAGCTGGCCAAAGCCGCTGGAGTGGGTGAGCAAGTGGCAGCCATTACTGAACGTGCCATGCACGGTGAATTGGACTTTAAAGCCAGTTTCCGCGAGCGTTTAGCTTTGTTGGAAGGCTTGTCAGAAGGGGTCCTGCAAAGTATTGGCGACTCGCTGCGCTTAACCGAAGGGGCAGAAACCCTGTTTGCTGAACTGAAACGCCTCGGTTATAAAACGGCGATTTTATCCGGCGGTTTTACCTACTTTGCTAAACAGCTGCAAGCCAAGCTGAGTATAGATTATGTGTATGCCAATGAACTGGAAATCATCGATGGCAAGCTGACCGGTCGCGCCATTGAGCCTATTGTTGATGCGCAGCGTAAAGCAGACTTGCTCAAAGAGTTGGCTAAAAAAGAAGGTTTGCGTTTAGAGCAGACCATTGCTGTGGGCGATGGAGCTAATGATTTGCCGATGCTTGGTTTAGCTGGTTTGGGTGTGGCATTTCGGGCGAAGCCCATGGTGAAGAAAAGTGCGCGCCAAGCGATATCAACGCTGGGCTTGGATGGCATTTTGTATTTGCTAGGGTACCGTGATCGTGATGGGCAGGAAAACTAAGGAGAGGGGGTATTGTGCATTCAATAATGCCGGGCCCTGAGTTATAATTAGTCCATTAGATAAACCACGCCGTATAGCGTGGTTTATCATTTGTGTACTATAAAAACTTATTTGCATACAGAGGCGAAACACATGAACGCATTGGTCGGTGTAATTATGGGGTCCAAATCGGACTGGTCCACCATGAGTCATAGTATTGATATGCTGGAAACGCTAGGCATAGCTTACGAAGTGCAGGTGGTTTCTGCGCACCGTACCCCTGACTTACTCTTTAGCTATGCCGAGCAGGCGCATGAGCGTGGTATCCAAGTTATTATCGCCGGTGCTGGCGGCGCGGCGCATTTGCCAGGCATGTGTGCGGCAAAAACCCATTTGCCAGTGCTGGGAGTGCCAGTGCAGTCGTCCATGCTCTCTGGTGTGGATTCATTGCTCTCTATTGTGCAAATGCCTGCTGGCGTACCTGTAGCTACGCTGTCGATTGGTAAGGCGGGGGCGATCAACGCCGCTTTGTTAGCAGCCAGTATTCTCTCGCATCAACACCCACAGATTTTGCAAACGCTGCACCAGTACCGTGAGCGGCAGACCCAAGCCGTCTTGGCTAACCCAGACCCACGTGAGGCTTAACCCATGAAAGTAGGCGTGATAGGCGGTGGCCAGTTAGGTCGCATGCTAGCGTTGGCGGGTACACCGCTAGGTATGCAGTTCTCATTTTTAGATCCTGCCGCAGATGCCTGTGCCGCAGCACTGGGCGAGCACTTGCTGGGTGACTATGATTCGCAACAGCATCTTAAGCAGCTGGCGCAATCAGTAGATGTGGTTACCTTTGAATTCGAAAACGTTCCCGCAGAAACCGTGGCGTATTTATCCCAGTTTGTGCCGGTTTATCCCAATGCTGAATCCTTGCGTATTGCACGGGATCGATTAAACGAAAAAATGCTGTTTGAAAAACTAGGTATACCCGTCACTAAGTTTGCCGATGTGTTATCGCAGGAAGGTTTAGAGCAGGGCGTAGCAAAGGTGGGTTTACCTGCTATTTTGAAAACTCGCACCATGGGCTATGACGGCAAAGGACAAAAAGTCTTACGCAGTACGGCTGATGTTCAAGGCGCTTTTTCTGAGCTAGGCAATGTGCCCTGTTTGTTGGAAGGCTTTGTTGATTTTTCCAGCGAAGTGTCGGTCATTGCTGTGCGTGGTCGTGACGGTGAAATTCGCTGTTATCCGCTGGCGCACAATACGCATCATGATGGAATTTTGCATTTATCGATTGCCAGCCAAGCGCACCCGTTGCAGTCGCTCGCCGAAGACTATGCCAGCCGCGTGCTCAATGAATTGGAGTATGTCGGTACGTTGGGTTTTGAGTTTTTCGTGGTGGATGACGGTTTAATGGCCAATGAAATCGCCCCGCGGGTGCACAACTCTGGGCATTGGACCACCGAGGGCGCGCAATGCAGTCAATTTGAAAATCATCTGCGCGCTATTGCGGGCTTACCGTTGGGCAGCACCGCTACGTTAGAGCGTAGCGCTATGCTTAACTGCGTAGGGCGCATGCCAACAGCGCAGCAAATACTGCAAATCGCAGATACACATGTACATGATTACAACAAAGCGGAAAAGCCGGGGCGCAAGGTGGGACATATCACGCTACGCTGTGAGAGTGAAGAGCAGCTAGAGCAGCAAATCAGTCAGGTAGAAGCATTGCTGCGTAGTCTTTAGTACGAGTAATTAGTCACAGACACAACAGATACATAGCGACAATGGTATAAATTGAAAATAGTCATGTGCGTGACCTCTGGAATTGATTTACCCTTAAGCAAGTTGTATTTAATTTACGCTTATTGAGCCTGCTATGTTAAAACAAATACCTGTTACCAGCGTGGTGTTAGGCATGTACATCCATGAGTTATGCGGCTCATGGATGGATCACCCGTTTTGGAAAACAGGTTTTTTACTGGATAACCCAACTGACTTGCAGCGTTTACGTCAAAGCTCAGTCACTGAAGTATGGATTGATGTCAGCAAGGGATTGGACACGCAGGAAGGCGTAACCCAAGAGCAGGCAAATCAGCGTGCACAAAGTATTTTAGCCGCAGCCAACAAGCAAACAGAACAAAGTGTTCTGGTTAGCGAATTACAGCGAGCGGCCAATATATGCGAGCGTTCGCGTGATGCTGTAGTTAGTATGTTTAGCAACGTACGCATGGGTAAAGCAGTCGATATCCAGCAGGTGGAAACCGCTCTAAATGAAATGACCGAATCAGTCATGCGTCATCCCGGTGCGTTAATAAGTTTAGCGCGACTAAAGCAGGTGGATGAATATACCTATATGCATTCAGTCGCAGTCAGCGCACTGATGATGGCTTTAGCGCGGCAAATGCAGTTTGATGAAGAGCAGATGCGTGAGGCGGGCTTAGCCGGCTTGTTGCATGATTTGGGGAAGATGGCGATCCCTGAGTCTATTTTGAATAAACCAACCAGCCTTACCGATACCGAGTTCGAGCTTATTCGTATGCATCCGCTGTACGGTGCGCGCTATTTAAAAAGAGGGGTTTCTTCAGTCAGCCCTGAGGTGCAAGATGCCTGCCTGCATCATCACGAAAAAATTGATGGCAGCGGCTATCCACATAAGCTTACACATGAAAAAATTGGCTTGTTATCACGCATGACGGCTGTGTGCGATGTCTATGACGCAGTTACCTCCGACAGGCCGTATAAAAAAGGCTGGGGACCCTCAGAGGCAATTCAACGTATGGCGCAGTGGCATGGCCATTTTGACCCGCAAATTTTCCAAGCTTTTGTCCGTACCGTAGGAATTTACCCTATAGGTTCGCTAGTGCGTTTAGCCAGCGGCCGCTTGGGTGTGGTGATTGAACAAGATCAGCATTCTTTGTTAAAGCCCAAAGTTAAGGTGTTTTTTTCGAGCAAGTCGAAAGTGCCGGTTGAGCAAGAAATTATCGATTTAGCCGGTGCGCGCTGTAATGAAGAGATTGTGGCGCGTGAGCGGGTGGAAGACTGGGGTTTTAAAAACTTTGACCAGCTGTGGATGGAGTAAGGGTGCAAAAAGCCGCTGATTTGCTTTAATATGGCTCTTCAATTTACCCCTCAGCTCGATGCTGTCCACACAGTGATAGAGAACTTCATGCAGCCTTATTTTATAGCTCCCTCCATTTTATCCGCCGACTTTGCCCGCTTGGGTGAAGACGTTGACAAAGTCCTTGCTGCCGGTGCGGATGTGGTCCATTTTGATGTGATGGACAACCACTATGTTCCTAATCTCACCATCGGACCTATGGTCTGTAGCGCATTAAGAAAATACGGTGTTACGGCTCCCATTGACGTACATCTGATGGTGCAGCCAGTGGACCGTATTATTGGTGATTTTATCGAGGCGGGAGCCAGCTATATCACCTTCCACCCAGAAGCCTCAGCGCATGTTGATCGCTCATTGCAGTTAATTAAAGATGGCGGCTGTAAAGCGGGTTTGGTTTTTAACCCAGCTACATCTTTAGATACGCTTAAGTACGTGATGGATAAAGTCGATATGATTTTGTTGATGAGCGTTAATCCGGGTTTTGGTGGGCAAAAATTTATTCCCAGCACGTTGGACAAACTACGTGAAGCGCGCGCACTGATTAACGCCAGTGGTCGAGATATTCGCTTAGAAGTTGATGGCGGTGTTAATTTGCACAACATTCGTGCCATCGCCGAAGCGGGTGCAGACACCTTTGTTGCGGGGTCGGCCATCTTTAATGCGCCTGATTACGCAGAAGTGATTGCACAAATGCGCGCTGAGTTGGCGCAGGTGTAAAGGTGAATCAACTCGAATGCTTGTTTGCCGGTAGATTGCCTAAATTAATCATGTTTGATCTGGATGGCACCCTGCTGGACTCCGTACCTGACTTAGCTGCAGCTGTAGATATCATGCTGGCGCAGTTGGAGCGCCCACCGGTAGATATTGAGCAGGTGCGCCAATGGGTAGGAAACGGCGCGCTGATATTAGTCCAGCGCGCATTGGCTGGCAGTTTTGATTACTCAAGTATCAGTGCCGCTGAAGCAGAGCCGGCGTTGCAGATTTTTTTACAAGCCTATGCACAGCAAAGCACGCGCAGCCATTTGTATCCTGGGGTCTTGGATACTTTGACGGCTTTAAAAAACAAGGATATTAAGCTGGCCATTATCACTAATAAGCCAGAGCAGTTTTTGCCTGATTTGTGGCGTAGCCATGGTCTAACAGGCTTGTTTGATTGGGTGGTAGGTGGCGATACGCTAGCCAAGCAAAAGCCCGATCCCGTGGGGCTGCTCTGGGTGATGCAACAAGCCGGCGTTACTGCGGAGCAAAGCCTGTTTGTGGGTGATTCAAAAAATGATATTCAAGCCGCCAAAGCTGCACAGGTGCGTTGTGTTGCGCTTAGTTATGGCTACAATCATGGGCAACCCATCGAGCTGGAGCAGCCCGATTTAGTGATTGATAACCTTAATCAGCTGCTGCAGTAAGCTGGTCAGTGTGTAAGCTTTGTTGCAAACTCGTTTAAATCAAACTTAAGTGTTTTCAAAAATGCTAGGATGGTTGCTGACTGATTTGTAATAATTAGTCACGAACGGTTGGGCGTTTGATAACTCTTAGGATTTAAACATGCCGCAGTTTCTTTTAGTTTTAAGCCTTTTGGCGACGCTTGTCTTAACGGGCTGTAGCCAAGAAGAGCCGCAAACACTCGGCGTGCGACCCGTTATGGTTGCGCAGCCTCTGCTAACAGGTACGGCTATCGAGGCGTTTGCGGGTGAGGTGCGTGCACGTTTAGAGCCAGAGTTGGCGTTTCGTATCAGTGGTAAGGTGATTGCGCGCAGGGTAGAGACGGGTAGCCGAGTACAAGCAGGGCAGATTTTAGCTAAGCTTGATCCACAGGACGTGGGCTTGCACTTACAAGCCATGCAGGCACAGGTAGCAGCGGCACAAGCCAATCTAGAGTTGGTGCGTGCAGAGCGCGATAGATATCAGCAGCTACTCGACAAGCAGATGGTAAGCCGCTCGTACTTTGATAGCGCACACAATCAATTTAAAAACGGCCAAGCCCGTTTAAAGCAAGCTCAGGCAGAGCTTGAAGCTGCAAAAAATCAAACCCAGTATACTCAGTTGCGTGCGCCCTATGCTGGGGTGATTACGCGCGCTAACGTGGAAGCCGGTCAAGTGGTAGCGGCAGGGCAAACAGTGTTTGTATTGGCGGTGGACGGTGAGCGAGAAGTTTCTTTTAGTATTCCAGAGCACATCATTGACCGTTTTGTGCTTGGGCAGCCGGTTGAAGTGGAGCTGTGGTCACAGCCCAGCCAGCGCCTAACCGGTGAAATCCGTGAGTTAGCACCTGCAGCTGATCCACGTTCACGCACCTATGCAGCGCGTGTGGCGCTGCACAGTTCAGTCACTGCGGCAGAGCTGGGTCAAAGTGCGCGGGTGTATGTCAGTGCGGACACTTTGGCACAGCTCGCAGTTCCTTTGTCTGCTGTGAACGCAGAACACAATCAAGCCTATGTTTGGGTAGTGGACCTAGCGACGCAAACAGTAGCCCGTCGTGCTGTGCAAACAGGAGCTTATACCCAAACCACAGTGCCGATAATCTCAGGGTTGCAGGCCGATGACTGGATTGTGGTGGCTGGTGTGCATTTGCTGCAAGAAGGCCAGCAGGTACGCGCGGTAGATAGAGATAATCGCCCCGTCAGTCAGGCGCGGGAGTAGCTGCATGCATTTTAATCTGTCGGCGTGGGCCTTAAATAATCGTCCGCTGGTGCTCTTTGTCATGCTGATGGCCAGTATTGTCGGTTTTATGGCCTATGGACAGCTTGGGCAAAGTGAAGATCCACCGTTCACCTTTAAAGCCATGGTTATTAATACCCAGTGGCCTGGCGCAACGGCTGAAGAAGTGTCGCGTCAGGTGACCGAGCGTATCGAAAAAAAGCTGATGGAAACCGGAATGTTTGAGAAAGTAGTCTCTTTTTCACGTCCTGGTGAATCGCAAGTAACCTTTGTTGCGCGTGATGATCTGTCGTCAAAGGATGTGCCAGAGCTGTGGTATCAGATACGTAAGAAAATAGCTGATATTCGCCACACCTTACCCAGAGAAATACGCGGTCCTTTCTTTAATGACGAGTTTGGTACGACCTTTGGCAATATCTATGCGCTAACCGGGCAGGGTTATGATTATGCCGTGCTTAAAGACTACGCTGAGCGCGTGCAGTTACAGCTGCAGCGCGTCGCCGATGTGGGCAAGGTTGAGCTAGTCGGTTTGCAGGAAGAAAAAATTTGGATTGAAGTTTCTAATACCCGCTTAGCCAATCTGGGTCTGTCCTTGCAAGCCATTCAGCAAGCCTTGCAAGCGCAGAATACGGTGTCGGCCACAGGTTTTTTTGAGACGGATACGGACCGTATTCAGCTCAGAGTGAGTGGCCGATTTACAGCGGTGAAAGATATTCGTGATTTCCCTATTCGTGTCGGCGACCGCACCTTTCGTTTAGCTGATGTGGCACAGGTGCAGCGGGGCTTTAATGATCCTGCTGCACCAAGAATGCGCTTTATGGGTGAAGATGCATTGGGGTTGGCCGTGTCTATGCAGGACGGTGGCGATATTTTGGTGCTAGGCAGCGCGCTGGAAAAGGAATTTTCTCGTTTGCAGGAAGGGTTGCCGATCGGCATGGAGTTGCGCAAAGTATCAGATCAACCCGCGGCCGTTAAAACCAGTGTTGGCGAGTTTATGCAGGTGCTTATTGAGGCGCTGGTTATTGTTCTACTGGTCAGTTTCTTTTCGTTGGGTTTTCGTACCGGATTGGTGGTGGCATTTTCGATTCCTATCGTGCTGGCCATCACTTTTGCTTTAATGCATTACTTCAATATAGGGCTGCATAAGATATCCCTTGGCGCGCTAGTGCTGGCTCTGGCTTTGATGGTGGACGATGCCATTATCGCGGTAGAAATGATGGCCATTAAGATGGAGCAAGGCTTTGAACGGGTGAAAGCGGCCAGTTTTGCTTGGACCAGTACTGCATTTCCGATGTTGACGGGCACCCTTATTACCGCAGCCGGATTTTTACCTATCGCCACAGCGGAGTCCACTGTGGGTGAGTACACGCGCTCTATTTTCCAAGTAGTGGGAATTGCGTTGATGGTGTCCTGGTTTGCAGCGGTGCTCTTTGTACCCTATTTGGGTGACAAGCTACTGCCTGATCTGGCGCGGATTAAAGCAGCCAAACACGGCAGCAAAGAAGGCGAGCACGATCCCTATGCCACACCTTTCTATCAGCGTTTTCGTGCTTTAGTCAGTTGGTGTGTGGGTTACCGTAAAACGGTTATTGCTGTGACCTTGGCGTTATTTGTCGCCGCCTTGGCTGCCTTTCCGTTAGTGCCTAAGCAGTTTTTTGCTGATTCTAATCGGTTGGAATTGCTCTTAGATATCAAACTGGCAGAAGGCGCCTCGCTTAAAGCCACGCAGCAAAAAGTAGAGCGTATTGAGCAGCGTTTAAAAGAACGTGAGGGTATCGTCAACTATGTGGTTTACATCGGGGCAGGTTCGCCACGTTTTTATCTGCCGCTGGACCAGCAGTTGCCCACGACTAGTTTTGCCCAATTTGTGTTGCTCACAGAAGATTTAGAGCAGCGCGAAGAGATACGTGCGTGGCTGATTGAGTTGATGCATACAGAGTTTGCTGATATGCGTTCACGCATCACCCGCTTGGAAAATGGACCGCCAGTGGGTTACCCAATTCAGTTTCGCGTATCGGGCGAGCATATTGAACAAGTGCGTGATTATGCACGCCAAGTGGCTAGCAAGGTGCGGGATAATCCGCATGTAGCCAATGTGCACTTGGATTGGGAAGAACCCAGTAAAATCGTGCACTTAACCATAGATCAAGACCGCGCCCGCGCCTTGGGTGTTAGCAGTGCAGGACTGGCGCATTTTTTACAGAGCGCCTTATCCGGTACTTCTGTCAGCCAGTATCGTGAAGACAATGAGCTGATTGAAATCTTGCTGAGAGGGACTGAGCAGGATCGTACGGATTTGGCTGCCTTGGGCAGCTTGTCTGTGCCTACTGAACTGGGTACGCATGTTTCTTTAACGCAGGTGGTCAGTCTGAGTTATGGTTTTGAAGAGGGTGTGATTTGGCATCGCAATCGTTTACCGACGATTACGGTCAGAGCGGATATTTATGGTGCTCAGCAAGCGGTAGATGTAACCGCGCAAATTATGCCAAGCCTACAGGACATTCAGGCGACTTTGCCCGCAGGATATTTGCTGGAGGTGGGCGGTACTGTAGAGGACTCAACACGTGGACAGCAGTCTGTCGTTGCTGGTGTGCCGTTATTTTTGGTGGTAGTGCTTAGTTTGCTGATGATTCAGCTGCGCAGCTTCTCACGCTCAGTGATGGTGCTGTTAACTGCGCCTTTGGGGCTAATAGGAGTGGTGGTCTTTTTGCTGCTGCTCAACAAGCCTTTTGGCTTTGTCGCCATGCTTGGCACTATTGCTCTATCAGGCATGATTATGCGTAATGCAGTGATTTTAGTTGACCAAATAGAGACGGATATTCATGCCGGTCACAGCCAATGGCAGGCGGTTATTGATGCCACTGTGCGCCGCTTTAGGCCTATTGTGCTGACAGCCATGGCCGCTGTGCTGGCGATGATTCCTTTGTCGCGCAGTGTGTTTTTTGGGCCGATGGCGGTGGCGATTATGGGTGGCTTAGTCTTTGCTACAGCGCTGACACTGTTGTTTTTGCCCGCGCTGTATGCCACTTGGTTTCGAGTAAAGAAGCCTGATTAGCGTGAAGATTGGCTAGCCTTATTCAAACATTTTTGCGTCGTCAAGTTCGCGTAGATACCGAAATATTTTGCGTGCAGTGGCGGGTGGCTTTTCCTGAGAGCGCTCCTGTTGAGCTTGGCGAATCAATCCGCGCAGGTGTTGGCTGTCGGTTTCGGGGTAAGTTTGCATAAAGGCTTGTAGTGCTTCATCCCCTTCAACAATCAAACGTTCACGCCAGCGCTCTAACGCATGAAAACGGTCGTTGTGTTGACGGGTGCTGCTGTCCATTAAATCCAAGACGCTATGAATGGCAGTAAGATCTTGTCCGCGCAGTAATTTGCCTAAAAACTGGTTATGGCGTTTACGCGCAATGTGTTTGGTGTGTTTTTTACTTTCGGCCAAGGCTTTGAGCAGCTCATCGCTGAGCTGCATTTGCTGGAGAATGTCTGGTTTAAGTTCAGCAAGGCGGGCGCCAAGGTCTTGTAGGGCAAGCATGTCACGCTTGATCTGTGATTTACTTTTTTCTTCGTTGAGCTCTAAATCTGTAGTATCGGTCATGGAGTTTTCCTTGCTGCGTGCTGATTATTCTAGCAGATGTCCGTAGGGCTAGGTAGCAGCTAGCGAGGCAACATAATCAGTGCCAGTTAAACATCAAGACGAATACACTGGCATGGTGTAGCATGATGCAGTTTTTTGTATGTTTGTAATGGGAGTCATGTATGAGCCGAATTCAACAGCTTGGGCCAGAAACTTTGCCAGAGTTAGAACTGCAGGTAGAACATATTCTTGCTGAGGCAAAACGCCAGGGAGCTAGTGCCTGTGAGGTGGCTGTGAGTACCCAGCAGGGCTTAAGTGTGGGTGTGCGTGAGCGTGACGTTGAGTCGGTTGAGTTCACCCAAGACCAAGGCTTTTCCATTACCGTTTATGCAGGGCAGCGTAAAGGTTCTGCCGGCACGACTGTTGCCGGTACTGAGGCGATTCGTGAAACCGTAGCTGCTGCTTTGGCCATAGCCAAACACACCTCCGAAGATGAATGTGCCGGTTTGGCCAGTGCTGAGTTGATGGCCAAAGAGTTGCCTGAGCTGGATATTTGGTATCCATGGGACATAACACCCGAGCAAGCCATAGAGCTAGCGCTTGAGTGTGAGGCTGCAGCCTTTGCCGCCGATACGCGTATCACAAAAGCCGATGGCACCAGCCTAAATACGGATATTGGCTGTACAGTGTATGGCAATAGCCATGGTTTTATAGGTGGTTACGCCGGTACGCGGCACAGTCTTAGCTGCGTGATGATTGCGGGTCAGGACGACAAAATGCAGCGCAACTATTGGTATGACTATGCGCGCAATGCAAACAACTTGGCCAGCGTGCAAAGCATAGGGCAGCGTGCTGCTGAGCGTACGGTAAGTCGCTTAGGTGCGCGCTCGGTGCCTACTTGTGAAGTGCCGGTGGTTTTCTCTGCCGAAGTAGCAGGTGGTTTTTTAGGGCACTTACTGGCAGCCATTGCTGGTGGTAGCCTGTATCGCAAAACGACCTTTTTAGTGGATGCTTTGGGTGAGCAGCTGTTTCCCGACTGGTTTACCTTGGATGAACGCCCGCTGCTTAAAGGCGGTTTGGATAGCAGTGCGTTTGATGGCGATGGGCTGGCGACCTATGCCAAGCCTTTTGTTGAACAGGGTCGTTTGGTGAGTTACATGTTGAGCACCTATTCAGGACGCAAGCTGGGCATGCCCAGTACAGCGAATGCCGGCGGTGCGCGAAACCTGTTTGTTACCCACGGCGAACATAACCAAGCCGCTTTGCTAAAGCAAATGGGTCGGGGTTTGTTGGTGACTGAGTTAATGGGGCAGGGTTTAAATCTGGTGACAGGTGACTATTCCCGTGGTGCCGGTGGCTACTGGGTAGAGAACGGCGAAATACAGTATCCCGTGCAGGAAGTAACTATTGCAGGAAACCTGCGCGATCTGTACCGCAATATACAGGCGATAGGTAATGACTTGGACATGCGTAGCAGCATTCGTAGCGGTTCAATACTGCTTGAAAAAATGACTGTAGCAGGGCAGTGAGTTGTTATTCGGGTGAAAGGAACTCAAGACTGTAGTGTTCTGCCAGTTTGGTTGGGATCAGTACTTCAAAAGAAATACGAATAGGAATCTGTGCTGGCATTTGTTGGCTGCCAGCCAGTTCACCGCCTAGGTATTCAGCTGGACTGAACGAGCGACTTGCCAGAGTGTTTTTTTCGGCATCTAAAAAATTAAGTTTAATGAGTGGATAAGCTTGCACGTATGACGCGCGGTTATAGATTACGGCGTCAATCAGTAACGCATCCTTAAACTCGGGATGTTTACGCACCATCAGGTTACTGCTTTTTATAAGATCGACATTGACCCGGCTTGGCATCGAGCAGCCAATAACAGGGCAGAGGCGCTGTATCCACACTCGGCTGTTTTCGTTGCGCGCTAAGTCATCAAAATTAAAGTAGATGTATTGCACGATAAAGGCGCAGAGAGTGAAAACTGTTAGTCCACCCCAAATAAGGCGACCTTTCCATGGGGTTGGTTTTGGCTTCCAAGTCAGCGCTAAAGGCTCAACATCCAGTTCGGTGAATTCTTCGCGGATGCGTGGCTCTTTTCTTGTACTCGTTTGTTCTGTAGCTGTGTTTTCCGGTTCTGTTGGTGGTGACTCGGGTGTGAAACTTGTCGCAGTGGCTGAGTCGGCAGGCTGGCTATCAGGCTCGGCTTTAGTTTCTGATGTGAGGCTTGGCTCAGCGAGGGTAAATAGGTCGCCCACTTCAGGCTCGACGCCTACCTCGGCTAAAAGAGCAGCGGCCCAGGCTTCTTCATCATAAGGAGCTTCGGTAACCTGTGTGGCTTGATAAAAATCAGCGGAAGGCTTGTCGGTATGCTTGATTCCCTGAGTAGTGGTTGGAGAGGTTTGGCTTTCTCGGCTGAAAACCGCCTCTGTAACGAGCTGCTCCTGCTGCGCAAGGCGTGCTAATTCCTGTTCGAATTCAGGAGAATCAATATTAATATCCAGATCGTCGTGGATTAAAAAATCTTCTTTTGCTGGTTTTTCGTGTGCGCCCGCTTGCAGTCGCTCTACCGCATTAAATACTTGCCGACAGGAACCGCAGCGTACCATGCCGTGCGCCGCCTCTAGTTGAGCGGGCAGTAAGCGAAACTTGGTATCGCAATGCGAGCATTGGGTGGTGAATGTGTTAGTCATAAACGAAAGTTGAGTCGGGCCTGATTAAAGTCATGCACGATGCATTTTGCGCGTGCCAGCAATGCATACCCACTCGTCTTTAATTTGCGTGGGTTCTAAGTCAAAATCATCAGCATAAGCAGCGCGAACTTCCTCGGCCTGTTCCAGTAAAATGCCTGATAAAACAAGTTGCCCACCGGGGCGTGTATGCTGGGTCAGTTGCGCTGCTAACTGTACCAGAGGGCCGGCTAAAATATTTGCCAACACCACATCAAATTCAGTTTTTTCTGGCATGTTTTGCGCTAAATAGAGGCTAAAGCGTGATGCGTCAATGTTATTGCGCTGTGCATTATCCGCCGTGGCTTCTAAAGCTTGCGGATCGATATCGGTGCAAGTAGCGTGTTGTGCGCCCAGCAATAAACTGGCAATGGCAAGGATTCCTGAGCCACAGCCAAAATCGAGCACCTTTACGCCTTCGCGCAGGTTTTTGTCTAGCCATGCAAGGCACAGAGCTGTGGTTTGATGGGTACCCGTGCCGAAGGCCAAGCCTGGGTCGAGTAACAAGTTGACCGCTTCAGGCTCGGGTGCTGCGTGCCAGCTAGGCACTACCCACAAACGCTGACCAAAGCACATCGGCTGAAAGTTATCCATCCAGCTGCGTTCCCAGTCTTGCTCGGGTAACTGCTCAATTTGATACTGCAGCGCGTCTTTTGCGCAACGCTCTGCCAGCTGCTGCTCTAGTGAGGCTTGATTATGGTCTTGCTGATCAAACAAGGCCAGTAAATGGGTTTTGCTCCACAAGGGCGTGGTACCCAGATCAGGTTCATAAATAGGCTGATCCTCGCCGTCCATATAGGTCACTGAAACAGCGCCCAAGGCTAATAATGTATCTTCCCAATATGTAGCTTGCTCTGGAGTAATAGCAAGACGAACCTGCAGCCATGACATAGTAAAACCTTATGCGGTAATTGAAGTTAAACAGAGGCGGTCGTTATTTATTGTGCTTGACTGCGGTATTGGTTTTGCAACGGATTAGCGTACTGCATGATTAAAAAGGGTCGTTGCTCGGTGGGGCAATCAGCAAGTTTTTTCTGCCAAACGCTTTGTGCCAGAGCCACTTCTTTTTCAGTAAACAATTCGCGCGCAGCTGGGACGAGCAAAGCCTGATCGCGCTCACTCCAAGCATGCCAAGCCAGATAATTGATGGGAAACAGGCGGTAGTCCCGCCAAACGATCTGGTCAATCTGCTGTGCTAACTCACGGGCATCAGTAAAGCCATTGCCTATCGGCTCAGAGAAATGCACATGTACCCGGCCTTTGTAACCGGTAATGCCTAACACGATGCTGGCGTCATCCTCACCGGGCTGTTTGGTGTATTTGCCTGTTGTGGCTTTGATGTAAAGCTCTCTGGCTTTGGCGAGATCACAGGGGTCATACTCATAGCTAATGACCACAGGAGTGAGGCTTAGTTGTCTAATGGCCTGATTAAACTCCAACTCGCGCTGTGACATATGCAGCATTTTTAAGATGGCGCTGTCGGTACGGTCATTACCGTCTTTGGCGCGGCCTTCCGCTTGAGCGATCCAAATGGACTGCTGCTCTTGCAAAATTGAATGGTTGATATAACTGGAGAGCTGCATAAAAGCGTCGATTTTTTCACGTCGCCCGCTAACTGAACGCTGCACGATAAAGCTCTTATTAAGACGCATCAAATCGCTGACAAAAGGGCGCTGCAATAAGTTATCGCCAATGGCTAAACGTGGCGTGTTTATCTGGCTTTGATACAGTGCGTAGTTTACATAGGCCGGATCCATCACAATGTCACGGTGATTGCTGAGGAACAGGTGGGGTTGATTGCCGGTTAGGTGCTCAATCCCTGAAAAGCTGATGCCGTCTGTGGCGCGTTTAACCGAGTTTTCAACATAAAAGGCAATGCGTGCTTGCAAATCTGCCACAGAGTTAATATCAGCCAGCTCTTTGCGTAAAGAGTAGCTAATTAAAGGGCGAACTAGCCAGCAGAAATGCTTGGCTAATCTTGGGAAGCGGTATTTTGCAATGGTGTTGAGAAACTCAGGATTAACCGCCAAGCGTTGCAAGACTTCAGCAACTTCATGGTCATGGTAGGGGCGAATGCTGTCAAATTGACCCATGGATATGTTTTCACCAAGAATTGATAATGGAATAAAATGCTATTATACGCTTAAAGCAATTTTAGGTGCAGAGGAACTCATGCATGCAACGAATATACGAACCCGAAGATCTACTACAAGCCAATCTGCTTATCAACATGCTTGCTAATGAAGGGGTTCAAGCGCATTTGCAGGGTGCTGATTTAGTGGGCGGCATGGGTGAACTTCCAGCGCTAGGATTGCTGGCGATTTGGACTCAGGATGAGGATGTGCAGAAGGCTGTAGACTTGATTCAGGGCTATGAGCAAGCACAGCCCTGTGCTGAGGAGTTTGCCGAGGCGACGGGCGAGCATAAAACACAGGGCACGCTCTGGTGCTAAAGGGTTTTATCTAAAAATAGATTTGCGCGTAAAACGTTTCAACAACAGCATCAAGCTCCAGAGCAGCATCATAATAAACCCCAGCATACTGAGCTCAGCAATACTGAAGCCAAAGAATGTCCAGGTGACTTCCGCGCAGTCTGAGCTGCCGTGCAGCATCTTGGCTATTACTTCCTGTAGCGGAAAAGCTTCCAGCATAAACTCTAAAGAAGGCAGGCAAGCTGGCAGCTGATCTTTGGGCAGCTGTTGTAGCCAAATTTGTCGACCTGCGGCTGCTATGCCACTACTGGCAACCAGAATCAACAAAAAAGCATATATCTTACGACCCACTGTGGCTGGGTTATGTAGCGCAGCGAGCAGGCTAATCACGCCAAAAACGATGACGATAACGCGCTGAACATAACACAGGGGGCAGGGTTCAAGCCCCATAAAATACTGCAGATAAAACGCAACCCCCATCAACAGTAAGCAGCCCAAAAAGCCAAGGCCAAACAGTGTGCGGGACTGAGAGAACAACTGCATACGCAACTCCAAGAGTTATTGCTTTTTTAGGGTTTTAGTTTGCTCAGTCACTCTTGGTGCTGGCGTGTCTGTCTTGCATATTAATGCTGGCAGTGAGCAGCTGAATACTGCGTTTGTGATCACCCATTTGATTCAACAAACGCGCAAGCTCGGCGTAGACCTTAGGCTGCGGACGCTTTTGCAGACTGGCTTGCAAATAGTCGCGCGCCTTACCCCAAAGCTCGGCTTGCAGACAGAGCTTACCAAGCGCATACAGAGCGATAGGATCCTCAGGTGCTTGCTCTAACCAGCGCTCGGCTGATTGCACCGCCAAACTAGGCTGTGCATGCGGGATTTGTGCGTAGGCTTGCAGTAGTTGCACATCAAACTGTTGATTTAACTGATGACGCAATAATTGTTCAGCTTGCTCGACTTGCTTAAAGATAATGTGCTGTGAGCAAAAAGCCATAAGCAGCGTAGGGTTTTTGTGTAACGCTTTGGGCATGGCATTCCAAATATTATTAACCTGCTCAAACGTGTCAGCTGGCTGGCTGATGCGTCCTTGCCAAGCCTGCTGCTCCAACACATCCAGTTGTTGCGCTTCGACTCGTTTGGTTTTGCGCAATGCTGGGATTATTTTCAACAGTTGTCCCCAGTCTTGCTGCTGCTGGGCAAGCTGGCTGATGCGCAGTAACAACTCTGGATGCTGTGCATATTTTTTATATGATATCAGCAAGCTGTCTTGTGCTTTGCTGAGCTCTCCGCGTGCTGTGTAAATGTCAGCTTGGCACAGAGCAATGGCAGGGCTTTGCTTGGGCTCTTTGGCTTGTGCTTGTAGCAACAGCTTATCGGCGGTTTCGGCTTGATTAAGGTGTTGTGCTGAGCGTGCTGCGGCTAGTAAATAAGGTGCAGGCTGTGGACTGACCTTGCCGGCATACGTCAGTTGCTGCAACGCATCTTGCCAGTTGCCTTGGGCATAATACAGCATGCCTTTATCAATGGCCGACTGTAAACGCTTTTGCTTATTGGTGCTGGACCAAGGGTTGACCCAACCTGCAGAGCTCAGCAGTGCGCTGAGTATGAGTCGTATGACATAGAGAACGACAAAGAGAATGACAAGGCAGAGTAAAAACACCCAAAGGGTGGCTTCAAAGCGGATGTTTTTCCAGCTAATTAGCACATAGCCTTGGTGCTCAACGACCAGTGTGCCTAAGCCCACTGTCGCCAGCATGACAACGACCAACAGTAAAAAAGTGCGCTTTTTCATTGCTGTACCTCGCTGCGGGTACGGTATTCCAGTGTGCGGTCTTGGATGTAAGCCTGTAGTGCCAGCAAGGCAGGCTTGATGTCAGGCATGCTTTGGCTAACCGGTTGGCCGATTAACTCGTTTAGCAGAGCGGTTAGCGCCTGTGCGGTTTGGTTGTCGCTGGAGAAGTAATACTTCAATAAATCCAACCCCTGTTGAATTGCTTGATCATAGGTTTGCTGTTGACCGTTAAGCGCACCCCATTGTGCTTGCTCAACCGCTAGGCTAATGGCGAGGCGAATGTGGGTAATTTCTTGACTGGACAGCAGCGGCTGAATGTCATCAGGGCTGTTAAAGTCCAAACGCACATAGCTGGACAGTTGGTCCAACCACTGACGCCAAAAGGCGCTATCTGTAACCGTTTCCAGTGTGTTTTCTGTCAGATCGAAACTCGGCATGAGTTGATCAAGCTGACTGATTTGTCGTTGTAGCGCGCCTAGGCGCATAAACAAACCGGCGCGGTCTAGTTTTGGCATGGCTTTAATATCAGCTAACGCTTGGGCGATGGCGTCGCGTGCAGGGTAAGCAGCGATATCGTCTTGCTCAAAGAGGATTTGGTCAGCGCCTTCTACCAGATGCAGAGCGCTGTTGAGATCCTGCATAGCACTGAGGCGTAAAATCGCCATGCGCAGTAAATGCTCGGCTTCAGCCAGGCGCCAGTCTTGACGGGTATTACCAAAGGCAGACTCGAAACGTGTGGTAAAGGCTTGGTGTGCGGATTGCATTTGTTTCAGCGCGCGTTGTTGCGTGGCAAAGTTGTCGCTGCTAGGAAGCTCGGCAAGCTGTAGCCTGAGCTGATCAATCTGTTTGGTTTGGTTGTTGAGCTGTTCTTGCAGCTGGGTTAGCTGGGCTGCTTGCTCTTCATTATTGACTGTTTGCACTGTCGTGGTTTCGTCTTTATTGCCGCCTTGCTGAGTGTAATGCCAGGCTGAAAAAGCCAAGCTGGCCGCAGCGATGAGTAATGCAAACACAGCCACACCATTGCCGGATTTTTTCTCTGTTTGAGTGACGGGCTTGGTTGCAGCAGGCTCTTGTTTTTTAGTGTCCGCGTCGGTTTTATTCGTTTGCTTGTCTGCGCTGTTTTGCGGCTCAGTTGTAGTGGTTTTTTCTTGTGCTACAGGCTGCGTGGGTTCGCTGGCTGGCTTGGTATCTTCTGCAACGGGTTCTGCACTGGGCTTAGTAACCTCTGGTGTGGCGGTTACTTGCTCTTCGTCTTGAGCTTTGCTTTTGCTTTCTTTGGTCATGCTGAAGTCCTTCTATGACTGTAGTGGGCGGTGCTGTTGCAGTGCTTTAATTAAAGCATCATTGCTTGCACCCTGACAGTCAATCACATAGGTTGCGCCTAGGTCTCTAGCTGTTTGCGCCACTCTAGGGCTGGGGGTAAACAGCGGTAACCGAGCAAGTTTAGACCAGTCTATATCAGCAAGCTCAAGCAGATGTTTGAGACCTTGCTCGCTACTAACAACTAGTCCGTTTAATTGGTTTTGTTGGATTGATTCTAGCAGTAAATTCGTTGGATATTCAGGTAAAAAACGTTCGTACAGGGGTAAGAAATCGACAGGCACGCCTTTATCGAGAATTTGCTGCGACAAAAAATCGCGCCCCACATCTGCGCGCATAATCAAAGCGCGCGGATTGGGTTGCCTAAGCGAATCTTGGAATGCAGCAAGAGCTAATAACGCTTCACTGTCATCGCCCTGTTCCGGCCAGCTTACAGGCAAGCCATATTCCTTGAGTATTTGCCCTGTGGCGGCGCCCACACTGAACCATTGCGGACGAGAGGGCGGTTGTGGCCAGTAGGTATCTAGTCGTTCCAGCGCGTAGCGCGCTGCAGGCTTACTGACCACTACGATACTGCTGTAGCGATCTAAATTAAGCATGAGAGTGCGCTGTGCTGGTGTTTCTTCCAGTGCGCGCATGTCCAGCAATGGCAAGCCAAAACTAAAGACTCCCAGTTGCTGGAGTTGCGCCGCCAATAGTTGGTTGTCGGCGGCTGGGCGCGTAATTAATAAACGCCAAGTATTCACGGTTAATTGGATTCAGCGTAAATTTTCGCCAAAATTTCACCTGCGCCTTGGGCAAGCAGATCTTTGGCTACGGAAATTCCAAGAGCTTCAGCATCCGCACGCGGTGCGCGGGCTTCGGCTCTAAGTATGACGGTGCCGTCAGGCTGACCCACCAAGCCGCGCAACCAGAGCTGGTCGCCTTCTAGCACAGCGTAGCAGGCGATAGGTACTTGGCAGCCGCCATTGAGGTGACGATTTAGTGCGCGCTCAGCAAGGATGCGATCAGCGCTGTTTTGTTCGTGTAGAGGCTGTAGCAGTTGGTGTAGCTCGGTATCGTTGGTGCGGCACTCAATACCGACCGCGCCTTGACCACCTGCTGGCAGGCATTCTGTATCGCTTAAGCTGTAGCGGATGCGGTCGTGAAAACCTAAACGCATTAAACCGGCAGCCGCTAAAATAATAGCGTCGTAATCGCCTGCGTCCAGCTTAGCTAGGCGTGTGTTTACGTTGCCGCGTAAAAAGCGTATTTCTAGGTCTGGGCGCAAATTTAGTAGCTGTGCTTGGCGTCTTAAGCTGGATGTACCAACCACGCTAGCATGGGGCAGCTCGTCGAGATTGGCGTAATTATTGGAAACAAAGGCGTCGCGTGGGTCTTCACGCTCACAGATGCAGTACAGCCCCAAGCCCTCCGGGAACTCCATAGGTACATCTTTCATGGAATGCACGGCAATGTCAGCTTCGTCATTCAGTAGTGCGGTTTCTAGCTCTTTAACGAACAGGCCTTTGCCGCCAATTTTGGCCAGCGGCGAGTCGAGCAGTTGGTCACCGCGACTCACCATGGGGACTAGACTGACTTTTAGGCCGGGGTGGGCTTGTTCAAGACGGGCTTTAACGTGTTCAGCTTGCCATAAAGCTAAAGCACTTTTGCGAGTGGCAATACGGATATGACGGGTGGACATAGTGGAATCTACTTTTATTTAGAATGATTTGATGGCTAGTGCTTGCCTAGCAAAGTTGCACAGATGATAGCAGCCTGACTAAGCGAGTGCTATATGTGTGCCGGGCTACAGCTTTTCCATGAGTGCTCTTACTGAGCTGACATGGCGACGGCTGACGCTTAGGGGGTGCTCGATAGTTTTTAGGTATAACTCGTAGTGCCCCTCATCGGTGCGTAGCAAGCGTTCAATATAATGAATGTTCACCAGAGTACTGCGATGGATGCGGGCGAAACAATGACCAAACTCATGTTCCAGCGACTTAAGTGACTCATCAATCAAGGTTTCTCCGGTGCGGTGGTGAATGGTGACATACTTCTGATCGGCAAAGAAATAATAAATATCCGGCAGCGCAATCAGCTCGATTCCTTTGTGGGTTTTGGCGCTGATATGACTGCGGATATTATCGCCTTCAATGTCATCAGAAATAGCCGCTATCTGTCCCTGGCTGAGGCGCGCTGCTTGACGCAGTGCTTGTGCTAAAGGCTCTAAGCGTATCGGTTTAACCAAATAACCGATGGCATTCACCTGAAAAGCCTCTAAAGCAAATTCATCATGGGCGGTACAGAAAATAATAGCGGGTGCATCGGCTTGCTTAGAAAGTTTTGCCGCGACCTGCAAACCATCCAGTATGGGCATGCGAATATCTAACAGTAAAATATCGGGTTTAAGTGCTTCGCATAGCTCTAGAGTCTGCTGACCGTTGCTGGCTTGCTGGGCTAACAGCTGGCAGTTGGGCAGCTTTTCAGTCAGGCGTGCTAAGCGCTCGCGTGCTAGAGGTTCATCATCAGCGATTAAGATTTTCATGGTCTTGATCTGCTTCTGTCGGGGTGAGAGAGCAAGGGTAGCTGATATGGGCAATAAATACAGTGCCCTGGCGTGTAGTAATTAGTTTGGCGGTAGGGCCAAAATGGCTCACTAGGCGGGCTTGAATGTTGTCCAATGCTAAACGCATGCCTTTGTGTGGGCTGACTTGCTCGGGGATGGGGTTGCTGACTTTTAGTTGGAGGCTGTTGTGTTGGTAACTAGCCTGAACGCTAATAGTGCCACCCGCAACGCTGGGCTGAATGCCGTGCAAGACGGCGTTTTCCAGCAAGGGTTGTAAAGTTAAATGAGGGATAGGCAACTGAGGTGGCACGTTTTCTATCTGCCAATCAAGTTGCATGCGTTCGCCAAAGCGGTGGTTTTCAATGGATAAATACTGTTGCCCTAGGTTGACTTCTTGCTGCCAAGTGGAGAGTCCGTTGTGGTTGGCCAGTGATGCGCGAAGTAGATCGGACAGGTCTAAAATAGCCAGCTCCGCTTTTTCGGCATCTATGGCAACCAAACTGGCGATGCTATTGAGGGTGTTAAATAAAAAGTGTGGCTGAATTCGCGCCTGTAATGCCTCCAGGCGCGCTTGCAGCTGTGCTTGTTGTTGGCGCTTGGACTCGCTTTGTAAATAAAAGAAACGTAACACAATGGCCGACATGATCAAGCTAATCAGTGAGTTGCGCAGATAGAAAACGCCCAAGCTCTCTGCGCGTAAATAAATACCCAGATATTCGGCGTTGAAATACTGGGTGGCCCAGCTGCATAAAAAAGTTAGTAACAAAACAACAATGCAGGTGATCAAGCTGGCGGTGACGATCTTAAGGTGCGCTAACCAAGGACGCAGAAGACACAGGATTGCTGCAGTGAGCAAAACCACCCATTGCACAAACAATGAGGTTAGCGCCAAGCGTGACCAGTCAAAACCCTGGTTGTTGGGCTCAGCAAATACGAGAACTAACACTAAAAGCTCGGCGAGCTACACTAAGCCAAGCAACGATTCTGCTTGGCAGAGCTCCGACAGGAAAAAGTTAGCTTGACTAGGCTTTGAAGTGCTGTTTTTAAGAGT
>LSQX01287614.1_pt1 | contig 35355 bp, 33 predicted proteins | sample 654561 | NCBI WGS metagenome assembly LSQX01 (sample SAMN04489861, study PRJNA283612) | anaerobic digester metagenome | isolation source: 4 biogas reactors fed with cattle manure at either 37C or 55C with and... | place: Denmark: Kongens Lyngby | collected 2014 | reverse complement strand
GGTGCTGTGTCTAAGCCATGTCTAAAGTTACGGCCCCGGTGCGTCCGGAGGATGGTTCCGTGCCCTCGCTGACATCATATTCGTCTTTGTATGCGTAAATCCTTCGGCCGTCACCCTAAAGGTGGTTAAACTTCTATTATACCTCTACTCACAATCCTGTTCAACCGTTGAAATATGGGTTTTTCGGCGGAGAAACATCCGGAATTTGGCGGAGACGAATTGGTATAATTGCGTTTGAAAGGGGCGCGTCATGACGAAAGGTGATGCTGTAATAGTCGCGGCAGCTCTCGGGCTCGCCATCCTCGTCTGGGCAGGATTCAAGTTCCTCCCCGGTGACGCGGGCGACCTGACGGCAATAGTCCGTGTGGACGGGAAAGAGGTCCTAAAGGTTAGGATCGACGCTCCAGAGTTGGAGCAGAAAGATGTAGAGATCCTGAACGGCACCGCCACTTTGGAGTTCGGGCAGGGGAAGATCCGCATTTTGCCGCTTCCCACCCACATCTGCCCCAACGGTATTTGCTGGAAAACAGGCTGGGTTTCAAGGCCCGGGCAGTCAATAGTCTGCGTGCCCAATCACACGACAATCACTGTGGAAGGAACTAGAGACGAAGTAGACTCGGTAGTCCGCTGACGGGGGTTCGATTCACCCGGTCCCCCGTTCACCTTGCTCTCCTCCCAACACCTCGCGGAGCCGCTGGTTTCTTAAGATGTAAGTGAGGAGCGGGTACCCGAGCCCGTAACACGCAACTGCCTGGCCTGCGGCGATATATAGGGCAACGATAGCGTAGGGCATCCCGGAGAGCGGCGCCACATAGGCCGACACCACGAGAGCGTTCACGATAACCGGAGGAAGGGGCGCAAGCAGCGGGTGTGACATCCTCCTCGTAAGAAAAGCCGCCGCCAGGCTCGAGAAAGCCCCCAGCGAAAGGTCCCACACAAGAAAAGGGCTCCCGAGGTTCGCCAGGATGCATCCGAGGTACAGGCCCCATGGCGCCCAGGGAAACACAAAAGGCAAGACTGTGAGGGCCTCGGCGACTCTCACTTGGATAGGACCGTATCCCAACGCGTTAAGGGGCGGGAGGAGCGTAAGAAGCGCATAGACCGCCGCCAAGACCGAGACTCTCGACAGTACCTTTAGAGACACCTAACGACCTACCTTCCTATGTCCCTCCGGTAGAAAGCTCCCTCAAAGTCTATGGATGAAACCTTACCGTACGCAAGTCTCAAAGCCTCTTCCAGGGAAGGAGCCAGGGCGGTTACGCCTAAGACCCTCCCGCCCGAGGTGACCAGGACTCCGCCTTCAACTTTCGTCCCGGCGTGGAAAACAATAACGCCTTCCCGCTCACCGCGGCCACCCAGAGAAGTTAGACCGAGCGCTCCCCTTTCATCGCCGTCCAGGCCGTAGATAGGAATGCCCTTGCGATAGGACCCCGGATACCCTCCCGACGCCATAACGACCGTTGCGCAAGCCTCCTCCCTGACTCTGAGGCGGTCCTCCGCGGATACGGCAGGACCCGAGGCATAGCTCCTGAGCGTTCCTTTGGCGCAAGCCAGGAGGGCTTTGGCAAAATCGCCTTCCATCCGCGGGAGCACGCACTGGGTCTCGGGGTCGCCAAACCTGACGTTGAATTCGAGTACCTTGGGGCCGCTTTCGGTTACCATGAGACCGGCGTATAGAATGCCCCGGTAGTCTATCCCCTCGGCTTTGAGCCCGGCCACCGCCCGCTCCAGCACTTCCTTCTTGATAACGTCTTCCAGTCCGGGCCCGAAGGAATCCAGGTCAACTGGCGAAAAGGCTCCCATGCCGCCCGTCATGGGCCCGGTGTCGCCCTCACCCACCCGCTTGTGGTCCCTGGCAAGGGGCAAAGGTATCATGAAATCACCGTCGGTAAGGCACATGGCGGTGACTTCCTTACCCTCTAGGAACTCCTGGAATACAATACGGCGGCCGGCTTCCCCGTAAGCCCCTTCACCCATGGACTTCCGCACGGTCTCAAAGGCTTCTTCGCGATCTGCGGCTATGGTTACGCCCTTCCCCAAGGCGAGCCCATCGGCTTTGATGACCCAAGGACCGGGTGTGTTCCTCACGTAGTCCAGGGCTGCGTCGCAGGTTTCAAAGCTCTCGGACTTTGGGTGAGGAATTCCGTGGCGGCGCGCAAAATCCATCCCGAAGCTCTTACTTGCCTCCAGCATGGTCCCCTGCCTGCCCGGCCCGAATACATTGATGCCGGCCTCCCTCAGGTAGTCGGCCAGACCGTCGGCCAGGTGGTTCTCGGGACCTACGACGACGAGCTCAATGCCCTTCTCCCGGCAGAACCGGGCTATCTCGCCGAATCCTTCCGGCTTAAGGTCTAAAGGCACATTCTCCGCAACATCCGCCATGGCCGCGACCCCGGGATTGCCCGGCGCCACAAAGACACGTTCGGCTGAAGGGCTACGCGCGATCCTCCATGCCAGAGCGTGTTCTCTTCCGCCCGAACCGGTTACCAGAACGTTCATTTGCGTCCTCTCCTCAGTGCAAGAAGTGGCGCTTGCCGCTTACGACCATCGCTATGTTGTGGGTATCTGCCACCGCTATTGACTCTGCGTCCCTTATGGACCCTCCGGGGTGCACAATGGCCGATATCCCGGCTTTGGCGGCCTCGATCACAGAGTCTGGGAAGGGGAAGAAAGCGTCCGATGCCATAACCGACCCCCTCGCCTTTTCCTTTGCCCTCTCCACTGCGATCCTCACGCAGTCAACCCTGTTCGGTTGTCCGCCGCCGATACCCACAGTTGCCCCGTCTTTGGCGAGTACAATCGCGTTTGACTTCACGTGCTTGCACACGGTCATGGCGAATCTTAGGTCCCTAATCTCCTGGTCGGTAGGCGAACGCTTGGAGACCACCTGCCAGTCTTCGTCTCCGGGCGAGAGGGTATCAAGTTCCTGCAAGAGGATGCCGCCCATTGCCGACCGCAGAGAGTACCGCTGAGGCGCCTTGGCCCTTCCTTCAAAACCGTTGGGGGCTATGGGTATGACCCTCAAGTCCTTCTTGCTCCTAAGGATATCGAGCGCCTCAGGCGTGAACTCCGGAGCCATGAGGATCTCCAGGAACACCTTTTTCATTGCTTCCGCCGTTTCCTCATCCACCGGGCAGTTGAAGGCCACGACTCCCCCGAATATTGAAACCGGGTCGGCCTCAAAAGCGCGCTCAAACGCCTCTCGAGGAGTAGATCCCGTGGCGACACCGCACGGAGTGGCGTGTTTAACGGCCACGCAAGCCGGGGGAGGGAAGTCCCATACCGTCCGCAGTGCGCAATCGGCGTCGTTGATATTATTGTAAGAAAGCTCTTTGCCCTGGAGCTGCCTGCCTGCCAGCGACGGAATATCGCTACCCATGACGGGTTCGTAGAAAGCGGCCTTCTGGTGCGGGTTTTCCCCGTACCTCAGAGAAAAGGTCTTCTTGTACCCGAAAGCAAGCTCTTCCGGGAAATCCAGCGGCCAACTCCTCCATAAATCACCCAGGTAAGCCGCTATGGCCCCATCATATGTGGCCGTGTGGTTGAACACTTCAACTGCCAGCTGGCGCCGGGTCAGCTTGTCGACGTCTCCGGTAAGCCGTATTTGCCTTACGATCTCGTTGTACCTTGCCGGGTTACATACGGTGATAACCCAGTTCCAGTTCTTCGCCGAGGCTCTAAGGAGCGTTGGGCCGCCGATATCGATTTCTTCAATCACTTCTTCAAGGGTAGCCGACGGCCTCGTGGCAGTCTTCACGAAAGGATAGAGGTTGCACACTACCATATCCACGGGAGTAATGTGGTGCGCGGTGAGGTCCGCCATATCGGATGAGCTATCACGCCTGGCCAGGATACCACCGTGTATCTTCGGATGAAGGGTCTTTACGCGCCCTCCCAAGATCTCAGGAAACCCGGTGAGCTCCTGGACTTCCGTAACCGTCACTCCGCCGTCTTTCAAGAAGCGGGCCGTCCCTCCGGTGGAGATTACCTCCCACCCCATCTCTACGAGTTGGGCGGCAAAATCTACAAGGCCGGTCTTATCAGCCACGCTTACTATCGCCCGACGCATTACGATGCACCTCCGCTCTTATCGAGGATCCTTACCCTTCGTCCCTCCAAGACCGCTCGCCTCTGGGCGATCAGGGTGATCGCCAAAGGTAGCAGCCGGTGCTCCACCTCAAGTATCCTCGCAGATAGAGACTCAACCGTATCTCCTTCCTCTACCCGGACCGTATCTTGCGCGATTATAGGACCGCCGTCTAGGGATTCGTCCACGAAAAACACGGTGGCGCCTGTCACCTTGACGCCGTAAGCCAGAGCATCGGCCTGCGCGTGGAGGCCCGGAAATGAGGGAAGGAGAGAAGGATGGATGTTGATTATGCGTCCCCTAAAAGCGTCAAGTAGAGTCTCTCCTGCCAGGCGGTCGTATCCTGCGCACACAACGAGCTGGACGCCCCACTCGGTGAGGGATCGGACCAAATCCCGCTCGTAGGCCGCCCTGCACTCGGGCCACTTGCCGTAACGCGCGTGGGGTATGGTCAAAGCCGGCACGCCTGCTTTTTGCGCTCGGTCCAGGGCGGGCACCCCTGGCCTGTTCGAGATGACCACGGTAACTTCGGCCGGGATCTCCCCCCGGGCGCATCCGTCCAGTATGGCCTGAAGGTTTGTCCCACGCCCGGACACGAGGACCCCCAGCTTCAGTTTGGAGGCGCTCATGCTCTCACTACCTCTCCTATGTGATGGGCGCTTACTCCGTGTCCTTTGAGAAGCCCCAGAAGATCGCCGGCATCTTCCGGGTCCACGATGACTACCATGCCGATACCCATGTTGAAAACCCTGTCCATCTCGGCGTCATCGAGACTGCCGGTTTTCCGGATGATATCGAAAATCGGGGGCACAGGCCAGGCACCGCTCTTCGCGAAATCCGTGCCCTGAGGAAGCACCCGCCGGATGTTGCCCAAGATCCCGCCCTCAGTGACGTGGGCCATACCCTTGAGCGTTACGCACTTCATCGCCTCCACCAGGGCCTTTGCGTATATCCGTGTGGGCTCAAGGAGCTCCTCGCCGAGAGTCCTGCCCAGCTCGGCGACATAATCCTCGAGCCGCATCTTGCCTTCCTCAAGGAGCACCCGGCGGGCGGTCGTGTAGCCGTTGGAGTGGATCCCGGAGGATTCGAGGCCCAGGACGACGTCGCCGGGCACTATGTTTGAGCCATCTATGATCTTCTTCCGCCCGACCCCTCCGACGCAGAAGCCTGCCAGGTCGTACTCTCCTTCCTCGTACATGGCGGGCATCGTGGCCGTTTCGCCTCCGAGCAGGGCGCACCCGGCCATCTCGCAACCCTCGACTATGCCCTTCACTATCTCTTCGACAACGCCCGGCCTCGACTTGCCGATGGCGATATAGTCCAGGAAGAAAAGCGGCTCTGCCCCGCAGGTAACTACATCGTCGGCGTTCATGGCGACCAGGTCTATCCCAACCGTATCGTGCTTATCCAGGGCCTGCGCGATCTTGACTTTGGTGCCGACTCCATCGGCGCCCGCCGCCAGGACCATGTCTTTGAACCCGAGGACCGAAGGGTCAAAGAGGCCTGAGAACCCACCGACCCCGGAGATAACTCCTTTTCCGTATGACCGGGAGGCAATCTCGGCGATCCTCCCTACGTTCACTCCCGGCTTCTTAGAATAGATCATTGAGTTCGTCCTCCTTTGGCCATCCCTCTACGGGTACCGGATAGTCTCCGGCAAAGCAGGAGTAGCAAAAGCCGTCTATCGCCGTCCCCAGAATGTCCTGTAAGTCGCCCATGTCCAAGAATACGAGGCTGTCGGCTCCGATGGCCTCTCTAATTTCTTCAACCGTCTGCGATGCAGCGGCCAGCTCTCCCTTTGACGACGTATCTATGCCGTAGTAGCAGGGGTACTTGTAGGGCGGCGAGCTGATCCTCACGTGGACCTCCTTTGCACCAGCGCTCCTCAAAAGGCCCACGATATACCGGGAAGTCGTGCCCCTTACAATGGAGTCATCCACGAGGACAACCCTCTTATCTTTCAAGAGGCTTCTCAAAGGGTTCAGCTTGATCTTCACCGCAAGCTCCCGTAATGACTGCTCCGGAGAGATGAACGTACGCCCGATGTAACGGTTTTTCACGAGTCCGGTTTCGAAAGGAATGCCGGCTTCTTCTGCAAATCCCGAGGCCGCTGAAAGGGACGAGTCAGGCACCCCCATGACCAGATCGGCCTCTACAGGCCCTTTCTTAGCGAGTACGCGCCCCAGCCGCTTGCGGGCCCTGTGGACATTGAGGCCGTAGATGTCCGAATCCGGCCTCGCAAAGTAGATGAACTCGAAGACACACAAAGCTTGCCTCTCGCTCTTGGGGCCGGCAACCGTCCGGATAGACGGCCGGGCATCCTCGCCTTCCCGAGGCAATAGGACCTCTACCGTTTCTCCCGGATCGATCTCCCTTATGAACTCGGCTCCGACGGCGTCGAGACCGCAGGTTTCAGATGAGACAACATATGCCCCGTCCAGTTCTCCGAGGCAAAGCGGGCGGAATCCTCTCGGGTCTTTGGCGGCTATGAGCCCGTGAGGAGTCAAGGCAATAAGAGAATAGGCTCCGCACACCTTCTCGAAGGCCGACTGAAGTGCGCCGAGCAGCTCTTTTTCGCCCGACTTGGCCACCAAGTGGGGGATTACTTCACTGTCGGAGGTGGTCTGGAAAATGGACCCTTCGCGCTCCAGCTCTCTCCTTAGGAGAGCCGCATTTGTGAGATTCCCGTTATGGGCCAAGGCAAACTGGCCCCTCCACATCTTAACGAGAAGAGGCTGTGCGTTCTCTATCCTGCTTTCACCCGTAGTGCTGTAGCGAACATGGCCCAGCGCCATGTCGCCGTTCATGGAAACCACTCTTTCGGGCGGAAAGACGTCTGAAACCAACCCCATGCCCTTGTGGACTCTGAGCCGACCGCCCTGCCTCCAGGCGATCCCGGCCGATTCCTGGCCGCGGTGCTGCAGGGCATACAGGCCGTAATAACAGAGCTCGACTGCCCGCGGGTGTCCCGCTACGGCAAACACCCCGCATTCCTCACGGATCTCGCCACTCATCCCCTACTCAACTCCAATCGGAAACGAGAATATCGTCTTGGCTCCGTCTAACACCGTGGAGCCCAGTTCGATGTATACACAGCTCTAGAAGAAACGCGGTATCCTTTTTACTCGCCTTCCGGCTTCCATTGCCAGACGGGAAGGCCTTTCTCCCTTAGAAGGCTTATCTTTTCCCGAGTGTCAGAAGACATCTTCTTACGGACAGCCTCAAGTCTGGCCTTGAGGTCAGGATCGTGGACTGCCAATATCCTCGCGGCCAGGAGCGCCGCGTTCTTGGCCGAACCTATGCCCACTCCGGCCACGGGGACTCCCGGCGGCATGTCGGTTATGGAAAGCAGGGCATCCACGCCCATTACGGGCCCACCTCCAAGGGGCAGGCCAATCACGGGGACATCCACCAGTGCGGCAAGGGCACCGGGCAGAGCGGCCGCCAGCCCCGCGGCTGCGATCACAACCTTTACTCCCCTCTCGGAAACGCTGCGCGCGTACTCCTCAACCAGGTCNNCGACTGACAAGTCTCTCACTCCTTGCTCCCGGACGCGTCTTTGCGACCGGCAGTGCTTTCGGCTTCACCTGTTTCCTCAAGCACGCCGACGTACGGAAGGCCCCTGTACCTCTCCTGATAGTCCAAACCGTATCCGACCACAAAGGCGTTGGGGATGATGAACCCGTAGTAGTCGAGGCCGATCCTCACCCTTCGCCTGGCCGGCTTGTCAAGGAGAGCGCAGATCTTCAGGCTGGCAGGCTGGCGGGCCCGGAGGGTGTCGACCAGGTATCTGAGCGTAAGCCCGGTATCGACGATGTCTTCCACCAAGAGCACATGCCGGCCGGCTGGGCTATGCTCCAAGTCTTTGGTTATCCTTACTTCTCCTGATGACTGCGTTGATGCCCCATAGCTTGATGTGCCCATGAAGTCAACTGCAGTCTTGGGATCGAGGTACCTCAAGAGATCGGCGAGGAACATAAAGCTGCCCTTTAACACACCGATAAGAAGCAAGTCTTTGCCTTCGTAATCCCGGTTTATCTCTTGAGCCAGCTCTTTAATGCGCTTTTCAAGTTCTGCTTGGCTTATGAGGACACTTACTTTCTCGCGGGACTCTGCCATGGATTACACCTCGCCAAATATTCTTCTAGGTTCAACTTATCACCACAATTCTCTAGAGGCAATAAGGATCGCAAAACAGATAAATTGCGTAACAATTTCACCCCCGAACCCCGGTTGAGGTCCCACAGGGCTTTCCTTGAGTTCTGAGAGAACCCCGGAGCGTTGTTACCGGAGGGGCCTCTCTGCGTATCATAAGGATGTATTGGTGTTACCTTGAAAGAAGAGTCCTGGGAGGATCTGCCTATGAAAAGACTATACCGCTCGCGGACAAAGAAGATGGTTGCGGGTGTATGTGGTGGAATCGCCGAGTATTTCGACGTAGATGAAACCATAGTGAGGCTCGGCGTCGCTTTCCTCACGGTGGCCACCGGTATTTTGCCCGGGATCCTCTTCTATTTCGTCGCAGCAGTGATCATGCCTGAAGGCCATACCTAAAGCCGTGCGCATCATGATGTCCGACCGGTACCTCCGGCGGTAAGCCTTAGGCGGTACCGGTCAAACGTTACAGCTTCGATATCCGGCCCTTCGTGCGCCAGCAGAATTCGCCTAGAGAGTCTTTTTCGGATCGCTCTTATATCGCTCTTATGCGGAAGTACCGATCTCTTTGAAAACCTCCAAGTTTGCTTCTGCAATCCAGACTTCCCTGCCATCGTCCAGCCGCACCAGCGCCACTTCCATACGCGATCCGGACTCAACTTCACGAGGCTCTGCGGGGAGATCGAGGACCACGCCCCAGAGCCCGAAGTACGGCTGTCTCACGCACCTGACCCTGTCGCCCACCGAGAGGTTGGTAATGAGGGGACGGTCTGTCCGGGATACGTGCTCCTCGGTCCATGGTGCGGTGGATGAGTCGGGCTCCAGCGCCCCGTCGCTCACGAGGACCTGGGGCCTCACGGCTCCGGCCCTTATGTGGGTGGTCCCGTCTATAGAAGCAACCTTGCCCGCTCTAGAAGCCAAGAGGTCCCAGACCTTCTCGTTCATCGGCATGGGACCGAAGCCTTCCATCACTATCACGGTAAGGTCGGTGTCTTCCTGGCCGGTGATGCCCACGACGATTTCCTTTCCAAGGAACTGCACGAGATCCAGGTTGTTGATGCCGCCGGTTATGATGCCCGAAACCCCGATCATCCGCGCCTTCTTGAGGGCTTCCAGGGACACGAACCGTCCTGCGACAAGGACCTTGCCTTTGTGGGATACATCCACCCCGGCCTCGTCGAGGTCCCCGTCCGGCCCGTCTGTCGCCATCACGATTTCTCCGGCTCGCTCTCCTCCTACTCCGAATATTCCTTCAATATACGAGCCGGTGGCTTCAATGACGGCTCCCAATTCGGGCAGTACTTCGGTGACCACCCCGCCCAGGTGCGCTTTGACCTGGCTGGGCCTCACAGGCCGCACGATGGTTATGGTGCCGCTCCTCGGGCATATCCGCTCGACGACGCCTGCCATGGGCGAGTATACGTAATCCACCTGCCCGATGTTTGTGGCCGACGCCAGGACCTGCCCGGCAAATACCTCGTCTCCTTCGTCGACCGATGTGTACATCCTGATGGTCCAAGGCCATATGGACAGTTTGGAGGCGACCGCCACGACCGACATTGGGGCGGCAGAGCGGGGATCTTCCCGTATGATAATCCTTCTCCGGGTTTTTGAAATGTACTCGATTGTCCCGTCGCAAGGCGAGTAGATGGTCTTTCCGCCCTCCCAAAAGGTCCTCCGGTATACCCCGAGCACTTCATGCTTCGTAACCTTGTCCCCCGGCTTCTTCGTGATGAGCTTGTCGATCTCTTCGGGAGTGAGCCTCCTACCTACTTCAGCGGTGATATCTATGACCCGCGGTCCACCGGGAACAAGGTCTGTCTTGGCGATTATGTCGTCGGGCTTTACCGTCTGTCCCTCGGTTACAAGCACCTCGCCCGGCACCGAGAGTCTCCGTGTCTTCTTTAGAAAGGCTTTTTCGAGAAGCCTAAGGTTGGAGCTAAAGGCCACTTCAGCTCACCTCCTTAGCGAGAGGCTGAGCAGGCGCCTTATCCTCAACCGGATACGCCGACAAGGCCCTGTGCCATCTCTTGACTTTCTCAACCCGCCTGCGGGAATCCCGCGGGAGCTCAAGAGGCCTATGCCTCCCGTCCAAGATAAGGTGCGGCATGCCTTTCTTTACCGCGAAGCCGACGGGTACGCCCGGGCCGTTTCCTGCGTCGTAGTCTTTCTTCGGGATGACTTCCACTTCGAACCCGTCGCCGGGGACCTCAAGCGCGCTCACTTCGCCTGCGACCACGGCAATGGATTCCCCTCCTGCCCTAACATCTGCTATGACGGTGCCCTCTCTGGAGGCGGGCCCGACAGGGGCTATCACGGTGCCTACGGGGACGAGTGTTTCGCGAGTCAGGATCTCCCGTATTGCCTCGTCGGCCGCTTCCCTGGCCGTCTCCAGGAGTACCCCCACATGCGGGAGGAGGAACTGGTTGTCAACCCAGAGTTCGGTCACTCCTTCAGGCTGAAAGGCGTTTATCATGATGAGAGCGGCCTGGCTCCACCTTGGCGCGTGAGAGAGGGCTCCTCCGGAGCCGATGATGGCTCCTGTCTCCATCATGTTTACCAGGGTCTCGCCCGTGCCGGTCTGGTGGAATACGTCGCTTATGGTGCGCCTCTGGTGGACGCCCTTGAGCCCCCTTATGAGAGACCTGTGGTGTTCAAGGGAGAGGCGCAAGGCCTCTGTGGCCACCGCCTGCTCCAGCATGAGGTCCTCGAGGGTCTGGGGTAACGTCGTAGGCCTCACCATCTTGTTGAACTGCCAGTTGCGGACGATGTTCTCGTCGAACTCCCACGGGAGCCACCTAAGGATCGCTTCGGGCTTGGCCTCGGCTAGGACATTAGCCATGCTGTAGGACATCCCGAGGTTGGCCGACACCGTGCGGTAGAGCCGACCGTCTATCACCGAGAAGACGTCGGTAGTGGCGCCTCCTATGTCTACACCCAGGACGTTTGTTCCGAAATTGGCCGAAACGTACTTAAGGGCTTCGCCTACGGCCACGGGCGTGGGCCTCACCGCGCCTTCTGTCCAGCCCACGAGCGTCCCGTAACCTGGCGCCCTCATCATCACGTGCTCCAAGAAGATTCGGCTGATCTCTTCTCGAGCCGGGTCTAGACGCTCGGTCTCGAGTTCGGGTCGTATATTGTCCGTATATGTGACATCATTGGTTTCCTTTAAGACTCCGTCCACCATGTCCCTGGCGTCTACGTTGCCTGCATAGATGACCGGGATCTTGAAGTCCTCGCCAAACCTAGGTTCGGGGCGCGCCATGGAAATGTACTCGGCGATGGCCGCCACGTCGCTTATGTTCCCGCCGTCGGTACCACCAGTGAGGAGTATCATGTCAGGCCTCATCGCCTTTATGGCTTCCAGGCGCTCTATGAGCGTGCGGTCGTCGTCCAAAGACACGACATCAGACACTACGGCTCCGGCTCCGAGAGCCGCCCGGTGGGCCGATTCGGCCGTCATTGTCCCCACCAGTCCAGTCACCATCATCTGAAGGCCGCCGCCGGCGCTGGAAGTCGCCACAAAGATGTCCGCCCCGTCCTCCCCCACAGGAGGGACCAGGAGCCTCGCCCCGTCCTGGAACTTAATCCCCGTCCGCCTCTCGAGCTTGGCCAGGGCGTTCCGGAGGCCTATCATGACATCCAGGTCGGGAGCCTCGACCGTGGTAGGAGCCACCATCTTGCCGGCCAACCTCCAGCCTCCGGCCTCCTTCACAAAGAGCGTGACTTTGGTCGTGGTACTCCCTATGTCAGCCGCCAAAATCCTTCTCATCCATCTCCCTCCCCTTAATCAGAATCCGCCGCAAAGACCGCATTGGGCGCACGACGGGTTGGAAAACGCATAGACCGGCCTGTTCAGGAGGAGCTGTGCGCAGCTCGCGTTTCTCACGAGCCTCACCGGCAAATACACGCCGGACGCAAGCGACAAAACACCAAAAACAATGGACACAACAAAGCACCATGGGCTTAGAGCTTGTGATCCCAGATAAAAACCAGTAATTGCGGAGCCGCCTAGAAGCCCCAGTGGAAGGCCGAAGGCAGCCATAAACGCGGCTTCGAGTGCCAGGAGTCTCGTCAAATCTCTTGTAGTTCCACCTAACGTCTTGAGGATCCCCAGGCTCTTCTTTCTCCCCACGAAATTCACGGAAAGCACGCAAGCTATGCCCGAAAGGGCCACGACCGCCGCAGCCAGCGACACGACGTGCCAGGGAAGAAAGGCCGCCCGGGTTGCCCTGCGGACCATCTCCGCTCCAAGTTCCCTGCCGCCTCCCCCTTCAACCACCCTGGATTCCATCCTACCGATCATGGTCTCGGTCATCGCGGTCACGGTGAAAGACGCGGCCACGGCCAGGGCAGTTGAAATGGACACAATTACGACAATCGCTTTGTAAGTCGCGATCCGCCTGACCGCGATGGTCCTAAGAAGGTGTAACGGCACAGGAGGGACGCTGAGTCTTGCCTTCCTCTCCACCGCGACCATCTTTCACCACCCTCTCCGCCACTCTTCCGTCGGAAAGCCTTACAACGACATCGGCATACTCCTCAAACCCGCGCTCGTGGGTGACTACCACGAAAGTCTGTCGTTCTTCTCTGTTGAACTTGGCGAAGAGCTCCATGATCTCCCTCGACCTCGCCGAGTCGAGGTTTCCGGTAGGCTCATCGGCCAAGACAAGTGCGGGCCTCACCGCCAGCGCCCTGGCAATCGCCACCCGCTGCTGCTCTCCACCGGAGAGCTCCGTCGGGTAGTGATCTGCCCTTCCCGCTATCCCTACCGCTTCCATTAGGTAAGTCAGCCTATCTATGACGGCCCCTTCCTCCCACCCGAGGAGCCTCATGGGAAAGCCTATATTCTCCGCGGCCGTGAGCTCCGGTATGAGGTTAAAGAACTGGAACACCATCCCCAGGTCGCGCCTTCGAAGGAGAGCCAGGTCGTCTTCGCTCATCCGGGAGTACTTCCGCCCTTTTAGGACCACCTCACCGTGAGTCGGCCGGTCGATCCCGCCGAGGATATTGAGGAGGGTCGTCTTTCCCGACCCAGACGGCCCGGTTATGACCACGAACTGGCCCTCTTCCACCTCGAGCTCTACGTTTTTCAAGGCGAACAGCCCTTCTCCGACGGCATAGAGCTTGGTGATCTCATGGCAATGCAAGATAGGTCCAAGCCAATCACTCACGCCTAAGCACCTCCGCGCAGGGGATTCGAGAAGCCCAGATGGCGACGCCTAAGCCCAAAACCAGAGGGATTGCAATACCCGCTAGAGACAGGAGGGCGTCATAGCCCGCCATCTTCAGCCATTCCAAGAACGAGAAATCGGTAGCGGTGATAACGGTTAGGGAGATGAGCTTGCCCAGCACGAATCCTATGCCTATGCCCGCAAGCGTCGTGTATGCCACGGCCGACAAGGCATAAAGGACAATGTCTTTGGACGTCGCTCCTATGGCTCTTAGGAGCCCAATCTTGCGCGTCTGAAGGGCCAAGAGGACATAGACCGATGCAGCAACAATGCCTGCCGCCATGGTGATAATCATCCACCTGATGAGCGAAGACATGTCGGGGACGATAAGCCGCAAGCCACCTGCTTCTCCGGCGGTTGAAACCAGTTCCGCGACAGCATACACCCCGTAATCCTGACCCAGGGCCTCCCGGAGCCTCTGAACGACGACCTTTGTATCGGAATGACGGGCCACCTTCACCAGCATTTGATATACGGGCGGCTCCGGAAGTATCCGGCCCACGAGGTCTAGGAAGGTCTTCCGGCTCACCAGGATCTCCGGTCGCTTCCAGTATCCGGTGGGCGTCTGCTGATCCAAGTGCTCGAGAGGGACAACTCCCAGCTCGACCTTGTATGCCCCGACCACGTCAAGGCGCACAGAAGTCGGATTATCCCAAGATAGAGCGGCGGATTGGTCGGAAGGAGCGTTGGCGCCCGGCACACCGGCCAGAGGACGCGGGATCAGGATTTCCATCTCCATNNTACGGTATTACGGGCTCGCTGATCAGAGGGACAAGAGCATTGGAGAGGCCTTCGTCCTGAAGGCCCAAAGGCCTGCCCCGCTTTACCTGCCACTCCATGGAGAGTGGGCGGCTGGGCCCGGCGAACTCCCTACCCCGCAAAATCGCGTCCACATAACCGTCGTCAACTTTCACTCTGCAGGGAAACGACAGGTAGGGCGAAACTTCTAGGACGCCGTCGACCCGAGATATGAGGAGTAGCAGTGAGTCGGTGTCAAGCGGCCCCCAAGGAGGCGCACCAACCATAGAGACATATCCCTTCGACTTAAGTTCAGGCATGAAGTACTCCGCGAAAGACTGCCACACTTCTCCGGTCCAAGCCCTCCATTCGAGCGAGGACGTATCCTTTGAGTAGACGTGTTGAGGCGCGCTCCACACCAAGACGTCTGCATCTGCGAAAGAACGTTCGGCGTAAGTCTGGTACCTCATATAACCCTGGGGGACGAGCCTGGAAAGCACGAGGATCACCGTGGCAAGGGCGGTGGCAGCGATCGCGAGACCTGTCCGCGAGCTGTTCTTGCGGACATCTCGCACAGCAAGCCGGATGAAATCCATGAGACACCCCCTCCGTCTCTTATCTCCCAGTCACTATTATATTCGGGCTCGATAGGACTTGACGGATAGGGTGTTTACTGTAAGTAGACGCGTAAGTATCCAACATCTGGACAAGAGCCTTTTGTTGCCTTCAGCAATCTGCCGGAATATTGAGAAGCAGCAGTTTCCCAGGTAGACAAGAGAAAATCCCGGACATCCAGACATCGTATTGTCATACAATTTGCGGAAAAAGTGTTGAGCGGAATAAGATGGCTACTTGAGCTTAGCCCGGGCCCACATCGCCCTCTGAAGCATGACGGGGGCCAGTTCATCGCCGAGTCTCTCCAGGTATTCACCAAACGCCCGGCAGGCAAAAGCCTCGAGGGCGGGGTCTTCTGAGTCCCTACCCGTCCGAGCCGCCTGGTCGAAGTACCGGAAGGCAAGTCTCTCGTCCCCGAGAGCCCAGAGGACCTGAGCGCAAGCCACCTGGGCCACGGCAAGCCCCCGGAACTCACCCGTGCCCTCAAAGAACTGCCGGGCGGCTTCGGCCTCGACCCGCGCCTCACGGAGGTCGACCTCGCCCGGCGTCAGGCTGAGACAAGCCGCGAGATACGCCCTTGCCAGGTGTTCCTCGGCCAGATTGCCCCCATCCTTCGCGAGGTCCGCCGCAGTTTTGAGCTCTTGCCGGGCCCTAGCGAAGTCACCTTCCTCCAGGAACAAGCGGCCTAGTTCGATCCCGACCCAGATCCTCGCGACGGGGTCCCGCCGCTCAGCCAGCGACAAAGCCTGGTTGAGCGCCACTTTTGCCCTGCGCAGGTCTCCTCGCGCGAGATACGCCCGCCCCAACCCAAGGAGTGACCGGACGATGATGAGCGGCTCATTGAGCCTGGTACCGATATCGAGCGCCTTCTGGAGCTCTTCGAACGCAGCCCTTAACGAACCGCTGGAGGAGAGTATGTAAGCCAACCCGATCCGCGACCGGGCTTGCAGCACCAAGTCATTGGATGAAATGCTGATTGCGCGCTCGAGATATTCCTTGGCCTTCCCCCAGTCACGGCGCCTTGCCAGCACAAGGCCCGCCCTCAGAAGACCCATTATCACGTCTCCCCTCCGGCCTGCGCTCTCCCAGTAAGCAATGTTGTGTTCCTGGTACGCTAGGGCTTCGTCCACATCTCCCAAGTTCAGGCAGGCATCCGCCATCATCTGGTAGGTGTAGGCCCTCTCCTCGGCGTCTGTCCCCAGGATGCCGTCCAGCATTATGAGGACCTCCAGGTGCTCTTTCGCGAGCCTCCAGGAGTGGGTACTGAGAGAGTGAGCCGCCGCGCGCTCATACCAAACGCGGGCATTACGGTGGTCGTGGGATTCGAGGAACAGCTCTCCCATTTTGTCCGGTCCGACGTCTTGGAAGGGGGTGGCGCTCTCGTCCGCCGGATGCCACCTGCCTTCCCCGTCGTAAAGGGGCTCCAATAGAGAGCTTAGGTGACGGGCTAATCGCCCGAGACATTCTTCCTTTAGCGGGGGCTGTACCCAGCTCTTGGCAAGGCGCTCGTCCATGCCGGCGGCCAATCTGACCGTCACACTGCCTTCCCGGGTCGAACTGACCACTACCGCTCCGGCAGCCTCCAAGACACCGGCCAGGCGATAGGCCTTTTTCTTGGGCCATTCGCATGCTATCTCAAAGGCCTCAAGCGGGACATCTCCCAGGATGGGCGACAGCCAAGCGACAACGCCGGCGAAGACGCGGCCTTCGGTTGAAAGAGGTTGGCTAACCCGGGAAATCTCCTCTGAAGCGGGCTTCCCCGGGCTCCGTCCTGCCAGGCTCGCCTGCCAAGAAGAGAGCACCCTGCGGATGACCTCGCCAAAACGCCTTACCTCGTCATCAGAAAGGGCGTTCAGTTCCTTGTAATAGGACGCGAGAAGCAGGTCATCCTTAACATTCAGCGCCCTAAGGAAGTCCTCAAGAGCGCCGATATCGCGGCCGGGCCGCGGCATTCGCTGAAGAGGCCCCCGGGCCGGCGGAGCTGCTCCTCGCCCTCGCGTTCCCTGCGAAAGCCTCGGGACCGGTTGAACGACGGGGACCTCAACTTCACCCTCAAAGGCGCCTTCATCCCCGGTGACACCGAAAGCACCCGGAGTGTACAAGGCGGCGACGGTGGTCCCTAGCGCCAAGGCGATCGCGTCTTTGTGGAAGTCACTCAGGTTCTTACGCTCACCGGATAGAATGAGAGAAAGATAAGAAGGACTTAGCCCGACCATGTCGGCCAAGTCCTTTACCTTCAGCCCGTGCTCTGCCATTATGCGGCGGAGATTCCCGCGAAAGATATCCTGGCACCTCATGAGGGAAGACCGCCTTTCTTCCCTTTGCCGGATAGATCCGGAGACGAACGCTCAAGCCTGGGTGCGAGCCCACCCTCAAGAGGGGCCTCTCTCCTTTCCGGTTCACTCCAAGGCCTGGATATTTGAGACCGGGACAGTAAGGCTCTCGCCATCGAGGGTGAGAACCCGAACACAAGTAACCGGCAGGCCTACCGGAAGAGCGGAATCCCCTTGGGCCGTACCTTCCAGAGTCCCTTCCACAGGATCGAGGGTGAGGCCGAAGACCCGGACCCTCACACCCGGCGCCAGCTCTTTGAGCGCACTGGGCCGCCCGGCTGGATCGCCCGAGGCACCGCCCACACCGCCACCCGTCACTTCTCCGTCTCCGGCACCTGCAAAAGGTATGATCACGCAGGGCCCAGCGTCCCACCTACCCGCAGCGACACCGGCAAGGCTCGCGCCGTCGACAAAAACCGTCTTGCCTTCGGAGGAAACGAGGAGTTCAAAGGCTTCGCCCGACATGGGCATATTCCCGCACCCTTCCGTCAGCACCAAAGCCGGCACAATCTCAGTGGGACGCGGCACGACGGCGTCTTTCTTCTTAAGTTCCCTTGCCCAGTACCGTGCGAGGAACTCGTCCCAGTCGAGCTCCTGAACAAGGTTTTCGTACCACTCTACAACGCCGGAGGCGGCACTTCCGGCAATTATACCCGCCACACGGTACCTGAGACACGCCTCCAGCAGTTCTCTTGTCACTCTAGAACCTGCAAGGACTACAAGGTCCGCATCCTGGGGACCGATCTTCTGCGGAGACACCTGCTCGCCGGGACCTTCGGCTTTCCTCAGGAGAGCCCCCGACCTGGCAAAACCTGCCCCGGCGGCACCCACAACCATGTGGCCCCTGGAACGCACCAAAACGCCCACGGCTTCATCAACATGATCGACGACTCCCGGAAGGTGGCTAGCCAGCTCGGAAGGTTCCTCTTTAATTGACACACGTCCCGTTGCGTGGCTAATCCCTACTATCTCGCCATCGCAGGGTGATATGTACTCGGTGTAGCCGAGGCCAAACATGTAGGAGTAGTAACCGAGCACTTCCCCCCGCTTGACCTTCTGGCCTTCAGCAACCAGTACCGTCGCGGTTATCCTATCTCCCGATGTCTCCATCTTCACGTACCTGAGGCGCTGGCGGGAAGCGTACTTCCCGAGTATGCTGCCCGCTTCGACCTTTGACCCGGGGGATACCGTAGATTCGCCGACGGACGGGAAAATCCGGAGCCTCTCAATAGAGGCATCCTTGATGACTTTCGGACGGAAGAGAGCATACGCTGCCATTATTTCATCCCCCTTTCCCATCCGCTCAAGACATCGTCAGGAAACACTCCCAGCGCCCTGTACGCGTCGCTGTTCTCGCGGTAGCGGGCCCCAATCTTCCTGCCCCTCACCCTGGCATCGATGTAGACGGAACTAAAGCCGGTGGCATGAGCAGCGTATTTTCGGCCCTCTCCGTCTCCCACATCTCCCTTGGACGAGGGATGCAGCTCGAATACCACAGAATCCGGGGTCTCTATGGCAACGTGACAGATCTCTCCTTGCTTTACGGGTAGCGGCTCAGGCGTGAGACCCGACATCATGAACGCCCACCTCGATCCGACGCGTTCTTCATTCCTACCGGGGCTCAATATCACGCCAGAAGGAGAGAGCAGCGTTTCGGGAAGAACCGCCGTGTCCCCGGAAAGGGCTGCGATCGATTCGAGTATGCCGTCCCTGTCTGTGTAAACCTTGGTGACACCGTGAAGCTCCAAAGTATCCACCACGAGAGAAAGAAGCGCAGCCGGCGAAAGGAGCCCGGCCAAGAAACCGGTGACACACACGGTGTCGATGCGCTCCATCCTTACCAGGGTGTCTCCTCCTTTGACACCCACCTGGAAGGTCTCTCCGATTTGACGCTGCCTGTGGATCCCGCGGAGTTCGATAGCAGTCCCCGAGTGTTCACGGGCGGCCTCAAGGAGTGCCTGTTTTTGAATGGCCAGGTAAAGGGCCAGATCGTTCCATGACGCCGGAAGTACTCCCGGTGCGGTCTTCCAATTGGCGAGCATGTCGTCGAGGCGCTCACCCAACCGTGCCGACGGAAGCCATCTCATCACATCTTTTGCCTGGACGCGCGTCACCGGAGTCACGGTCCTGGTGAAAACCCCTCTAATATGGGAGAATATCTGGATGGTATCTCCATCCAGCGAAATTACCATTACGTCCTGGTTGAGCGACTCGGCCATCCTCCGGACCGCGAGACCAATGGAATACCCGGTAGGAAAGACCTTCGCGGCGCCAAACCGGCCGAGCCCCGTAAACCTTGGATCGTGGCGCATTCCTGAAGAGAAAACGCTCAAGACGGCGTCCCTCGCAGGCTCCAGGTTTTCCTCTTCGAGGCGGGAACGCACATTTTCGGTCCAAACCACTTCTATGGAATCTCCGAAGATCCTGACCACTTCTTCGCGACCTTCCAGCGATGCGGCATATACAACGGGGACCTTATTCCCGCTTCCTCTCCGTTCGGGCAAACCTTCGGCGATGACTTTGGCCACGTTGAAAAGCTGGTGGCGGCCTTGTCCCAAAATCTCCTCGTCTACCCCTCCGGCCATGACGACCATGGAGATATCCTGTCTCCTAAGGTCGAGGATCCGCTGGTATTCGAGACGGCCGTCATCTACCGCGAGGAGATCGGTAACCGTAGCCCCGGCAGACAAAGCCGCGCGCTTGGCCGACTCTCCGGAAATCCCCTTTACGACACCGGCGCACGCCACCCTCGGCTCGCCTGCGGCGCTCACCGTAACCAAGATGTCTTCCGGATCGAACCGCTCTCCGAGCCCTTCTACCGTGGCCTTTACTTCGGAATAAGCCAAGCGGGCGCTTTCGGTAAGGTCGACTCCTTCGAGAGCCGGGGGCGTGGGGATGGCTTGAGAGCTTATTAGCCGTAAGCCTTGAGCCGACCCGCTCCAGGCTTTCGCCCGGGTAACGGTATTTCCGATATCCAAGTGAACGTAGCTATTCACCATGTCACGCAGTCCTTCCTAAGGATATGCAGGAGTAGTGAGAGGGACGCCCTCCATGCCTCCTCCGGTTATCTCGACGATCCGTCCATCAAGCATATTCACCACTCTGTGGGCCCACTTGGCAAGTGACGGATCGTGAGATACCACGATGAAGGTTTGCCCGTTGTCTCTGTTTAGGTTGTGGAATATCTCCCCTATTTCTGCAGAAGTCTTCCGGTCGAGATTGCCGGTAGGCTCGTCGGCTACGATAACAGGCGCATTCTTCGCCAGTGCTCTTGCTATGGCGACCCTCTGTTTCTGTCCTCCCGAAAGCCTCGACACTTTTGTGTGGCGGTATTTCTTAAGTCCTACCAGATCGATCAGTTCAGGCACGCGCCTTCTGATCTCGGATCTCTTCTTTCCGGACAGAAGCATGACTATCTCGATATTCTGGTAGACCGTATAGCTGTTGATCAGATTGAAGTCTTGGAAGATATTGCCTATGTATGTCTTGCGATAGATTTCGTAGTCTTCCGTTCCGTATGCGGACGTATCTTCGCCGCAAACAAACATCTCACCCTCTTCATANNGATGAGGTATCAGGTTGAAGAACTGAAACACGAACCCGACCTTGTTCCGGCGTACCCTGGCGAGCCCGTTTTCCGATAGTTTGGAGTACCTCTCTCCTTCCAGGATGACATCGCCTGACTGAGGGCGGTCCAGCCCACCCAGAAGGGCAAGCAAGGTGCTCTTCCCACTTCCCGACGGCCCCATGATCACCACAAACTCGCCTTGATCAACCTGCAGGTTCACGTCGTTGACGGCGTAGATCGTCTGCCCCAGGAAGAATGATTTCCGGAGGTTCACAGTACGTAGGATGGGCTGGTCCAACCGTAACTCCCCCAAAATGCGAATTTATGGTTGTTTCTGCGTCTCCAGAAATACTCCTTCCCGCGCACTCCAAAGAGTCTACCTGCTGAGTCGTTCCTTTAGAAATGCTTTCGCCTCATCAAGCAGGTGGGGCTCGCTCACAATATCGTACGCCGAAAGAGCCAGGACTTTTGCCGCCATGACTGCCGCGTCTATCCCGCGGGGCGTTACTGTTGAGTCGGCAAACTCAACCGAGTGGCCTCTTGCGGAAGTCGCGTTGAAACCTATCTGGATTGCGGGCGTGACCCAGGTGACGCTACCGACATCGGTGACGCCTCCGCCTGCGTATGTAGGATCCGGCGGAGGAAGCTCGGCCCCTACGTATTTGAAGTTCTCGGCGCAGATCTTCTGGAGGACGGGATAGTCCAAAGTATCCCTGAACAGCATCTCGTGGTGCCGGAAGTCCACCGTGCACCCGACTGCATGGGCAGCCCCTTCGGCACACTGCTTGACCTTGGGGATGACCACGTTCTCAAGGTACCTCCAGTCGGTGGAGCGCAAAGTGAACCTCATCTGGGCGACATCGGGCACTATGTTCTGGGCGTGCCCCCCGTGGGTAATGATGCCGGCTATGCGGACAGAGTCCTTGAGGTGGTTCCTAAGGTTTCTTATGGATATGTAGGCTGCGACACAAGCGTCCAGGGCGTTTACCCCCGCCTCAGGGTTGCCGCCCGCGTGGGAAGTCCTTCCGTGGAATGTTATCTCCAGAGGGTGAGAGGCCCAGCGGATCCCTCCTCCTACGCTGTTCGTCTGGCCCGGATGGGCGATGAACGCGGCGTCTACGTCTTTGAACACGCCCTTCTCGACCATGACGACCTTTCCGCCTATGGTTTCCTCTGCCGGGGTGCCCAGTACCGTCCAAGAAACGCCGAACTCGTCAGGCGGCAAGACGCGGGACATGGCGATGCCTGCCCCTACTGCCACCGCAGCCATGAGGTTGTGCCCGCATCCGTGGCCGATCCCCGGAAGGGCATCGTACTCCGCCATGAAAGCAATGTTGGGGCGCTTCGTCCCGACACGAGCCACGAAAGCGGTCGGGAGATCGGCTACGCCTGCCTCCACCGAAAACCCGTTACCCTCCAGGATGCCCCTGAGCTTCTCGGAGGCAAACACTTCGTTCAAACCGGTCTCGGGGCGCTTGTAGAGAGAAACGGCTATGTCTTCGATTACCGGCCTCAGCGATTCGACGGCTCTTACGATTTCAGGCTTCTTGCTTTTTGGGTTCTCGTTCATTTGGCGGCACCTCCGGTAGTGATAAGAAGATAGCTCGCAATGACACAAACAGTATACAGTCTATCTGGGCTGTGTGAAATAACCACACAATTTACATATTGAACATCAATTCGGCAAGTGGTATACTCCGAAAAATACCCGGATAGACCAAAGGGGGTCTCTCCATGAAAAGGGAAGACAAGTTCTTGGAGGAAGGCCTTTCGTTCGACGATGTCCTCTTGGTACCAAGCTATTCTGAAATCCTGCCGAGGGAAGTAGACGTAACCACCAGGTTGAGCAGTTCCATTAAGTTGGGGATCCCGCTCCTTTCTGCCGCCATGGACACAGTTACGGAAAGCCGCATGGCGATAGCCATGGCCAGAGAAGGCGGACTGGGCGTCATCCACAGGAACATGTCCATAGAGAGACAAGCACAAGAAGTCGATAGGGTAAAACGCTCCGAGCACGGCGTCATCACCGACCCCTTTTTCCTGTCTCCCGAAAAGACGGTAGAAGACGCGCTGGCTCTCATGGCCAGGTACCACATCTCTGGAGTACCTGTGGTTGAAAGAAACCGCCTGGTAGGAATCATCACCAATAGAGATATACGCTTCGAAGAAGACCACACAAAACCCATATCAGAAGTAATGACAAAGGAAGGCTTGATCACGGCTCCGGTTGGGACATCCCTCGAGGAAGCCAAGAAGATAATGGGCAAGCACAAAATCGAAAAACTGCCGCTCGTCGACGGCGATTTCCATCTCAAGGGGCTAATCACTCTGAAAGATATCGAGAAAACCCGGATGTACCCCAGGGCAGCCAAGGACTCCCGCGGAAGGCTACTGGCCGCCGCGTGCATTGGAGCGGGCGGTCTGGATAGGGCCAAAGCCCTGGTGGACGCAGGGGTTGATGTCATCGTCGTAGACAGCGCCCACGGACACTCAAAGGGTGTCCTCGATACGGTGAGCGCCCTCAAGGAAAGGTTCCCCGAGAAGACCATTATCGCCGGTAACGTCGCTACCGGCGAAGGGGCCCTTGCCCTCATCAAACGCGGCGCCGACTGCGTGAAGGTGGGAGTCGGGCCGGGGTCCATATGTACCACTAGGGTAGTGACCGGCGCCGGGGTCCCGCAACTCACTGCTGTGTTCAACGCCGCCCTGGTCGCCAAGGAACACGGCATCCCCGTAATAGCCGACGGTGGCGTCAAGTATTCCGGCGACATAGCCAAGGCGGTAGCGTCAGGCGCCGACGCTGTAATGCTCGGAGGCCTCCTGGCCGGGACCGACGAAAGCCCGGGCGAGATGGAGATCTGGCAGGGCAGGAGTTTCAAAGTTTACCGCGGGATGGGGTCCATGGGTGCCATGAAAGAAGGCTCCGCCGACCGGTACTTCCAGGAAGCTTCCTCCAAACTGGTGCCCGAAGGAATCGAGGGCAGGGTGCCTTACAAGGGCCCGGTCACCGAGACCATCTTCCAGCTTATCGGAGGCCTACGGGCGGGGATGGGATATTGCGGTTGCGCCACGATCGCCGAGATGCACGAAAAGGCCAAGCTCATGCGGATCACCGACGCGGGACTCCGCGAGAGCCATCCTCACGACGTGAGCATTACAAAGGAAGCGCCGAACTACACTCCGAGATAAACCCGGAGTTCTTAGCGATTCAGGCAATGCTTCACCTAGGAGCTTGCCTCGACTCGTCATTAGGCGAAGAGACTCCGCTTGCCGGCACGCAGCCCGCAGGCGGAGTCTGTGACATCTGGCAGCCTCTTTGACCTTCGCTCACACCCGCCCCGGGATCACTCACAGCCGAAGTCGCAACCGCAGTCGGGCTCCTCGCTGCAGGGGTCGCAGCAGTCATGGTCCCTCTTTTTCTTCTTGCAGAACGGGCAGACTACGGGAAGCAGGTCGGAAGCTCTGAAAACCAGCTCGGGATATAGGTTCGCTGCATTGGGGCCTGGGTTCGCTTGCGCGACGCGTTTGACGGTAACAGAGCCTCTGATGGGTGCCTTATCGGGCTTCGGACAGATGACTACCTCGAAGATCCCTTCATTGGCGCAGAGTACCGTGTCTTCGGCGCATGAACGCCCAATGTTCCGGAGAACCTTGCAGTCTACCTGCCTCGGCGGGCAGCACTCGATGTCGAAGAGCCTCACAACCGCGTCAATACAGCCCTTGCCCACGTTCTGAACGCTGACCTTGATCGCCACCGGTCCATCCATGATGTTAAAGGGGCCGGTGCTGAGAGGACCTTTTCCGGGCAACAGGTTGTCTAGAGCGTCCTCTATGTCCTTGACTTCTTCCTTGATCTCCCTAAGACCAAACCTTGGGCTCTTGAGCAGGTCTTGGATATTCTCAACCTTTTCCAGTACTTTGCAGGCGCAACCGATCTTGAGCACGCTAATAACCTCCTTTCACTGTGCTCTCCATGGTATGTAGAGGCAAGAGGTTATGTTAACAGCGTGTGGGATCTGGGGAACCGAGAATCATCTCACATATCTCTGCGGCCGAGTTTTCATCAAAATCCCAGCATACTCCGGTGAACCTGCGGGAAATACCTCCACCTACGCATATGTCCCGCAGAATGCCCTCACCCGTGCAAGCATCCGCGAGAAACGCCTCCACTGGTGCAAGCATCGATGAGGGACACCTCCACCGGTGCACGCGTCGCCGGAAAAAGCACTCATCCGGTATGCGATGAGGGAAAAAAGCCTACCCGGTACCCGGATTCTCAGAAGAGACCTCTACCTCAGGCACATACTCCACGCCGTCGGTGTAGTAGTTGGCGGGGTTCCATAGCATGTAGGTCTTAATCCCGTGTTCGAAGGTCGCGCGGATCTGGCCCGAGACTTCTTCGGGGCCGTACTTTACGCGCATGGAGAAATCCTGGAGCCACGGACGTGTCTTCGACCTCAGGCCTTCCGACCTCTCGAGAGCTTCGGCCATGGCCTTGTACACCACTTCGTAAGGATGGGCTTCCGGCACCTGAAAACCGTAGATGCCAGGGTTGTAGTAGTGAGAAGGATAAACCATGGGGCACATAAAATCTACCGAATCCGCGAGTTGCTCCCACTTGTGGCCGATACCCATGTCGTCGGAAGCGATTGTGGCAAAGCCGAAGATGTCGGCGCCCAAGTATGCCTTGCCTTCTAGGGCCTCGCTCATATAGTCCAAGAAAGCAGCGATGCAGTCTCCGCGGGTCTCGTATTCCTCATACCCTGGCATGAGGACGGCCCCCGACTTCTCGAGCCCCCTGGCGCTGTCGGGAAACCGCACGTAGTCAAGCTGGATCTCGTGGAAGCCCATGTCCACCGCCCAAAGGGCGACGTCTCTCACGAACTCCCAGTTCTTCTTGTCATAAGGGTTCAGCCACAGCCGGCCGTCGCGGTCGCGCCAGAGGCTGCCGTCGGCGCGGCGGATGGCCCGCTCAGGTTCCTGCTGTGCGCGGTAGGGGTCCTGAAAAGCCACAATGCGGCCGATCATGTAGTAGTCCAGGTCGGCAAGGATCTCAATGAGGCCGGGTAGATGGCTGTAGCTTCCGGCCCGGGCGGGGATATGCTCCGGCGGCCTAGTGGGAACGCGGCCGTTGTTGTCTTTGATGTCAATGACGAATGAGTTGAGCCCCTCGTGGGACCTCATGTACTTCATTATGGAAGCCATCCGCGATGGGGTACCAGCGGTATCCATCGTCAAGTACAGGGCGCGGGCAGAGAGGGCCATTTCCATAGGCGCCAGGGAGTCCGATTGATCGCCGGTCTGTCCGGGCTCCTTTAAGCCTCCCGACTGACCGGGCTCTCCTTTTTCCCCTGGCTGACCCGGTTCACCCGGCTCGCCGGACTGACTCGCTTCTCCTCTCGGCCCTTGTGGCCCATGCTCGCCGGATCCACCTGTCTCTCCGGTCGAACCGGTCTGGTCAGGCGTACCTTGGGCGCCTTGTTGCCCGGGCACACCTCCCTGGCCGAGACTACCCGTGTCGGTTCCCGTAACCCAGGCAACGGCCTTATCCAGGAGCCCTTGGTTGTATGCGGCCAAACCCGAGAGGGCCAAGACGAGGAATATGGCGACCATCTCGCCCCACTTGGGACTACGCTTCTTCCTCCGGCGCCCCGGCGCCGTCACAGCAGTTGCTGCAACTTGAGCGCGCGCCCTCCTGGCGCCGGCGACCGCCGGTTCTATGTTCTCTGTTCCTGCGGCGGCAGTCGCAGCGACTTGGCTTCTTGCCCTGCCGGAGCGGTTGCCCCTCGTCGCGGCGGGCTTTGAGGCGCGGGCTTTCCCGGTATCCGATACGGCAGCCTGAGACCCGGTGGTTTCGCTCTTCCCCGCATCGCCGCGGGGCCGCTTGCGAGCGGCCCGACGACGAGAGGCCTGTTCACCGGAATTACCGTGCGCATTACCGGCCGGGCCGCGTGTCAAGCCTTCGCCGGAACTACGTGTTTCTTCTGTTGTGCCTTCCGGACCAGCCAAGAGCTCAAGTTGTTCAACGAGGCTTGAATGCTTTCTCCGTTCTCTTCTCCCGGGCATCCGCCAAACTCCCATCCGGTTCCAATTGACCTGCTAGACAACACTTGTGTCGGAAGATCCTTCTTGGATCGACGGATAAACACCTGCCGGTGTTCCATTTTCCCGGGTATCGCACGTTAAACGGACTATTTTCGTTTGTAGTAGCGTAGTGCCACCGAGATCTCCATGAGCCCGACGGGAAGCTCTATCGGGATGACCAATCGCTGGATATCAACCGTCGATATCATTACGCCTTTCCCGGCGATGATCGTAGGCGGGGTGAGCTTACAGATATATCCGTGTTCCTCCAACCCTGCGGCCGCCTGACCGGTGATGATGTTCCCCATTTCCGCGATGGATGACTCGGCGAGCTCGTTGAAGACCGGGACCACGTCGTCCAAGAGGGCAGAGGCGATGGCCTTGGCAACCTTCTCCGACATGCTGTAGATGACGATTCCTTCGGCGTCTCCGGCGACACCCAGGGCCACGTTGATCTCGCCCTGAGTGGCCTTGGAGGTCTCAAGTCTGAGCTGCCCCCTCGTCACCTCCATACGGACCTCGTCCTGGAGGAACTTGTAAGCCGACTCGACGAAAGGATTCACTAGTCCAGCTTTCAACATAAGATATTACCTCCTAACTTCGCTGGTAAAAGAACGGATGTATTTGATTTAGTCCGTAAGACGCCGGGTTGAAAACAGGTTCAGTGGCGCCCGTAAACAAGATGCCCCCGCGCCTCAGAGAAGCGGCCAGACCTCGCAAAACCCTCTGTTTCCCTTGGTCGGTAAAGTAGATGAGAACATTCCTGCAAACTGCCAGATCGAGATCCCGCGGATACTCATCGGTCAAGAGGTTCCCCCGCTCGAACGAGACTGCCCGCCTGAGGATCTCCCGAACCCTGTATCCTTCCGGGTGTGGCTTAAAGTACCGCGAGAGATGAAACGTGCTGAGACCCTTCACCTCTTCGCTTGAGTAAACCCCCGCCCTTGCTTTCTCGATGCTGGCTTCGTCTATGTCGGTCCCCAGGACCTTCGGCAAACCGCCGGCCTCAAGCGCGCTGATGGCGAGGGAGTAAGCCTCCTGGCCGGCCGATGAACCCGCGCTCCAGATCCGGACAGGCTGACCGTTTCTGTACGCCACGATTGGAGGAAGTATTGATTCCCGAAGGATTTTCCACTGCTCGGGGTTGCGGAAAAACTCCGATACGTTGATCGTGATGAAATCGAGAAGCGCTTTGAGCTTCTGCTCATCCTTCTGAACCGCAACAGAAAACGTGTAGAAATCGGGGTACCCATGGCGGTTACGATAGTTCTGGAGCCGCCTGTGCATCTGCCGTGACTTGTACGAGGAAAGGTCAATCCCCGTAAGCTTCCTGAGCCTCATACAGAAGTGAACGTAGTCGGCTCCGTAGGCACGAATATCATCACTGGGATCTACGAGTTCCTTCGCCACTTCCGTTTCCTCTCCACCATGCGGTTATGTATTTATCCTCAGAATGAGTGCGAAAAACCGGCTATCTCTCCTGCGATCTGGCCGATAGGCAACATCTTGTCGGCAATCCCCAGTTCATAGCAAGCTCTCGGCATACCCCATACAACCGAAGTGCTCTCATCCTGCACGACCACTTTGGCGCCGCGATCTTTCGCCTTCCTCGCTCCTTGGGCGCCGTCGCTTCCCATCCCCGAAAGGATGACTACCATGAGCCTGTTTCCGTATATGTAAGCCACATCGGCGAGGGTTACGTCTACCGCCGGTCTCACGCCGTGGACGGGAGGTCCGTTGTCTCTGGAAACCCTGGGACTCCTACCGTTATCGTCCTGGAAGACTCTGAGATGATGCCCTCCCGGCGCTACAAGGATCTCCCCTGCCCGGATGAGGTCTCCGTCGGACGCTTCCCGAACCGGAAGCGCAGAAACCGTGTCCAGTCTCCTGGCCATGGAGGCCGTAAACCCCGCGGGCATGTGCTGGCAGACTATTACGCCTGACCCTAGGTCTCCGGGTAGGCCAGGCACCAGCTCTTCAAGCGCTTGCGGACCGCCGGCCGAGGCGCCGATAACGACGAGAGACCCTGCGTCGCGAGAAGCCTTTGGATCGGTTGACACCGCTTGTCTGCTTGTACGCTCGGCCGCCTTCGCGTGCGCGGCCACCGGTTCTTCCCTAACACGGGGCTTTGCGGAAGCCGCCGCCAGCACTTTCCGGCACAGTTCTTCCGCCGCTTTATCCAGCTCAAACCCCGAAGTCGGCTTGGGGAGGAAGTCGACGGCTCCCAACGAAAGGGCTTCCAACGTAACTTGTGCGCCCTTGTGTGTGAGCGATGAGAACATGACGACCGGAACAGGCCTCTGGGCCATCATCACTCTTAGAGCCGACAATCCGTCCACCCGAGGCATCTCCACGTCCAGGACGACTACATCGGGCATAACCTGTCTGTTCTTCTCGACTGCCTCAAGCCCGTCTCGGGCTTCTGCGACAACTTGTATCCGAGGGTGCCGTCCGAGAGCACGCCGCAGCATATGCCTCATGAACACGGAGTCATCCGCAATGAGGACAGATACCGTCTTAGAAGTGTTTCCTCTCAGCCATTCGGGCACAGTCTTTTCACTGCCTCGAGAAGCTTCTCAGCCTGGAACGGCTTTACGACGAAATCCTTGGCACCCGCCCTAATGGCTTCCAACACCATGCTCCTTTGCCCGAGAGCAGTGACCATTATCACCTTGGCCTCACTGTCAAAGGCTCTTATGTTCTTTACCGCATCAATGCCGTCCATGACGGGCATGGTGATGTCCATGAGCACCAGATCCGGCCGTTCAGCCTTGTATGTCTCTACTGCTTCCGCCCCGTTTGAAGCCTCAACTACCTCGTACCCTTCCTGAATGAGCAGTTTAGAGGCTTTAGTGCGCATGAACATGGCATCGTCGACAACCAAAACCTTAGGCAACCTTCCTCACCCCTTCGCTATGGCCTCATTGCCCATGGAGATTGTCTCTCTATATCTCCCTTTCTCCGCGCGAGACCGAATACACGGTGGCTCGTCCCTCGCCGACATAGAGCCTCATGGTCCGGCCGTAGTCTCCGCCAACATCCTTCCTGGGCTCAGGGAGGCCGAGTCGCTCAATAGCCTCGCTCACGGCCCGGATGTTGGCCGTTCCAATATCGCCGCCCGGTAAAGTAAACCCGGGAATGACGTGGGCTCCCCCTGCCATCCGCACCATCATCCTCGACGGTTCGGCTCCGATGGCAGTAAGGCATCGCACCGCGTACTCGACTGCGGTATCTGCGTACTTGCCCGGTTTTTCAAATCGAGGGGTCAAGCCGGCATCCACACCGTTCTTCGGCGATTTCCTGCCCCTCGATGATGGCAACATTACGTGGGCCATCGCCCCGGCCCTTAAGACGGGGTCCCACAACGCAACCCCCACACAGGAACCGAGCGAGAACGCCACCAGGACATCCTCAGGCAAGACCGACCACTTAACCTCAGCAAGGCCAACTACCAGCGAATCAGACATCCGACTACTCCGTCATCTGTGATGTACCCTGGAAACCACCCATCCTGGGTAGAAACACGATTTCAAAAGACGCCTGCTCTTCATCAAGAGTGGCTTTCATGTAAGCCACGTAAGTTGAGTCTCCGTCCAACCCTGCGTAAGCCGTGGCGGAACTAAGCACGGCTCCGGCCATCTCCCGTATGATCACAGGAGGTATGGGCAGGATTTTGATCTCGAAACCATCGGCCACCTTGTTGAGGACGGCCGAACCGACTACGTTGGCTATCTCTCCAATAAGCGACTCAAGAAGGTCGGGGCTCCTTTGGCCCGAAATGGGGCCCAAGACGTGAGGCGCCAGGAGGCCCGCCAGTTTCTCGGCCGACTCGGGTCTGAAAAGCATCAGGAGCTGCCCCTCGACGTCTCCGCCGAAAGTCACGTAGGAACTCAACACAACCTCTTCCGGCGGGCCGGAGAGGAGCGGCACCTTGTTGAGCTCAACATAATCGCTCCGGACCGCGGCCAGCCTGAGTGGTCTCCCTGTGTAAGCCGAGAGGATCTCCCGGGCGCTTTCCAACCCGAGAACGGCCGACTCGTGAAACCGCGCGTACTCCAGCGTTTTTCCTCCCATGACTCCTCCGTTCAGATGTAAGTCAACTCCCGGCGACTCTGTTGGATCTTCTAGGGACCCGGCCTTTAGACGACCCTGTTGACATCCAGGATAACTGCGGGATCCCCTTGGGCGAGTATCGTCGCGCCCGCAATCCCTTTGAGCCGCGAAAGCATGTGTCCCATCTCTTTGACAACAATCTCTTCTTCTCCGATAAGCCCGTCCACGCCCAAAGCAAGCGGTTGGTCGTTGGACCTGGTTAAGAGGGCATACCTGTGCCCGTTATCCGACCAGAGATCATCTCTGAGAGCACCTTCCAGAGAGATGAGCGGGATTACCCTTCCCCTCACGTTCATAGCGGGTTTCCCCTGGACGCTTCCGACCGTGACGTCCTCCATGGCCAAGACCTCTTCCACCGATGACGTGGGGATGGCGTACACTTGCTCCTTGCACCTCACAAGGAGGGCCCGCATGATGGCGAGGGTGAGAGGTAGCCTGAGGGTCACCACTGTGCCTTCGCCCAGCTTCGTCCGCACCTCGATCTGGCCGTTCACCTTCTCGAGGTTTGCCCTGACGACATCCATCCCAACCCCGCGGCCGGATACCTCCGTCGCCACATCAGAAGTCGAGAATCCCGGCATGAAGATGAGCTCCAGCGCCTCCTTCTCGGACAGCTTCTGGGCGACTTCCTCTGAGATGAGCCCCTTCTTGACAGCCGAACGCTTTACTTTCTCCGCATCTATACCTGTGCCGTCATCCTCTACCCTCACAACCACCTGGTTCTCTTCGTGGACCGCCGAGAGGACTACCCGCCCTCTCGGAGGCTTACCTGCGGCAATACGCTTTTCAGGCAGCTCTATCCCGTGATCCACGGAGTTTCTGAGGATGTGGATAAGTGGGTCGTCGATGGCCTCGAGGACCGTCCGGTCGAGTTCGGTGTTTTCGCCCTCGATCTCGAAGTCGATCTCTTTCCCGCAGCGACGGCTNNAACGCTTTACTTTCTCCGCATCTATGCCTGCGCCGTCGTCCTCGACCCTCACAACCACCTGGTTCTCCTCGTGGACCGCCGACAGCACTACCCGCCCTCTCGGGGACTTACCCGCCGCGATACGTTTTTCAGGCAGCTCTATCCCGTGATCCACGGAGTTTCTGAGGATGTGGATAAGTGGGTCGTCGATGGCCTCGAGGACCGTACGGTCAAGTTCCGTGCTCTCGCCCCGGATCTCGAAGTCTATGTCTTTCCCGCACCGCCGGCTTAGGTCCCGCATCATCCTGGGGAACTTGGAGAAGATGCTCTTCACCGGCAGGAGCCTGGCCTGCATGATACCTTCTTGCAGCTCCGAGGATGTCCTCTGGAGGTGAGCTGCGAGAGACCCGATCTCGCTGCCGACGGCTGCCGTATCGGGGTTTCTCATGAGCTGTGTGGCTATCTGCGAGAGCCTCGTCCTGTCGATGACGAGCTCGCCCACCATGTTCATGAGGAAGTCCAGGAGCCCGACATCCACCCTGACGGTCCTTCCGAGGTCGGACCTTCTGGGAATGGGGGCTTCTTGGGACGGCTGAGCCGGTTTGGACGCAGCGGGCTTGGACGCTTTGCCCGCGGATGGTCCGGCTGCTCCCTCTGTAGAAGGTCCTCCGGCGGATGTCTCTACCCCGGTCGCTCCGGCCTTAGACGCTTCGACCTCAGGCTCTCCGGTCCCGGGAGATCTACCATTTGGGATACCGGCTGTGGCAGCGTCGCCCTGGCTCAGGGGCTGGTACTTCTCCAGCGTGACCTCGGAGACATCCGAGTTGGCGGCGACCAGTTCCCGGGCTCCTTCCCCGCCGTCATCCGCGGCAATGTAGACAACCAGAGTAGAAGCCACCTTGTCTTCTTCTATGTCCTCTCGCGAGGGGACCGAGGCCACCACTTCGGATACGTCGTCGAGGAGGGTGAGTATCTGGAAACAGCGCACTGAAAGTAGCGGGGCATCGGAACGAAATCTGACCGTCAAGACGGAGATATTCTTGCCTTCGACGACGGCAGTGTCCAGCGCCTTCAGCGTCTCAGCGGGAATATGGCCGGACTCAACGGATCCGGAACCGGCCTGAGCGGAACCGGCGACTTCGGGGTTTGCAATACCGTGATCAACCTGTCCCGTCTCAGAACTTGCCGCAGCTACTTCGCCGGCCACGAGCCGTATCATCTCTACAAGTTCGGCATTTGGAGGAACTTCTCGTCTGTCGGTGAGGGCCGACTTCCACTCTTTGAGCCAGTCTACCGCATGAAAAAGCACATTCATGAGTTCGGTGGTAAGGGCCCGCTCCCCGGACCGGATCTGGTCGAGGAGGCTCTCCATACCGTGGCTTACGTCAACCGCTTCCTGAAGCCCTAAGGTCGCAGCTCCGCCTTTTATGGTGTGCATGACGCGGAAGAGTTCTTGGACGATATCCGCGTTATCAGGCGACTTCTCGAGCTCGACCAGGCTTTCTTCGGTGACGGCCAGGAGCTCTCCTACCTCGGCCAGCAAGATCTCGAGATCTTGCCCAAACTCATCGCGAATGTCTGCCATATCGTCCTCACTGCACTACGGCTGCCCGGAGATCGGCCTCGCGAAGAGTCCGCTTCTCGGCATCCGATATGATTCTGGTTAGGTCAAGGAGCACGATCAGCTCTTCTCCGACCTTGGCGATACCCTGGATATACTCAATCTCATTGCCCACCACCACGGTGGCTGCCGGCTCGATTGAACCCTCGGAGATCCTGAGCACGGAAGAAACCGAGTCCACGATAACGCCGATCGAGTCCTGTCCGGCTTCAACCAGCACGATACGCTGGTTCGGGTCGCCCTTTTTCTCTTCGAACCCGAACTGCTTGCGGAGGTCGAGGACCGGGACGATTCTCCCGCGGAGATTGATGATGCCCTCCACGAAGTCAGGAGCGCGTGGAACAGGGACTATCTTCTGGATGGGGATGATCTCGCGGACCGAGGCAATATCCACACCATACGTTTCCTGCCCTAGCGAAAAGGCCACTATCTGGCGCTCTCCACCTGATGAAGAATCTGTAGCAGTCCTTGTCTCTTCAATGGACATAAGGAATCCCCCCCTGCTCCCTATGTATCGAAAGAGTAACGGAGGGAATTTACCTCGCTCGCTTGGATTTTCTTTGGTATCGGGGAAAGGAAGAGCCGGGTTTTCCTAAATCATCTTGAAAACTCGAAGCAAGTAGAGTAGAGCAGTGCAGCGAGAGCGGCGCGCTCACAGTTTCCCTGACAATAGCCTCATAACTCTCGCCTCAACCTGATCCAGGAAGGCGGAGCCGGAAGGAGAAAGCCTCACCAGCCGTTCGAGAGCTTCTGAAATGTCTGCTCCGACACCGGAGACTCCCGCAGGCAGTCCCGAATGGGCGTCTGAGCCTATGAAGTGGACGAGGCCCTCCCTCACCAGGAACTCGGCGCAGCCCTGCGCCTCTTTGCCGAAAGCGCCGGTAAGGCTCCCGGCGTTGATCTGGAAGAGAACGCCGTAGTCAAGGAGCTCCGTGAGGACCTTTAGGTTCCGGCAGAGCCCCCGGTTTCTTTCGGGGTGGGCAAGTATCACTCCCGCGCCGGCCGCGCGTAGAGCATTGAGTTCAGACCGCGCGTACGCCGGCAAACGTAGGGGCGGGAGCTCGACCAAGAGGTAACCGGCGTCGCCGATGGTCTGCAGTTTGCCCGCCCGGTACTCGCGAGCCGTCCCGGAGGCAAGGTATACTTCAGAACCCGGAGTTACGGCCAAGGAAATACCAGAGTCGCGGAGGCGAGATTTGAGTTCGAGAACCTTTTCTTTGATGTCGCCGGGCCTTGGGGCATACACGCCCCGCATCACATGGGGTGTGGCGACAACTCGAAAAGCGCCGCTCTTCACTGCGTTCTTGGCCAGGGCGATGGCTTCATCCCAACTTGAGACGCCGTCATCCATCCCGGGCAGTATGTGGCAGTGAAGGTCGGTGTAGCGGAACCGGTCCGCCGGAGGATCGCCCCTAGTTTCGGCTTCGCTAGATGTAGCAGGCATAAGAAATACCCCCTCGGATCTCTAAGCCTCCGATATCTGATCGCTCTCTTGCCGCGTTGCCCGGTTTTGCTCATGGAGCGATATCCAAGCCCTTCCCCTTCTTGCCCTTGATCGTTGCCTCTTCGTGATGGCTGTGTGATGGCTGTCCTGTGTTTCTGTCTCCTAGTTATTGCCGCCCCGGGCTGTCTCCTCCTCGCCAGGGCTTTTCTCAAGCTTCCGAAAGATTTCGTAAGCTTTCGCTTGAGCGGGACCAGGCAAGGCTAAGACCGGCTATGGTTGCTGCTGTGTCCGCCGTAGAGGTCCTCAGCTTACGGGCGGCACCAGCCCTGCGCACAAGAAAGCCTCAGGTGAGATATCTCCCACCTGAGGCAGCGCGCTCATGCTCGAACCGTCTAGGTCCTATCTCTAGTTTTCGAACCTCACCACGGTGAGTTTCGAAAGCATCTTCGCAGCCTG
>LSQX01272286.1_pt2 | contig 35362 bp, 30 predicted proteins | sample 654561 | NCBI WGS metagenome assembly LSQX01 (sample SAMN04489861, study PRJNA283612) | anaerobic digester metagenome | isolation source: 4 biogas reactors fed with cattle manure at either 37C or 55C with and... | place: Denmark: Kongens Lyngby | collected 2014 | reverse complement strand
CAACTCCCGCGGCGCTATGATAACATCGCCGTCCTCCGCGGCCGCCTGCGGGCGCACAAACGCCATTGTGATAGACGCGGTGGATTTGTTTGACAGGGAGCAGTGCAACGTTCTCGGCTTCAAGGACTACAAAGCCGTTCGTATTGACGACGTCCTGCTTTATGCCGCCGCGATGGTAATCGCCTCCGACGGTCCGCTTTCGACAGCCTTTGAAAAGATTGTCGGCAACCGCAGCATACTTCCTCCCGTCAAGTCGCTCCGCTATGAAGACAAGCTTGGTCTAAGCGCGCTGATACATAACCAAAGAGTGCTTTTGGGCAACAGAAACCTGCTCATAAATCACAGCATCGACGCTCCTCTCAAGTCAGAGGAGATGAAATACCTTGAGACGGGCAAACGCGTTTTATACATGGCGATAGAAAACAGGATTGCCATCATGTTTGTCGTGGGATACGTGGAAAACGAATCCATACGCCCCTATCTTCACAACATCCAGCGCGACGGCATAAACATACTTGTGAATTCCACAGACTGCAACATAACAGAGGAGTTCATCAACGAGGGCTTCGACCTCATCAGCGGCGGCGTTAAGATTATGAGCCCCGCCTCCGGAGCAATTTATAAAGAAAACAGGGAGCGTGAAAAGCTTTCCGCAAGCAGCGCCGTCATGCACGACGGCGGCATCAAGTCTTTCCTGCGATGCGTGTCCGCCGCGGTCACAATCAACAACATTTCACGAATAGCGGCGCTTGCTCAGATTGCCGCCTCGACTCTCGGGATATTGATGCTGTTCATCATCCTGCTGATATCCGGCATTTCAGGCATTGATTCTTTGACGGTCATAGCTTTTGTCTTGATGTGGACAATGATTTTTACGGCGATAGGCGTCATTCAAGGCATAAAAAAAATATGACGGGCGCGCGGCGCTCTTTTACAAAAACAAGACCCCGTTTTAACAAAAACAGGGTCTTGCGTAACGTAACGCGGCTTTTGCCAAAGGGCAAGCTTAAGCTCCGCCGTCAAACATCCTTTTAATCTCGATTTCCGCGTTCTCCGGCGTGTCGCTTCCGTGGATGATGTTTTCATTTGATCCGCAGGCGAAATCCCCGCGGATTGTGCCGGGCGCCGCCTCCGTGTATTTTGTCGCACCTATGAGCTTTCGCATTTCCTGAACAGCTCCGTCGCCCTCGACAACCATGGCGATAACGGGGCCCGACATCATGTAGCTCATAACGCGCGAAAAAAACGGCTCGCCGGTGATGTGGGAATAATGCTCCCTAAGGCACTTTTCCGTAAGCGTGAGCATCTTTATGTCCGTGATGCAAAAGCCCTTCTTTTCGATCCTCGAAATNNACGTCCCCCACCAGCCTGCGCTTTAAACAGTCCGGCTTCAAAAGCACCAGCGTGCGCTGTGCCTCCATTGCGACCACTCCTTAAAATATCTTTATTTCCATAATTTCCTATTGTGTTTGTGTCGATTATACTTGTTTTATGAGGCTTTGTCAAGCGCTTTCCGCGTTGCGCGTTTTAAGGTGTTGTTTCTCCGCGATATTTTGTCATGCGAAATATAATGGCTTTGCTGAAAATTTGATGAATAGCCCGCCGACAACATGTTAAGCTATAACAAGCACTTTGACTGTTAAACGTAAATAATTTTTCACTTTAAAACGCAAGCTGCTCCGTCTGTGAATCGCAGCTCATTCTTGGCGGTGAAACATAAAATATGACGACGGCGAAAAATATAATTAAGTTGTTGCGCCGTACTTGCATTGCTGATATAATGAGTTAATGGTGGATATTTCGCTTCGGCAGCTTTGCGCGCGGTTTTCGCGCCCGCGTTTCGAGCGTTTACAATCCTTTTTTACCGTTTGTGTTCTTTTTGCCTTTTGCGGCTTCTTTTGTTTTAAGGCAACACCGCACANNTGTATTGCCGAGCATTTTTGGGCGATATGACGGAAAAGATGCAAGCAAGCGTGCAACAAAGGCTTCAGCCGCTCATTGCGCGGTGTTGCCTTAATTTTCAGCAAAGCTTCTGCCGCTGACAACGCGGCATTAAACCTTATGTCAGGGGGATTACATGGAAGACTTTTCAAATTATTTTCCGATTTGGAGCAAGCTTACCGCCGAGCAGCAGACAGAGCTTAATCTGTCTGTTTTGACGCAGTCCTTTGAAAAAGGCAGCCCGATACACAGCGGTTCCGACGACTGCATCGGTCTGCTTGTCGTCAAAACCGGTCAAATCAGAGTTTATACTATTTCCGAGGAGGGCAAGGAGCTTACGCTTTACAGGCTTCTGCCGCGCGATATGTGCCTCTTTTCCGCCTCCTGCACAATGCCTAATATCCAGTTTGACGTGATGGTTTCGGCCGCCGAGGATTCCACAGTCTTTCTTGTGCCCGCGGCTGTTTTTAAAGCGCTCATGGACAATTCCGTCGCGATGGCAAATTATATCAACGAGCTTATGGCGTCGCATTTTTCGGAAGTAATGTGGCTGATGGATCAGATACTTAACAAGAGAATGGACTCGCGCCTGGCCGCGTTTCTGCTTGAGGAGGGCAATTTTTCACCTGAACGGGATGTTGTTATAACTCACGATTTGATTGCCGGTCACCTCGGCAGCATGCGCGAGGTAATCACAAGGATATTGCGATATTTTCAAAGCGAGGGGCTTGTAAGCCTCAAGCGCGGCAGGATACGCCTTTTAGACATCGAAAAGCTTGAGGAGCTTGCCCGCGAAAGCCTTCGGTGAACTGCCTCGGCAGGCGCCCGTAAAGGGGCTGTCTTTATAATATGGTCTTTTTAACGCGCCCTTTTAAAGGCGTATGTCAAGGCGGCTGATTGTAACATTGTTACTGTGAAATCGGTTCTTTTGAAGTATCCTTTTGTCATAACACAATGAAAGGGGATATTCAAATGTCCGTTATATCAGTAAACAGCGTCAATTTTAACGAGGAGGTCATAAACTCCTCAAAGCCCGTTCTTGTCGACTTGTGGGCGACATGGTGCGGTCCGTGCAGGATGATGGCTCCCGTGCTGGATGAAATCGCGTCGGAGCACCCGGAGGTTAAGGTGTGCAAAATCAATGTCGACGAGGAGCCGGAGCTTGCAAGGTCTTTCCGCGTTTCGGCGATTCCGACTGTCGCGCTTATCAAAAACGGCAAGGTTGTTGATTCCTTTGTCGGTTTCAAACCAAAGTCGCACATCAAATCAATGCTTGTTTAAATTTTATGTAAATATCGGATAAAACAGGAGGCGTTGTATGAAAACAGTAATAATCGGCGGCGTGGCAGGCGGAGCCGGTTGCGCCGCAAGGCTTCGGAGGCTTGACGAGTCAGCGGAGATAGTCGTGCTTGAACGCGGCGACTATGTCTCTTACGCAAACTGCGGACTGCCCTACCACATCGGCGGCACAATCAAGGAGCGCAGCTCCCTGCTTCTCCAGTCTCCGGAAGCGATGAGGGAAAAATACAACGTGGACGTCCGAACAGCCAATGAGGTTGTCGCGATTAACCGCGGCAAAAAATCAGTGACTGTAAAGCACCTTCAAAGCGGAGAAGTTTATGAGGAGTCTTATGACAAGCTTGTCATATCGACAGGCTCGTCGCCGTTGCGCCCGCCGATTCCGGGCATTGATTCGCCGCTTATACGCACGATATGGACTGTTCCCGACACCGACGAGGTAAAAAGGCTTTTGGGCTCGCGGGACATCCGTCGCGCCGTTGTTGTGGGCGGCGGATTCATCGGTCTTGAAATGGCGGAAAATTTGAAACGGCGCGGACTGTCCGTTTCTGTTGTCGAAATGAGCGCTCAGGTTATGCCGCCGTTTGACTTTGAAATGGCGCAGCTTTTGCATCAGCACATAGAAGAAAGCGGAGCGGCGCTGTATTTGGACGACGGAGTTAAGGAATTTAAGGACGACGGCAAGCTTGTGACTGTCACTCTTGAGAGCGGAAAGACTTTGGATGCCGATATTGTCATTCTTTCAATCGGCGTCCGTCCAAACGGAGAGCTTGCGAAGGCTGCCGGTCTTGAGCTAAACTCGCGCGGCGGCATTGTTGTTAACGACAGGCTTTTGACATCGGACAGCGACATTTACGCCGTCGGCGACGTAATAGAGGTTGAGGACTATATTTTTAAAGGACGCACAATGATTCCCCTTGCCGGCCCCGCCAACAAGCAAGGGCGCATAGCCGCGGACAATATCGCCGGCATGGACGAGGTTTACCGCGGTACGCAGGGCTCGTCCGTTGCAAAGATTTTTGACATGACCGCCGCAAGCACGGGGGTTAACGAAAAAACTCTTTTGAGCCGCGGAATGTCTAAAGGCAGCGACTATGAATCAGTCATAATCACGCAAAACTCGCACGCCGGTTATTATCCCTGCGCTTCTCCCCTGACCTTGAAGCTTCTTTTTTCGTCCGACGGAAAGATCATTTTCGGCGCGCAGATAATCGGGCGCGACGGTGTTGACAAACGCATCGACACCATTGCCGCCGCAATCAGAATGGGCGGCGGTATTGACGACCTTAAGGACTTTGAGTTTGCTTACGCGCCGCCTTATTCCTCGGCAAAAGACCCCGTCAATATGGCGGGCTTCACAGCCGACAACGTGATAAACGGCAGAGTGAGGTTTTCGGCTTGGGACGACCCGGACAAAACAGGGAACGCGGCTCTCCTTGACGTCAGGGAGGAGGTTGAGCTTGCGGCTTTCACTGTTCCGAACTCCGTAAACATCCCGTTAGGTCAGCTTCGCGGCCGTCTGCAAGAGCTTGACAAATCAGGAAACATAATCATTTTTTGCGCGATAGGCGTGCGGGCTTATTTTGCCGCCAGAATCCTTGCGCAAAACGGTTTTAAAAATGTTTCTGTTTATCCGGGCGGCGCGCGATTTTATCAATCGACGCATTTCAGTCACGGAGCGGCTGTAATCGACAAAACACAGGCGTCTGCCGCGCCTGCCGCGCCTGCCGCGTCACAATCTTCAAAAACAAAATCCATCAGTCTTGATTGCAGCGGAATGCAGTGCCCCGGACCCTTGATGAAGGTTTACGAAACAGTCAGCGGCATGGAGGACGGGGACGTTCTTGAGGTCACGGCGTCCGACCCGGGCTTCATGCGGGACATCGCCGCATGGTGCAAAAGCACAGGCAACACGCTGCTTTCAAAAGGTCAGCAAGGAGCGTACTATACCGCTTCAGTCAAAAAAGGATCGGACGGCAAGACGGCGGCTCCCGACCGGAAAGACGGCAAGACAATCATTGTCTTTTCCGGCGATCTTGACAAGGTCATCGCAAGCTTTATAATTGCCAACGGCGCCGCCGCAATGGGCGGAAAAGTCACAATGTTTTTCACCTTTTGGGGATTGACAGCGCTGCGCAAACCTGAAAAGCAGCCTGTAAAAAAATCTGTTACAGAGTCAATGTTTTCCTCGATGCTTCCGCGCGGCAGCAAAAAGCTAAAGCTTTCAAGGATGAATATGGGCGGCATGGGCACCGCCATGATGAAAAAGGTTATGGGTGACAAAAACGTCGATTCGCTTGAGGAGCTTATCAAAAAGGCTGTGCAAAACGGCGTAAAGCTTGTGGCTTGCACAATGAGCATGGACGTAATGGGCATTCAAAAAGAAGAGCTTATCGACGGTGTCGAGTTGGCCGGTGTCGGCTCATATCTCGGCGATGCCGAGATATCAAACTTAAATCTGTTTATTTGAGGTGAGGTCATGAGAATAAGACTTAACGAGGACGCCGATGTCGTCGCAACTATAAAAGACGGCCTTAAGGCAAGGAACGGTCACTGTCCGTGCAGGATGGAAACGACGGACGATACAAAGTGTATGTGCAGAGAATTCCGCGACCAGATATCCGACCCCGACTTTGAAGGTTACTGCCACTGCATGTTGTTTTACAAGGAAAAATAAAGACAATTACATATGACGTCCGCCGCGCGGCTTTTAAGAGCTGCTCGGCGGGCGTTGTGTGTTTTTTCACGCGGCTTGCGGCTTTCGATTTGCATTTTCCGCACGTCCCACATATTCTGTATGGGGGGTGTTTTGAATGAATCCATATGAGCTGACCGCTTCCATAACGGCGGCGGCGAATACTTTGGCGTGCCGTATGTCGGACGATGAGATTGCCCTTTTGTCCGCCGTCCTTGTGCAGCTTGGCGATACGCTGGCGACAATTATCGCAAGAAAGGAAATGTGCGAAAAATATGGCGGCGGCTCGGCTGAAAATGACGCAAAAAACGAAATCACCCCGGCGCCGTAAAGCCGGGGCGGCAATGCTTTGATATTATGCCGCAAATAACGGCTGTATAAATCCGCCGCGAAACAAGCGGATATGTCCGCTGTTCAGCTGAAATTATAGTTTTTGCCGCATACCTCGCGCATTTTATCGCGCAGCTTCAAAAAATCCTCAAGCGCCTGCGGCCTTTGCTTTTGGTTTCTTAAAAGTGAGGCGGGGTGAAATGTGCCCATCATAAAAATCCCGCCCTTTCGCTCAAAGACGCCGTGGTCGAGCGTGACCTTAAAATCCGGAGAAATAAGCCGCTGCGCCGCTATTCTTCCAAGGCACACTATTATTTTGGGGCGCATGATGCGAACCTGCTCGCACAGCCACTTAATGCACTCGTCCTGCTCGTCCTGCTTCGGGTCGCGGTTTTGCGGCGGGCGGCACTTCACCATATTGGCTATGTATATGTCTGTCTTTCTGTCAAGATCCACGGCGCTTAAGTATTTGTCAAGGAGCTGTCCGCAGCGGCCGACAAACGGCTCGCCCGTCAAATCCTCCTGCTTGCCCGGCCCCTCGCCGATGAACATAACCTCGGCATTCTCGTTTCCGCCGCCGAAAACAATGTTTGTCCTTGACTCGCAAAGCCGACACCGCGTGCATGACATGCATTCTTTTTTGAGTGTTTCCCAGTTTGTGTACATCTTTTACCTCTCTGAAATAAAATGAAATCCGTATAAAGCTCTCGCCCGAATTTGAAGGCGCGATTATGTTAAACAGACCGCCTAAAAATTAAAATAAATAAAGGGATTGTAGCTCCCTTTTATCATATATGACACGGCGACTATAAAAAGCAGGAAAAGCGCCGCTGTGTATAACGCGCTTGACGTCCGCTGCGCCGCTTTGCCCGATGATTGAATCTTTTTCCGAACAAACGGGGCTGTCGGCAGCGAAAAAGCGACAGCGGCGGCGAACATCACAATGTTGTTTTTAAGATAAAAGACAGTTTCGCCCGGCATAAGCCCCGCTCCCGACGCGCCGAACATCGCCTTGAAATAGCCGCACGCCGCGCCCATGCTGTCCGACCTGAAAATAACCCAGCCGAAAACGACTGTCAGCATTGTAAAAACATATTTCAGCAGGTTTATCAGCTTGCCCTTTTTTTGCGGTATCCCCGTGAGCTTTTCGATTGTCAGGACTGCGAAATACATAAATCCCCACACAAGAAAAGTCCAGTTCGCGCCGTGCCATATGCCTGTCAGCAGCCAGACAGTAAAAAGGTTGAATACAAGCCGCGCCTTTGAATCGACACGGCTTCCGCCCAACGGGAAATAAACATAGTCTCGAAACCATGTGCCAAGCGAAATGTGCCACCTGCGCCAAAACTCGGTGACAGATTTTGAGACGTATGGGTAGTTGAAGTTTTCGAGAAAGTGAAACCCAAACATACGCCCAAGCCCTATGCCCATATCTGAATAACCGGCAAAGTCAAAGAATATTTGGAACGTATACGCAGCGGCGCCGAGCCACGCAAAAGACGCGGAGACGGCATCTTTTGAATCAAATGCCGCGTCGGCTATCACAGCCATAGAGTTTGCTATCATCACCTTTTTGAGAAAACCGACAATAAATCTTTCGACGCCCGAAACAAAATCGGCAAGCGTTTCTTTCCTGTTTTTTATTTCGTCGGCGACTGTCTGATAGCGCACTATCGGTCCCGCAATCAGCTGTGGAAAAAAAGATATGTAAAGCCCGACATTTAGCGGGTTTTTCTGCATTTCACCGTTGTTTCTGAAAACGTCTATAACGTATGAAAACGCCTGAAATGTAAAAAAAGAAATGCCTATCGGCAAGGTTATCAGAGGAACAAAAATGCTTGTTCCGAAAATATTGTTGATGTTCTCGATGGTAAACATCAAATATTTGAATATGAACATAAGTCCGATATTGAAAACGGCCGCCGCGGCTATGACCGCCCTCCCCTTTAGCTTGCGGTCTCTGAATTTTGCCGCCGTTATCCCCAGCGCCCAGTTTACAATGATTGATAAAATCATTATAAGCACAAACTTCGGCTCGCCCCAAGCATAAAAAACAAGCGACACGCAAAGCAGGAAGATATTCTGAAGCAATCTGCTTTTTTTGAGCAGAACATAATAGGCAAAAATTACAGACGGCAGGAACACAAACAGGAATACTGTGCTTGAAAACAGCATCGCAACCTCCGTTTTTTATCATACCTGCCCTCATGCCCGCTTTGCGGCGCGCAAGGCGCTAATCTCCAAGGGCGCCAATCACAGCCTAATCAGCTTTTGAAACTTTAATTTCCCTGCCGTCCGATGTTGTTATTATCACTGAAGGCAGCGTCTGTGAAGGCTTGTTCTGATTTCTGAAATATTGTGCCGAAAAAACGAGATCATATGACTGCTTCTCGCCAGCTTCAAGAGAAAACGATTTTCTGCCCGTCATTGTTTCGCGGGCGTCGGCGTTTTTGTCAAGTATAAGACCGCTTTCATAGTCGTCGTCAAACACGCCTCCGATACGAAAATCGCCAAACTCCTTGTCGGACGGATTCTTCAGCGTAATCCTGTATGACAGAAGAATCTCGTCGTTGCGTATCTCGTATTGCAGATATGAACTCTCGGACACGACGAGAACGGGGTCGCCGGGCTTTGGCGCGTTTTTGTCCTTTAGCCTGTAAGCCGTAATTAACACTCCCCCGGCAACAAGAACTAATGCCGTGACAATAATAACAACAGTTACGGCGGCTTTTCTTTTTGCGGGTTGTTTTTTGTTTTCCATTGATAAACCTCCGTGCGCCGGTATCCTTGGGCGCCGCGTCAAAATGCGAGCTTCGCGGAAATATAGTCCGCAAGGTCGGCTATCGGAAGCCTTTCCTGATTCATCGTGTCACGGTCGCGCACAGTTACACAGCCGTCCTCAAGGGAGTTGAAATCGAATGTTACACAAAACGGCGTGCCTATTTCATCCTGCCTGCGATAACGCTTACCTATCGAGCCTGAATCGTCGTATTCGCACATAAAGTCCTTTGAAAGCTCTCTGTATATTTTTTCGGCATTTTCACCAAGCTTTTTTGAAAGAGGAAGCACCGCGGCCTTTACCGGCGCAAGCGCGGGATGCAGGCGAAGCACAACCCTTGTGTCTCCCTTGTCCGCGTCCACAACCTCCTCGTCGTAAGCGTCGCATATGAAAGCCAGCGCCACTCTGTCGGCGCCGAGAGAAGGCTCCACAACATACGGAAGATATTTTGCGCCCGACTCCTGGTCAAAATACTCAAGGCTTTTGCCGGAAGCCTCCTGATGGCGCGCAAGGTCGTAATCTGTGCGGCTTGCCACGCCCCAAAGCTCACCCCAGCCGAAAGGAAATAAAAATTCAAAATCAGTCGTGGCGTTTGAATAGTGTGACAGCTCCTCGCTTTTGTGGTCGCGAAGGCGAAGGCTTTCGGGTTTCAGTCCAAGCGAGAAAAGCCAGTCACGGCAAAAATCCTTCCAGTAATCGAACCATTTAAGCTCCGTGCCGGGCTTGCAAAAAAACTCAAGCTCCATCTGCTCAAATTCACGCGTGCGGAAAATAAAGTTGCCGGGCGTTATCTCGTTGCGAAAGCTTTTGCCTATCTGGCAGACACCAAACGGCACCTTGCGGCGCGTCGTCCGCTGTATGTTCGGGAAGTTGACAAATATGCCCTGCGCCGTTTCCGGGCGGAGAAAGATTTCGTTTTTTGCGTCCTCCGTGACACCCTGAAAGGTTTTGAACATCAGGTTAAACTTTCTTATTTCCGTGAAATTACTTCCGCCGCAGTCGGGGCAGGCTATCTTGTTGCCTTCTATATATTTTGACATATCGTCAAAGCTCCAGCCCGACGGGTCGGCGCCGGAATCCTCAATCAGCTTGTCGGCTCTGTGGCGAGTTTTACAGTCCTTGCAGTCCATCAGCGGGTCGGAAAAGCCGCCGACATGACCCGACGCAACCCATGTCGCCGGATTCATGAGGATGGCGGAATCAAGCCCGACATTGTAAGGATTTTCCCTGACAAATTTGCTCCACCAGGCTTGCTTGATGTTGTTTTTAAGCTCAACTCCCAGCGGACCGTAATCCCAGGTGTTTGAAAGTCCGCCGTATATCTCGCTGCCGGCGTATACAAAACCTCTGTTTTTGCAAAGAGCGACTATATTTTCCATGGTCTTTTTTGATTTGTCCATATGTCGAAGAAACCCCCGAAAAAATTATTGTGGAAATTTCGCAAAACAGCTAAACATTAAATCTTGCCGCAAGCTTGTCACAAATCTCTTTTGACATGACGCGGGCAAGGACGGCGGCCGCCGAAAAGCACACGGCAGCCGCGGCGGCGCACCAATGTGTGCCGTAACCGTTTGCCATGTTTATGATAAGAAGCAAAAAGCTTGAGGAACCCAGCACCATGAGATGCTCCGCGGCATTGACGCGCCTTTTGGGAAAGGCAAAGATTCCGGCAACAATCACCAGCGCCGCGGCAAGGTGCAGGAGCGGTATGCCGAAGCGTATGGCGGGACCGAAATACCCAAGGCGCGACTTGCTGTACCACAGCATAATCAGCGAAAGGCAAATGATGTCACGGATTATATAGCTCCCGAAATAAAGCTTTTTAATGAATATGGGTCGGAAAACAAGCGCCCACAGGCATGGCAGAGAAAGAACAACCCACGCGGCGTTTGAAATGTTTTTATTGACGGCGCAGTCCGCCGCGACAGCGATTGCGGACAGCGCGAGCGCCGCCGCCGTATAAATGCCAAAATACCAGGGCGGATTTTTTTTGTAAACAACGTCGGGATATTCTGCCGTGCGCTGACCCTTTATCACAGGCTCGGAGCGTTCGGCCGGGGAGGCGCAAAGAGGGCACCTTTTGTATTCTTCTCCAAGATCCACTTTACATTTTTCACATCTCATCAGGAGCAAGCCTCCTTATTGCTTGTTTCGACGCGCACCCGTATGCCTGAGGAGGTCAGGAACGTGAAGAAGTTACGGGGTATGTCAAACTTTTTGGACGAGCCGGTAAATGTTATCGTAAGCGTATCACCGAAACCGCCGATGGCGCACGCCAAGGTTTCATGCGGGGCGCCGCCCAAAAGAACCTCTATCCTGTCTATATGCTCGCTCATTTCCGGCGGCATGCTGCATATGCCGAGGTTTGACATACAGCACGCGAACTTCCTCTGCCCGACAAGGTGGTAAGCCGTTTTGAGAAGCGGACGCTTTATAACATTTGGCAGAAATCGGACAGCCGGGTTACCCGCGCTGCCGACATTGCGCTTAATCGGAGCAAGCAGCGCCTCGGCGCTTGCCCCCTCTTTTATCTTCCCTCTTATCGACTCGACTATTTCTTCAAACGTGCTGACGCCGTTTTTTGGGGGCGTAAATCCGATGTTTGTAAAAAGCGAAAAATTACGAAGTGTTTTAAAGCCGAATATTGGGCGCAGGCTCATGGGGACGGAAAGCTTGATAACCTTTTTGTTTTCGGGATTGTCAAGGTATATTGAATAAAGCAGCACGGCGGCAAAATATTCTGTTATTGTAAGCCCCAAAGGCTTGCAGCACTCCTTGATATCCTTGACGGGAATGATGCCGTGGACTGCCTGAAAATAGTTTGGTATTGTCTTGACCTTATACTGATAGCTTGACTCTTCCTTTTGGAGCGGCGGGGCATCCTTTTTATAAAGCTTTGGGAAAACATCCTTATGCTCGTACCTTTTCGGTTTCTCGCCGATATCTATAAAATCGCCGCTGTTTGGTATGACATGCCCTTTCAGCACGAGGTAGCGCGACACGAGCGTCTTGAGAAACAGCAGGGCGGCGCCGCCGTCCGCGATGGAGTGAAACATCTCGATTCCTAAACGGCGTTTGTAATATATCACTCTGAACGCGGGCTTGTCCGTTTCAACAAGCGTCACCCTGTGGCACGGGTATTCGGATTCCTCCACGACAGCCCTTGTGTCGCTCACACGCTCAAGAAAGTACCAGAACAATCCCGGGCGAAGCTGTACGAAAAATGATGGAAACCGCGGTGCGATATCGTCAACGGCCTGCCGCAGAATATCCGCGTCAACTTCATCCTTCATGACGAATGCCATCCTGAACGTGCAGGCATATGTCCTTGTTCTTGCGGCGGGATAAATTGTGGCGGCGTTGTCAAGCCTGAACCACCGAGGGGCGACATAGCCTCCGTTTGCCCTGCCCCGCAAAGCTGTTAAATCAGCCATCAAATCACCTCGTGACAAAAAGTTTTCTATAAAATCCGCACAAATAAGTTTACAATATAAGACTTGATAAGTCAAGTTTTTGTTGACCGCGCCCGATGTTGCTTTTTGTTCGCGTCCGTCAACGCGGTTGCCCGCGCCTGATAAACGATTTCCCGTTTTAAACGATGAGCCGATATTCAGAGCTTTAAGATGCCTTTACGGCAAATCGGCTAAAGCTGCCGAATATAAAACAACTTAAACGACGGAAAATAAAACAACTTTTTATTTGACACCGTATGGTCTGTGTACTATAATTAAGTTAACGTGTAACAAGGCGCGGCAAAAAAGAGAATTGCTTGAATGGAAGGTATAGTGTCAGATGACGTCGACAAAAGAGGGATTTGATAACGACAAGTACATAAAAATGCAGTCCGAGCAGATAAGCCGCCGCATAAAAGACTTCGGCGGCAAGCTTTATCTTGAGTTCGGCGGCAAGCTTTTTGACGATTACCACGCTTCAAGAGTGCTGCCCGGGTTCATGCCCGACAGCAAGCTCTGGATGCTTAAAAACATCGCGTCGGAAGTCGAGATTGTCATTGTCATAAGCGCCTGCGACATCGAAAACAGCAAAAAAAGGCGCGACTTCGGCATAACCTACGATAACGACGTCCTGCGCCTGACAGACGCGTTCAGGGGCATCGGTCTTTATGTCGGGAGCGTTGTCATAACACAGTTTTGCGGTCAGCCTGCCGCCGCAAAGTTCAAGGAGCTGCTTTTCAGGCTCGGCATAAAGGTTTTTATACACTACACTATAGAGGGCTATCCTTTTAACGTCTCAACCATCGTCAGCAAAAACGGTTTTGGCAAAAACGAATATATAAGCGCGACCCGTCCGCTTGTCGTCGTCACCGCTCCCGGTCCGGGCAGCGGCAAAATGGCGGCTTGCCTTTCGCAGCTTTATCATGAAAACCTAAGAGGCGTAAAGGCGGGCTACGCAAAGTTTGAAACTTTTCCCGTGTGGAATTTGCCGCTGAAGCATCCTGTCAACCTTGCTTATGAGGCGGCGACGGCAGATTTAAGCGATGTGAACATGATTGACCCGTACCACCTTGACGCATACGGCAAAACTGCTGTCAACTATAACCGCGACGTTGAGGTCTTTCCTGTTTTAAACGCCATTTTTGATAAGATTTACGGCAGCTCACCATACAAATCGCCGACAGACATGGGCGTGAACATGGCGGGATCCTGCATCACGGACGACGATATTGTATGTGAGGCGTCACGCAGGGAGATTGTGCGCAGATATTTTTCGTCATTGTGCGATTACAAAAGCGGCAAAGGCACGCAGGACGCGGTGGACAAGGTGGAGCTTATCATGAAGCAGGCGGGCGTTTCGCCCGACGACAGGTCTGTCGTGACGGCCGCCGTCGCTCGAAGCGACGAAACAGAAGGGCAGCCCGCGATGGCGATAGAGCTGCCTGACGGAAATATTGTCACGGGAAAGACATCGGCTCTGCTCGGAGCGTCGTCGGCGGCTCTCCTGAACGCCGTCAAGTTTCTTGCCGGTTTCGACAAAGCGGCGCACCTCATAAACCCTTATGTCATCGAGCCGATTCAAAGCCTTAAAACCGGCAATCTCGGCAACCGCAATCCGCGTCTCCACTCCGACGAGGTGTTGATTGCGCTCGCCATTTGCGCGGCGGACGATGAAAGCGCGGCGCTCGCAATGAAGCAGCTGAAGCTGCTGCGCGGTTGTGAGGCTCACTCGACAGTCATGCTGTCGCAGGCGGACGAGGAGACATTCCGAAGGCTCGGAATCAACCTGACCTGTGAGCCGCAATATCAGACGAGCAAGCTTTTTCACGGCTGATAAGGCATTTTTTCCGCTAATGAGTTGATTCTTTTGAACAAATATTGTAATATATAATATATGCAAGTGTAATCATTTTTTGTATCTTATGAAAGGCGTGAACGATATGAAAAAAAACAAGATCAGCCTTAGAATCTGCGGTTCGGAATATATCATCAACAGCGAGGACGATCCCGAATACGTCGTCGCGCTCGGCGAGGAGCTTGACTTAAAAATGAGGGCGTTGCTCGACCAGAACAGCCGCTTGTCCGTCACACAGGCCGCGATCCTTTGCGCCCTTAATTTTGCCGACGATTTCAAAAAGGCCGACACCAGCGCCGAAAACCTCCGCTCACAAATACAGGACTATCTTGAGGACGCCGAGAGAGCGATGACGGACTCTGAAATTACAAAGCGTGAAGTGGAAAGGCTTGGGAAGGAGCTTGCGTCGCTCCGCGCCAAAAAGTGATGAAAAAACCTGAAATTCTTGCGCCCGCCGGCAGCTTCGGCGCGCTTACAGCCGCTGTCCGCTGCGGTGCGGACGCTGTTTATTTTGGCGGCAAGTCGCTGAACGCGCGCAGGGGCGCCGATAATTTTGACGATGATGAGCTTTTTCGCGCGGCCGAATATTGCAGGACGAGGGGCGTGAAGTTTTATATCACTTTAAACACACTCATGTCCGACAACGAAACAGAACAAGCCGTCAAGGCTGTAAAGCGTGCCTGCGCAATCGGCGCAGACGCGCTTATTTTACAGGATATAGGACTTTCCGGTCTTGTTCGCGAAAGCAGCGACATTTCCATGCACGCCTCGACACAAATGTCTGTGCAGACCTTGCCGGGGCTTGAGCTTTTGCGTGAAATGGGCTTTTGCCGCGCCGTGCTGCCGCGTGAGCTTTCACGCGGCGAACTTTTTGCGATAACAAAATCAGCTCCTCTGGAGACGGAGGTTTTTGTTCACGGCGCTTTATGCATGAGCGTGTCGGGGCAATGCTATATGAGCGCAATGCTCGGCTCTCGAAGCGGAAACAGAGGGCTTTGCGCCCAGCCTTGCAGGCTGCCGTTTGCCGCGGCAAACGGGACGGGACACGACCTTAGTCTTAAGGATTTGTCTTTAATCGAGCATCTTTCAGAGCTTGCGAAAGCCGGAGTTGATTCATTTAAAATAGAGGGACGCATGAAGCGCCCCGAATATGTCGCCGCCGCCGTCACGGCGTGCCGCATGGCGCTTGACGGTGGAATGAGCGGCGACATGAGATATGCGCTTGAAAGCGTTTTTTCGCGTTCCGGTTTTACCGACGGATATTATTTGAAAGAGGGCGGCCGCCGGATGTTCGGCACGCGCCGCCGCGAAGATGCCGCGGCCGCGGCCGCTGTTTTGCCGAGGCTTGCAAAGCTTTATGAAAAAGAGCCTCAATCGATACCCGCGGTTCTGACGTTTGAATGCGTCGGCGACCGTCCCGCCAAATTGACCGCCGCGGCGCGCGGACACAGCTTCACCGCCTTTTCCGAAGCAGCCGCCGAGCCGTCGGTCTTGCGCGAGCTGACAAAAAAGGACGTCGCCGCTCAGCTTTCAAAGTGCGGCGGCACCTGCTTTTTTGCAAACAGCTTGGAAATCAAGCTTGAAAACGGATTATATATGCCGCTGTCGGAGCTGAATTCTCTCCGTCGAAAAGCTCTTGAGGGGCTTCAAAAAGAGCTTGCCGCGCCGAATCCTTGCAGGTTTGAGCCGCACAGGGCAGAAATATCTCCTCACGAATCGGGAGAATGCGTGTTTTACGCCCGTTTCCCCGATACCGACAGCATACCCGACAATCTTGACGGGATTGGCAAGGTTATCCTCCCGCTTAGCAGCTGCACGGAAGATTTTAAAAAATACGGTGCCATTCCTGAATTGCCGCGCGGGATTTTCGGCGAGGACGGGGCGGTGCTTCAAAAGCTCACCCAGCTGAAAGAATCGGGTGTCAAGTCGGCCGTCTGCGGCACTCTTGACGGCGCGGCGCTGGCAAAAAAAGCGGGGCTTGACTTTTCTTTTTGGTTCGGGAGCAACATATACAATTCTCTTGCCGTGCTTGAAGCGCAGCGTATCGGCGCGTCCGAAGCGCTTTTGTCTGTTGAGCTGACGGCGGCCGAGGCGGCGCGGATTGGCGGCACAATGCGGCGCGGCGTTTTTGCTTATGGGCGTGTGCCGCTTATGCTCACAAGAAATTGTCCCGCCGCAAACGGAAAAGAATGCGCCGTTTGCAAGGGAAGCGATTCAATCACTGACAGGAAAGGGATTGCTTTTCCGGTGCGGTGCCAAAACGGCTGCGCCGAGGTGCTTAATTCGTGCCCGGTATACATGGCGGACAAGCTTGATGATATAAAAAACACAGATTTTCTCCTGCTGTATTTTACAACAGAGAAAAAATCTGATGTTGAGGAAGTGTTGGATTCATACCGCCGCCGTTTGCCGCCAAAGGGCAATTTTACGCGCGGACTTTTTTATCGCGGAACTATGTAAATTAACAGGTTTTTTCATTCGGCATATATCTCCCATACCGGTGGCACACAAGCGGCATACAAAGCTTATTTTGCCGGTGAGAGCGGAGACTTTTCGCCCGTCAGACGTTTTGCTATCCTTGCAAACGCCTTGCGGGCGTCGCTTCTTTTCGGGAGCGGCTTGCCGCCCGTAAAGCAAAAAAGAACTTGAATGTCCTCGGGAACGACGCCGATAAGACGCACTCCGGCAAAGTCGATGGTGTCGTCTATGTTAAGCAGATGCTTACGCTCTATGCCTTTGCGGTTAAATCTGTTTATTATCATGCGAAGGCTTTTTATACCCTCCTCCTCGGCGGACGCTCCCGCCGCCTCGGCGCCGCGAACACACACTCCGTCCGGCGTGGAAATAATCAGCCCCTCGTCCGCCATCGCGCAGGCAAGCCGAAATCCTTCGGATATCCCGGCGGGCGCGTCCGCAAATATGAAGTCAAAACCTTTGTCATATTTGTCTATCATGGCGCGGACTGTCTCGGCAGTGTATTCGGGCGAAAACCGCATCGGCGCCGCAAGGACGCAGATGTTCCCCGACGCGCTTGACAACGCCTGCTCGGGCAGGCAATTGCCGCGTATGACATCGCCCCAGTCAAAAACTGAATGACTGTCCGTTTTTAAGATAATATCAAGGCTTCTAAGTCCGACATCGGCGTCAACGGCAAGCACCTTGCAGCCCATATCCGATAAAGCGTAACAAAGCCCTGCCGTGACGGAGGACTTTCCGACCCCGCCTTTTCCCGACGCGACGACAAACTTTTTCGCCATCTCTTAAAACATCCTTTACAATCAGCTTATCAGCGCGCCTTCGTTTGGGGCCTCGCCCACGGAGTCGCTGTTAGAAAAGTAGTGCTTATATATTTCGACAGCTATCGGTATGATAGACGTTGACGACGAACACCCCTCGCCGACAATGCATATGGCTATTTCGGGATTGTCGTAAGGCGCGTATGTCACAAGAAACGCGTTGTTTATCTTCATTGTTTTTCCTTTGACGGTCCTGAAAGCCTGGGCGGTCCCTGTCTTCGCGGCGACGCGGTACGGAAGGTCTTTAAAGTATTTGTAGCCGTATCCTGTCGTGCAGAACTCAAGCATTCCCTCCCTGACCGCGTCAAAGCTTTTTTTGCTTATGCCTGATTTGCCTAAAATCTCCGGCTCGTTTTCAAGAAATGTCTCTTTGTAGTCATAAGACTTTACGGATTTGACAAAGTGAAGCTTATATCGTGTGCCGCCGTTTGCAATTATGGCGCAATAGTTGGCAAGCTGAATCGGGGTGAAAAGATTGCCCTGACCTATGGCAGTCTGTATGTTATAACCCGGATACCACTTGCCGCCGATGGACGCCCTGTATTCGGGGCTGTCCATGACCCCTGTCGCCTCGCTAAGCTCTATACCCGTCTTTTGCCCCAATCCGAGCAGAGTTCTGTATTCGTTTATCTTTTGATATCCGAGCCGTTTTCCGCACTCGTAAAAAAAGATGTTGCAGGACTCGCTTAAAGCCCTTTTCAGCGACAAATTTGAAGTGGTGTGAAACTGCTCGCACTTGAAGTTTGAGTCAAGATATTTGTATGTCCCGTTGCAGCGGATAACAGTGTCCTCCGTAATCGCTCCCTCCTCAAGCGCGGCGAGCGCAACCGACATCTTTATTGTCGAGCCCGGCTCATATGTGCTAAGGAGCGCTCTGTTCCAAAGCGGCGAATTTTCGTCCGCTGACAGCTTTGTGTAATTTTCCTTGTATGTGGAAAGATTATAAGACGGATATGCCGCGCTTGCCAGCACACCGCCCGTGTTCACATTCAGAACGACAATGGCACCGGCGGGCGAAACAGTCGTCTCGATTGAATTAAGGACGTCGCGCATCGCGTCCTGCACGACCCTTTGGAGGTTTATATCCATTGTCGTAATGACTGTGCCTCCCTGAACAGGCGGCTCAATGATTGTCGTGCTGTCCGTCCCGTCGGCGGAGCGTGAAACAAGCTTAACGCCGTCAACGCCTCGGAGATATGACTCCATGGCGCTTTCAAGACCGTTTTTGCCTATTATGTCTGTGATGTAATAACCGCTGCTTTTGCGGTTCTTGTACTCGTCCGCGCTTATCGGACCCACCACACCGAGTATGTGCGGTGCGATTGCTCCGTCTGAATATTCTCTGTATGAAACTATTTCTACATTGACGCCCCTGTAAAAGCTGCTGTTCTCCTTTATCTTGGCGACAAGCACAGTCGGGACATCCTCCGCGAATGTGTAAGGATTGCTTTTGCTGAACAAAAGACGCTTCATCTCAAAGCAGACAGACGATATCTTGCGCGCGTCGGACAAAGAATAGTTTTGAAGCGAATAGCGCTCAATGAGCGCGTCCATGCAGTTTTGCGCCGTCGCGTAGTCGTTGAGGTTTAAAAAGTCCCTGCTTTTCATCGCCTTAATGTCTGACTCTCTGTCCTTTGCAAAAGACACCGTCCCCGATTTGTCTGTTACGAGCGGAATGTTGTCAATCCATTCTTCCCCCGACGACTCAAAAAGCTTTATCAGGCTGAAAATAATCTTGTTGCGCTCTGTCTGCTCCGAAGCGGGCGGGAAATGGGCGCTTTCAAAAATTATCGAATTTCCCTGCCTGTTTGTCACAAGCGGGCTGCCGTTTGTGTCAAGTATTTCGCCTCGCGACGCTTTAATTGCCGCCTTGCCGGATGAAACAGAGCTGCCCGAAGAATAAAGCTTGGCGTCTATGACTTGCGTCTTTACAAGGACAAGGCAAAACAAAAAGAAGAACGCCGCGATAATGCCGACAGCCCAATAGACACGCGCGGTATATTCTCTTTTATACATGGCCTTGCTCCTTGTGTTATGATGATTATTGCTTTTCGCCTTGAACGAATGACTTGTCCCTGACATAAATATGTTTAATGCCCCTGTTTGACGTGTCTCTCCTGTCGATATCAAACAGGCCTAAAGAGCTTATCATGGGAGTCAGCTTAGAATAGCCGTAATTTCTGCTGTCAAATGACGGCTGTTTTTTTAAAATCAGGTTGCCCACGTCGCCGAGAAAGGCCCATCCGTCCTCGTCGGCAATGTCATTGACGGAGCTTGCAATAAGATCCATCACCTTCTGCGGCACCTTCTGCCTTGCCCTTCCGTGCTGCGAACCGTTTCTGAACATCTCCGGCTTTTTGGCGGGCTCCTGCTTCGGAGCGATGATTTCAAGGTAAATAAACCTGTCGCACGCCGCTATAAAGGGTTCCGGTGTCTTTTGCTCGCCGATGCCAATCACGAGCATCCCCGCCTCGCGCAGCCTTGTCGCCAGACGCGTGAAGTCGCTGTCGCTCGAAACAATGCAGAATCCTCCGACCTTTTCGCCGTAAAGAATGTCCATGGCGTCTATTATGAGTGTCGAATCTGTCGCGTTTTTGCCTGTGGTGTATCTGTATTGCTGAATGGGCGTGATGGCGTTTTCAAGAAGCACGCCCTTCCATCCGCCTGATTCGGGCTGCGTCCAGTCGCCGTATATTCTTTTGATTGTCGGCGTGCCGTAACGCGCAATCTCCTCAAGCAGCGGCTTAACATATGAGTAGGACACATTGTCCGAATCTATAAGCACAGCTAATCTTTTGTCGTTGTCGCTAAATTCCATTATAAAAACCTCATCAGACGTTGTTTTCATCTGTCATTTTATTATTCCCTTTTTCTGCTGTCTGTCTCCTGCCCGCCGCCGTCGTCCTCAAATCTTACATTTCCCGCTTGATTTTCGATGTGGCGTATAATTTCCTCGTCAGACTGCTCAATCTCCTGATGCCTTTTTTTGCTGCCATAGCCCCCGTAGCCCGCGCCGTATTTNNCGTAGCCTCCGTAGCCTCCGTAGCCGCCATAGCCTCCTCCGTAGCCTCCGTAGCCTCCCCCATAACCGCCATAGCCTCCGTAACCGCTTCCATAGCCGTAACCGCCGTAACTGTTGTAGCTTCCGTAGCCGTAGCCGTAATTGCCGTAGTTGTATTTGCCCCTGGTATATCTTCCGTATTTCCTGTATCTGTAACCTTTGCGCTTATAGTATTTGGATGCTCCCGTCTCCTCTACCATGGTAAGCACTATGCCCGCGACGTCAATATTCGCGCTGTATATATCATCAAGCGTGTCGTTGATGTCGTTTATTTTTGCGTAATCATTTTTTACAATAAATATAAGCGCGTCAACAAGATTTGCAACAACAAGACTGTCCGATACAATGTTGGTGGGCGGAGTATCGACTATGATATAGTCAAATTCCGTTCTTGCCTGCTCGAACACTTCACGCACTTTGTCAACGGCAAGGAACTCCGACGACTTTGTTGTGACGCCGCCGGTGGGCAGGACAAATATGCCCATTGATTTGACGAATTTTATAGAATCAATGTATGTGGACTTGCCCTTGACAATGGGTATCAGTCCGACTTGCTTATCGTCCTTTACACCTATTGTGCTCATGATGGAAGGCTTGCGCAGGTCGCAGTCGATAAGCAGCACCGACTTGCCCTTTTGGGCAAGCGCGCAAGCGATATTTGTGGAGACTGTCGTCTTGCCCTCGTCCTCAAATGTGCTTGAGACGGAAAAAACCTTGTATCCCCTGTCTTCAGACAGGCTTTCGATTTTTGTTCTTATCGCCTTAAAGCTCTCAACAAAATTAAACGTCACCGAGCTTTCGTCCGTTATGAGAACACCGTTTTTAGGCCGCCGTTTTCTCCTTAAGCCGCCCTGTGATATTTCGATAAGCGGAACAACTCCAAGCAGCTTGGCGTTTGTTTTGTTTCTTATATCGTCGGCGTTTTTGACAGTGTTGCTGAACAGGTCAAGCGCCACAACTGCGACGGCGACAAACAGCGCGCCGATAACAAGACCGTAAAGTCCCTTTGTCGTTGCCGAATCGGAGTTTGACACATATGGGGGGCCGGGCTTTTGAAGGACGTCAATACCGAGACTTGAGTCGAATGTTTGAAGGAACGCGGGGTATTCGTTTATGACCACCACAATTGCGTTTGAGCAAAAATCGCTGTTAGTGCTTGAGACTGTTATGGTGAAAATTCCGGCCACCGACGCCTCGGCGACAGAAAGCGAGTTTTTTATTGTGCTTGTGCTGTATTCGCCGCCGAGCGCGGCGGATATTCTCTCGACCATCACATCGCACTTGAGCAGAAATTGATATCGCGCGACGTCGCCCTTCGTGTAGTGCTTTATCTGCTCCTTGACGCTGATAACATTTCCCTCATCGTCTGTGGTGGTTATATATGTTTTTGTGGTGAACACAAGAGTGGCGGTTGTTTTATACCGCTTTACATATGTCGCCTTGGCGTAAAGAAAAGAGCAGCCGCCGACAATCAAGCCGACAAGTATAATCGCCCAAAGCTTATATAATATGAGCTTTAGAATCCTGAAAATGTCTATGTTTCCAATCATTGAACCGCCTTTTTCAGTTCCGCTGCCTTGGGTTTCTGTTGTATAGTTCATATTTTAAGCCCAACCCTTTCTTTTTTTCCTGACTATCCTGCGCCTTACAATCCTCGGCACCGGCCTGTCGTCCAAAACCGCCTGCGGTGAATCGTAAAGCATATAGTCAAGACTTTCGCGCCTTATATCCGGCGGAAAATACCGCACCATCCTCAGCAGGTCGTTTGACCGCCCGTGGTGAGAATGGGAATCTGTAGCGATAAAGCTTGCCGCGTTGTTAAGCGCCATTTGATGAGCAAGCTCAAATTCCTCCCTGCCGCCAAGCGACGCCAGACTGCCGGCGTTTATCTGGAAAAGAACGTCCATATCGACAAGGTAGTTTACAATACCATAGTCGCTTTGAAGGTATCTGTAACGCTCCGGGTGCGCTACAATCGGCACAAGACCCATTTTAAATATTTCCTCAATATATCTTATCAGCCTGTTTGCGCCAAGGGATTTGAAGTCAAACTCCACAAGCAGGTATCTGCTGTCGTTCAAAGTAACCTTTTCAAGCCCCTTCGCGTAAAAAATGTCGTCGTCAACATAGACCTCGGCGCCGTGGAAAAGCTCAAGCCCGATGCGGCGGGCGCTCACTTCCTCACGAAGCCGCTCAAGGCGGCTGCCCCTCTTTTTTATAAAAGCGTCAATCATGCCGGGCGACGTCAGATGGGAGGTCGTTATTATTTTGTCAATGCCGTACTCGGCGGCAGTCTCGCACATCTTTAAAGAGTCTCCGAAGCTTTCGGGACCGTCGTCCATGTCGTACAATATATGTGAATGTATATCTGTCAATTTTATTCCCCGCTTGCATAAGTGGCGTCCATAAAAACTTTTGAATATTTTATCGCAAAGAAAGCCGCGCACAGCTTTTTGTTTGCTCTGATATTATAACCTTTACGGCTGCTCTGTTATGAGTTTTTTCTGACTTTCATGCTCAAATGATATGAAATTGTTCCTCGGCGAATATGCCCAACGCATTTCAAAAGCCTCGACGGCGCTGACAGGGATATAAAGCTGCCCTCTGCGGCCCCTGAAAACAGGCGCTTCAAGCTTCACTTCTCCGCGGTCTGTCCGCATGATGCCGCTGCCTTCTTCAAACACGGCGCTGTGTCCGTACATTTCAAGAAAAAGCCGCCCCTTTGTCTTTTCTACAGTGCCGCCAATGTAGCCGACAAGCACGGACAAAGGCGCAAACCATATGCCGCCGACATTTTCACACGGCGTGTCCGCCTGACATAAACCGGGGTCCATGCCCTTGAACATCATCCTCGTCCTGTTGAAAATCGGCGCCACGGAGTGGGGCATAATCGTGTCGCTCGCCTTGTCGACGACGCACTTGTCCACAATCCTGCCGTCGTCGAGCAGCGCTGTCAAGGTCAGCTTATCGCCGTCAACCTCGACAATCACAACCATCGCGTTTTGTTCCTCCTGCGGATAAAACGCTGTGTGCCAAATCTTTGAAAGCGTGCGCGAACCGGGCGGGTTTTGGTGTGAGTTGCCGAGCATATAGTGGATTGTGCCCTGTGACGGCCTGTCAAACAGCTCCTCGTTCTTTAACGGAAAGCTCCTTGAAAAGTTGTGTTCGTGACCTGAAAACATGATGTCAAACTTCTCCATACCTTCACGCATGACGGGATACGCGTCGTAATTTTGGCAGTCGGCGCCGGAATAGCATATCGGGAAATGATAAACTCCCAGCTTCCATGCCTTGTCGCAAGAATCCAGCTCGTCTATCAGCCACTTATTTACAATTTCAGGCTCATTTATGCCAATCACATAAAAACGCGCGTTTCCATAATTAAAGGCGTAGTTCTCCGTCTCCCAGCCGCGCGGCCCGTTAAAGGGGTAAGACCCTTTAAACTGCTTTGCGAAAAACTCGGCTGGCTCCGAATAAAATCTGCCGATGCCCTTTTTATAGTCTTGAAAGCCCCTGTTGTCGTGGTTGCCCAAAGACATCATGAAAGGCATCGACTCTGAAATGCCGACAAGCCCGGAAAAAGCGCCGTTCCACTGCACCTCGTGCTGACCGCAGTCTGTATTGTCGCCGCCCGTGAGGATGAATCGCGTATCGGGGTTTTCCGCCAATATGCGCTTCACGAACTTGTTGAAGTATGAGTAGTCGGGGCAGTCATGCGGCTCGCCCTTTTGTTGATCGGCCACGCAAATAAACTTAAACTTCGTGAGATTTTCAGGCTCTGTCGTAAATGAGTATTCCCCGCTCCGATGCTCTTTGTCTCCGCAGGTGTAATAATATTTTGTCCCCGGCTTGAGATTTTGAAGGTGCGCCCAAAAGATGTTGCTTATGTCAATATCGCTTTCAAAAACTTCAAAAACCGCCTCGCAGACCTTGACCTCGCCGCCCTCCTCACGATATTCGACATAACCGCTTTTCACGTCGATACAGGTGCGCCATGTTACCGCCATAGTCGTCCTTGCGTCAGAATAAATACTTATCATTATATGATCAGGGCTGACACCCGAACCTCTCAAGGGCTTTTTACCAACAGACATTACAATCCTCCGACATACGTTTCCATTTTATTTTTAATATACTATACCACACACACGGCGGCTGTTCAAGTTTCAAAGAACGAAAAAATTGCGTTTTTCGGACATTTATTTTGATGCGGTCTCTTTATTTCGCAATATCTTATCCCTTTTGGAAAAATCTTTTGTGAAACATCTTGCCAATCGGCGGACAAGCCAACCGTGTCTTTGCCGCCGTTCGTCTTTGCCGCCGCCTTTCAGACTGCGAATTTTGACGCGTTATATCTTATCTTCGGCGGCATTTGCTTGTGTCTCCTCAAAAAACTTTTCGACTGCCTTTATCTGAACTTCAGATTTAAAGTCCGCCGCGCGCTTTTTTGACTCCTTGCCGAATCTTTTCAGCAAGCCCGGCTCGCTAAGAACCTTTTTAAGCGCGCCATAAAGCCCTTCCTCGCTGTTTTCGCATATTATGCCGCACTCCGCTTCGCCGAATATCTCGCGCATGCCGGAACACTCCGTCGTGACGACCGGAATCCCGAGCAAAACAGCCTCTGTGACGACTGTGCTGTAACCCTCGGCGCGCGACGAGCAAACAAAAACATCGGCTTTTGACATAAACTTGCATGGGTTGTCCTGAAAGCCCAAAAGCGAAATTGTGCGGCGCAAATCATGTTCGTCAATCAGTGATTCGATATCTCCGCGCTCGCTCCCGCCTCCCAGTATTATCGCGAAAAAAACATATCCCTCATCCCTGAGGCGCGCGCAGACCCTCACCATGCGGTCAAAGCCCTTAACCTTTCTCAAGCCGCCCGCAAGGACGAGCAAGGGTCTTTTTTCCGGCTCAAAATCGAACGGCTCCTCGGCCTTTTTGAAAATGTCCTTGTCGTTAAGGACATTGTATATTACGCGCGTCTTTTCCTCCATGCCATACTTTTTAACAAATGAGTCCTTTATAGTCTGTGAAACGCAGACGACGGCGTCAAAGTTTTTGTAGCATTCCTTTTCCGCCCGTGCCCCTCCGTGCATCGCCTCGCTCCAGGGGTTGTTAATTAAATCGGTGTGAACCCACGCTATCTTCCTGCTTTTTTTATCTTTGGAGGCGCCGATAATTTTTGTGGAATAGCCTTCGCAAAATGCAACCTCTATGTCGTATTTGCCTTTTATCAAAGCTTTTCTGACAAGAGCGGGAGGAGCCGTGAGAGAGAGCTTTATCACCGCTTTGTTGAAAAGTCCCTTTGCCCTTGAGCCTGTCGGGCTTTTGCGTGTGAAGCTGCGGTAGCTGCTGTTCGCCTTAATTGTGTCGGTATGAAATTCATTGTCTGTCACGGAGACAACATTAATATCAAACTTGCTTTTGTCAATGGCTCCGACTAAATTTGCGAGCGCACCTTCCGCGCCTCCCCCCTCAAGGGATTCGATAAAAAACAAAATAGATTTCAACCTTTAACATCCCCCGATTTTGCATCTCGGCGCAAACCTTTCAGCGCCCGAAAATGCTTGCGGCCGCGCTTTGAATCAAGAATGAATCACAGTCTTTCCGACCGCGACCTTGCTTTTATTTTGCACCGCCTGATGCCGACATAAATCCGCACAGCCGCGGGCACGCCTTGCCGCCTGACCGTGTATGCTCCCGCCGTGCTTTGCGCGCGGCAAAAAACCGGACGCAAAGCACGGCAAGATCAGGCAAAACGGCGCACCCGCATAGTTTGCTGTGTCATGTCTGTCTGTGCTTAAAATTTAATGCGTGAGACACGCTTTTAATCGAACTTTTGACTGTTTACCTCATCCGTAAGGTCGCTGAAGGACTTTGTTACTGCCGACGCCGTGTTTTTGCCGAGAGAAATCATCTCCTCATAATGCTTGTTTCTGCTTCCGCCGATGAGGTCCTCAAACAAGCTTGCGAACGGGTGCGCAAAGTCGTTGTCGGGCACAATATAGCCTATCTGGTCGTTTGTCAGACCGTAAACAATGAGCTTCCTGCCGCACGCCATTTCGCTGAACGGCTCAAATTCCCAATCTGTGCCGTTCCACGACTTGTCCGCGCCATAGACGCCGCCCCAAATAATCGCCGGATCAATTTCACCGGGAACAAGAGCTATGGCAAGCCTTCCACCAAGCTCGCAGTATCCGATTTCCGTGACGACCTTAACATCGTTCAGCTTGCCTGTGTTTGATATGACAGCATTATTTAACATATTGATCTTGCTGATGAGGAGAATCAGGCTGCTCGTGACCGGGATTTTAATCTCCTTGTGAGCTATGTTGAGATAAGGCTCGATAAGAAAGCTCTCGACAGGGTCATTGTGCATTATCCTGCTGACGATTTCTTTGCCGAATTCGTTAAGCAGGAAGAAAGCCTTGCGCGCGTTGTCGGGCTGGCGCTCATATTCGTCAGTGTCATAAGAAAGGGCACTGTCGTCTTTTGTTATGGCAAGCTGCGAGCCCTGATAAAACGCGACGTCCGCGTTTGCCATGCTGTCGGCAAAGCGTGATATCGCCTCGGGATAGTCAGAGCAGACATAGTCGTAGCTTGTCATCCTGACGGGATGACAGCCCATATTCACAAGCCATATGTCACGGGCGCTTTCCGAGTCGGGCGTGAATTTTATTACGTTTACATTTTCATCATAAACGAGCGGGAACTGCTTGTCATAAAGCATATCCGCAATGTCAAAGGCGCTGAATCTAAGAGAACCCGTCTGCATTGATTGGCAAGCCCTCACCGCCGCTTTGGCGGCTTTGCCGAACAGGTTGTTCATGAGGTTTTCATTAAGGCTTGACACCTTGTATTCCTTGCCCACAAGCCTGTAAAAACCGGCCTTTATGCTGTCGCCGAGGAGGTTTAAAATGCCTGCCCCGAGCCCGTGTGTGTCAAGCGCCGAATGTGTGTGCGTAACTGTCACATTGATGCTTATTATGTCTCTTATCCCGCTGTCCGCGGCGGCTTTAAGTATGGCGGCGCGGATATTCCTGACATTTGTGCCTGAGATGCCGAACGCGTCAAGTGAGCAGAAAATAACAGTGCCGGAGCCGGAGCCGTCGCTAAGCGCGACTGCCTTTATGCACTGGTCGTCGCCTTCCATGACCTTGTATGTAAGCTCCTCTTTGATATGAAAATTACCGGCGCGCACATAGCCGACTTCGCCGATGTCCTCGGGTATGATGCTCTCGGACGCAAATCCGACACTCCAATGAGCGTTTTCCGCCGCCTCGGTCCGGATTATCTCACTGCCTGGCATGAAGTTTTCACTTTTATATTCCTGCTCCGTCGGCCAATCAATGCGCGGGAACAGCTTTGCGACTCCCGTTATAAGAGAATCGGCGGCAAATCCAAAAGCTTTTATGACTCCCTTGCCGAACTTCATTTTGGCGTCGTCTGACTGTGCCGATATAGGAACGCCCGCTGTGGCATAAACCGGCGCGAAAGCGCAGGCCGCACACATACAAAGCGCAAGAATTACGGCTGTGATGATACGGATGGATTTTTTCACTGGAATCGTCCCTTTCGTTTTTACATTTTTATTAATTTAAACAGCATATTAAAGAAGTTTGTCGGAATTGAAAACAAAATCAACGGCAGATAATAAAACACAAAGATATTTTCAGCGAAGCTAAGACGTATCGCGGAAAACAAGATGGAAATCTTTTCGGAAAACTTCGGCGCGTTTATGTTGATTTTAAAATCGGTCGTCTTTGTCAGATAATCAAGCTCAACGGAAGTTTCGCACGGACCGCAAACCATATGACAATAGGCATTTGCCATGTAACCTTCGATAATCGACGTGTCCGACGCGTATGTCCAGCCGCCGCAGCAGCTTTCCCAGTCAAATATCTTATGCGTGCCGTCGGTGTAGCTGACTTTTATCTGCAACCCCGTCATGTCTGTCGCGGGACTGAAGCAGCCGTCCGCCGACAGCGTGCCGTCAATGCCGTAGGTGTAATCCGTCTTGTCCGGCAGCCGGACGACTTCGATACTTTCAACAGGGTTTTCAATCAGCGTTATCACAAATGAAAACGCCGTTGTCTCTCCGAATTTAAAATAGACTGTGTTTTCGCCAAGCTGCCGCCTCTCGTTGTTGTAGCTTTTTGTTAACGCGTATTCAATCTCGATGCCGCGAAGCTCCACAGACTGCCCCTGTGAAAACTCGACGCTGCAAACAGCGCCTGTTATGTCGAATCGGAATTCATAGTATTGAAAGTCGGGGCCTGAATATTTGTTTTCGTCTATGTCCTTGATGTAAACAAGCTTGTCGGGCAGTGAAACCGGCAAAGCCTCTGTTATAACGCCCAGATACCCTATGTCCACATCAAACGAAATCGGCAAAACAGGAGCGCTGTTCCCGTAAAACAGACTTATTTTGAGGTAATATGTGCTGCCCTCGTCCAGCACAATAAAATCATCAAATCCCGTTTCAAGTCCTTCCTTCCAAAAGCTCCCGTCCTCGTAATGCATGTAGCTTTTCTCGCTGTCATAAACCTCAAGATACACACCTTTGTCGGGCAGGTCGCCGCTTATCCTGTAAAATCCGTTTTGCGCCGCCGTGAACTTGTAAAAGGATGACGTTTTTTTGATCACGGCTTTAAAGCTGCCCGTGACCTCACGCGCCGTTTCAAACGTGTCGCCGTCCTCGGCAGCCGCGGCCGCGCTTTTGTCGGCAGCAAAGGATTGAAAACTGCCCGACGTACAAAAAACAATCGCCAATGAGAGGAAAAAAGCAAGGAATCTTTTAAATTGTTTGTTCATCGAAAAGCCTCCCGTCATTATTTATCCCTGCCGTCCGGCGCCTTTTTTATGCCTCGGCGCACGTCGGCAAAAAAACTTTTTAACAGTGCGGAACATTCGTCTGACATAAATCCGCCGACGCTTTGCGGAGAGTGGTTGTAAGGCAGCGCAAAAAGGTTTGTTACGGAGCCGCAAGAGCCGGATTTTAAGTCGTAAGCCCCAAACACAAGCCGCCTGATCCTCGCGTTTATTATGGCGCCCGCGCACATCGGGCAAGGCTCAAGCGTCACAAACATCTCGCACTCCCAAAGCCGCCATCCGCCAAGTGTGCGGCAAGCCTCGTTTATCGCCTCGATTTCAGCGTGCGCAACAGCGTTTTTTGACGTTTCGCGGCGATTTCTGCCGCGCCCGACTATCCTGCCGTTTCTGACTACGACAGCTCCCACCGGCGTCTCCCCGATGTCCGCGGCAAGCTTCGCCTCGGCTATTGCCTCAAGCATAAAGTCAGCGTCATTCATTGCCGCATCACCCGGTATACCTGATAAAGTAAGCTGTCTCCGCGCCCAGTATGAATATGGCTATCAACATGGGTACAGAGAAAACATATGACAGGAACTTGTTTGTGCCTTGCATGATTGACGAGCCTCTCCTCAAGCTGTAACGCTTGCCGAAAACTGAAAACACGGCGATGCCGCATATGCCTAATATGAATACGGAGACATTGTATACGCTGTAAATGTCCTGTGCCATTGTCGGGCGCACCTCAAGCAGATATGTAATCAATACGGAGTAAAGGTTGTTAAAGAAATGGATTAAAACACCTGTCCATATGCTGCCCGTCGTGATAACAAGATATCCTATCACTATCCCGACTATGAAGGCAAACGGTATCTGGAGGAGGTTGCCGTGCATCAGCGCAAAAACTAAAGACGACATGAATATGGCAAAAACGTCGCCGTATCTGCGAAGCGGCTGCATAATCACGCCCCTTAAAGCGAATTCCTCAACAAGCGCGGGCAGCGCGGCGACATAGACAATATCTATTAAAAGCCCGTAAACCGACGACGAGGCGGGCAGCTCACCGGCTATTATCTCATATCCCGCCGCCTCGACGAAAGAGCGCAGGTAACCGGTGGCGAAGTTGCCCACCGTGCAGGCCGCAAGGCCAATCACGATTGTTACGGGAATCATGGCTTTTGAAGCAGGCGCGTTGAATCTCATTGCTCTTTCCTTTTCGGTCGGAGTCATTACGCCGTATGCTATAAAAAACGGGACAAACGCGCTTAACATATATGAAACAATATTAAAAACACCGGCGAACGCTTTGCTCGTGTCATAAAGCTCATAGTAGCCTGAGACAGAAAGGGCTATAACGCACATAAACTGAATAAAAATAAATCCGATAACGCTTAACCCGGCAATGACGCTGAGCTTTTTCAGTCTCTGCTTTTCCTCGAACCCGCGTATAACAGCATCTTCATAGTCTGTCTTGAATCCGCTAAAGCCTGAATAATCGCTGTTAAAATAATCGTTGATGTCAAGCGCCTTCCTTTCTTTGTGCGATGCGCGTCTGCACTAACTGCGCGCCTTAAGTCAGGTGCCCCAGATGTTTTCAGCATATTCGCCTATTGCCCTGTCGGCCGAAAAGAAACCGGCCCCGGAAATGTTGGCAAGAGACATGCCGTTCCATTTGTCCCTGTCGGAATACAGCAGCTCCGCCTTTTGCTGAGCCATTCTGTAATCGGCGAAATCGGCAAGAACCATGTATGGGTCGTAGCTGATGATGCCGCCTATTTCATTGAACAAAATTCCGTTTATACCTCTGTTTATGAAGTCTGTGACGCGCCTTATCTCGGCGTTGTTGCTGTAATATTGCCGCGGGTTGTATGAGCGTGAAAGCGCCGTCGCCTCATCGGCTTTCATGCCGAATATGATGATGTTTTCGTCGCCGACCGCCTCGTATATCTCAATGTTGGCGCCGTCCATGGTCCCGAGGGTGATGGCGCCGTTTATCATGAGCTTCATGTTTCCCGTGCCGCTGGCTTCCGTGCCTGCAAGCGAAATCTGCTCGCTTATTTCGGCGGCGGGCATGAGCGTCTCCGCCGTCGTGACGTTGTAGTCCTCAACAAACAAAACTTTAAGGCGCCCCTTGACGTCCGGGTCCTTGTCTATGACCTTTGAAAGAGCCCAAATAAAGCTTATTATTTTTTTGGCGATAAAATAACCCGCCGCCGCTTTGGCGGCAAAAATATATGTGTGCGGCATAAAATCGCCGTTCGGATTATCTTTTATGGCAAGGTATCTTGACACGATATTAAAAGCGTTCATGTGCTGGCGTTTGTATTCGTGGAGTCTTTTTACCTGAACGTCAAATATTGTCGCCGGGTCAAGCGTCTCTCCCGTCCGCCTTTTTATCATGTCCGCAAACCTTGCTTTGTTTTCGCCCTTGATTTTTTCAAGCATTTGAAGAACACCGCTGTCGCCGCTGAATTGGCGCAGGCGCAGAAGCTCTGAGCCGTCATTTATAAAATCGTCGCCGATAAGCTCCTTTATCAGCCCCGTCAGTCCCGGGTTTGCCTGACAAAGCCATCGGCGGTAAGCTATCCCGTTTGTGACATTTTTGAATTTGTCGGGCGTCATGTCATAAAAGTCGCAAAAAACAGTCTCTTTTAAAATGTTGCTGTGAAGCTCCGAAACGCCGTTTACGCTGTGACACGCCGCCACACAAAGGTTTGCCATCCGAATGACGCCGTTTGCAATCACCGCCATGCGCTCAACCCTTGCGGCGTCCCCGCTGGCGTCCCATATATGAGTCCTGTAACGGTTGTCGATTTCTTTTATTATCTGATAAATCCTCGGCAGAAGTCTTTTGACAAGCTCCTCCGACCAGCACTCAAGCGCCTCCCTCATCACCGTATGGTTTGTGTAGGCGAATGTCGACGTGACAATCTCCCACGCGCCGTCCCAGCCGTATCCGCATTCGTCAAGCAGTATGCGCATAAGCTCCGGTATCGCCATTGTCGGGTGCGTGTCGTTTATGTGGATTGCGACCTTCTCCGTAAAGTCGTCCATAGAGCCGTATTGGCGAAGATGCTGTTTGACTATGTCCTGAATTGAGGCGGAGACAAGGAAATATTGCTGTCTTAAACGCAGGCTCTTGCCCTCCGGATGATTGTCGGCGGGATAAAGCACCTTGCTTATGACCTCCGCCATTGCCGTCCGCTCAACGGCGCGTAAATAGTCGCCTTGATTAAACTTCTCCATGTCGAAGCCCGACGCCGTCGCCTTCCACAGGCGCAGGACACTCACGCCGCGCCCGTCGTTGCCCGCAACATACATATCGTAAGGCACGGCGCTGACTGTTTTGTATTCTTTCAGCTCAACATGATGGTAATGCTCGTCCCATTCGTCAATAACCTCGCCCTCAAATTTGACTTCATAAGCCGAGTCGTCCCGCTGGACAAGCCAAACCTCGCCGCCCGGCAGCCAAAAATCAGGCATTTCCGACTGCCAGCCGTCGACAAGCTTTTGCCTGAATATGCCGTATTCGTAAAGAATCGAATAACCTGTCGCGTGATATCCCCCCGAAGCCAGCGCGTCAAGGTAGCACGCGGCGAGCCTGCCTAAGCCGCCGTTTCCGAGACCTGCGTCCGGCTCACATTCGTAAAGGCTTTCAAGCTTTATGCCAAAGTCGGCAAGCACCTCTTTGAAAACACATGTCAAGTTAAGGTTGAACAAGGTGTTTTTCAAAGAACGCCCCATGAGGAACTCCATACACAGGTAGTATATCTTTTTTTTGCCCTCCGGCACTGCCGCATCGCAAATCTCTTTTCTTCCCTGCGCCATGAGATCGCGCAGTATCATCGCGGCGGCTCTGTAATAATGCTCATATGCCGCCTCCTCCGGAGTAACGCCCATAAAATGTGACAGCTTGCCTTTTATCATCTCCTTTATCTGATTTTTAGTAAGGTTGTAATCCATATTATCCTCCGATTAACTTATACACTTTAGTAATTTATTATATCATATGGCTTCATCTGATTTCAAGCACAATTATTTTACATTTGTTTCCAACTGTTTCGCAGCCTGTTCCCAACCAAAAACAACAGCTTAATCGCGCCGCCCGAGCCGCCTTTTAAACGGGCTTGCCGCGCTGCGCTGTATATGATATGCAAGCACGGTGCAGCTCGTGCCGAAAGCGCGGCATGATAAAGCTTTATATTTTGCGCGGCTGCGGCGCGGTTATAGGCGCGTCGGACATAAATTTCTTCTCCAGTGGAAAAGATATTGCTGCGCGATGCCCTGATAGCCCTCCGTGCAGCCGGGCATACCCTCGGGGTAAAACTCGTCTAAAATACGTTTGACCCAAACGTCCACAGGAAATGCCTCAAACCTTCCGCAGCCATAAAGCAGGACACATTCCGCCACCTTGCGGCCGACTCCTTTAATCTTCATCAGCTCCGCGCGGGCTTCTTCAATGGGCAGGGTTATGAGTGCCTCAAGATTCACTTCGCCGCCCGCCGTCTTGCGGGCGGCATCCATTATGTATTTTGCCCTAAAGCCGCATCGAATCGGCGACAGCTCCCGCTCTGAAAGCAGCGATATCGTTTCTGCCGACGGAAACGTGTAAAACCCGCCGCCGAGACAGTCGCCGAAGCTCTCGCAAAGCCTTGAGATTATGCCCTTTATTCTCGGGATGTTGTTGTTTTGCGAAATAATAAAAGAGCAAAGCGTCTCCCAAGTTTCCTGCCGCAAAAGCCGTATGCCGCTGTATTCCCCGACAGCTTCCTTAAGAATATCGTCCTCTGAAAATTTTGAGTACAAGGACTTGTAGTCGCGGGAAAAATCAAAATATTTTCTCCACAGTTCTTCAAAATCGTCCTTATGTTCGGATTTTAAAACAAAACCGCCGTCAATCCTTTTAATCTCTAACCTTTTACCAAGCGCGACACCGCTCCAGACGCCTTCTTTTGACTCGCTCCAGCGAAAGGCCTGCCCGCAGTCGAGCGTCAAAGACGGATTGAAGTAATCGGTCTGTCCAAAAATTGTGCCGTCCGGGGCGTATAAATTCAGCATTGTAATATACCTCATTTTTTCAGCATATAATATTAAATTACAGCCTTTTATAACAAAATTATAAATGAAATCGGCTCTGTTGTAAAGGTAAAAAAACGCTCGGTAGTTAGGAAATCATTGTTGAAAAAGTTATCCACAGTTATAATATCGTAAGAATAAGGCTTTCGGCAAAACTTTTCAACATTTTCCACAAAGTTTTCCACAGCCCGAATTTAATCCGTTTATACAGAATGTAATATTTGACCGCAAACAAGACGCGGCGCTGAATAAAACATATCGGCTCAGGCAAAAATACACTTGCGATGAAAATCAAAATACAGCCGCTGAAAGGATAATTAAAATGATGATAAAAGGCGTGAACCGACAGGTCGTGGAAATAACACAGACAGATTGCGAATATTTTGAACGAATCCTTTATTTTGTTAAGCCGGAATACGCGTCTGTAAGCGAGGGCAAGCTCCGCGACCGCGCGGGAATGATGAGCGCCTCCGGCTCCCCCCCGCCGTCAAAGCTGCGAAAAAGCCGCTGGATAATGGCATTAAAGCTTGGCGCCGCCGCGCTTGCGGGAGCGCTTTTGAGCGGTCTTGCGTTTGCGATGTTTTAAGCATTTTACGCGCTTGTCCGCAAGGCTTTTGCCCCTTTGAATCCCCCGACAAAAAAGACCTTTCGGCCTCCTTGACAAGACTTTTGCGCGCCGCCTTCACATTTTCGGAGGCGGCGCGTTTTGTTCGGAAGGCCTTTTCGGAAAGCTTTTTACGCCGACCGCCCGCAAGGCTCTTGCCCCT
>LSQX01192631.1_pt1 | contig 35365 bp, 52 predicted proteins | sample 654561 | NCBI WGS metagenome assembly LSQX01 (sample SAMN04489861, study PRJNA283612) | anaerobic digester metagenome | isolation source: 4 biogas reactors fed with cattle manure at either 37C or 55C with and... | place: Denmark: Kongens Lyngby | collected 2014 | reverse complement strand
TAATTAAGCAAAAAGTGTAGTAATAAAAAGCCTGGACACTTTTCCAGGCTTTCCCCATCAACCTACTTGAATTTTTTCAATCCCACTCGTTCAAAGTACCTCAGATGCTGGTATGCATCCTTTGTGTGCTCTGTAACTGCGTTATACCTCTTAAACTCAAACCACTCTTCGCTAAGCTCTCCAGCGAACTTCTTGACACTAGGAGCTTGCTCGATGTATGGGATTTTATGTAGGTCACACTTATATCTGATAACTCCAATTACCTCACAGGGGTAGAACGAGTTCCACGACATCGACTTAGCCATTCCAGGATACAAGTTAAACCTCTCAAACACGACTATATCAGGTTCAAAGAGTTCTATAGTGTTTGCCACATCTCTGTGGTCCTTACAGCAAGTACCACCGCTCAATGAACCATCTCTGTGTCTGTAAACCCATCCAGTGCTTTCACCAGGGTCAAATACTAATACACTTTTCATATCGTCAAACATCACTACTCAACGCCCTCCTTATATCTTCTATTTTTGAAGCATTTATCCTGCCGACGTATTGGTCAAAAGACTTAGCACACTCCAGATAGTACACAGCAACTGGATAAGGTTGACCCATCCTGTTTAATCGGTCCTCTGCTTGATTCATCAACTCAGGTGACCAATCCCTGTCCAGGAATACCGCTGTTCTACTTACTTTCTGTAATCCATCAACACCCTGCCCCAACGCACCTATCGTTCCTATCAAAGCTCTACAATTAGGGTCCTCGATGAAAGCGTTTAAACTGGCGTTTTTCTGTTCGATATCTTGTTTTCCAGTATAGACTTCGGCTCGAAATTTTAAATCGTTTAAAAACGATTTTAACGCCTTTGCCGACTTCTCAAACCGCGTAAATACAACGATTTTTTCTTCAGGATTATCTTCGAGCAAATCTCGAATCCATTCAAATTTAGCTCCATGGACTTTGGCCTCAAACAGTCCTGGCCATGATGTCACCTGTTGAAGTCGTAAGGTCTGTACAGCTCCGTTAGCTATAGTTAATCCTTCGGGAAGACTATCCAGTACAAGCTCTTTAACATTCTTGTACAGAGCTTTCTGTTTAGGTCCCATCGGTACGCGTACGGTGCTCTGAGTTTTGCCAGAGGCTACCTGCACGTAGTTTCGGATGGACATACTCGAAAGCATGTAATTCAGAATGGCTACCTTGGCTGGGTCATCAGTTAGTCCTACAATCTTTCTCCCCCAGAAACCTTCTTCTATTTCACAGAAATAGTTGACGAAGTTCCAATAACTGTTTCCCGAATACTGCTGGTCCAAGAAGTGTAACAGACTCCACAGGTCATCAGGTTTGTTCAATATAGGTGTTCCTGTTAAGGCCCACCTGTAAGTTGATGGAATGCTCTTTACAGCCATCGTGCGTTTACTTTTACGGTTCTTGATTCGGTGAGCCTCATCGCATATAATAACGTCCCACTTGAATCCCTTCAGCTTCGTCACCGTCTGCTGGTTTAGCAGCTTCTCGTAGTTTATCAGTGCTATACAATTTCTTGAGTAGGTTGATGGAAGGACGTTTACTCTGTCGCGCATTTGTGGCCACCAATAAGCAATCTGGTCCTGCCACTGCAGTAGAATACTTTTAGGTACTACTATCAACGCATTCTGGACACCTAACTCTCTCATAGCTATTATGGCTTCTACAGTCTTCCCTAATCCCATTGGATTAGCATTAAGTATGCTTGTGCCACTTATCATCTTAGCTACATCGTGTCTTTGGTACTCCTTGAGTCCCTCTGCGTGCTGTAGTCCAGGATAGATTGTAGGGGGCTTATACAGCCCCAACACAATCCTATTAACGACATTGTTCTCAACCTGCAGCCATCTGTCACCCTTCTTCTGTCTTACACCCAATAACATATTAACATCTACATCGTCTTCAGGAAGTATTCTAAAATACTTGCCTGTATCTACTATCTTCAAATTACATTACCTCCAATTCGTCGAGCTCGCCCCACCTGTACCCAATTTCCACGTCAGCTCTAAAAGGAACTGTTAAGTTTGGTAAGTACTGTTTAGGTGTGTCTGCCATGATTCTCGTTGCTGCTGTTGACACCTCGTTGATTATCTGTTCATCATCTACAACTTCTAAAATAATGGAGTCATGAACACTTGCTATTATTCTTGCATCGTACTTGTTTACTTTCAAGTATTTATTTATTTCTATCAACGAGAACATTGTGCAGTCACTTGCTATTGATTGTACTGGAGTGTTTATATACTCGTTCTTAATGTGGTAAAGTTCTTCATCCGTTATAACGAAGTGTCTCTCTCTACCAAAAAGTGTTACACAAGGTTCTCCTCTTTGTGGCATGCTCCTTCTGTTATTTATCCACTCTTCCACCTTAGGCATTGGCTTAAACCATTTTGCGATTATCTCTTTAGCTTCGTTCATGCTCTTATTGAACTTCTGTGCGATGGACTTAGGACCTCTACCATACGCTATACCGAAATTTATCGTCTTTGCCATATTACGTTGCTCTTTGTCGAAGTCGGGTCCAAACATATCGGTCGCGACTGCGTCGTGCAGGTCGTTTCCATCAACGTAAACCTGAATCATCCAAGGGTCATTACTCAGGTAAGCTAGTACTCTTAACTCTGCCTGAGAGTAGTCCAACTGCACCAACTTGTATCCATCGCGAGCTACGAACAGACTCTTTATGAACTTGTTACGAGGAATATTCTGCATATTTGGGTCTGTTGATGATAGACGTCCTGTCTCTGTTCCGTGTAAATTAAATGTTCCTCTTATCCTATGGTCCTCACAAAGCTGGTCTCTAAATCCTTGAACATATGTGTCCATGTACTTGTTATTCTGCCTAACCTCACCAATAACACTTAAAAAATCCACCGCTATTGGGTCTGTAATTTCCCCCTCATCAACCAGCTCGAGTAACGACTCTATCATCTCAGCATCTGTGCTTGGTACAGGGTATCCTAATACTTGGTGCATCATCCACTTCAGCTTCTTTGGTGACTTGATGTTGAACGTATCATCAGCTTTGCACTTAGCTCCTGTGTCCTTGCTGTACTTAACTGGGTCCCACACAAGTGCAGATACCTTATCCAGCTTCTCAGTTGCTTCACTTATTCGTTGCTCTAGTTCCCACTCAATGTCCTCCAAGTATTCTAAATCTATTTGCATGCCTGCCAACTCTACGTCTAAGAACGCTTCGGATGCCTCTATCAACTTACCATAGATGAATTCTGAACCTGGTCTGGCTAACTTATCAAACACATCATTCAATCTATACGTTGCTATACAGTCCCTTTGCATGTATGGGATTAGAATATCTGTAGGTATTAAATCGTATTGAAATTCTTTTAGTTTTATCTTGTGCTTCTTGCAGTACTCCTTTTTCAATTTATCTAACTGGTCATCCCACTGTGGTGCCTGTAAGTATAGTGGTCCAAGGTCTTTCAACTTGTGTGTACCCTTCTTCTCGTTAATCTGTACATAATGCTTTAATTGCGTATCTTCGTCTACTCGTGCCTTCAGTCCCGATAGGTACATCAGCTTGCCGCAGTCAAACTTTCCGTTGTGCCAAATGTATGTAATGTTTGGGTCATCCAACAGTCTCTGTAATGCGCTCCACACTTCGTAGCACACACTTGGTGGTAAATCCGGACCATCATATCTCCAACCTTTGATAGGTAGATTATAGAAAGCATAGCACGTGTTTTCATCTGTTGCAAAACCTATGGATAGTATCCTATTATCTTTCCACTTTAAGTTACGAGTCTCTATATCGCACGCTACCTTCTTACCTTGTAGCCTTCTCTTTAACTTTTTCATCCAATCGACTACAAGGTCTATATCTGTATACTCGTACAGTTCTAGGTTATCCCAATCGTAAGCAGTGCTTCCTAAATCTGCTACGCTGAAGGCTTTAACTGCCTCAATGAATTTATCAAGAAAACTCATATTGTTTCTGATAATATTTACGGGAGGTACCATTAATGTCGACGATGATTTAAACACCCTGAACCATGTAATACTGTCTCTGTTTTCTTTAACGAACCTGTCGCTCGGAAAATCCGAGCAGACAGCGTTAACTAAATTTTGTATATTACTCATGGGCGAACTCCTTGAACTTCTGTATGTTGTACCTTACCTCGTGCCACTGTTGGTCAGTTACTTTCATATCCATGATATTACACACCATAGTAGGGTCCTTTTGAAATAGTCCTTCAGGAGTGTATCGAATACCTTGGAGTCCATGTATTACTGGATTACTCGTGTCAACTGAGTCTATCCAAGACCACTTAGGTCCCTGATAATTTAGCATCTCTTGAGGTACTCCGCATCCCAGTAAATGGTGTGGCTTTGATGTATTAATAATGTCAAGTAGTAATAAAAGCTGCAATAACAAATATCTACCTTCGGACATCCTTACACAGTGAGGAAGAGTGTATTCTGTCTTACTGGTTATGTTCCAAAAATGGCTTCCATCCAAGTTGAATGCTATTTTGTCACAGTAAGGTTCAATAGCCGTGTAGCAGTTTGCTGTATCCTTCAACTCGAGTCCCTGTGCAACTCCTATCCTCTTACCTGGTAGACTTGGGTATTTCTCGATGAACTCAAAGAACATATCTACTGTCTTCGGACCATTCTTCCAGCTATCGGGAACGATGTAGTAAGTTGGTGATAGTTTTCTAATCCACTCTGCGTACTTGTCCATGTCGAATGCTTCGCCTAACTCAAATATAGAATTGTCAAGTATAACTTCTCTACCTTTCTCTAATGCGTGCTCGAATAATCTGTAGTATTCTGGACTAGATTCAAACAAGTGTACTAATGCATAATCTCCATCTGTCATCCTTTGAACTCTATAAAATAAGTCTATTGGTGCTTCGTGAAAAGTCTTCATTTAATATCCCCCTTCGAATAATCTGTACAATCTAAACCTTTACGAACCTCTATGTCCTGCCATTTTGGATTCTTTACTTCCATTTCCATCACACAGAACACGTTCCACGCAACTGCTGCTAAGTGGTCTTCGGAGTTATCTCCTTCGAGATAGTTGACCAAGTGCCTCATGGCGCTGTTGATGCACTCCGATGTAGGTAAACCTTTCTTGTAGTTATCAGATGCTCCGTACTTTCTGTATCCATACTCGTACCTTTGGGCCAGTCTTCTCAACCCTACAGTTGATATGAATTGATACTTTCCTTTGCCAGGAACATCCTCTCGAATGCCCCCATCCTCGTAGTGCTTAATAGCGCCATCTTTAGCCACAGCATCAGCAGTGTGCTTGTCCGTAACGTGCTGCTCAGAAGTCGTTGGTCCATAACGTTCCTCCAGTTTGGCAACATTGTAGTCCCAAATCTCATCGAGTGTTATGTGATTCATCACTGCCACTCCCGTAAGATACCATAGGACATCTCCGAGCTCTTCTACCCATTTCTCTTTTGTTGTACGCTCTGCGTCCTTCTGACCAAATTGTCGTAGCTCTCTCTTCAACAGTCCTGCAACCTCTCCTGCTTCTTCTGCTAAGCCAGCTACCATAATGTTCTTTAATACACTAAACTCTTTGTCTCCTAAATCCCTTACCATTGCGTTGGTAACGTGTTCCTGTATCTCTTCCAAGTGTGTACTTGTTTCTTTCATATAACGTCCCCCTACTTTCTATGCTCTCTCTATTTTATTCTTCACTTTTGCTGTAATCGGTAAGATTATAGCCTCTACAAGTGTCTTAACTAACGCTAACTTTAGTGCGTTGTCCCAGTTGATGGATACGCCTAAGACTGCTAAGAATACCCACGTGTCAAAAAACTCACCAACTATGGTTGATATCATTGCTCGTGTTTTAAATCCAAACGTTTTATTTGGTAATCCCTTCAACACGATTGCATTCGTTACTGAACCTATCATAAACGCTACAAACGATGCTAAAACAACTCTCGGTACAAATCCGAACATAATTCCGAATGCTTCTGCACCTATCTCATTTCCTGGTACAATAGGAAATAACTGAGCTGCTGCTGCTAATCCAAATATTCCTAACTGAACTGCATACGAGATAAGCACTAACTGAACTACACGTTTTATCGACAGCAACTCTCCAACTATATCTGACATAGCATAGCATATTGGGAATGTTAGATTTGCTGCCACAGCCACAATCCCAAAGAACTCGATACTTTTGATTGCAAACATGTTGTTGACGAAAGCTGCGAACACCACAATGAACTGAACAATCATTAGGTATTTAAGCTGACCCTTTGTTGGATTGTGTATCTTAGCTCTGTTGAAAAAATTCTGTTTAGACTTTACCATTCTACTACTCCTCCTCCTGTGCTCTACGTTCTCGTAGAAACGAGTGCATTTCCTTAGATGCCCTAAAGGCATTACTACCACTTGAAATAACTGCTCCTGCAGTTAGAAGCTCTAAAAACATCTCGTACATGAAGTACCTGTCCACTCCCAGTATCTCTCTTGCCATCTTTAGGCTAATGGTTCCAGCTCCTATGAAAGTCTCCAATTTAGGATATCTTTCGAACCACTTTAACACTACGTCCTTATTCACATCTACACCTCCTATATTTCTATCTGTTTAGCGACATCCATCAACAACTTGTCTGGTACATACACCGCATTTGCTACTCCTCTAACTAACCCTCTTGTGATTAGCTGTGACAGAATCTTTGAACTGTCTCCTCTGTCTATTCCCAGTACTTCCTGGAATTGGAAACCTCTGAAACCACTCGATGATAATAGTGATTTTAAAGCTGGATGCAGTGTAATCAATCCTCTTATAAAGTCTATATTGTCTGCCTTACTCTTCTGAGCTCGTTGGAACTCTCTGACGTAATCACTGTATCCAAACGATGGTTTCTCTAATGTCATTCGTAAAAACTCATCTGCGTATCTTAGGTTCTTTGTTGTAAGCATCAGCTGACCTTCGTTTATCTGACCACTGAGTACTGCGAAAGCACATGCCAATCTCAGTATCTTCTCATGTACAGCAACTCCTACTACTAAAGGTCCTCCTCCAAAGTCCCTATTCAATGCATTAGCAACATCTCTTACTTCGCTCTTAAAGTTCTTTGGAAATACTATCTTATCGCTAGGAATGGCCCATGCCACACCAAACAAACTTGACCACGCTGCTGCATCCGGTTGCCACTCTTCCTCGATACCATTTAAAGTATCAATGTCCTCTCTTGCAGCTGTTAGTACTAGATCAAATCTTGCCTGGTCCTCTGCAACAGGAATGAATTCCTGAAAAGCACCATAACCCTTCCAATAGAAATCTGACAAGTTCTTACCACTTCGTGGGTTGCTGAGCCACAATAGCCTTGTACGCGCTCGCGCCTCACCTTTTACAATCTTGTTCATTGTTACTGCGCCACTTGACCTTGTTGATGACAGGTCCTTAACGTCGTCTATATCTAAACCAGAGGCTTCGTCGATTATCAACAGTCCTCGGTCATTCATAGGTATTGCACCCCATGTAACTACCCAGGAGCCTCCAAACTGTTGGACACCACCAATAACTCCAGTACGCCGTGCGTTCTCGCCATTGATGTATCCCCCCATGCCTAATGTCTTAACGAATCTCTGAGCCATCTGAGACTTGCCAGTACGTGTATCTCCTATTACCATCGTGTCTAACCAACCTTTGATGATTCCACCAGACCAAGGTATCTCAGTAACACTGCAGTAGGTAAGTATTATAGCTCCAAACAAATCCGCTCTTCCTTCTATACCTAATGCAGGCCTCCACTCCTTGTAATGCCTGTTGAGAAGCTCTCGTGCATCATCACTCTTGTCGGCCAACTCTTGAAAACGTTTCAGCGCTTTATCATCTATAACTGGTTCTGTGCTTGCAACATTCTCCGCACTTCTTATTATGTAAAAATTCTGTTGCGACCTTGGGTCCGTTACTCTGCAAGCTTCGAAGTTGTACTTCAATGTTGCCGATAGACGATAATCGTTGTATAAATATATTCCGTATCTGCTCTCGAATGAGGACTCCTCCAACCCATCAACGAACGAAGCTGACTCTTGAAAAACTAACTTCTGTACGTTGGTGTATTCAACTGGCTCTGCCATTACTGACTTACAGCCAAACATCTTTCTTAGGTAAGTGTCCTGAGCGTTATCCGATGCGTCTACAAACTGTAACATTTGTCTTGCATCAACATCCAAAACCTGCATCTGGTCTAATCCGCCTATTGCCAATGGGCACGGTTTAGTGCACTTTGAATTCCTGCAGACGACCTTTAACTTGGTAGGAACTGTATATATCTTGGGCTCTACTCCTACCACACTCATTCCGTTTAACTTGACCCAAGAATTCAAGTGTTCTGTAAACTCGCTTCGGACTAATGAAACATCCTGTGCAACTTCTTCTTCTTTCTGCTTTTCTAAATCCTCAATCTCGACGATGTATTCATTTACATCTGCATCACCATACTCCTGGTAGTAGTCTACAAAATCCTTCGCTGGTAGTTTTACTACCTGTATAGATTTTGCAACCGCCCTCAATAGTTTGATATAGTTTTTAGTATTCCTCTCGCCAACCGCATCTGTGTCCAGCATTAGGAACACATCCTTGTCTCTGAACAGTCCTATCTCTTCGGTCGGTATAGCACTTCCACCAGTACTCGTAACTGCATTAATGCCCTGCGACCTTGCAGCTATGCAATCCTTTTCACCCTCTACTATGTAGATGACATTGGACTCATCATCGAATGCTTCGTATGGATAGTATCTTCTACTTCCTAAACCATTGATGTTGATACACTTTGCGTTGTTGCTACCTTCGACACGTCGGTGTGGTGGCAAGTACTTGCGTACGTTGACAAAATGGCCTGTGCGTGACTTTATTGGTATCATCACTCTACAGTCATCAAATCCAATATCCAGTGCGTCCATCACTTCGTCTGTGAAACCAAACGAGTATAGAGCATTCAACTCAGTAGGACGTGACCTTAACTCTTTCTTCCACCCATCAACCATCTCCTGTGTTGGGAACGGCCAACGAGCTCTCTTGTTCCAATACTTCAGAGCATATTTTGCTATGTCTATTGGTACATCGAAGTAAGCAGCCACGAACTCCTTTTCTCCACCACCTTTGCCACATCCATGACAATACCACTCTTGTGTTTCAGTGTTTACAGTAAATGATGGAGTTTTCTCTGGGTGTAAAGGACAGCATGCATACATCTGGTCACCAGACGAGTGCTCGTAATTGACAAATTGGTCATAAAGCAAGTTGTCCCCTCCTGTGAGAATAAATTAAGGTCGGCGCTACCCGACCTATCTTTGAGGAACCAGTAACGATTCCTGAGCGAGTCAACTACTGAGGAAGTACCTTTTTGATTCTGTTAACAACTTCTCCCTGGTACAACTCCTGGATGACTTTGGCCTGTAATTCTGCTCCTACTAATTCGGCAACGTCCATTTCAACTATCTCTTCTGTATTTACCCCTATTGCTGTGAAAAACTCTTTCACTTTCCACATTGTGGATGAGATAAGTACATAGTTGTCCCAAAGTTTTCTATTGCCTTCTACGCCTTGAACATCGTATTCAACCTTTAACATTGGGTTGCCATTGCTTGATACGGTTTCTTCCGCTTTTGCTATTACTAAGTTGTACATTCCTTCTTCCAAAGGTTCTCTTGATGGTACTGAACTAAAATCTAAGTTTAACATATTATCCTTCCGAGCATAGGGTCTTATCGTTCCCACTCTCTACCATTTAACGCCTGGTAGGCTAATGTACCCGTTAGGGCCAAAGTCAGGAGCGAGAATCGAACTCGCTTGTCATCCCTGAGGTTACTGGGCGCTTATTCGCTCTACGGTTGACTTTTCCATACCTGACTGTGCACTGAATGATTTTATTCCTCAAGGGGGGTGAGGTTCGCTTATTCCATCAGTGCTTGTTAAGCTGTGAATATCTGTTTTGCTGTAGGGTTAACGAAGTCTGCACACTCACCAAGTCTTGTTTTTGCAGGCCATTTCCCTTTCGACCTTGTAGATGCCATATACTTTCCCGATATATCTGTATACGTATGTACTACTATATCAAAGTATGTGGGCATCTCTGCTACTAACTTACCGTGTATCGCAGGACCTCCAAATATCTGTCCAGAAATTTCATCCTTACTCATAGTCTCTTGCATTGTAAATATTTGATTAACTTTACAGTCTCGTAACTGTTGAATAGCTAACTTGTTCAAGTCTGTCAACATCCCCCAATGCTGAATCTCTAAGTTCTTCCTAAAGTTTAATCCTACACCTTGACGACCTACATCCTCACGAAGCTGTTTATGCATATACCACTGTATCTCTGACCACGTATCCCATATAATCCAGTCGAATGGTTTGGTTATCGCGTCATCACCTTCCAGCTTGAAGAAACTATTCCACTTCTTAGGGTCATTCGCGTCTACCAGCTTATACGCTGTATCCAAGTCTCTGAATTGGTCGAAGCTGACAGCTGTTATGTTCGGATGATACTTCTGCAAGTCCTTAGCATATATGATGGTCTTAACGCCTTGGTCAATGTCTATAAGTAACACACTTCCAAGCTCACCAACTGTTCCCATTAAATGTGTCTTACCTGTTCCACTCGCACCGTATACCAGGGCAAAGACTCTATCCGAATTGCTCTTGTCTAAGTCTATCACTTTCATATTTTTCTACCTCTTTCCCTAATTATACACCATTTTTCAAAAATGTCAAGATTACTAATACAGAAAATTTGAGTTTATTTTTTTGATGCTACTTTTTTGGGTACCGTTTGTCGAGCCGAATAGCTATACTCGTCATTATAATTATTGCAATGACTATTTCTGCGAACAGAGTACCAAGTACTCCAGCTAAAAAAGGATTGATATACATGCTAATCTACCTTCCTTTCTACCTTCTCTTCGAGGTGGTCTTCTGTGCACTTCTGAAACTCCTCGCTGAACTCTGCGAGCACTTTGGCTTCAGTCAACGTAGAGTACATATATGTCTCACATACACTTTTAAAGGTACACATCTGACAATTAAAGTAGCTTGGATTTGGGACAGCAGGGTCGTTGTTGTTTATACTGTTTCTACACGCTACACAGCTACCAAAGAATCCTTGCATAAAGTTATCCATATCATCATCAGGATAAACACATAGCGTACGTTGATACTTGAAATCTCGAAGTAGCTTCTTAACTTCATTGATGTATATGCCACCCAGCACGTAGTTAGTATTGTGCATAGTATTGTACTTGTCAATATATAACTTCAATGCAAAGGTGTAGACTCTTGGCTGCTCATCCATCCACAGATAAGCTGGGTCCCTAAAGTTCTTCGCTGACTTGTGTTCGAACCCATAAATCTTTCCCTCAGCCTCGTCTAACACGAGCATGTCTATCGAACCCACTACGTGTAAGTCCTCATCTATAATCTCACCATCAGATGTAAATGGCACAAAATCGAAGTGATGCTCAATGTCCAGTACTTTGAATCTCTCCAAGTCACCTGGTATAACGTCTCTCGCGTATCCTGGAATCATTGCCAGTAGAGCAGCATCACTATCCGTATTCATCTCTTTTCTGACCATTCTCATAACTTTAGTGATATCCACACCCAGATAAAGTTGATGAAGTGCTTCGTGCATTATCGTTCCTAAATTAAAGTGTGCTGGTGTTACGTGTGGTCTCAAATGATACCTGTTCCTCGACGACAGCAACCACTGTCGTCTACACGTTCTAAATGTTTTTATCTCCGATACATCTACTCTCATAATATCCTCCTATCTATCGTAGTTATTGTAATATACATATATGTTTCCCGAATCTCCAACCAGTACACACATGTAATTGTACTTCTTGCCATCTTCCTTAATATCTTCCTTAAAGTATAACGTCTTGTCCTCATCAGCCTTCAACTCTGTAACAACTTCTTTGTCGTACTTTCTGTCTGTCCAATAACTCTCCGAACGATATATTGTGTGAACAGTGTACTCACCTGGCTCTACGGTCACATCATTGTCTGCTGTAAGCTGCATTGCGTATGCACTACCTGCCAACAGTATGTCCATCACCACAATTAGTACTACCAATTTCTTCATACTACACCTCCTTCAACAGCTTCCACATCTGGTGATAGGAATCATAATAGTCATCGAAGTCACTCTCCATGTCATCTACAACTCTCACAGCTATCCTCAATCCCTCGATGAGATAGGCTGTCGCTCTTCCCATAGGTGCTCCTGTTATATTAGGAATACGTTTGTCAATCTCATCTTGCAGTTTACGCAATACTGTGCTTTTGTCTAACAAAGAATTCTCCTGCACTATCGAGTCTACTTCGTTGTTAAACTTATCCAACCTACACTGCAACTCGCATCTAAACTCATCAATCTTCAATCTATTCTCAGCATTCGGATGTCTCGCTAAGTACTTAATACAATTCTTAATGTGTGCTTCGTCCATGTCTTTTATGTTCCAAATTACTCCGTTTTTATCCTTCCACTTCATTTGCTCTCCTCCTCCGTAACAATATATTTTGTATCTTCCTCTTCGAACAAAAACGATGTTAAGCAGATAAAAGTTAGTCCTGCTACTTTTGTTTTGTATTCGTATCTGTAGTCGCCTTCTCTTTCGGTTATTGTATATTCTCTCGTTTTAATTATTTCCCTAAAATCGTCTGTATCGTATATTAGGAATTTTTCTTTATCGCCCCCACAATCGACTACGTGTATTATGCCTTGTTCTTCTGCTCTCAACATCGCCACCCTATAATCTATGGCAGCATCTACTAATTTCTCTGTATTAAACATTTTCTTCCTCCTTATATTCTCTGTTCCAACAATCTCTACATGCTGTGTGAGTACAGTTAGATTCATGTAAATCTCCATAAATACTAATCACACAAAAGAAGGGGTAACCTTCACTATTAAGCTCTACATTTGGGAATTTCTCCAACAACACACTTAAATAAGTTTTAGGTGGATGTTCCTTCGCCCACTTTTTAACAATCTCGACTGCCTTTTCCGGGTAATTTGATTCATATTCCTCACAATCTAATTCATCACTATTCCCTGCTTCACCTAATGGACATTTAGAGCAATGAGGATAAGTCTCACACATCCTCTTCGTTGTCTTTAAATAATCAGTTGTCCTTAAATAATCAACTGCTTTCATTTGCTCTCCTCCTCTTCATTCCAATAGTTAGATACAATGTCGCTTTGACTCACTTCCGTCTTATCCACTCTGCCTGGTACATATGAGCTCACATCGTGTTGTCTGCCTTCTTGTTTACGAATCTGCTCAGTCACGCAGTCGCCTGCTATGACGTAATTCTCCCTTGCTGCACCGATTGCCAAGTACTCTTGGTACCTCAGGAAGGTCCTTACTTCTTTTAACTTCTTAACATCATGTATCATTTTTTTAACCCTTTCTTTTATTATCCTATAAATTTCTAAAAAAGTCAACTGGAATTTATAAGTTACTTTTAATCGTCTGCTGCTACCTCCAAAACTTCTACAGTCGGTAGCTCCGACTCCATTGGCCAGTATCGTGTAGGGTCGTTCTTCCACCTATTCCACTGGTCTTCACTATACTGAAATGCCCATCTTTCTCCATGCAACTCAAACATCTTTTGCCTGGCTGCTTCAAAGGAGGGAGCTACAATTGGTTGACACATACCCTCATTTGGTTGACCACACCCGAATGTAAAATACCATTTACCCATGTCATTAAACCCTCCCCAAGTACTTTCTCTTAGTTGCATCCCCACCTCTGTGATGTCTCTGACTCAAGTTCCACGCTGCTACCGCACGTGTTTTGTTGTAAAGTATCAAGTCCAATTCCCTTAATACTACCGTCATATCCCTATGGACACAAGATTTACTTACTCCGAATATCTTTGCGCATGCTCTCATAGTTGCTCCCGTTCGTATAATATAATCAGCCTCTGCGTAGATTCTATCTATTTGACACGGTTTTAACATCTTCTCTATCCTCCCAGATTATTCCTTGATATCTATTCGTATTATGTTCTTACACTCGTAGACTTTTATATCACTATTAACATCTATTCTCTTACATACTCCACTTCTAATTGCCTCTATTGCTTGGGCTATCTTGTCTGCGTTTTCTTTAAAGTTATCCATACTACCTCCTATAAAATAAATTGTTCGTTGCAATCGTTACACTTGTACTTTTCTGTTCCTATTAACGTCACGTTTGTGCTATCGCACATGATGCACTCTACTGATTTTTTCGAGCAGGTTGATGGAGCTCGCGTAGCGCCCCTTTCGGCGAGATTAGCTAATGTGAAACTTCCTGGTTCCTGATGGTTAAACTCCTTTCTCTGGAACCCAGGAGAGTCCACTACACCCGCTTCAAACAGACACGCTGTACAAGCTCTCGTTAATACCGACAGTCCAGTGTCCTCGTCCCTGTAGCTATCGTACACCATGCAATCTGCTGGTACCCAATAGTTGCATTGTGGGCAGTAGCAGAAGCTTAACCCGCTCACTCCAGCACCTCGAACTTTCTTGCTGTTGTCTGCGATAATCCTGCAGGACCTCGTTTCGTATCCATATACACACCATACAATGGAACTAACTCAGAGTCATCGTCATAATATGCCAGTTCGTCGTCTATATACTCACCGATGCATACTCGCGGATGTCCGTACTTTGTAAAGTAGCCAAGTCCTCCACCAAACATCTGAATAATATCACCCTCGTAAATCTCTTTACCATTCCTGTCTTTAAGTCCTGTGTATTGTCCTACTGTTTCTGAGATAACTTCAAAGCATGGTGATATAAACTTAAGCATTAACTTTTTGTTACTCCAACTTCCATTTGTTACACTTGGTATGATGTAGTAAATAGGCCTTTCCTCATGGGTAAGTTTTAGCAAATTACCATACACCCACTCTCCGTTATCAACTCTCTTGCCTCTAAACTTAATAGCTCTGCTCATTTCGTTTCCTCCTCCCAATCTATTTTTTGTCCGCAAACATCGCAACGTTTTTGATTGCCTGTAATTCTTACATACTCACATATAGGGCAAAAGTAATAAGTCGTTCCAAAAAAATCGGTGTATTGTTTTGGTTTCTTTGGTATCTGTTTTTCAAGTGCCAATATTGCTATCAAATTAGCCTTGTACAAATCTTGATTGTCTTGGTTTTGCAATTCAATAGGTTTAATTTCACCTGTCATTGGGTTAAACTGCATCAACTCATTTTCCATTTTTAACGTTTCTATTGCTTTTTCAATCTTCATCTTCTACCTCCAATCAGTTCTATTCTTTAAGTACTGCTTTTCCTAATTAAGAAGAAGCCCTCGATACTCTTCTGAATTATATTGAAAATGGTTCGCATCGCTTTGAACCTATGTCGTAAAAAATCAATAGACTATCGAGGGCTTTGTGTTTTGGGAGTGGTTAGAGGTGTTGTTCTCTCGTAGCACTCCCGTGCTCTCGTCTGTGCCAGCCTTACCTGGTGGTAGGATTATGCCTGTGCTAAAAGTTCAGCTTTTTGGAATCTCTCATTCATTTCAAGTTCTAAAGAAGCTGGTCCGATTCCCCTCATGTTTAACATGAAGTTGGATATCACTTTGACTTCCTGTGATACTACTTCACCGTCCCTGTTTACGGGAACCAGCACTGTGTGGCTCACTGTTTGGTATACTATCTTGTATACATTGTCGTCCTTCTTCAAGCAGATGAACATGTTTGCATCAGCTTCGAAGTTAGGGAATTTTCTTACTGGAATTTCTTTTCCGTCAACCTCAATCTTCTTGTTGATTCCTGCACCACGACGACTACGTCTTCCGTCCTGTGCTTGGTACTCTACGTCTAACTCTAACGCTTTGTCGATAACGTCTTCGATTGTTTCCAATCCCTTATCGGCATCCAATCTTCTTGCTACGAATCTTTCGATTGCGTCCCAATTGAATACCTTCGCGTCGTAAACTTCACCTTCTTTTGGTTGTTTAGCAACGCTGTACAATCTTGTAGCTGGAAGTCCGAACACACCTGCTATCGCTTTCAGTGTTGGAGTTCCCTTTTTTTCCATGATACTTTCAATTAAGTTTGGCATATCTTCCTCCTAAGATTTAGTTTGTGTATATATCAGTTGCACTTACGTCAACCTCATATCTTAATTATATTATCCTATATATTCGTACAAAGGTAAACAGCTAATTTCAATTTTTATGAAATCTTTCAAACTGATTGCTTAACTAACTCGAGTAGTGCACCGACCTTCTACCTCCTTAAACAATAACTTCGCTCCAGGGGTACTCAACCAAATATCTGTAATCCATTTCTACTACAGCAGTTTTATTTTTGTAGTCTATGCTGTATAGAATACCGGTAACACCATCTGCTATTACTTTAGCCATCAGCATCTCGCTTTGATTTACATAAGCATCGTTCAAAGTACAGATTTCCTTATTTTTACAAGTGTCCATTATCTCCATCCTCCTTAGTTATTTGCAAAGATTATAAACTCATTTCAATGCACCACTCTTGTGCGTCTGCTAAGTTATTAAATACGTCAATTTTACTATGGATATTAATTTTATACTTGTTTTTGCTTGCTTCATCGAATTGTTTTTCTGTGTATAGCATGCAACTGTTTTCTAAAAAACATTCGGGACAATCTTCCTTGTTATTTATTACTACATAATATTTAGCCATATTGTAATCCTCCTTTTTCTTAATTATATCATAAATCCCCAGAAAAGTCAACTGTTATTTTTCAACTATTTTAAATCATTTTGTCAGCTCGAACACCTCCATCCTCTGGAGTCCGAATGCTAACGCGTCGCTGTGATTGTCGAAGTATATATCTATTGTAAGTCCAAACTCATCCGTAACCCATTGTGCAACTCTGTCATCAACTCGATACTCTTTGCCATCGATGCTGACCAACGTCCCTAATGGAATGTCTGTCGATGATGCTACCGAATATCCTGGTATCAATCTTCTCCCTGAAGCTCCGTACACTATTGTGTCCCCATTAGAATCAACGGGTCTATTCAATGCGTATGTACCACAGCAGATTGAGCACGAGCAGTAAGCTGTTATCCTGCGTTCTCCCAATGAAGTGGTTTCGAGGCTCGTTGATGGAGGCTCGCGAAGACACGCTTTTTCTTTTAGCAGCTCCGAAAGGGCTAAATCGGAGTGAGTTGATTGCGTGCTAACGGCTCTTAGGCATTCGGTGTCTGGCGCTGTTGGTTGGTAAACAGAATGGACACAGACCGCTGTTAGGCCAAGTAAGCACAACCACTTCCCCAGTGTCTGGATTTGCTTTGATTCTTGGCTTCCCACTCTTTGGATGTGCCTCGTATTCGAGTCTCGGTGAGTAATTAAGTTTGTTAGGATTCTCATAATTGCCATTCATTCGTAGCTCCCTTCGATTTTCTGCATTCCAGTAACCTGAAATGAGTTGATTAATTAGTGCATTGAACTGTGATGCAGTCGACGTCGGTGACTCTACTAAGAGCCTTATCGACCTGTTAAGTGCTGATTCCCTTCTGAGTACCTCCTCACGAGGCATGGTCAGCTCGAGTCGCTTTTGGTCGGCTTTCATAGTCATCAATCTAAGTTGAATTCGTATTGCGATATCTAATCCACAACGCTCACTGCATACGTAAGTGCAAGTCCCGCAGCAAATTGTTTGTCCTCGTGGACAGACCTTAGCTCTAATCGCAAATCGAGTGTGTGCTGTGTTTCTCAGTGTGTCCAATGCTTCAGCTTCGTTCATGTTATTTGCGAGAAGCTCAACGTAGTAATCTGTCAGTTGCTTCCAAATCGTTGCGTTGGGTTGACTGATTTGGTTTCGCAGCAGCATGTCGAATGTTGACTGTGCGTGCGTTGACTGAGCTTGAGCTGTTGATGGAATTAGCTCGAGTGGCCTGCAGATGCAGAAGTTCTTTTTTGTGTCGCCTGTTTTCATAGTTTGTGTGTCCTCCTTTAATTGGTTAGTATGCGTTTGTAAACTGATAGTGTATCATTCGTTGGATTGTATTAGTCACGTATCCAAATTTACGACTGATAGAATTCCCGTATTTTTGCGTAGTTTTACTGTTAGATACTTAGAAAGTCAAAGTGTATACGATATCAGTTTTCGTTGATACTCTGCGAAAGTTACTACCGTAGTTATAAATAGTTTCACTACATCCAACTACATGTCTCGGGAATCTAAAAATGGGTGAAAAATATCGATACCCTACTAAAAGAGAACTCTTTTTTCCGGTGGAAATCTCAATCCCTTATTCTCCTTTTTTTTCCATATATATTTATACATTATTATACATTATGCTATTAGTTATGCGAGAATTTGGGAACAACCGAGTTATAAACTGATTGTGTATTGGTAGGGTATCGTGTATTAGTCGATGAAAATCGTTGTGAGAGAGATTTTGTGAGCATGTAGTTGGATTGTCTGAAACTAATTACAACTCACTATATCCCTCTCATTTGCAATTTGCAATTTGCATGTGCTACCACTTGTGATGAAAGAAGAGTCTATTGATAAACCTGCAAAATCCTACCAATAGAACCCTCACTAAAGCCAAGCGTCAGACTCCTCGTATGAAGCACTCTGAGCAACTTTACAGTCGGAAGTGCCACACAGGTACTTGTTATTACATTCGATGCATTCGGGAAATCCGAATTCATCAACCTCCATCGAATTTTTGTCGTCGTCGTCAACTTCGAATAAGTGCATTGGGACGAACTCCATAGGTTTCTCCCCAAATGTGTCAACCCACTCTTTTTGGGCTGCTGGTGTTAAGTCATTGAAGTACAATTCAAATCGTTTCATTCCTCTTCCTCCTCGTTTTCATCAATCTCTTCAATTTCCTCAATTTCATCGAAGCCTTCGCCACATATAGGGCAGCCATAAAGCGTTTCTCCCCTATCGTAGTAATCCTCCATCAACATTACTGGTTCAGCGAATTCGTGCCCTTCGCCACAGCGATACTTAGCACTCATAGCGAACCCTCCATAACTGCAGTTACTGTCAACAGCAGTGCAAAAAACATCATAAATCCTATAAGTGTATTCATAATCATTTCTCCTTTGTCAACTAACAGCCGAAGGCTGCCGATTACTCGGCAACCTCGGTATCTTCAACGACTCTCGGTTCAAAGACTGGACCGTTGTACAGGAACGTCTGATGACTCCACGCTAATGGCTCAGTAGTATCTTCCAATTGAATCACTATGTGCGTGTCTGTCTTGTATACGATTGTGTATGGCTTGTCATTGTTCCTTCTCAGATATACTTTTGAGCCAACTTCAAATTTGCTCATATCTTTGATTAATGTCGCTTTGCCAGTTTTGCTCTCGTTCAGTGTCTTCCAGTCAACGTCTGGTTCTAAGAATGACTTATTTCTTTTTGTGAACTCATTTGCAAACGCATCCCAATTAATTGCCTCTGGGTCATAAGCTGTACCAGGTATCGGCGCTTTTGACGCTTTCAATACTAAACCATAAGTTACCCCTAACGCTAAACTAAGTTGTCTAATACTAACATTTGGATACGCTTCGAATAATGCTTTCAAATCGTCTCCAGTTTGTGTTTTGGTTGCAGTCGCATCGATTGCAGCTTTTTTCTCATTAATTTTCTTTGACATGTTTTTCTCCTTTTTAATTCGATAGTAGCATTCGAGTAATGATTGAGAATCGACTCGAGTGCCCTTCAAAGCGATTAGCGGATAGTGAATAGCGAATCGCTTTAAAGGAATATCCTTATAATTCATTATCTCATATATTAGTCAAAAAGTCAACTGTTAATTTCAAATATTTCAAATTTTTTTTTTTGAGAGACTTGAGAGACTTAAAGTCTCTCAAATCCAAAGTCCAAATCCAATTCATTTTCAATACATTCATATAGCTCATTCAAATCCTCAAATTCCTCATCAAAGAACCTATTATATTTCTCATCAATCATTTTACTCATTACTAAAGAATAGTTATTGTAATACTTACTATAAAAGATTCCTATGTCTATGTCTTCAATAGTCATTTCAAAACAACAATCTCTAACGTCAACTTTAAATCCATTTTCAACTAAATTCTCAACAACTTTTTTCTTCATTTTCATTTCTCCTTTTTTTTTTACATAGTTATAGATAGATAGATAATTATTAAGTTATCAAAGTTCTACTATATACATCTTACTACATATTAGTTAAAAAGTCAACTATATATTTTTAAAGATTTGAAGACTATTTCTAATCTTCAAATCCAAAGTCCAAATCTAATTCATCTTCAATTAATCTATAAGCATCTTCCAAATTACTAAACATCCAAAATCCACAACTCATTTCATCAACTACTAATATTCTACAATCATCATCAAATTCAAACTTATTCATTAAACAAATTCTACTTCCTTCATTATACTTATTAATCAAATCTCTCATTTCATTTCTATCAAAACTAATACTAAAATATTCATAATTGTATTTTACCACTTTTTTATCAAATCCTAAAAACTCGTCTTTTTCAAATCCATTTTTAATTAAACTCTTAATCATTTCATTTTTCTTCATTTTTATTTCTCCTTTTTAGTTACAATATAATTGTTAAATCGTTTAACTTGTGGGTTAATAATATAACTATCATTGTTTAATATGATATTGTAATTCTGTTTCAAAGCTTCAATTATTTCAAACTCTTTTTTAGCACTATATCTTATTTTATACTGATTTAGTTGTTGTTTAATCATTCCACTATCAATCTCAACTTGTTTATTAAAAAAGTTTATATTATCATCAATATAGTTTTCAAAACCTTCAATTATTTCTTTCATTTTTATTTCTCCTTTTTTTTTTAAAATTAAAGACTTTAGATTCTCTCGAATCCAAAGTCCAAATCTAACTCATTTTCCATTATTTCATACAACATATTTAATCCATCAATATCACAAGTCCAGAATTCTCCAGTTTCTACATTTTTCATACACAATCCATCTTCATTAAAGAAAATTGAAAACTGTTCAAACCTATAGTCATTTTCATCACACTCAAATCCATTATCACACACTAAACTACTAACTATACCAAACACCTTACTAACATCACACTTACTATCATTATTCATCTTCATCTTTAACTCTCCTTATATACTATTTTTCTTTTATCATACTATATAATAGTCTAAAAGTCAACTGTTTTTTAATAAATAAATGAAAAGAATATTTATTCACTTTATGAATAATTATTTATTTGATAGTGTTAGTAGTGTGAATGTGGTTTTATGGGGGGAGAATTACCATAACATACATTCTGAAATTTTTAGGTCGATAGACCAAGTAGGTGAAAAAAAAAAATTCGGGCTAAAAAAAAAACCCGAACGTGTCTAAGTTCTAAGTTCTAAATTCTAAATTCTACATTCTAAATTAATGCAGTAGAGCATAAACGTTCTAACCATCTATCTAGGAAGACATATTCAAGTGCAGTTCTACTACTTGCCTTCACTCTACCATCAACGCCAAACACGCAATCAAACAACTGTTGTGAGCTCAACGGAGAGACTATTTGTTCGAACCCATGGTGCCAAACAACAGTACTGTAGATAATCCTAGCCAACCCCTCTGCCGAGCCAGTGTACCCTTTGTCAACGTACTTTGAATAAAACATTTTGTCAACTATCTGCACCCAGCTGTACCAGTTCTTGTCAACGAGTGCTTGCAGTACTAATCCTAATGGACTCTGCAAAGCTAACGCACTATATTTATCCATCATTACCTCCGACCTAATTAGTTGTGAAAAGTGAAAAACCGCGCCTCGTGGCGCTACGCGGTACCTCTATCAACGGGCACACGAAAAAAATTTTGCGAAATATATCAGTTGCCAGTTGACCTTTCTATATATCCATTGTACAATAGAAGTAGGAGAAAGTCAAGAGATAATTTTGTCTCCGCTTTATTTAAAACTAATACAACAATGAAGGAGGTTAAGTAGTATGACGTGTAAAGTATGTTCACACCCAGACAGAGCATCGATAGAGAACGCCTTGCTAAGTATTTCTACCGATAGTGAGTCGATTAACATAAACACAATAGCAAAAGCATATGACGTGACTCCAAACGATTTGAAGATACATGCACTAATGCACACTCCGCTCGGAGTTGTCGAAGAGGTGCTGAATCAGGGAACAGAGGCGGCAAAGGGACAGTCTCCAAGAGAGTCGATTACAAGAAAGATAAAGATGCGAGAAGCAGACATGCTATTAAATGTAGCTAACGAATATATGGTTACGTTGAAGAATATGGGTAAAAGAATAAACTACTTTTCTACACAGGACCCCAAAGAGAGCATGGCATTCGAGAAGGTGCTTACCAAAGCTGTCGCAGATTTATACATAGGTCTTGGTGGAGAAATAAGAGCTACGATAAAAACAATGGCTGAGATAAATCAAATGCTAAATGGCCCTGAGTCCACGAACGTAGCTGGATTGAGTGCTCTAGCTCAGGCTATAAAACGCTCAGCTAATTTGCCCGAGGACGCTAAAGAGCAATGATTGAATGGGCAGACTTCTCGCCAAAAGCCTTAGATTTTATAGCTAACTCGAATGCAAGGCTAAACATAGCGCATGGCTCGGTAAGGTCATCAAAAACTATAAACTGTAGTGTTCGTTGGTTGAGTTACCTTATCGATGGACCTGCTGGCGATTTGTGCATGATGGGGAAGACAACTGCTACTCTACAACGTAATGTGCTAAACGATATATTCGATATTGTAGGACCAGGTAATTATAAATGGACCAACAGACAAAGAGGAGAGCTAAGCATTTTTGGGCGCAGGGTTTACTGCTTCGGAGCCAATAATGAGGATGCGGAATCAAAGATAAGGGGAGCTACATTTGCAGGTGCTTATTGCGATGAGGTTTCACTGTATCCGCAGAGTGTGTTCAACCAGTTAATGGCACGTATGTCAGTTCCTGGAGCAATGTGTTTTTGCAATACTAACCCCGATAATCCTTTTCATTGGTTCTACACAGACTACATTATCAACGACGACATAGAGGATAAAAAGGTATGGCACTTCGTAATGGAGGACAATCTGTCGTTAGACCAGGATTACATTAGAGCTCTTAAGCAGATGTACACTGGTGTTTGGTACGACAGAATGATTTCAGGACTGTGGGTAGCAGCAGAAGGAAGAATCTACGATATGTTCGATGCTAACGCACACATGACGAATGTCTTAGACAAACTCAAGGACGTTGCTTTAGGTTCAATTAAGTGGTTGGTGGGTTGTGACTACGGTACAGCTTCAGTAATGAGTTGGGGATTGTACGCTAAGCTACCTACAGGTCACGTGTACAAGGTGTCTGAATACTACTACGACGCCGTAAAAAGAGGCGTACAGATGACAGACAGTGAATTCGCAAGAGAGTTTCAGATTTGGTTAGGCAAGATACAGCCTTGGGCTGTATACTGTGACCCTTCAGCTGTGAGCTGGAAACTGGAGCTCATGCAAAGAGGATACAAAGTGTTGAATGCCGACAATGACGTTATTAACGGAATTAGATATGTAGGGTCACAACTCGCATTAGGTAAGTACCAAATGGACATCAGCTGTAAAAACACTCAGAAAGAGTATATGTCTTATGTCTGGGACCAAAAAGCTCAGAAAATGGGTGTGGACAAGCCGTTGAAGATTTATGACCATACATGTGACACAGATAGATATGTTCTTTATACAGACAGTAAGAGCGGATTAAGTGGGGTATACTAAGGAGGTGAAGTAGTTGTTATACAATTTAGAGTGGTTGAAAACAGGAGAGCTATTTCCGCCTTCCTGCGAAAAAGCAAGAATAGAGAGATACATACAAAACGCTGCACTGTTTGATGGGGAGCACTTTGCTGATACAACATTTAGGTCACCAGATGGCCATGCAAATGTTGTTGGAGTAGAGATGTACAGAAAATGTGCAGCTAGGATATCCAGAGTGATAGGTAATTTTGAAGACGTTATCTCTTTCCCAGTTCTTCTCAACTATCAACGGTTAATGACTTTGAAGATGGCTGACCTGGTATGTGGAGAGTATCCGACAATTACGGGTAGAGATGCTACAGACAACAAAGAGATTAAAAGAATAAGGGACGTTACAGACTTCGATTCACAGCTATACTCTTGTGTAATAGACATAAGTAGATACGGTGATGCCGTACAGAGATTATATATAAACGAGGATGGTGAAAAGACATTTACTAATTGGGACCCTAAAGAGTGGTTTCCAGTAGTAGCACAGGATGGAACAAACAGGATAACACATCACGTGTTGTGCTGGAAAGAAAACAGGTCGACAGACGTGTATGCACCAGATTGGTACTTACATGCGCAGATACATCCGACAGCAAAGAAGCTAGCAGGTACATATGAGTATAAAGTGTTTAAAATGGATGCGTTTGGTAGAATAGGCGCACAGTTGTCGTCAACGAGGGTAGCTACTGGATTTGATAGATGCGCAGTTAGCTCACTGAAGTCGTTCTCCGTAACTAACACAGTATACGGATACGATGATTATTTACCGATTGACTCCTTGCTAGCAGAAATTATGACTAGGATAGGACAGATATCGGTCATACTCGATAAACACGCGGACCCCAACATAACAGGTCCAGTGTCTATGCTGACTCCTGACCCAAACACTGGTGAGTTCAAACTCAAAACTGGAAAATTTTATGCAGTGTCTCCTGGGGAGGAGCAGCCAAAATACATGGTTTGGGAAGGGCATTTGGAATCTGCATTCTCACAGTTGGAACTCTTGATTAATCAGCTCTACATCCTTTCCGAGATGGGAGCTGCCCTCCTAGGTTCTCAAAGCTCGGGAAGTCAGGCTATATCAGGAACAGCTATGAGGTTCAAGATGGTTAACCCATTAGCTAAAGCTCGTAGAATAGCAAATGCCTTGACCAGACCTGTAAGAAAACTATTCGCAGCTTTATCGGATGAACTAGAGTATAGTGAGGTATCCGTATTTTGGGCTGATGGATTACCAGATGACCCAAGAGAAAATATAGAGATGGTTAAGCTAGCAACTGGACAAGCAGAAATAATGCCTTTAGAGGTAGCCATAGTAGAATACTTCAATAGGTCGAACGAGGAGGCTATCGACTGGATGAAACAAATAGAAGAGCGAAAGATAAAGACGATGGAAACGCTTGCTAAATTTCAAGCCCCATCAACGGACTCTGACCCAAACAAACCAGGTCCACAAGACGGCACAGGTGTCAATCCCGATAAAAAGGGTTCAGATACAGGATTAAATAATTTTCACGGTCTACACAACAAATAGCCGACGGGCGTTAAACGGGAGGATTATATGGGATTAAAAGAAATGTTTAAAAAAAGGCTTACACCCGAGTTATTGACCCAAGTTGAAGATGCGTTAGGAGATGACTTTGACTACGACATGGTTCCTAGAAGCAGGTTGAACAAAGTAATCAAACAGCGTAACGAGTACAAGGAGCAGTTATCCGCTATGGACACAGGAGCAAAGGAAGACGACGATGATGGTGATGACGAAGAAGATAAAGACAAAGGTGTAGCCAAGAAATCAACTAAGACACCCGATGTAGCAGCTTTGAAAGCAGAAATTGACAGACTGAAGCTTGAGAACGCAAAAGCAATCGAGGACTTGAAGTTGCAGTACGCAGTGCTGGACAAACTGCGAGACGCTAAAGCTATAGACCCTGACCTAGTAATGAAGAGTGGTTTAATCGATACGACTAAACTCGCTTATAACGATAAAGGCGAGTTGACAGGGCTCGATGAACAGCTTACCGATTTAGTAAAAAACAAGGCGTTTCTCTTTCAAGGAGACGAAGGTGGAGCTGGCTCGGGTACTGGTAAAGGCAGTGGTGGTAGTGGCAGTGGTACTAGTGCTTTGGATACTCAGTTAGATAGTATATTTGCTGGGTATGGAGTAACACCAATAAAACAATAAGAGAGGATGATTGAAGAGTATGAGTAATACATTAACCCACTTATATCAAACCAAAGTAGTTCCTGGTTTGTATCAACAGTACTACCAGGGAGCTACAAGCTCGTGGATGGAAGCAAACGCTAGAGGCGTTACTTACACTGGGGGAAAATATGTAATCATGTCTGAGATGTCAGTAGATGGTCTTGGAGATTACGACAGAAACTTAGGTTTCCCAAGAGGAAATATCACAGGTGCTAAGAAACAATACGAACTTACACAAGACAGAGGTCGTGAGTTCCTGATTGATGCAGCTGACAATGATGAGACTGGATTCTTAGTAACTGGTGCATCTGTAATGGCAGAGTTCCAACAGACACACGTTATTCCAGAAGTTGACAGTTACAGATATAGCACAATTTATGGAGTAGTAGCTGAAAAAGCTGCTAGTAACATTATAGCAGCCAATATTGACCCTGGCAAAATAACTGATATCTTGCTTGACGACATTGCAGACGTTAGGGATAATATAGGAGATGTTCCTTTAGTAATAATCATGTCTGGTTTAACTCAAAAGTACTTCGGTAGAGACTTTGCAAGAAGCTTAGACTATGTGAACTTCGCAAGAGGTACATTGTCGACAAAGGTAAAAGCTGTTGACGGCAACCCAATAGTAATTGTTCCTAGTTCGAGATTGAAGACTGCTTACACTTTCAAGGATGGTATAACAGCTGGACAAGAAGCTGGTGGTTTTGCAGCAGATGCTCTTGCCGGAGACATCAAGTGGATAATCACACCAGTAACTGGTCCGATAGCACTTGGTAAGATTGACAAGATGAGAGCGTTTAGTCCTGACGAGTATCAACAGGCACATGCTTGGAAAGTTGACTACAGATTGTACCATGACTTATGGATGACTCCAAAAGCATACAACAACACTCTTATCCGTACTGGAGATATAGAGGCTCCTGCTTCCACTGGTCAGTAGTGGTGGTAGCAATTAAAGAAAGGAGTGATATAATTGGCAGAGATTAAAATAACGACTCAACCTGTAGGTGAAGTTATTGCTGTAGGTGGAACGCCCACTCCATTAACTGTTGTAGCGACTTATGACGGCGATGAGACCTTACTGTATGCGTGGTACGTAAGTGACGATGCTACTGGTGCAGATGCTGAAGCTATAGCGGGTGCTACTACAGACACACTAACACTCACTGATTTGGAGCCTGGTGAGGTTCTGTACTACTATTGTGAGTTATCGGCAACAGACGTTGATGACAAGGTTCTTACTAACATAGTAGCCGTTTACGAAAAGTTACCCTCCATAACTATAACTACACAACCCGTGAGCGAGCTACTACCAGCAGATGACCCATCACCTACAGCTAAGACAGTTGTAGTGAGTTACGATGGTGAGGAAGAGTTAAAGTATCAGTGGTACGAGTGTACAGATGAAAGTGGCGCTAACGCTACTGCTATAGAGACTGCAACAACCGACACATTGACACTAGATACCTGGAGACCAGCCAAGCTGAAATGGTATTACTGTATAATTAGCGCAGACGATGTGCAAGACTCTGTAACTACAGATATCGTTTACCAGAATATGCTTGGTGCTCTTCCACAACTTCCTGACTATATAACTCCACAGTTCATGAATTCTTACATCGCACAGTGCACAATGGATATACAACAGCGTTTTGTGCAGGAACAAGGGAGAACGGGTATAGTTATAAATCCAGAACATACTAGGGCAGCATATAGTGAAGAGATAGAGCTATTTATGTCTGTAATATAGGGGAGGTGTTAATATGTCTATAGGCTATGTAACTGTGATTGAAGCAGATGAGTATATATCTACTAGATACACTCTAAGTAGTGAAGATAGAATACGTTGGACAGCTTTATCAGATGAAGACAAGGAGATATACCTGCGACAGTCTATGGACGCTATAGAACGATTACCCTTTAGAGGACGTAAAACGTACAACGGTCAGGTGCTTGCTTTTCCAAGGTACCCCCTATCAACGGTCCCAGAAAACGTGAAAGCAGCACAGATAGAGAACGCTTTGAAGTTATCAGATAGTGATAGTAGTGAGGACACGGAGTTGTACGATAAGTTAAATCTACATGGAGTGTATAGCTACTCGATAGGAAATCTGTCGGAGCGTCTAACTGCAGCAACTACTGCAAGAACGGCTGGAATATCATCCACAAGGGCTATGCAGTTCCTACAACCGTTCTTGATGGGAGGTTTTGATATACTATGAGTAGAATGAGCAAGTACCTAAGGCAGAAAGGCGTGCTGCAGAGGGTTAAACTAAACTCACTCGGAGAGCCTGTAATGAATGTGTACGGTGAACTCGAGTACGACGAACCTACAGTCATTAAGTGTCGTAGAGAGAAGTATGTAAGAGATGTGGAAGGACCAAACGGAGCAATGATAAAGAGCTCTAATCAGTACTACACTACTGTAGAGATTGGACTAAACGATAAGTTAGACGACAAAGTAATCCTCTCAGTTGAAGAATACACAAATGAATTCGGAAAAGCTGAGGGTTACAGGAGTATAACATGAGCAAGGGTTCTCCTGCAACGAACCTTAATAGCATACGACGGGCTAAAGAGGAGTTGAGGAGATTTCTAAGGGACGTCGACAGGAAACCATATTCGATTCTGAAACAAGAGGCAAGGTACCTAAAGAATCAGGCTAAGAAGGAAACACCCAGAGATACTGGTAGACTTGAAAGGTCGGTAAACACATCAGTGTCGAGGACAAAAAGAGGTCCTTCATTGAACATTTCAGCATCAGCAAGAGACGTTCGAACAGGATTCAACTACGCAGCTTTGCAGCATGAGAATATATACTTTAAGCACTCCAAGGGTAAATCGCACTATTTGTTAGACCCTTACAATAGAACTATAAGGAGATTGAGAGCGAGGTTTGAAAAAGAAATTAAGCCTCCAGGAGGGAAGTAATGGAGAATATAGCTGAAGTAGTTCAAGGACTACTATCTTCGGAAGCGAAAGTGGTTGTAGGTGATTTCCCCAGCTTGGATGCAGAAGGCATTTCTGTAAAACTAGGTGAGGGGGAGGAAGCTACCAGGTACTTAGGAATGACTACTACTATAAACAGACCGTACATAATTGTGGTGGCCAGGAGCGAGTCGTACTCAACTGCTAAGCAGTGGTTAGCTTCATGTAGGGCCATTCTAGATGGATATCGTTCGGATAACATACTCGGCATACTCGTTACAACCCCTACAATCTATATTGGTCGAGATGACCAAAAAATGCACGATTTTCAGGTAACTTATAAAATTATGATAAAGGAGTGATTTAATTGGCAGAAAAACCTTTCACCGGTCTTACCGCTAGTGTAAAGATTGGAGCAAACGCAGAAGCAGAGGTAATAGGATATGTCTCAGGAGTGGACTTAACTCTTGATAAAGATATAATCGAAATACTCGCATTCGGCATGGAGTACAAGGAAAAAGTCCCAGCCATAAAGGACTGGTCAGCATCAATAGATGGTACAGTAGCTTTAGCGAATGGCGGCCAACAGGAGGTTCTATACGATGCGTTCGAGTCTGGGGAAGCCCTTACAATAGGAACGTATCTGGATGATGATACTTACTTCGAAGGACAGGCATATGTTCAGAGCTTCAACATATCCGCAGCACCCGACGACAAAATAGGATTAACTTGCGAATTAGCGGGTTCTGGAGCGTTAGTAGCTACAATACCAACAGTATAAAACAAGGGAGGAGGTAGAGCCTCCTCCTCTTTAACTTTAAAATAATGGGAGGATATTATGTTAACTTTAACAATTAATGGTACAGAGTACGAATTGGCAGCAACACTGAGAGTTGCATACAAAGCTCAGGGAGAGCACAATCACAAATCATATATGGAAGTATTCCAAAGTATTCCAGAGATGACAATCGAGCAACAGATAAAAATTATATACCTTGCTTTCGCAATAAAGAATGTTGAGGAAGCTAAGACAGACCTGAAGTGGGCAAACTTTCTAGACTACATGCTTGACAACAGTACAGCAGGCGAAGTTCTTGAGTTGTTGAACGATATTACTGGTAAAATCCTCGGTGAGGACTTTATCGAAAGAGCAAAAGAGCAGGAAGCAGCCAAAAATGAAGGCGATGAAAAGGGAAACTAACAGGCCCCACGCTTATCACTTGGCAGGACTTGTTTAGAGAAGGTTTCAAGTGTGGGGTGCTACCGACTCAACTACTAGACTTTACGTTTAACGACTTCGACGCTATGACAGCTGGTCACGATGAGGCTATCCACGAATCCGAAAAGTTAGCAGTGTTAACTGGTTACTGGGCTGGATACTATTCAGGTATGGGCAGGAAGAAACCTGTAAAAACGATTCTCGCACAAATGGAGAGAGCTCGAAACGGCGGTTCAGGAAATCGAGCACCTGATGTAGATGTGGATGCTTTCCTAGCACGGGAGAGACGATTCAAAAAAGCTCAAGCAAAAGCTAAAGGCAGGAGGTGAGAACAATAACAAATAATGATATAATGTACACGTTTCTTGGTAATGCCGAGTCGTTGAAGAATGCAGCAAAAGCTGCAACAAAGTCTCTTGATGGATTCGACAAAACGGTTAAAAAATCCAACCGGACGACTGCGTCGATAGACAAGTCCATCAACGGGCTCGCGAAATCGATGAAAGCACTATCTACGGGAGTTGGACTAGTTAAGAGAGCTTTTGAGATTTTAGCTGGTGTTAAGTTGGCTGATACGTTAGCCGACTCCGTCAAAGAGAGTGTTTCGTACGTTGAGAACTTAAACCTGTTTACTGTAGCAATGGAAGATTCTATTGAAGCAGGTAAAGAGTTTGTTAGCACGGTTCAAGAATTGTATGGAATGGACCCATCATCGATAATGCGATACGCAGGAAACTTCTACCAACTCTCAGATGCTATAGATGCACCAGCAGTTGCATCCGAGAGAATGTCCTTGGGACTGACTAAAGCTGCAATAGACGTTGCTTCCCTTTTCAATATGCCTATAGAAACAGTAATGGAGAACTTCTCCTCAGGTATGCAGGGAATGACTCGTGCAGTTAGAAAGTATGGTATAGACATAAGAATAGCAACATTACGTACAACTGCTTTAGAATTAGGATTGGATGGCAACGTGGCTACTATGAATGAGGCAAATAGGCAGGGTCTACGATACTTGACAATGCTGAGACAGGTAAGTAAGGCTTCGGGGGACTTTGCTAAAACTATAGAATCTCCAGCTAACCAGTTGAAGATAATGAGCGAACAGTTTAGGCAATTGGGAAGAGCAATAGGTAACTTCTTCTTAATTCCACTAAAGCAGGTTCTACCATACATAAACGGTGTCATCATGGCTTTGAGAACTATGCTTACGTTCCTAGCAGCTTTGGCAGGATTTGAACCCATAGAGTTTGGTGGTGGGGTGTCTGGTGCTGAAGAGATGGAACGTCAAATAGCTGGTGTAGGTGGAGCAGCTGATGAGGCTACAAAGAAACTAAAACAAATGCTGGCTCCTTTCGATGAGTTGAATATTATAAAGGATAACACCCCTAATCAAGTAGCAGGAGTAGATGGCTCATTAGAGACAATGGACCCAGCAATTTTGAAAGCTATACAAGACATGGAGTTGAACTTTGAGAAGGTTGAGATGAAAGCTAACAGAGTCCGAGATGCTGTGTTAGATTTTCTAGGATATAAACGTGCAGATGATGGAACGTTACTAGGTTGGGACCCTCAGACTTTTGAGGACAACTTGTTAGAAAGACTTCCCCAGTGGAAGAAGTCTATCGACGCTGTATTCACAAACTGGTCAGGCATAACTGACTCCTTGGGGGAATTAGGCTCGTCGATTTGGAAGTCCATCAACATAGTGTTTGAACCGCTTAAAGAGGTGTTCTCGAACATATTCAGTGATGAGGCCATAGCCTCAGCAATAGCAGGAGTACCAAAGGTACTTGACCGATTAGGTGATGTGTTCTTAGATTGGGCACCAATATTCCAAACCATACCAACGATGTTAGCGAACGCATTTAAGGCACTCCAAGATGATGTTGACTGGGAGAACCTGGCATCGCATGCAAGAAATCTATACGATTCACTTGTACCATTCGCTTCAAAAATTGGTGAGGGATTAGTATGGTTCTGGGACAACTTCATGGTACCGTTAAGTACATGGGTTCTTAATAGTGCAGTACCAGCATTGCTAGATTTGCTAGCAGCTGCATTGGACTGGCTAGGTGCTAAAATAGAGAATGGAATGGAAGCATTCCAATGGTTGTATGACGAGTTCTTAGTACCGTTAGGTAAGTGGACTGGTGATATAGTTATCTTGGCAATAGAGAAGTTGACGGAAGTTATAGAGTGGCTAGCAGAACGAACCTCTGGAGCAATGGACAGGGCTAAAGAGATGTTCGACGCGTTTGTGGATGGGACTAAGCCTATGAGGGATTCGATTATTCCTGTATTTGAAACCTTGGGCGATGTGGTCAAATCACTGTACGAGAACATACTAGAACCACTTGCAACATTCTTTATTACGACGTTTAAGAGTGCAATCAAGCTGGTTTGGACAATAATAACTCAACTGTGGAAAAATGTGTTTAAGCCTTTTGGAGACTTTCTGATTGCTGTGTTTAAGCCTGTTATTTGGGTAGTAATTGAAGTGTTCAAGTTCTTCCATGACAATGTACTAAAGCCATTGAAGGACTATTTTGTAGGCGAATTCTGGAGCAACTTTGAATGGGTAATGAAGGCAATACACACAACAATAGATGGATTCACCGATGTACTAAATGGACTTATCAAGTTCATAACAGGTGTATTCTCGGGTGATTGGTCCATGGCTTGGGACGGCATAAAACAACTATTCCAAGGTTTCTGGGAGGGTATAAGTGGATGGATACCTGATAAGTTGACACAGATAGGTGAGGATATATTTAACTACATGTGGGATGGACTAATGAACATATGGAACGGGCTAAAGAGTTGGATTTCTGACAAGGTTGAGTGGATAAGCGAAAAGCTCAAGTTTTGGGAAAAAGCTGAAGATAAAATGTCTGAGAGCAGTTCTCGGTCAGGTGGGACTAGTACAGGCAGCGGTGGAAGTACTAGAAGTAGCTACACTTTAAGCTCTCCGAATCCCAAGTTGTACGCTCGTGGAGGGTTGACTGGTGCAGGTGAACTGTTTAGAGCTGGTGAAGGTGGAAAATACGAAGTAATTGGAAACTACGGTGGAAGTACCACTGTAATGCCTTTGGAGAATACGGGATTTGTACAAGCAATGTATAAGGCTATCTTTGAAGCTGTAACAGATGCTCAAGGTGGTGGACAACCTATAGTAGTCCAAATTGGGGAGGATACAATCATAGATACAGTTGTATCAGGAATAAACAGAAAATCGAGAATATCGGGTGCAACGGTTGTGCACGTATAGGAGGTGTAAGTCATGGCTTTAATAAGTATTAATGGAACAGACCTTCCTGCACCTTCTAAATACAGAGTGCCGGAATACGACTTAGATTCGAGTGATTCAAGCAGAAACGAGTTAGGCATTATGCAGAGGGATAGGATACGACAAGGTGTGACTAAAATAGAGGTAGGTTGGAAGGCTATAACTAGTGATAAGTTGGCCATAATACAGGATGCCGTCCAACCTGACCAATTCGAGGTGACCTTCGTAACAAGCAGAGGGTCCATAACAAGAACGATGTATGCTGGTGATAGGAACATAACTATGGTTTTATATGATGAGGATTATAATAAGATTCGTTGGGATGTAGATTGCAATTTTGTTGAGTACTAAGGTGGTGAGTATATGTATCCAGTAACAAGTCTGTTCCAGGAAAAAATAAAAGAGACAACAAGAACATTTAAGGCATCAATACAAATACAACACTCAACTGGAGTACTTACTCTTACCGACGAGGACATTATACTAGGAACAATGTCCATAGTTGAGGATAGCCAAACTACGAACGACTTCAGTGTAGGCGCTGCTGTGTCAACTACGTTTGAGGTCGAGATTATGTCGAAGAGGGGCTCGTATCTGGTAGATACTATTCTAACGCCAGTCGACGATATGCTAAAGCTCGTCGACTGGTACGATGATTACTCCAACATCAAGTTCGAAGGCGCTACTGTTATACCACAGATAAGTCTACTCGTAGACGATGATGTGTGGGAGAGCGTACCTTTGGGAAGATTTACGGTAGACGAGGTTTTTAAAGGAAGAACAAAGATAAAAATAAAGGCACTCGACTATATGGTAGAACTAGATAAACCGTACGCATTATCGGCTCTCAGCTACCCAGCAACATTGTATCAAATATATATGAATATATGCTCAGTTGCGGATGTTCAACCGAGCACGTCCAGTTTCATCAACCAAGAGTACCTTGTCAACGAGCGCCCGCAGGGCGACTACACGTTGAGAGATATACTCTCGTTTGTTGCAGCAGCTAGTGGAAGTTTTGCTCGGTTCAACAGACTTGGCGCTTTGGAGTTGTGTTGGTATACATCTTCAGGTATAGTGTTAACAGGTGCTAATAGATTCGATTTTCAAGCAAGAGAAGATGTTGTGGGTATAAGTGGAGTTAGCTACACAACAGTCGATGATGTTACATACATAGCAGGTACGGATGAGTACGTAGTGGACCTTACAGACAATCCACTGATTCAAGGGGACCTAGACACATTACTACCCAATATATACGATGGAGTAAAGGACACCAAATTTACACCTTTTGAGAGCAGATGGCAAGGAAATCCCGCTATACAACCAGGCGATTCTATTACGCAGATTGACCGTGATGGAAATTCCGTAGACACAATTGTAACGTATAGTGCATACAAGTATAGAGGTGCTAGTAGCTTGGCTGGTAGAGGCTTGCCTTTGAAGGCTAAAGGATATAAAGGCTCTACTAACAAGAAAATAACAGAGATAAGGCGGGTTCTTGAAGACAACTTTAATCGACGGATTAATGAGATGCAACAAGCTATCGAAGATGGCATGATAGTTACTTATTATCAAGAAGAACAGCCAGCGGGTAAACTGGGTGATTTGTGGTATGATACTGCTAATGAACTTTTAAAAAGGTACAACGGTACACAGTGGGCTTTAATAACAGACAAAAGGATAGTGGAAGCTATTAGTGCAGCGAATGATGCACAAGATACGGCTGATGGAAAAATTGTAAGTTATTATCAAGAAGAAATGCCTACTACAGGTAGTTTAGGTGATTTGTGGATTGATACTAATGATAACAATAAATTGTATCGTTTTGATGGTGAAGATTGGATAGATGTACATGATAAAAACATTGATGAAGTAGCTATTGATTTATCGGATGCTATATCTGATATTAATCAAAACATGTCTGATATGCA
>LSQX01233615.1_pt1 | contig 35376 bp, 32 predicted proteins | sample 654561 | NCBI WGS metagenome assembly LSQX01 (sample SAMN04489861, study PRJNA283612) | anaerobic digester metagenome | isolation source: 4 biogas reactors fed with cattle manure at either 37C or 55C with and... | place: Denmark: Kongens Lyngby | collected 2014 | reverse complement strand
TATAGTAATCATCTGTCTGATCATAATATCCTCCATTGTCTCGAATCGAAGGGTATGGTACCATGGGGCTCAGTTTTATTATGTTGTTTTTACAACAGAAGAGGGAATCCTATGGATGTAGTACAAATTCTGTTGCAATCGGTATTGTTTACCCGGATTCAAGATGAGAACATCGAGGGGCTGCTCTCCTGCCTGAAGGCTAGAACGTCAACCTTCCCCAAGGAATACACCATCATCGATGAGGGGGAGTATACCGATGAGATGGGAATCATCCTCTCGGGGTCGGCGAACATCGTCCGCCACGATTTCTGGGGCAATCGGACGGTCGTCGCAAACCTCGGTGTTGCAGACAGCTTTGCCGAAACGATCGCCTGCACCCAGCTGCCCAGCGAGGTGGTTGTCATCACCTGTGAGCCGACAACCGTACTCTTTTTGAATATTCACCAAGTCATCACGACCTGCCAAAGAGGATGCGTGCATCATCAAGGACTCATCGAAAACATGGTACGACTGCTCTCGCAGAAGAATCTGGAACTGATGAAGAAAATGAACCACATCACCAAGCGAAGTACCAGGGAAAAACTGCTGTCCTACCTATCCGAGGAGGCAAAGAAACGCAGCAGCCGGACCTTCACCATTCCTTTCGACCGCCAGCAGCTGGCCGACTATCTCTGTGTCGAGCGCAGCGCAATGTCCAGCGAGCTCTCCAAAATGCGCAGCGAAGGTTTGTTGGAGTATCAGAAGAGTACCTTCACCCTATACGAGGAGGAGTAAATGAAACGATTCCTACTACTTTCAGCACTATCGGCTTTGATGCTGCTCACTTCCTGTGCGAGCACATCCCGTACACCCGGCCCTCTCGCAGTCAAGGTGACCGAGGCTGTGAATTCACCGCTGCTGGTGCTCTCGATAAGCGAGAACGACTTGTACCAAGCAGGCTACAAAAACGGCGATCGGGTGCTCATCGAACTTGATGGAATGTTGATAAAGGCACTGCTTTCGGACAGTGCCTCACAACAAACTACAACCTTGGTGGCAGGTCCGACCAACTCGGTTCTCTACACTCCCACCGCAATCAGGCAGGGAAGCTCGGGCCTGATCATTCCCTACCGACCGCAACAGGAGAGAACACAATCGTCAGTGAGTTTTTCGGGCAACTTTGTCTTCACCCTGTAGTTGTACAGGCTCGGAGAGAATGTCAAAGGTATCGCAGACGGTTTCCAGCAGGAAAATCCTGATGCTTTGCATATCCATGCCACCCTCGTACGGGCCGAGATCCTCACGCACCTCATTGGTGTAGACATAACCGCGCAGCTCGGAGAAGTATCCTTTGGTTTGATAATCCTCCTGCAGCTCACGAAGCGAACACCCCAGCTTGTAGGAGAGGGAGCGCAGGTCCTCCTGCTCGAGGGAGACGGCAAGAATCACCTTTTTGCCGCGCTTGACGATCATCGAGTAGGGAATATTCACCAAATCCTCCCCGCTCTTGCAGGCAGGGTTCTTGAGCATGGTACATACCAACGTACCGCACTTCCATATTTCATCGGCAAGAATACCATCGTTCTCATCGGGAAAAGAGTGCCAGATAAGCGGATCGATCGCAGCTTGGCTTACAGGGTCTAACAACATAAGAGCCTCCGGCTTCCACATTAGCCTTTCATCTTGTACCTAGGCAAGGGGTTTCCCATCTTGACCGTTCAAGTCCGGCTTCGTATTGTAAGGGCATGAGCAGCAATCCAATCTTTCTGGCTTTCCTGGCTACGATGGGTACCTGGGCTATGACAGCCCTCGGAGCGGCGTTCGTATTCTTTTTCAAGACAATCCAAAAGCATGTGATGAACGCGCTCTTGGGGTTTGCCAGCGGCATTATGATTGCAGCGTCGTTCTGGTCGTTGCTCGCCCCTGCCATCGAGTTGGCCGAGGACGGTCCGGTTCCAGCCTACATTGCGGCTACCATAGGATTTCTGCTTGGAGGCCTCTTTCTCTATGTAAGCGACCATCTGCTGCCCCACACCCACATCGGCTCGAAGGAAGGAGAGGAGGAAGGAATCCCAACCCATCTTCGCAGGTCCATCCTGTTGGTCCTTTCCATCACCTTGCACAACTTTCCTGAAGGTTTGGCGGTAGGAGTTGCCATCGGATCGGCGGCCATAAGCGGAGGGAACATGAGCGCAGCCCTGGCCGTAGCCATCGGCATCGGGCTTCAGAACCTTCCTGAAGGGGCGGCCGTCTCCATTCCCCTGCGCAGGGAGGGACTGAGCCGGACCAAAAGCTTTTTCTATGGACAGGCATCAGGTATCGTTGAACCCATTGCAGGGGTATTGGGAGCCCTTCTGGTCACCCAGGTGACGCCGATTCTTCCCTATGCACTTGCCTTTGCGGCAGGGGCGATGATCTATGTGGTGGTTGAGGAGCTGATCCCCGAAGCCCAGGGGGCCTCGGACGATCACAAGGGGACCCATTACGCCACCTTGGGGACGATGCTTGGTTTCGCAGTCATGATGATTTTGGATGTTGCCCTGGGCTAGATGCGCTGCAACAGGTTCTCGATGGTCAGCGACCCAAGACTGGCAATACCCCGGTCCTGGACCTGTAGGGCGACAGCCTCTCCGGCCGTATCGTGCTCCACCTCATCCATGGTCTCAAGTCCGTACAGGCCTATCACCAAGTCCTGAAGACGCAGACTTTCCAGCGGTTGCTTCGGAATAAAGCTCGTATGGCTGTTGTTGGTGGGAGTGATGAAATCCAGTTGGGTCAACAGGGATAGAAAGCCTTGCAGGCGGTTGTAGGGAATTGCAAGGCGGTCGAGCATCTCCCGAACCGAGGTCGCCCCCTTGCCGTCCCGGAAGTTGCTTCCGATGAGCATCATGATATTGGTCCCCTCCGAAAGCTGCAAGGCAGGGCTCTGAGGAAGGCCTATGAAGCTGGAAGCATCGGGTCGAAACTGGTGGACATACGCCAGCTCGACACTGAAGAAAACCGTAGCCCAGAATACGTAACAGAAAAACAAGAATAAAAAGACTGCGGCGAACGAACCGTAGATGACCGAGAAGTTGGTGGCCATCGAGGTAAGGATGGTGGTGAACTTGCTGAATATGCTGATGAACAGCAGACCGGCGAGGCTGCCAAGGAAGGCGGCATCGAACCTGACTTTGGTATTGGGAACAAAATAGATGAGCATAAAGAGAACAAGGGCTACAATGAGCGAGGGGGCGATCGTTCTGAGTACACTCGACCAGCGGCCGATGGAAACCCCCAGCAGGTCCAGATACCACGAGGCCATCACCGACTGTACGCTCACATAGGCAGCCAATAAAAGGCTGGCTACAATGAGGAAGGTGACATACCCTGCAAAGCGCTTGAGGGGGTTGCGGCTGCGCGACGACCGGTAAATCTGGTTGATCACCGACCAGACCTTGTTGATGAGCAGGACCATGGTGATCAGGAAGGAGACCAATCCAACCACACCAAGACTCGTTGCATTGCGGGTGTAACGATTCAGCAGGACCATCAACTCACTTCCCGCCTGAGGCCCTGCAAGTTCGCCAAGCCATTGGGAGATGAAGTCGGTCAGAGGCTCAAGGACCCCAAGGATGTTGAAGAACGTGAAGATGAAAGTCAGGGCCGGAACAATGGCAAGGAGCGTAGAATACACCAAACCAGAGGCCGAGTTGAGAATATTATCCTTCATCGCCTGTCTGAAGACGGTGGAGAGAAACTTACCCAATCGTTTGAGGTTCTGCTGCACTACGCTCCAAAGCGTTGTTTTCATATCCTTCGTTTCATCCAATTATACAGGTATTCCTTGGTCGAAAGACGGTTCGTCTCCTGCAACAACTCATGCCGTGCCTCGGGAACCAAGGAGAGCGTGATGTCGGAGATATTGCTGTCACGATAGAGCTCATACACCCTGCGAACTCCCTTGCCGTATCCCCCCACCGGATCTTTTGCACCGCTGATAATCAATAAAGGCAGGTCAACCGGCAGTTTTCTGGCCTTAAGGGGGTCATTGGCCATCTGAACCCCGTCAAGCAGGTCCTCAAAGAATTTGGAAGTACAGACAAAACCACACAACGGATCCTCAATATAGGCGGCAACCTGCTCCTTATCTCTGGAAAGCCAATCAAAGGGGGTCTGGGCATTGGGAATTTTCTTGTTGTAGGAACCAAAACTCATTTTATCCAAAAGGGCGTCGGGATACTTGGAGCCATGCTTGGAAACATGGGAACGGGCGATCATTTTCCCGACCTTGCCAAGAAGGCCCTGTGAGGAGCCGGTACCCATGATGATCACCCCGTCAAAGAGGTCGGAGTGGTCGACGATCAGGGAGCGGGCGAGAAAGGATCCCATGCTGTGGCCCAGCAAAAAGAGGGGTTTCTTTGGAAAATCGGAAAGAATGATATTGCTCAGCTCGTACGCATCCTCCACCACACGCTGCCACCCTTCCCGTTCGGCGAAATAGCCCAACGTATCCCCTTCCTGCTGACCGGTCAGACCATGCCCCCGGTGGTCGGGAGCATACACGGCGATGCCTTTGGAGTTGAGAAACAAGGCGAATCGTTGATAGCGGAGACTGTGCTCGGCCATGCCATGCAAGATAAGGAGAACACCCTCTATCTGCCTCTCATCAGGAATCCAAACGCGATATTGTACCGTTTTCCCATCGCTGCAATCCAACTCCCTGATTGTAGTCATAGGCCCCTCCCCGTCTTGTTTATTTTTATATAATTCCCGTATCATGATAGCAATATTGTGTGCACATCACAAGAACCAAATTTCCTCTCTTTGGGAAATTGCTGTAGGAGAATATGAACTCATGCATCCGACTCTGATTCTGGCCAGTGATATTCATGGATCAACTGCAGCTCTCCGTCTGTTGCTGCAATACGCCAAGCACTATCAGGCGCAACATATTCTCATTGCAGGAGACATCTGTCCTCCTTCATCACCTGCTTTCAAGGAGCTGCTCAGTCAGCATACCGATACTATCCTGGTCCGGGGCAATTGCGACAGCTCGTATGATTTCAGTGCCGCCGGCATCAATCTCCCTCCCTTGGTGCAACGGCTGAAGTGGGGCGAACACTCAGTGGTCATGACCCACGGCGACAGGTTCCCCTCACCCTATGGTTTGGATATGAAGGGTGGTGATATCTTCATCTCAGGGCATACACACTCGCCCCGTCTGGTGATGCAGGAGGATGGTATTCTCCACATAAACCCTGGCTCGACCACCTTCCCGAGAACGGCCTTGGGTCCTACCTATGCACTGCTTTTTGAGGATGGAGCAAGCATCAGAAGCCTTGACGACGATCGGCCTTTGCCTTCACTGCAGTACTATTTCTTGTAACGAGAAAGATGCTGGTAGGCATCCAGCAGCCTGGCAAGCGGAACAACCTGCGCCCTTTGGTAATTGCTCTTTCCATTCACCAGAAGCTGATCAGGAAGTCGGCCTTTCCGCTTCTCAAGCAGCTTGTCGTTGATTTGCTGTTGCAACGCTTGAGCCTTTTTCCCGAATTCCATCATCTGCTGTGCTGATATCTCATACCCTTCGCCCAGCGAGGCGAAAGAGGCAAGCATTGTAAAATTCTTGTGCTTGTTCTTCCACCGAGGGAAGTGTAGAAGCGGATGGGCGAACGAGGGCAGCAACACCAGTGGACAGAGTCCGACACTCTCCAAGGCGGATGAAAGTTGCTGGACATAGAGGGCCCAGGAGGCAAGAGTCCGCTCATTTCCTCTGCGATAACGGTTCCCCCAGAGCAATTCACCATATACCATTCGCTCATCCCCGAGCGAAGCAAGCAGGGCTTGCACAGGAAGCGCCCGATAATCGAAGGGAGGGAGCGGCAGATTGTCGACTTCGAAGGCATGGTCTGCTCCACCATAGGTGGCAACCAACTCTTCCATCGTCTTCCCCAACTGCTCGCCGGTCCCTCGCTGGTAGGCCATGGCATCGAGAAGCCTGAGATAGAGCATGGCAGAGGAGCGCTGCATATCGGGCAGAAAGCCTAAAAGACCGTCCATTCGGCTTTTGCGCGCCCAAGAGAGGACCGCACCGGCACTTATCGGATCGAGTCCGTTTTCCAGGCATCGGGCGACCAGCTGCTGGACACTGCGGCTGTCGAAGAGTTCCAGGTTGGACCCCAAGGCCATGGCACTCTGAAGGTCCATAGCCGACTTCTCCTCACATACAGGACAGGAGACATCCTCTTTCCGTACTTCTTCCTCGCTCGAGCGCGGACAGAGTCCCCAGAGGCGCCCATCGATTCGCATCGAATAGTTGTCGATAGCGGCCCAACCATGGTGATTCGCCTTTGCAAGCAGCGCCAGAGTACCTTCCTTGGCTACCGTCCGGCTGATTCGGCTCTTGCTCATTGCCTGTAACGATGATTGGACAAGCAAGCCGAACCGATGAGGATCGTAGGATTCCCTGCCGGTTGAAGACATATCGAGGGAGAAATATTTGATGTTTTTCAGGCCGAACACCATGGCGATGCCACCGCAGCGGATGTTTTGGTTGTCGGCGACAAGCGAGGCATGGGCAACCAGATGCTCACCCGCAGGGCCGATGGAGACCACATGCTTGGAACCTACCCGTCTGGCAACCTCTACGGTAGTCATGTTGTGCAACTCTTCGGCTGCAGTAAAGCTCACCCCGCCGTCATGGATGGAGAAGCCCAAAAGCCTTCGTGCGCGGCCGGTGATGACCAAGGCGCTATAGCCGGATCCTGCGATGGCCCCTGCCAGGGATGATGCAGCACTCCCAACGGCAATCCTGCCCGTTATCGGGCTTTTCGTAACCATGGTGTAGGAGGTGGGACAGGGCATGGACAGGTCGGAGGCGGCACCGGGTGCAAAGACAATCGGGTTGCCGCTCTCATAGTATTTCGCCCCGAGCTCTGTAAACACTGCAAACCGTTTCCATAGCTCGAGGGCAAGAAGTCTCCCCCCAAGGTACGCTTTTGCATCGGATTCCGACAAGGGGATGACTTCGAATGATTCAGATGCTATATCTATATGCAATACCGAGCGTTGCCGATAGGGGAACGCTAATGTACGCTTCTTTTTCATATACAAAGGGTACCTACCTCACACGTTGCTGTCAATCAAAATTCCAGTCTCTATACTGAAGTAACAAGTATAGCATGGATTTACAAAAAATGCTTTCCCCTTGCCGCCGGTTTCACCTGCCGGTATTATAGATGCATGAAACAGATTAGTGTGAAAATCCATGGTCAAAATCTATCCTTGCCGATAGGCACCACTGTAGAGGATGTACTGCTCATGGCTGACATCGAAGGATCATGCAACGATCCTGTCTACGAGGACAACCCCTTTGTGGGTGCTTTGGTCAATCATGAGCTGCACTCCTGTTCGCGCTCCTTGGTTGCCGACTGCACCGTTGAACCTGTTCGCCTGTTCGGCGACATGGGCAAACGCATCTACCGCCACTCCCTCTGTTATCTCTTGTGTGCCGCTGTTTCCATGCTCTACCCCCAACGCCGTCTGGTTATCGGACACTCACTCGGAGACGGCTACTATTTCAGCTTCGACGACGAATTGATGCTCGCTGGCAGCGATATCCTTGCCATCGAGGAAGCGATGCGTTCTTTGGTCGAACAGAAACTGGATATCGAGGAGGTCACCCTCACCTACGAGAACGCCCTCGCTTATTTCGAACAGAACCACTTCGACCAAACGGCGGCACTCCTGTCGACCCGCAATGAACCAAAGGTGAACCTATACCGGCTCAGCGGGTACCTGGACATCTCCTATGAACCGCTGCTGGGCAACACCGGCCTGATGAAGGTATGGGAGCTAAAACCGTACCAAGAGAGGGGCATGTTGCTGCGTTACCCCAGATCACACAATATCAAGGCGCTGGACCCGTTTGTGGACAACCCCCTGCTCTTCTCCGTCTTCAAGGAGTACAAGGCGTGGGGGAGCATACTGGGCGTCCAGTCTCTGGGACAATTGAACCGGATGGGCAACCAGAATACGGTTGAGTCATTCATCCGCCTCGCCGAGGCTCTACAACAGAAGAAGATCGCCAGCATTGCAGACCAGATAAATCTGCACAGCAGCGTCAAGGCTGTCCTCATAGCAGGCCCCTCCTCATCAGGCAAGACAACCTTCGCCCACAAACTGGGAATACAGCTTCAGGTATTGGGGAAGAAAACGATTAAAATTTCGCTGGACAGCTACTATCTTCCCCCCAGCCAAGCCCCCAAGGACGAGTTCAACAAGCCCGATCTGGAAGCGCTTGAAGCACTCGATGTGGCCAAGTTCCAAGAGGACCTTGCCAGCCTGTTCAGAGGAGAACCGGTTCGATTGTGCAAATTCGATTTCAAGACGGCGAAGCGCAGTTATGAATCCGAACCGGTGCAGATGGACAAGCGCACGCTTCTGGTTATTGAAGGCATTCACGGAATGAATCCCGAGCTCACAGCCTCGCTGGAAAGCGACCTGCTATTCCGAGTCTACATCTCAGCCCTTACGCAGCTGAATCTCGACGACCACAATCGCATCAGCACCACGGACAATCGCATCATCCGGCGTATGATCAGAGACAATCGAACCCGCGGTACGAATGCCGAGACCACCCTCAATATGTGGCCGTCGGTACAGCGCGGTGAAGACCGCTACATTTTCCCCTACCAGAACAACGCGAATGTTCTGATAAACAGTGCCCTCGATTATGAACTGGGGGTGCTGACCACCTACGCCCAACCATTGTTGAAGATGGTAAAGCCATCAGCAGGTGCGGCCTATGAGACGGCCCGCAGGCTGCTGAGGTTCCTGGAGCATGTGAATCCCATCCCCGACACGCTTGTACCACCCGATTCCCTGCTCAGGGAGTTCATCGGTGGGAGTGAATTTGACGTCATTTGACGAAGGAGTCAACATATGGAACTCTACGATTCCAGACAGATAGATACGCTTGCATTGGAGAGAAGACTGGGAAAGCCGGTCAAGCTCTACGAGAAATCGGTGACGAGCCTTGGAGAGTGCATCATCGCACTGATCCGCTCTGAGAAAGACAAATACCTGGTCGCCCAAGGCAGCGGGCCTGTGTTTGATGAATTGACAGGAGAGGTCGCCCAAGCATGCAAGATCTGCCCTGCCGACCATGCGAACCGGCTTGTCCTGAACAAGTATCTGCCCTACACGACACCGGTGGCCAATACAAGCAGACGGCCTTCACTCGGCTTGGGGGACAGGCTCGGCGAGGCGACGGCCGGTCATATCCAGGCGTTGAGTGGAACCAAGGTGTTCCCGTTTTTCGCCCAGCAGTCGATCAGGGAGCTCAACTTCACCGGTCGAAGCTTCGACGATGTCATCGATGCTGCTGCCTATGCAGTCTTTCAGGAGGGGTATACCACCGGATACGGTGCAGACGGCGATCACCTGAAGAAGTGTGAGGATATTGAGAAGTCTCTCAAGCAAGGCGCTACGATGATCACCCTCGACTCCTCGGAGCAGATCGACAACTCCATCCAAGGTCTGGATACGGATGCATTGCTTGCTCGCTATCAACAGCTTGGAGAAGAGACCCGGACAATGTATGAAAAGCTCTATCAGGAGCAGTTGATCACCATAGGCGATGAGATGTATAAACTCGACCGCACGCATCTGATGCAGGACGTACTGACCTATCACAAGGCATTGGACTTCATCCAGATGGTGTATGAAAGCTATATTTGCACCTCGTCAAGGCCGATTGATTTTGAGATCTCCATCGATGAGACCGACACCCCGACCGATCCCAAAAGCCATGTATTCATCGCCTTGGAGCTGAAACGAAGGCAGGTGTTGGTTTCTACATTGGCCCCCCGCTTCATCGGTGAGTTCCAGAAAGGAATCGACTATATCGGGGACCTGGACCTCTTTACTGCAGACCTTGCCCAGCATGCAGCCATAGCCGACCACTATGGGTACCGACTGAGCATTCACTCAGGCAGCGACAAGTTCAGCATCTTCCCCATCCTTGCAAAAACAATCAAGGGAAGCTTCCATGTCAAGACGGCAGGGACGAACTGGCTTGAAGCCGTCAGGCTTGTCGCACTGAAAGATCCTTCACTCTACCGCAGGATGCACGAGCATGCCCTGAAGAGGTTCCCCGATGCCAAGAAATTCTACCATGTTACGACCAGACTCGACCGCATCAGCGCTTTGCAGGAGGTGGAAGACAGTGAGCTGTGGCGCTATCTGGAGGATGACAATGCACGACAGCTTCTGCATATAACCTACGGCTACCTACTGCGGGATGAGAACTATACGGGAGCAAAATTGCTCGGCGATGATCTATTCGGCCTGCTTGCACGTGAGGAAGAGCTTTATCAGACCCTGCTTGCCAAGCATATCGGCAAGCATCTTTCCTTATTGGGATTCTCCAAGTAGGACAAGGATAAGGCGGCCTTTCGGCCGCCTTGCTTCTTCATACGTTGTAGATGTGCTTGAACTCGTCAAAGAGTTCGCTTACCGCTTGCTTGCACTTTCCGCAGACCGTACCGTATTCGGTAATCTCCTGCAGTTGTTCGAGCGTTTTCGCCTGCCCGGACTTCACCAGGTCCTCAATCTGGACATCGGTGACGCTCTTGCACTCACAAATAACCTTGGCCACGTGCTTCTTGAAGGGATTCTCCCTTCCCTGCTTCTCCAGATAGTCGTCTATGGCGGCACGAAGAGCCTTGTCCCCAAGAACGGAGCAGTGGAACTTGTGCTCGGGAAGCCCTCCCAAAGCGTCGGTGATCATGGCCGGGGTGAGGTGGTACGCCTCCTCAAGGGTGAGGCCGATGGCCATTTCACTCATCATGGAAGTGCTTGCAATGGCCGATGCGCAGCCGTAGGTAAGCCATCTCAGGTCGAGGATTCTGTCGTCCTTGACTTTAATCAAGATTTGCATCTGATCCCCGCATGCAAGCGATCCAACATCTCCAATACCATCATAATCGAACTGTTCATCCTCTTTGAGGGTATTCCTGGGATTCATAAAATGGTCCTTCACCACCGGGGTATAGACCCATTGACTCATAAAATTGGTCATCGTGTTGACATCTCCCTTAAACGCTTGATAATCGGCGGCAGCTTCTCCAGGACATATGCAACGTCCTGCTCGGTATTGTATCGACCGAAACTGAACCGGATGGAGCCGTGGGCAAGCTCGATATCCACCCCGGAGGCCAGCAGTACGTAGCTGGGCTCAAGCGACCCGCTGGCACAGGCACTCCCGGTGGAAACCATAATTCCTTCCATATCGAGATAAAGCAGAATGGACTCCCCTTCTGCATGAGGGAAGGAGACATCAAGGGTGCCGGGCAGGCAGTGCTCCTGATTCCCGTTGACCACAACATTGCTGATACGTTCAAGAATCCCGACTCTCAGCATCTCCCTGAGTTTCCAAAGCTTCTTTCGCTCCATATCCAGATCGCGCTGTGCAATGGAGGCAGCCACTCCCATCCCTACGATGGAAGCCGTATTATAGGTTCCTGCCCGCTTGCCGCCTTCCTGATGGCCTCCATGCACCAACGGGGCATAGGGTGCCTTGGCCTTCACGACCAATGCTCCGACACCCTTGGGCCCATAAAACTTATGGGCGGAGAGACTGAGGTAGTCCACCCCAAGCTCCCTCATAGAAACAGGGATTTTCCCGATTGCCTGCGTAGCATCGGTATGCATGAAGGCCCCCGTTTGATGGGCGAGTCGAGCAATCTCTGCAACCGGCTGGATGGTCCCGATCTCATTATTCCCCAGCATCACCGACACCAGGGCGACATCATCGCCAAGCAGCTTATTCATCACGTCCATCTTCACCCGACCGGTACTATCGACCGGACATTCATCGACGTTGTAGCCGAGTTGTCTCAGGTATTTGACGGTCTCGATTATCGAAGGGTGTTCGATGGTGGTTGTCACAATTCGATTGCGCTTCGAACCAAGGTCGATGCGCTCCTTGAAGATATTGAATACGGTATTGTTTGCTTCGCTTGCACCGCTGGTGAAGACGATTGACGAGCTCTCCTCATCGATGAGAGAAGCAAGAGCCTGCCTGCTCTGTTCGATGGCAAGGGCCGCCTGACGCCCGGCCATGTGCATGCTGGAAGCATTTCCGTATAGCATATTGGATTGATGCACCGCTTCGATGACATCTTCATGCATCGCAGTAGTCGCATTGTTATCCAGATAGATAATGTTCTGTTCCATGAAAAAACCTCATATACAACATAGTGAAGCACGGCCCGAAGGGTCAAGCCGCACACATTTCATGCGCGAAATGTATCGTATAGAGGTTCGTCCGAGTCCTCGGAAGGACAGGTCTTGCTATGGATGAAGCGGATGAAACGCCGCTCGGCGAATCGAAGGTGATGCTTTCTGGCCCAAGCCACGTAGCCGCAGGTCTCGGGCAGGTAGGAGGCGAACATTGCCCTGAGCCGTGTCATCTTCTGGCAGCGGGCGCAACGGACAAACCGCTCGGAATATACCTTGCATTGTTTGGTCGCCGGGTCGAAAAATTCACACCAGGAATCCAGGTCTATGACAAGATTACGGCCGTACACAGCCTTCTCATGGCAGCAGAGCCCGCATTTGGTGCATTTATCTTCCCAACACTTACCCACAATCGACCTCCTCGCTCATGGCGTCGAGGGCTTGTTGCACCTTCTGGTGCACCGGGGGAAGAATGGAAAGGGCGGTTACACTGATGTAGCCGCTGCGGACAGCCTGGAAATCGGAGAACTGTGTATCACAGCGTTGTATCGGTTGCACTCCCCCTTTAAGGGAGAGCACCACCGAGGTTCCAAAGCGTACTGAAGCAGTATCGAAATATCGATTCTCCTGCTCACGCTTGGTCTCTACTGCATCATGGTACTCAAGATAGCTGAGCACCCCGCTCTTCCACTTGCCGTTTCCATCCCCGGGGACATTGATATTGATGATGCACTCTCTGCTGGTCAGTGGATAAAACTCATCCAAGTGCTCTACCACAAAGGCTGCCGAACGGGCAAAGGGAAAGGAGCCCTCTTTGTCACGGCTGCAGCTGACAGCCATCGAGGGAAGCCCTGTCAAGGCTGCTTCACGAGCTGCCCCGACGGTTCCTGAATAGAGAATATCGGTGGATATATTGTAGCCGTGATTGATTCCGCTGATGACCAAATCGGGGGTCATGGGGAAAATCTTCCCTTTGGAAGCATAGAGAATGCAATCGGCAGGAGTGCCGCTGCAGTGATACCGATTCTTTGCATACTCGGTAATGACAATCTCTCCACGGAGTGTCATGGAGTGGCTGCTGGCGCTTCGCTCGGATGAGGGAGCGCAGATCCAGACATCGTGGCCGGCCTTCACCAAAGCATCGGACAGCGCAGCCAGTCCTTCACTTCGATACCCATCGTCATTCGTCAGCAGTATTCTCATCTATGCTCAGGGAGCACAACTTTTGCAGCTTCATGCCCACCATAGATATACCAGCGTGGGTGGAAACCAAAGATATGCTCGTAGTCCTCCAGACGGCTAATATAACTTGGAAGCGCCTGTTTACTCAAGAGGACCATGATGTTGCCGGAAAAACCATTGGAAATCTGCACAGAGCCTAGACATCCATTGAGCTCTGAAGCACGTTTGGTAAGCCAGTCGACTTCCGGGCAGGTGACCTCAAGCAGGTCCCTCAGACCTGCCTGGACACGGTTCATCAGCTTGCCGTACAAAGAGGCGTCCTTGGAGGCCAGCAACGATGCCGCGTCATTGGCCAGATGAGACTCCATCAGGACATACTCACAGATATGGCGGGCTTCCTCATCAAGGGGAACGATGCGTGCCGAGAGCTCGCTTTCCGGGAAGTCTCGCAAAAAGCCTCCGCTTTTCAGCTCCTTGAGCTTGCCGAATGCACGCTCGATGGCTCGCTTTTTGCTGTTGATCTCCTCCCTCATTGCATTGGGGGAAATCTTGCTGTCCACCACAATGGCGACATACTCGTCATTTTCTTCGGTAAAGGGAAAGGAAATCTCCTTATAGGTGACATGCTGCAGGTCGAAGAAGAGTATCCTGGAAGGCTTCCCGTTGAGCATCGTCAAGAGGTCGCTGACCCTGCAGCTCTCATTGTTGAAGGTGGTACTGGCTTGGTAGGCTACCCTGATCATGGAAGTCATACTGAGGGCAAGGCCCAATAATGCATCGAGGGCGATGACAGTCCCAAGCGAGCAGGCGGTGCTGACCATCTGGTTGTCACTATACAGGAGGTTTCCCTCCACCGTTATGTTCAATCCGGTGAAGGAGACGCCTTCGTTGGCCAGAACAGCGATGACACCCTTGAGGTAGTTGCCCCATCGGTCTTCCTTCCGGTACTTGATATTCCCCAAGGAGAAGCGTTTGCGGTCGTTGAGCGTGGCATTCGTCAGCCTTACCAGCTGGTCGTCACGCAACGAGACTGCTACAAAAAGCGTCGAGGCATCAGTACCGACCAAAGACCATCCCTTGCATGCATCCGCATAGCTACCCAGCAGGGTACACGTACCCGGCACTTGAGCTATTACGAGAGGAGTCTCTCCGTACTCTTTACTATGTTGTTTGATGACGTTATCCATGCCCCAACCTAATTTTTATGGGTCAATTTTAGGATACTTGGCGGCATAATGCAACAAAAAACCTACTTTTGTATAGTTTGCTGACCGAGCATTTCTCAACCCACTCGATAGATGCACGAACTGTGTTGCAAATACCTTAAAAAAGCCACCATTGCTGGCGGCTTCCTTGTGCATGATTATTTTTCCAGGCCGTAGCGCTTCTTAAAGCGTTCGATACGTCCAGCGGTGTCAACCATTTTTTGGGTACCGGTGAAGAAGGGGTGGCAAGCAGAGCAAATTTCCAGCTCCAGGCTCTTGGCAGTTGTCTTGGTCTTGATCACGTTGCCGCAAGAGCAACGAATTTCAACCAATTCATAGCGGGGGTGAATTCCGTCTTTCATGTTCAAATTCCTCCAGGAATATGTAATCTGCTGGCTGTACGCAGCAGACTGGTTTCAAATTCTCTTGGTCCTAATAGCCTGCAGAGTTCGTAGGAATCCCGGTATTAATAGAGCGTAAGAACGCCTCATTATCCTTTGTCTTCCGGATTTTGTCAATGAGGAACGGAGTCATCTCTTGGTCGTCCATATCATTGACAGCATTACGGGTGAGCCAGATCCTGGCAGCTTCATCAGGAGGCAGCAAGAGGTCCTCACGCCTGGTTCCACTTTTCTTGATGTTGATGGCCGGGAAGAGTCGTTTGTCCGCGAGCCTGCGGTCGAGAATGATCTCGTTGTTTCCGGTACCCTTGAACTCTTCAAAAATAACCTCGTCCATCCTCGAACCGGTTTCGATCAAGCCAGTTGCAATAATGGTGAGGCTTCCGCCGAACTCAATGTTACGGGCAGCTCCAAAGAACCGTTTGGGTTTATGCAGGGCATTGGAGTCGACACCACCGCTGAGGATTTTCCCGCTCGCAGGAACCGTCTGGTTGTAGGCGCGGGCGAGACGGGTGATCGAGTCAAGCAGAATGACGACATCCTTCTTGTGCTCAACAAGACGCTTGGCCTTCTCAATGACCATCTCCGCGACCTGGACGTGACGACTTGCCTGCTCGTCGAAGGTGGAGGCGATTACCTCTCCCTTGACGTGACGGCGCATGTCGGTCACTTCCTCGGGTCGTTCATCCACCAAAAGAACCATGAGAACCACCTCGGGATGATTGGTACTGATGGAGTTGGCGATTTTCTGAAGCAGGACGGTTTTACCGGTTCTCGGGGGTGCAACGATCAAGGAGCGCTGACCCTTTCCGATCGGGCAGAACATATCAATGATACGCACCGACATATCCTCTTCAGCAGTCTCCAATTTCAATCGCTGATCGGGAAAAAGCGGGGTCAGACTGTCAAAAGGAACACGCATCTTTGCTACGATGGGCTCATCGCCGTTGACCTTGAGGATTTTGAGAATCGCAAAGAAACGTTCGCTCTCACGCGGGGTTCGAACCTGTCCGTAGACAACATCCCCGGTTTTCAAATACAGGCTCTTGATCTGGGCGGGAGAAACATAGACGTCCTCGAGTCCGGAGAGATAGCTGTTTGACGGTGAACGAAGGAATCCAAAACCGTCGGGAAGAATCTCAAGGGTGCCGGTCCCTACAATAACGCCGCCGCTTGCAGTGTGGATCCTCAGAATTTCAGCTACGATTTCCTGCTTGCGCAAGTCGAGAATGGTATCTGCACTCAGGCCCTTCTCTATTCCCACCTTGCGCAGTTCATCGATGGACATATTGGTATACAGTTCAAGCTGGAGAACGGGTGCTTCAGGATGCTCTTCAATATTCAAGTCAAAAGAGGGCTCTTCATTCTGGTTCTGGCGCATTGAGCGGTTCGGACCAAAGCTTTGGCTCTTCTGGAAGGAGCCCTTTGGATGGCGGTTTTGCTGATTGCGGTTGTTGCCTTTATTGAATTGGGGGTTCTTTCTATATGCATTCTGGTTCGGATTCTGATTCTGGGTTTGACTCCTCTGTTCGCTCTGCTTCTGCGATGGCTGAGTCTCGTCTGGTGAAGCAGTATGGGGCTGCGGTACAACAGCGGGAGCTTCTTCCTTGACCGGCTGGTCCTGCTGCTCAACGTGCAAGTCGAGCTGCGGTTGCTGCTCGTCAAGCATCTGAGATTTTTCATCTCGCTGCCTCACGCTGGTTTTCTTTGGCCTACCTCTTCGTTTTTTCTGCTGTAAGGACTCGTCTGTCGCCTCTTGTTGCTCGGCACTCTGATCAGCAGCATTCTCTGACGCTTTTACAGCCACAGGGCTTTTTTTTCGGGTGATACGCCGTACCGGTTTCTTCGCCTTTTCAGACTCGGAAGGTACTGACAACGCAGCTTCAGTTTGCACTAATTCTTCGGAAGACATAGGATAAACTCCAACGGAACAGGGAATTATACGTACCGATAAGGTACAATGACAACCCGACTCCTAAACTGTGATACAGGATGTAAGAATATGCGGGAATACAATTAACGAAATTCTGATAACGTCCCGCGATTGATACTCTAAATATATTGCCACTTCTTCACAGTGTCAAGCAAGCAAGCTCCTTTGATATACTGACTTGCAAGAATCAAGGCGACAACCGAAGCCTTTCTTCTTACCGAATCACGACCATAGGAAGTAAGTTGCACCTTCACTGCCATGCTTGAACGATGTTTGGAGGCAAATCCAAACCATACGGTTCCCACCGGTTTCTCGTTGCTGCCGCCGTCGGGCCCGGCGATACCACTGACTGACAACGCCCAATCGGTGTTTGAACGATTGAGCATACCCTCGGCCATTTCAAGCACACAAGCCTCGCTGACTGCTCCGTGGATTTGCAAGGTCTCTTCGTTCACCCCAAGCATAGCCATTTTTGCTTCATTTGCATAGGTGACAGCCCCGCCGTAGAACCAAGCTGAACTTCCGCTTTGGTCGGTAAGCAGCTTTGCAATAAAGCCCGAGGTGCAGCTCTCTGCACAGCTGATCGTCTCACCCCTGGCCACAAGCAGATCCGTCAACAGCTGAGCGGGCATGACATCACCCTCTACCAGCAAAGAAGGGCCGACAAGGGATTCAAGGCGCTTTGCCATCTCTACACGCTCTTGATCATCACCTCCCACCAGATACAGGCTGATCTTCAAATCCTGGAACCGTGTACCCCACTGCAGACCATTGAAGGTTGCCTGCCTGCAGAGCTCATCGAGTTTTGCTTCGGGGATCAGGAAGGTGGAGTATTCACTGCGCGCAAAATCATCATGACCGATCAGCTGAGCCAGATAGGGCAGCACCTGGTCGAAGAACATCGGATCCATCTCCCTGGGCGGACCGGGCATGGCGATGCAGACAATCTCGCGGTCCCCTTCGGGTATGATGCCCCGGAAGCCGGCTGCCGTTCCATACGGATTGGGGATTGCGGCAAAGCCCTGAGGTATCATGGTCTGTTGCTCATTGGCTCCCCAGATACGCTCGCCGATGCGCGCATACAACGCATCAAAGGTTGCTTGGTCACGTACCAGAGGGACGTTTGCCATTCGGGCGACAATGCTGCGGGTCAAATCGTCGCTGGTGGGTCCAAGACCTCCGGTAAGAATGACAATGTCACACGTATCGATGCACTCCTGCAGCACTTCGCCGATGGTCCCGTCATCGGGAACCAGGACCATGCGATCAACCCGATACCCCAGCTGCGTCAGCTGGCTGGCAAGGACCTGGCAGTGTTTATCCGCAATGACGCCGCGGGTCAATTCAGTCCCGATAATGAAGAGTGCCGCACTGATGTAAGTCATGTTCTGTTCTGCCTTCTCTTTCGAATGAAGTGTAGTAGGTGATTGAGAGCTCCAAAACCAAGCAATAGGTACGAAAGGTAAATGGTCAAAAAGGCGAACCAGTCGATGTGCCTGGTATAGAAGGTTGTTCCATGACTTTCTCCGGTGAATACGGGAACGTCATAGATATGCCAGCCTACCTTGAAGGGCTCCATGGGGTCGATGATCTTTCCGGTTACATCGATGACGCAGGTCATGCCGCTGTTCGTACCACGAACGGTGGTACGTCGATTCTCGATGGAACGGAACACAGCCAGACCCAGGTGCTGCATCTCGGCCGAGACGGCCTTCGACCAGCCGTCGTTGGTCATATTGACGATGACATCGGCGCCGTTGGCTACAAAGCCGGCATTCAAATAGCCGAACACATCCTCAAAGCAGATCGGGGTGGAGAACTTCACGCCTTCCTCGGTTTCGAACACTACACTCTCATACCCCTTCTCCCACCAGTTGTAGTCATTGGCCAACAACAGATTGTAGAGCAGAGGCAGTTGCTTCTCATAGGGGAAGTGTTCGGTGAACGGGACAAGGTGCTGTTTGCGGTATGTATTCTTGATCTTGCCGTCCTCAAAGAAAATGACCGTGTTGTAATCCTTGCGGTTCCAACTTCCATCTGAGAGCAAAGCCGGCTGGGATGGATCGTCGATCACTCCTTCGGGGTTTCCTGTCACCAACGGAATGGGCAGGGACTTGCCGAATGCAACGAACTCTTCGACCAAAGCCGAAGTGGCCGGATCGGAGGGATAATTCTCATGCCATGCAACCGAGGGAACAAATGCTGTCTCAGACCAAAGGATGATGTCGGGATCAGCTTGCAGGGCCTCCAGGCTCATGCGGCGCAGGTTGTTGAAGTTATTCTTGTATGTGGTATACCCGCCCTTCCAGGTATCGGCGCTGTGCTGGATGGTGGCGACTTTCCAAACTTTCTCGGGCTCCTGGGACCTCCAGTAGGAGATGCTGGCAAAGCCGTACACCAATGTCGCCAGCAATATAACTGCATAGGCAGCCAAGAAGAGCAGATGCTGCTTCAGGTAGGTCGTATAACGCTCCGGACGGTTTCGGTATTTCTCGAACAGAATGAAAGCCAGGAATGTTTGGGGCAGTACCATCAAGAAAGTAACCCCCCAGATGCCGGTGAATTCGGCAATCTGGATGAACGCAAGATATTCGTAGGCAGCCGACCCCAGGGTTCCATAGGGGTATCCGGCAAACCAATCCTGGCTGACATAGGAGTACGCTACCCAGATGATGCCCTCGACGATATACCCATACTTCTTGAACAACTTCTGTGCTGCCTTCAATAGAGGAAACAGGACGACCATCTCGCCGCCCTTGATGATGGGAACGATCAGGATGGCAAGCGGATGGAAGGTCTTCAGCCAATAGTTGAAGAACAAGTAGAACATAAAGCCATAGAAAAAGCCGTATACAGGCGTAAGCTTCCAGCTGGTGTTGCGAATTACGGCAAAAACCGGAATCAGGGCAATGAAGCCGATGAAGCCCAACCCATTGGCCGATACGAGCCCCGGGAAGGCAAATGAGTACACAAACGCTGATGCCAATAACACAAAAACCTCAGAACAAACCGTTCCGAGGTTCCGTCTGGGATACAAATCAACCAAGAGATGCTCTCCTACTGTAAACGCGTGAAAGTTCAGTCGTTCTCCGGCTTGTTGTCACGCAAGTCCCATACATAATCCTTGAGCTCTTTGCCAGGACGGAAAATTGCAACCCCGTGTGTCTCGACGGCAACAATGGCACCAGTCTTGGGGTTGCGAGCTTTCTCCCTGCCCTTACGGGTACGAACCTCAAAGGTTCCAAATCCACGGAGCTCGATGACTTGGTCGTTCTTCAGACCTTCTTTCACTTCTTCGAAGAATTCATCGATGATCTTATGGATATCGGCTCTATTCAGTCCATGCTTCTCATGGAGACTCTCAATAATGGCTGCTTTTGTCAATTTTGGTCCTGCCATGGTAACTCCTTAACACACAATATTTGCAAAAGAACGTAAGCCGATACCACAATCGGCCTGATTTCAAGTGGCCGTTATGCCTGGACGGCAGCCTGGTTGTTCAGCTTGTTGAACCTGGCCTGCAATCTGGATTTCTTGCGGCTGGCGGTGTTCTGATGGATAATTCCCTTGCTTGCAGTTGAGTCAAGCAGTTGGAGACTTAGCGCCAGGGCAGAAGCAGCAGTATCCTTGTCATTGGAGACCACAGCGGCTTCAAACTTCTTAATTGCGGTGCGCATAGTACTCTTGGCTGCACGGTTCCTCATTCTCCTGACGCTGTTCTGTCGCTCTCTTTTCTCAGCAGACCTGTTAATCACGTAATACCTCCAAACATATTACCTTGAATACGTAGTTATTTGTATGAAATATGAAGTCGGCAACACAGGGCCGACGGTGTAAAAACATATCACAGTCTATAAAATCGGTCAATACAATGCTTTACTTCAGTTTGACAAAAATTCATCCGTATACTCCTTCGTTATCTCCCAACGACTGGATTCCTCGTTGAAAAATACCGCTGAATGAGGGATTGCCAGCATCCGACCCTCACTTCCCGTGAGCAGAATTCGTTTTGACAGTATGTTGACTTCTGATACTTTCATCAACTCAAATCCCACTTTTAATTTGCTTCCTTCCGGAGGATAGTTGCGTTTTTCCTCCACATAGAAGTCGAATTCATAGGAAAGACAGCAGAGGAGCCTACCGCATGGACCGGAAATTTTCATCGAATTGAGTGATAAATTCTGCTCCTTCGCCATTTTGATTGAAACGGGATTGAGTTTGTCAGTTACACTGTGGCAGCAGAAATCTCTTCCGCAGACAGCCAAACCGCCAAGCACCCGACTTTCATCACGCACGCCGATTTGACGCAATTCGATACGGATGCGGAACACCGAAACCAAGTCCTTGACCAACTCCCGGAAGTCGACACGAACATCCGCGGTAAAAAAGAAAATTATTTTCGGCTCCCCGAGCAAAAAGTGAGCGGTAACCAACTTCATGTCCAGTTTATGACAGGCAATCTTCTCTCGACAGATCCGCATCGCCTCATCCTCTTTCTCCACAAGCTCCTGGTATCGGTTCAAATCGGAGGGGGTCGCCAAGCGGTCGATCCATACAATCTCTCCGGTCAAATCGACTTCCCTGGGCTCGGGGTGCGGATTACACCCGCCGCAGGAGTCGCAAGGATCTTCGTCGGGCTCGGAACGGTACAGGATCTCGATTCCTTGCTCTGGCTCGATACCGACCGCTTCATCCTCACGCTCGTCCTTGGGAAGACATTCGCCATGCAGACAAGCACCCTGACACTGGTCGCAACCGGGAGTATACTCCTTGCCCAACCTGTCTGCACTTGCCACGATGATACCCAAATCCAATCCATACCGGGTAGGCGCCACCACCGAGGTGCCGGGATACAATACAGAATCCCACGCACAAATGCTGGTCTCGTTGGATGAAGGGTTCTTTACCAAATATATATAGCCGCGAGAGGGTCTGTTTCGTTGACTTTGACCTTCGGGGGCACGCATTCGTTCTTTTTTCATGCAAATCCTTTGCCAAAAGGGCACTAACGTTGTAAAGCTACCACGTGGACAAGAAATTGTCAAACTGTATATCAAGGGCTCTAAGTGATTGACAGTATTCGAGTTACAACGTTGACGGCTACATTCTGGCATGGTATAGTCTAGGCACATCTCCCATTATGTTGAGAATGTTTCTCAAGGAGTCGGTATGCAACTGTTTGATACGCACGCCCACATAGGGTTGTTGCAGGATGACAAGATGGAGCAATTGCTGGCAGTCCAACTTGCGAAAGTCAAGTCGGTCAAACACGTAGTAAGCATTTGCAACAGTTTGTCGGACTTCGAGCGTACCTATGCCAACCTGGAGAGTGCCGATTCCGTCTATCATGCCGTAGGGGTATCCCCGACCGAGGTTGCCAATCCCGGCAAGGACTGGGAGGAACGGGTTATCACCCACGCCCAGCAGAAGAAACGCATTGTCGCCATCGGAGAGACAGGTCTGGACTACTACCATATGTTCGGCGGCGATAAGACACTGCAGATCGAGTTGCTGCTCAAGCATCTGGAAATCGCACGGCATCTCGACCTTCCTGTCATCATACACAACCGTAATGCAGCGGAGGACCTGTTGCCCATCCTCGCAGAAAAACTGCCGCCAAAGGGTGGCATCCTTCATTGTTTCGGGGAGGACTGGACGTTTGCAAAACAGGCTCTCTCACTTAACCTGATGTTCTCGTTTGCAGGAAACCTGACGTTCAAGAACAGCAGAAGCCTGCAGGAGGTTGCAATGAGACTGCCTTCCGATAGAATTGTCATTGAAAGCGAAGCGCCCTTCATGACACCCTACCCTTACAAAGGAGAGCGCAATAAAATTCACTATCTGGTTGAAACAGCCAAGGTCCTTGCCACACTGCGGCAGACCTCCCTTGAAGAGCTTTCTGAAAGCCTTTATGCTAACAGCCTGAAGGCGTTTGCCCTTCCAAAGGACGTATGAACGAACAGCAACTGTATCACCCGGTCCAGATAGGAAATGTCAAGATTGCAGGAAATCTCTTTCTTGCACCGCTTGCCGGCTACACGGACATCCCATTCAGATCACTGTGCATCGAAGCAGGGGCCGATTTCACCTTCACGGAGATGGTCAGTGCAGAAGGGCTATCCCGTGAGGGGGAAAAGACCCTGGAATTGATGTATCGCGCCCCAAATGAGAAGCAGTATGCCATCCAGCTTTTTATGAGCAATACCGATTCGCTGAAACAGGCGCTCCAGCAATTAATGCCCTTCCAGCCGGAAATCATCGATATAAACTGCGGCTGTCCGGTTCCCAAGGTCACCAAAACCGGCGCGGGATCGGCAATGATGAAAACACCATCCCTGATAACCGACGTGGTGCGAACCATAACCGATGAGGTGGACATCCCGGTTTCAGTCAAGTTCCGTACAGGCTGGGATGCGCAAAGCGAGAACTTCCTCACCTTCGCCCAGGCCGCCCTTGATGGAGGGGCGTCGGCGCTCACCCTGCATGCCCGAACCCGTAGCCAAGGATATGCTCCCTTTGCCGACTGGACCAAGCTCGCTTCCCTTAAACAGTATTGCATCGAGCATGACTACCAGGTCCCGGTTTTTGGTTCAGGAGACCTCTTTGCCGCCGAGGATGCAAAGAAAATGATCCAGGAAACCGGTGTTGATGGTGTCATGTTCGCCCGCGGAGCCATCGGAAACCCCTTCATTTTCGCCCAGGCAAAAGCGCTTCTGCAAGGCAAGGAAATGGTTGAGATCACCAAGAAGATGCGCTATGAGGCAATTCTCAGGCACTTGGATCTGATGATCGATACCTTCGGGGAGAAAACTGCCTGCACCCTGATGCGCAAGCACACCTGTTCCTACCTCAAAGGCGTCCCCAATACTTCTCCCATAAAACAGGCGGTCGTCCAGGCGGTTAAGCGTGAGCACTACACACAGGCTCTCAGCCCACTTGTTGACCTATGAAGCCGTAAAATGGTACGTTTATTAGAGTAATCTGAGATTGAGGAAATGCAATGAGAGTATTAGTGTTAGGTTCCGGAGCCAAGGACCATGCCATTGCATGGTGGTTCTCCCAAAGCCGTCTGATCAACGGATTATTCGTTGCTCCGGGTAATGTGGGAACACAGTCCATCGCCACCAATCTTGCCATTGATCCGTCAGACCCCAAGCAGGTCTACGAGGCCTGCACCGCCCATGGAATCGACTTTGTCTTCGTCGGTACCGAGACTCCCTTGTTCACCGGCGTCATCGACTACCTCAACGAAAGGGGCATCGATACGTTCGGCTCACCAAGCAGGGCACTTAAACTTGAAGGGGATAGGAATTTCAGCCGCATGTTCACCGACCGGCACAACATCCCCACCCCAACCCACGTCCTGTTCGACGACGAGCATAAGCTTTCCGAATACCTCAAGCGTCACGAAGGCGAACGTTTTGTCGTGAAGAGCAATGCCATCGCCCCCAGCCGGGTAATGATCGACTCCTCCGATTACAACTCCTTGATGGAGTTCTCGAAAAACATCATGGCCACCAGCCCGATTATTTTGGAGGAACACCTCAACGGGCTGCCCATCACCGTCACCCTCTTCTTGGACAACAAAGGGTACCTTGCCCTGCCTACCTGCAGCGACTACATGAAATCTGAAGAAGGCGGCCTTCCTACCGGTGGTATGGGTTCCATCTGCCCTGTTCCACTTCAGGAAGAAGTCAGCCAGGCCTTGGTCGATACCATCATAGAGCCCACCCTGTTTGGCTTGAAGGCCGAGCGCATGTCCTACAAGGGAGTCCTGACGATCAGCGTCATCATCACCAAGCGAGGTCCGATTCTTGTCGATTACCACGTTCGCTTCAATGATCCGGCAGCCCAGGCCTTTGTGCCTTTGATCAAGACCGATATCGTCGATATCCTGAATGCAATGAAGCATGACACCCTCTCTTCCATCACCCTTGAAGCTTCCACCAAGTCAACCGTTGCCTTGGTTGTCGCCTCCGAGGGGTATCCTGAGAAGCCTATCATCGGCAAGGTCCTCGACCCCATGCCTGCGGCTTTGTTGCTCAATACCTTCGAGGGAGCCCCCCGCTATTACTTTGGCGGCGTACAAGAGAAGGAAGGTGCGTTGGTGACCACCGGCGGGCGGTGTGTAACCGTCGTCGGTGTCGGGTACAACATCATGAATGCAAACAAGAACGCCTATAAAGGCGTCAAACATGTACATTTTGAGGGTGCGTGGTACCGCAAGGACATCGGAGACAGGTTCTTCGAGAACTGATTCAAATCCTACATAGTTGTAAAGAATGCCCACAGCCTGACGCAATTATTGTTGTCGGGCTGATTTTATTTGCAAACCAGTCTCATTTATTGGTACTATTGAAGTACAAAACATTGAGGTCCCCATGGAGTTAATTGTAGCTGAAATTGTATCATTCTTTATTGTAGCAGCCATATTGATCGAGCATCGTCGCTCCCAAAATGGCTCCAAGCCCCCAGAGCAAGACTCAATAGCCTCTGTTGCACTCTCCTATCTGTTTTATCTGGCTGTGGCCATCATCACTCACCTTTCCATGCGGGGCTATCTGCATTTGGTTCCTTGGTTTTCCATAGGGATAACCTTGGCGCATATGTTGGCCATCCCTACATACATCCTGTTTTGGATGCGGGCCATCGAACGGCGCCTGTTGCATCCAGAGACGGCACGCATCCTCGAACGAGCACAATTCAGCTTGCTCGGGTTGGCAGCAATAGTCACATTCTCCGATCTAGTCTTTAAGAAGCTGTTCATTTTCTCTGATGCCGGACAGTTCATTGAAGGATCTGGACTTCTGTACATGCACTATCTGAGCACTCTGTTCATTCTCGTCCAGGTGGTTGTCTTGTTCTCTTGTTGGCGTAGAATCCCGAGGTACATCCGTACGCTCTTTCTCTTCTCATCCATCTTTCTGATTCTCTCCCTTATCTTCTTCCAGTGGTTCAGACAACCCTACCTGCTGGGCATAAGCAGCACCTTCATGCTGCTGCTCAGCTATCTTGTGTGGCAAAGAAGAGAACTCACCTTGGATTTACTGACAAGGATTCCCAATTACACTGCATACCTGGAGCACCTGAAGCATGTAGTACGTACAGCACAGGAAACAACCATCCTCATGCTCGACATCGAGAACTTCCGCTTGATCAACGATCGGTACGGCAATGCCCATGGGGATGTATTCCTGCAGCGTTTTGCAACTAAACTTGAAACATCCATTCCATCGGGTCCTGTATTCAGGCTGTTTGGCAACCGATTTGCCATCATCCTTCCCCACCAAAGCCATAATGGAATCGTCCGTATCGTCAAGGACATCAGATCCATTGCCAACGAGGGATTCCTCATCGAGGAAATGCACATAAGCTGCCATGTCAACATTGCCATTGTAGAAACACCGCTGAAAACCAACACGGTCGAAGAGATTGTTGAATCCCTCGATTACACGATGGCTGAAATCAAGGAGCGGCGCAGGCTTTCAGTAATCATATTCAACCAAAAATTGGTACCCTTGCGTCAGAGAAAGCTCGATGTCCTTTCGGTGTTAAGAAGAGCGGTGGTCAAGGAGTCGATGGTCAAGGTTCTTTACCAGCCCATCATCGCAACAAAGGACAACCACATTATTGCAGCTGAAGCGTTGATGCGAATCGAAGATGATCGGCTTGGGATGATTTCTCCGGGAGAGTTCATCCCTGCCGCCGAGATGGCGGGGCTCATCTCCCCTCTGACAGAAATCATTATACGCAAGGTCTCCACGTTTTTGAAAAACCATGAGCAACAGGCCTCTCATCTCTCTCATATCTCGATCAACATCTCTGCTGACGATTTGCATTCGGCTGAATTCGCCAGACGAATTTTGGATATCATTGAGCAGACCAAGGTGGATGCTGGAAAATTGAGTTTTGAGGTGACTGAATCCATGTTGCTCAGCCCTTCAGACTCGGTGCATAAGAACTGGAATGCATTCACTGAGCGGGGTATTCATTTCCTGCTCGACGATTTCGGTACCGGATACTCCAATCTAACGACATTGGTCAGCAAACCATTCGACTTCGTCAAGCTCGACCGTAGCCTGGTTTCAAATGCTACCAACAATTATGAACTACTGTCCCTAATCACAGGCATGCTCAAACACCTTGGCTTGAGCATGGTTGCAGAGGGTGTGGAGACTAAGGAACAACTAGAAGTCGTAATGCGGGAAGGAATTCAGTTTGTGCAGGGCTACTACTTCTCCAAGCCGGTTTCTGAAGAACAATTCTTGAGGTGGTTGTCGGGGAGCATGTGCATCATCCCTAAAGCGTAAAGAAATGAGGCCTCGTACCCCAACGAAGCCTCATCACCGACCATCCCTTCCCTCTCAAGACTGGCGGCCACCTCCCAAGGCAGCCGCCAACTGTTCAATCCCCCCACGCAAAGGGAACGGTCTGAAGAAATCGTCTCAGAACTCTCCCAGAGAGACCACTGTCTAGAAGGAAACACAACACACAGTCTCTCTGTACCTTCATCCTACTCTCAGTTTCACTGCCCCGTCAATGAATACCGTATCAGAGGCACCCTTAATTCTAGCAGTGTACTAAGATCATTAGAATGAGAAAGCAGTTCCCATGACAAGTTGAACGTCCCAGGAATGAGAGCTAAGATCCTTGCTGTTCTGTAGATACTCTCCTCTAGCCAATACCGAGAGCTGAGCATATACTCGCCAATCGGAGCTAAAAGCAATCAAATCCCCAACATTCATCGCTCCAGCCAGAGTTGTGATTAACGACGTGTGTATCACATCCTTGCTGAACATTGTTGTACCATAGTCACTGGCGCTATCGTTAAGGGACGTGAACATATCAATTTCTCCCTTCAACACCCCGGTCACAGCCAACGACAGAGAACCTACACCTGCTACCGTGTAAAGAGTTTGGGTATGGAGTACCAAGGCATCTCCTCCATAGGGAGAGCCGATGTAGTCCAACTTGACGGCATTCCAGTAGTTAAGACTTGCATACCTACGTGCCATAAGAAAATCTACGGTATCACGTCGATACATATGCGGCAGGGTCATGGAGGCTTCCACTGACGATGCCAACACACCTTTTGAGAGTGCCGTTGCATAGTCGGCTCCTAGAGACAATCCCCATGAGGGCATCTCAGGGTTTACACCTTCATTTGGAGCGACAGCTTGGTCGAGTGCAAATTGTCCATACAGCCTGAGACCTGCAACCGGCACATAGGCAAGTTCAATATGGGCGATTGCATTGAATTTCTCACGCTCGTTCAGGTTGTGATAGATAAAGGATGGATTCAGAAACCGAAGGTCCAGCTTATCGTCCTGATACATCACGTTTTCACTGACTGCAAACGTGACCTTGTTCCAGGGGTGAAACTCCAACCGATGGGCCAGCAGCATTCGAAGCATGGAAGTGGATGCATAATAGGTATCGAAGAAAACGACCAACGCCTCATACTTGAAATACTCTGAGTAGGTGGTGAATCGTGCGTATTCATGGAAATCAACATGGTCGTCGAGTACGAAGTTTCCAATCTTGGAGTTTCCCCAAGAAATCCTGTCACGACTGAAAGCAGCATTCCATCGTTGGGATCCCAATGAAATGACCGACCGTTTCGGCGTTTGAAAATCTATATGCGTGCTTGAGGAGATGATGTTGTTTGCATAGCGCTTCTGGTATTGCACCAGCTTGGTATGCTCATCGATATAGGAGGTTCCTGAACCTGCAGGAATGAGGGAACCTACCGCTTGCCCGGCTCCCAGCTGGTCGATTGTGTCATCCTTGGTATGCAGTCCGTACCCATATTGCAGATCAGAATAGGTGTAGAAGAAATCTGAGACTGCCATATCCAGTCGAAATCGCACCAAGGGCTTTCGGTCAACATAGGAGTAATCCCACGCGCCGTAGGAGGAGAAATCCGAGTTTAAATGAAAGTAATGCTCCACAGCGATGTCGGCATATGCTGAAAGAGAAAACCCATCAGAGAAGTTCCAGCGCGGTGTTTCATGGATCTTCTGTGAAATAGTTTCATAGAGTGCTAGTGCTGCTGAAGGCAACCCCTCTTCCTGTACACTGCCCAGTATTTTCCGGGCTTCCGCCTTTGTCCAAGGCCGGGAACCGGAGGGAGTCCCCGTCCCTGCAAGCAGGTAGAGGAGATCCATGTCCTCATATACCGAGCTTGCAAGAGGGATTACCTCCTGCGCCCCGACAGACGCAGGAAGAGAAGAAACAAGTACAAGAAGCAATCCCAATACAAGGAGTGCTTGTTTCAACAAGCCCTTACTCATATCTGATACGAGGCTCCGAGAGTCAGTTGTACATCACCGGCACTGTCTCCACTCTTGTTCTTGTAGTTCTTGATGGTAATGTAGTCCACCTGCCCGAAGACCGAGAGACAATCGGACAGCTGATAGGAGCCGTTTATACCCGCAACGAGGGTGTGGGAGACGGCGTTGCGTGATGCATAGGTGCTGTCTTTATAGTTACCCGCACTATCTCCTCCATTATCGGTAGGGGTCGTTGCTATAGGAGAACCTGTTGAGCCTCCCACGCGATCCCAAATGGTGAACATATCAAATGTTCCGTGGACCATATAGAACACGTTCGCTGATACATTCCATGTTCCGAATGCCTTCATCCCTCCGTTGAAATTGAGTACTCTGGCATCATTGCCATACGTATATCCCAAGAATTGGGGATTGTACAGTGTTCCCGATTTATTGGTGAACTCTCTGATTACTCCCACATAATTCAGGCCATAATCATCATAATTTGGGGGATTAGAATCAGGTGCACTCTTTGTAGTGTATCGTAGATAGAGATACGGATCGGTTTGGGCGAATTCAAGCGATGCGTACCCTACTGCACTCTTAAGAGGAAGTACCCCCTTAAATCCTGCAAGGAAACCAAACGTTTGCGGATAATTGGTCTCAGTTGCGCTTGGAACAGCCTCTCCTGGCAGTGAGAACTCATCCACTGCAGCCTGGGCATAGATGTTCAATCCCTGAACAGGAGTATAATCGATTTCCAAGCCAAGAATGGAGTTTGCATTGCTTCTGATGTAGTAATCATGGAAGATCATGGCAGGATTGAGAATCCTCAGATCCAGCAGGTTTTCCTCACTTTGGTACATGATGCTCTCGGTGAGGGTGAGGCCAACCTTGTCTGCAAACATCCGCCACTCCAAGCGATGGGACATGAACATGTAGATGCCACCAAGAAGAACTTCTTGCCCATTTCCTTTAATAGGACCATCTCCAGGATTAAGCGTAATTGATCCATCGGGATTCGTAGTAACACCATCATAATAGCTAGCCGGATGCGGGAAGAACGAAGTCACAAAGGTATATTTGAACTTGTCCGAGAACGTCGTGATACGGGCCATGTTGTGGTACTTGAGCGTATCACTGAGCATGAGGTTGCCGGTTGTCCCTGCACCCCAGTTGAGCCTGTCCCTACCAAGCTGGAAGGTCCAGTGATCGCCTCCTGCGGCAACAAAGGCACGGTAGGGAATATTGAAGTCCAGGTCCTCGAGAACCGCGGGAGCAAGTACCGGTAGGTTGGTGCTGAATGCAGTGGAACCGAATCCATGTTCCAAAGTATGGGTGTTCCCTACGCTAAGTTCCGAATAGCCATAAAAATTCACAGCCGGCCAGGTTTCCAATCCGATGTTCAATAGAGGCTTCTGTTGGAGAGAGCCTCTCGTCCAGGTCTCCCTTCCCACGAAGTTGGTGGTATCGGTGTGGTAATAAGTTTCCAGATTGGCATCGAAATTCCACGAAAGCCCGATTCCTTTTCCTTGAATCTTAGGCTCGATGTTCAATTGTTGAACAACATAGTCATATGTTGAAGAAAGACTTCCTTTCAGTGTTTCAGGCTTGAGCTTCTCCAACATCAAGGTCAGCTCAGCCTGGCTGTATGGACCAGTCGTTGAAGGGAGCGAAAGCCCTTGTGAAACATACAGTATTTGTATTGCTTCATAGATATCGCTATCCAGACTGTAGACTTTCTGATGATTCGCTGCAGATAGGCCGGGCGCCAGCAACAAAGCAATCAACACGAACAAAACCATCAATCGTTTTACACGCATAGAACTCCCCTTTTTCACATACTGTTGCTAGGAAGTATAAACCAAGGGATGCCGTTTGGCACCCCTTAAAAAGAAACATGTACATGGATTGTTACATCGCAGTGACCAACCCGGCAAGGTCGTCGGTCACCACCGTCTCTTCAGCTGGAGCAGCCGTCATTGCGTAGGTAGGCGGTGCATAGTTCTCAAGCCAGATGCTTTGATCAGCATCTGCATCGGCAACCAAGGCCGGCACAAGAATCATGACCATGTCCTGCATCAAGGGGATCTTGAACTTTCGGGTGATCACATGCTCTTCCCAATTGGAGTCGGTATAGACTACCGTCACCTTGTGGGTTTGTCCGGTCACCTCGAACTTGTCACGGTCGCGGGCAGCGAGTTCCAATCCATCAAGCTTGTTGACCTGGACCTCAACCAACTGCAAGGCCTTGACCTCGGCTCCATTGACCGTGATGGTCTTGTTATCCACCAGAACCGTGTGCTGCCTTCCGATGAAAAAGAGAAATACGGAGAAGGCCAGCAGTACAATGATGGCGGAAAGGCGAATCCATGTTTTACGATTGAAGGTAATGCTCATGCCTGCACCCCCTGATCGGCTGCAAGCTCAAGGCCTGCAATATTCTCGTCCCGCTTCTTTCTCACCTCATACAGGACAAGCGAGATGGTGATAACCCCATAGGAGACAAATACCCGGAAGTACTCTCCAAGCTGTGCCTGACCGATAAGGTTCTTACCTGCCATCGGGGATACGATGAACATCAAATGGAACAAAATGACACCAAGGAAAACGTTTCTGATGTTTGCTTTTGCAACCGTGGCACCACCAACCAGGAGGGCGGCAACGCTGAACATGCCGATCTGCATATGGCTGTTGTAGGTGTTCAGGGTGCCGATGTTCTGCATGTACACAATCATGCCAAATCCGGCAAACACCGTGGAGATGATGATCGAGATGATGCGGGTATGCTCAACCCTGATGCCTGCTGCCCGTGCAACTTCCATATCCTGTCCTACCGCACGCATATCCTGTCCGAGCTTGGTCTTCTTGAACCAGAGCACAAACAGACACAGAAGAGCGATCAAGGCCAGGGTGGCGAGGGGTATCGGTATACCAAAGAGACGGACAGTCAACAGATTATCCAAGGATTTACGGATACCGATCAAGTTGACGGTATTGCGGATCCCATAGCCTCTGGGAAGCACCAGTGCGTTTGATCGAATCGGAATAACCGCCCCCATGCCATAGAGAACGATCAGCTGATAGATACCGTTCATGAAAAAGCCGATGATGTAGCTGGTAACCATCTCACGGCCCTTGGCCATGTTCAGGATCTTGCCGCACCACCACCCCAGAAGTATTGAGATGGGGGTGGAGATGATCATCGCCAGCAACATGCCCGGGATGCCTACGATGCCCCAGTCACTGATGAAGATCAGCCCGATCTGCCCAGCCATGGCACCGAGAGTCATGCCAAAGTTCAATCCCATACCGGCAAGGATGGGAATAAGAAGGCTGACAATCAGGAAGGAGTTTCTGACGATTCGAATAATGATTTCACTAAGCAGGTAGTTTGCCGAATATCCACTGAGAGGAATACCGAATGCACAAATCACCAAGAAAAGAATCGGCACGGTATTGTTGGCCATGAAGCGAAGTACTTTTTGTGTATTGGTCATCTGAAGTTTCATCGTACTGCCTCCGTTTTTCTGGTCAGGGCGTAGAGGATCATACCATTGGAAACCACAATTCTGATAACCTCACTCATGTCAGTATGAATCATCGAGTTCATAACCGAAGGCGTCATGGTGACAATACCCTGGAACAGGAAAGTCCCTATCACAACGTTCAGGATGGAGGCCTTGTTCACCGACGCCCCGCCGATGAGAATCGCCGAGACGGCAGGCAATGCCATGTAGAAGGGTCCCATGTAGAGCTGGATGAATCCAAAGCTCTGCTGATACACGAGGATGCCTATGGCACCCAACCATGTCGACATGACTACACTCAACGTCCTGATACGATCGACGTTGATGCCGCTCGCCCTGGCGAACACAGGGTTCGATCCGACAGCGGTCATAGCAGTTCCTGTCTTGGTATGCAGAAAGGCCCAGATGATGAATGCCAGCAAGGCGAAGAACAGAATCATACCGGTTGGAATGACCAAGTGATCACTGAGCCGGATCGACAGCAGGTCGTTCAGCACATGCAGGTAGTAACCTTCCACGGAAATGGTGGTACGAAGCCCCGAACCACTGTACCCCCAGACCATGGTGGGATTGTTATACGGCAGCAGCAGCCACATGATGCACATAAAGGCTACACTGGAAAACCCGACATAGGTGGCGATCATCATCTCACCACCCTTGACCTTGTTGAGCAACTGCCCATATCCCCAGCCGAGAATGACGGCGAACGGAGTGGCCAGAAGGACCGCCAGGACGAATGAGAACGGACCACCGATATTGATCTGCAGGCTGAGAGTCGCTCCAAGAAGCCCTGCGATGATTCCCAAAGGAAGGCCGAAGTTCAAGCCGCAACCGCTGTGAATCATCGGCACCATGGCCAATACCATGACTGCGTTCATTCCGAATCGGTTGAGGGTATCAGAAAGGCTGGTTCCGACATTAACCCCCACAAACGGTGCGAGAATGAAGAGAACCAACAAAAACAAGGCGATAATGACTCGTGGAAGCCCGAAGGAGTGCACCATGCCCTTTATCGAAGCTGTCAGCTTTTCGAAGTTCATACACTCCCTCCTTGTTGGAGCTGGCTGGTCTGGCCGACCATCAACAAACCGAATTCAGCACTATCGGTGGTTGCCGGCAAGATACCGAACACCTTACCGTCGCTGATAATGGCTATCCGGTCGCAAATCGCCCGAAGTTCTTCAAGTTCACTGGATATCATAACAATGGTTGTCCCACTCTCCTCGTTGTATTTCCTGAGGGCCTTAAGTACAAGGCTCTTTGCCCCAATGTCGATTCCCCGGGTAGGTTCGGATACAAACAAGAGCTTCGGAGCGACCGCAAAAGCCTTGGCCAGACAAACCTTCTGCTGGTTGCCTCCGCTGAGCTCCTTCGCTTTCTGCTTGGTGCTGGTACAGCGGATCTCCAGCTGCTTCACATAATTCTCTGTCTCTTCTTCGATTGCATCTTGGTCCCGCCATTTAATGGCACCACCAAGGTACTTCTTGAGGTACTTCTCCTGGACCTGCATGGCAGTGAAAGAGATGTTCCACTCAAGTGTCTCATCGAGCAACAACCCCACTCCACGGCGGTCTTCACTTACAAACGCCATACCGGCATCAAGGAAATTACGGGGATTATTCAGATCAATCTGCTTACCCTCGAAAGTGATTTTTCCTCCGGCGGGAAACAACCCCATGGCTCCATTCGGAATACCGAGCTTTCCTTGTCCCGCCATTCCTCCGATACCCAAAATCTCTCCCTTGTGCACCGCAAGGTTCACATTTCGTACCGTCTCACCGGGCATGTTCACCCACAGGTTTTCCATGGAAAGAATCACCGGTGATTTCTGATAGTCGAACTCACGGGCCTGACGCTGGGCGGTGTTCACATCACGACCGACCATCCAGCGGGCGATATCGGTTATCACCACGCCTTTTGCGGGAACCGTCTTGATGATTTTTCCATCACGCATGACCATGATGGTGTCGCAGACATCAATAATTTCCTGCAGGCGGTGTGTTATGAAGATTATGGCAATCCCGGCTTCGCTGAGCTTGCGCATTGCAGAGAGCAGGCTGTCGGCTTCCTGCTCCGAGAGGACGGCGGTCGGCTCATCAAGGACCAACAGCTTGATTCCTTCGGTAGCCTCGGAGGCCTCCTTGCTGAGCTCTCGGGCAATCTCAGTGAACTGCTTGTGACCTACAGGCATTTGGGAAACCAACATGTCGGCATCGAGGGGGACATTCAACCGGCCGATGGCTCGCTTGGAAATATCGTCCATCTGTACACGATCGAGTTTGTTCATCCTCTCTCCGAACACTTCGCTCAGCCACGTGTACTTAAGCGGTTCACGGTTGAGTAAAATATTCTCTGTGGCGGTAAAATCAGGCAACAGGGAAAACTCCTGGTGCACCATGCCGATTCCTTTCGCCAAAGCATCAATGGGGGAAGCGAATTCAACCTTTTGTCCATGCATCAGGACATCCCCGCCAAATCCACCGGTTTGATGGATCTCATCCATGCCAAAGAGAATTTTCATCAAGGTGGACTTTCCTGCACCATTCTCACCGACAAGGCCCAATATCTCCCCTTTTTTCAGGGAGAAATTGATGTCACTGAGTACTTGGTTGCCGAAGAAGTCCTTGCTGATGTGTCTCATCTCCAGCA
>LSQX01088643.1_pt1 | contig 35384 bp, 15 predicted proteins | sample 654561 | NCBI WGS metagenome assembly LSQX01 (sample SAMN04489861, study PRJNA283612) | anaerobic digester metagenome | isolation source: 4 biogas reactors fed with cattle manure at either 37C or 55C with and... | place: Denmark: Kongens Lyngby | collected 2014 | reverse complement strand
TTCGGGTTGTAGAGAAACGTCTGGTAGTTGAAGCCATTCAGGTCATAAATCATCTCGCCCTCCGCGAGAGTGAAGACAATCGGGGTGCCGCTGCTGGTCTGGATGAACGCGGGCGGCAATGTAAGCGTACCGCCCTTGAGGACCATGCCGACCCAGAAGGGTTTTTCGGTCTCGTTGGGGGTCTGCGATCCGCCGGCTTTGGGCAGCGCGCCTTCGCGGTCGAGGTCGATGGTTACCTCCGTGGGCACGACGGCGATCGCCTGGACTTCCTGCAATTCAGCGGACAAGCTGCGGTCGGCGATACTGGTCGGCGTCAGGTAAGCCGACTCGAGCATGAACCCTTTGCCGTTCCAGTCCGCGATGTCGATGCTGGCGAAGCTGCACGCGTCCATCAGGACCGGGTCGTTGGGGACCAGGCGCAGGCCATTGATCTGGACCATTTCGCCGAAATGGAGCAGACCGTTATGCATGACGATCTTGAGACCGGCATCGACTGTGGTGCCTTGCACCAGGCTGTCCATCTCGTTGACGGTGGGATGATCGCCGATCAGGGCGCCGGGGTTGACGGCCTGGGCGGAGTAGGTTACGGCCTTTTCAAAGGGCAGCACCAGCTTGCCTTTCAGATAACCGGTCGGATCCGCACTACCGTAGGCGAAGGTCAGCGACGCGTCCGCAACCCGTAGGGCGGTGCCGCCCGGGACGAGCAGCTGCAGGCTCTGGTCCGTTTGCGTGGCCAGCGTGCCGCGCAGCTCACCGCCCTGGTTGAAGGCCAGATCGCCGGACGGTGTGAACAGCAGGCCTTCGTTATTCAGCGTCTCCAGGTGTGATTTCATGGCGACCTTGCAGTTGCGCAGGATGAAGATGTCGGGGTTGCCTGTCGCCGCGCCATCCAGTCGGATCCGGAACTGGCCGATGTCGTGGATGCGCAGCCGCTGGTAGCGGATATCCGGCAAGCCGGCCTCGATGTCGATGAAGCCGTAGCGCAGCTTGGCGTCCGTAAACTCCAGCGTGTGCAGATCGCCGACCAGGTTCTGGGTCTCGTCCGGCCGTTGCATATAGCCGCTGACTGTCAGCTTTTCGATCTGCGGCGTGATGTTCATTGAGACAAGCGTGAGCCCGAGATTGTCCAGACTATGCGGTTCCGCCAGGTAGACGGTTCCGGCGCGCAGCTTGTCGCCCTCGCTGTCCTGGACGATGTCGCCGTTGATGATTTGAACCGGTATCGGCTCCGAGTAGCCAAGGTCGAGCAGAGCAGAGCCGGCATAGCCGATCCGGCCGGCCAGCAAGCTGGTCTCGTCGGCCACCGGGCGGGTCAGCTCGACCTGGGTCAGCACGAAGTTGAGACAGCTCACCCGGTCGCTCTTGAAGGTCTCTTGCGGCACCGGTGTCACGATCGCTTCCGGCGTCGGCGTCGCGCCGGATGTGGCGGAAAGGAAAACATAGCTGGAATCGGTTGGCAGCGGGTAGGCCTGGCCAAAGGTGCGCAGACCGGTCTTGACGACGAGGATGATCGTCTGGAAGTCGGATCCGACCGCGTTGCTGACCACAACATCGAAGGCATAAACGCCAACCGCGACAGTGCTTCGGATCGTCAGTTTGCCGCTGCTGTCGATTTTCACATCAGCCGGAACCGGTGCGGGCTGGATCCATTGCCGGTTGTAGATGATCGCCTTCTCGATCGGCCGCAGCGACCAGGTGAATGGGGTTGTGCCTGAGACGGTGAACGAAACGGTGGTCTCACGCACCGGGAATACCGAGTGGGTGATTTCGATGACGTTGTTTTCGAGATCGACCAGCACCGGCGGGGTGCGCATTTCAACTGAGAGTGCGAAACGGACTTCGCTTTTGCCGACGCTGTTGCTGGCGGTCAGGATGCCATTGTACTGGCCGGGGCGGAGTGTCCCCGCCTTGATGGTGCGGGCGGCGGTGTCGAGTGTGAATCCGTCCGCCAGGCTGCCGTCAGCCTTATAGACCTTGAGCTCGAGCGTGATCGGTTCCGAACCCTGCAAGGTGTATTTGGCGGTGAAACTGTCCGGATAGTAGACCGTGTAGCTGCTCTTATCCAGCTTGACGGTCGGCGGAACCAAGGCGGGTGTCGGTTTACTCGTCGGTGTCACGGTCGGCCTGGGCGCTGTAGTCGGGGTCGGCGTTGGTGTGGGCTTGGTGGTCGGACCCGGCGAGGCCGTCGGTTTCGGCGTGACCTCCAGCGTGAAGGTTACGCTGTCTTCACCGGCCTTATTGACGGCCGTGAGTGTGAGAGTATAGGTCCCTACCGGCAGATCCTTGCTGGTGCGGACGAACCGGGTCGTTGCATCCAACGCAATGCCGCGGGCGGCCACGCCTTTCTGGTTGACGGCCGTGAGCGTGACCTCAATCGGTTCTGTTCCGGTCAGCTCATACGGGATCTGCAGCACGCTGCCAGCCTGGACCGTGAAGCTTTTGCCCCGGACGGAGATGTCCGGCAGGATCGTCTCCGGCTGCAATCGCTCAATGGGCGGGATCACGGGTTCCAGCGCGGGCATATAAAGCCTGCGGATCAGGAGCGGTTCGGAAAATTCGGACAAGTAGCCGCCGGTGTCCAGCACCTTGACCTTATACCAGTTGAACGCATACCGGTCGGCCTGCCCGTCGGTCCACTTGGTTTCGAGCAGCAGCGGGCTGGCCTGGAGGTATTCGCCGTCCTGGGTATCGGAGCGGTAGACAATGTAGCCGACGGTGTCTTCGCGGCACTGCTGCCAGGTCAGGTTGGCCATGGTGGCCGGATTCCAGGAGAGGCTGGGCTGTCCGGCCAGGGAATCCGACTTGAGCCCGGCGATGGGATCGAAGGGGGCGTTTCGCCGGGTCGTCGCCTCGACCGGTTCCGGGCGGCCCGATCCGAGGTTGTCGTCGTTCCAGGCCTGGACGGTGTAGAGGTAGAGTTTGCCATAGACCGCCGACATGTCGATGATCGACAGCGGCTTGAGCAGACCGGTGGCGGGATCGACCGCTTCGACCGTGTCTTCGTCCACCGGCAGCTCGCCGACCTTTGTCCAGTTGATCATGTGCAGCATCTCGATGCTGAGGTCGGCGTAGTCGGCCAGGGCCAGCGGGCCGTGCGATGCGAGGACCTGCTTGTAGGCGGTCAGGGTCGACGTGTTGTTCAAGGAATTGAGGTTACCGACGATGCCCGTCTTGTTCAGGGTGGTCATCGTCTTGAATTTGTCGATCACCCGGATCGGTGAACTGACGGTGATCTGCGCAGAAGGCGTTTTGAGCGAACGGGTGATCAGGCCTGAGAAAAAGGAGTCTTTGTCGGACGGGGTGTCGAACAGCGCCGCGGCGACGGCCTCGTGGGAGGCCATGAACTGGTTGATCTGGATTTCGCTCGGACGGGGGATTTCTGTGCGGTAGACCTCGTAGCGGCTGCAGTGGCCGACCGCGGAGAAATTGATCTCGATACCGTCCTTGCGTGACAGCGGCAGCAGCAGCGTCGGTGTCTGGGGAGGTTTGGTCGCTGGAACACGGAAGCGCTCGACGCTGCCGACCGCCGACTCAACGCCCCAGGGTGTGACTGAAGCGACCTTGTAGTAATAGTAGTGGGCAAAGGTCTGCTCGACCCGCTCCGTATACTTAGGCGCCTTGATGTGGTCGCCGACCAGAGTCCAGACCAGGGAGGACTCGTCGACGGGTTTCTTGAAGGAGGCCACCTCGCTGCGGTAGACGCGGTAGTGCTTGATCTGCGGATCGTCCGGCGCGGACCAGGTGATCGAGACAAAACCGCCTTCGGCCATCAGGGCAAAATGGTTGCTGATCCCCTGCAGCATGCCGATATTGGCCGCACCGCCGGCCGGCTGCCCCGGCTGGGCGCCTTCCGGGACCAGGCAGATCAGGAAAAGCGCGAAGCTGCCCGGCGTCCTGTCCAGGCCGCCGGCCAGGAACTGGTTTTCGCTGACCGGCTGGTCGTTCAGCTGGCGCCAGCGCCCCAGTTCCACCAGCTCGGCACGCGACATCTGCTGCATCGCTTCGAGCGGCTGCATGGGGAATTCCGGAGCATAGACCGAATAACCGCCCAGCCCGTCGCCGCTGTAGGCGGGCCAGCGGACGCGGGCTGTGCCGTCCGGCAGGACATCCTCGCCGCGTACGGCGACAAACAGGTGGATGTACTTGTCCTCGGGCAGATTGTCGTACTGCATGTCGATGACGGAAAATTTCTCGGCTGCCGGTATAAAGTGCCCGATGGCAATGCCCTCCTGGTCGGCGCTCTTCACCGTTTCGATGTCGGTCGCATAGACGCGTGCGACCCTACCGGCCGCGCTGGCGGACAGGTCCTTTTTGGCGACCAGCTCATCGCGCAGGATGCCGGGCGGCTCCTGTGAGAAATCCGGCAGTTCGCGCGACAGCATCGAGATGGCCAAAGGGCCCGGCACCGCAGGTTTGGCCTTTGTCGGGACACCGGCTGAAGCGGACTTGGACCAGGCGCTTTCGTTGTTCCAGGAGTCCCAGGCCGAAACCCAATACTTGTAGGTATAGCCCTCGGCGACATGGGCATCGAAATAGATCAGATTCGGGGAGGCCTTTACATAGTTGGTCCTCACCAGCTGTTTGGCGTTGTTTTTCGTGACCGGTTCGACTTGCGGCAGCTCCCGGCTGGTGACGCCGAATGTCGGCTGAGCGTCCGGCATCGGGTTGTGATAGGTCAGGTTGGCCAGCACTTCGGGCGTCCCAAAGCTCTGAGCGCCGTGCGCGACAGCCCGGTAGACCGTGAAGCGCACCGTGTCCGGCGAATCGGTGTAGATCGGCAGCACGATCCCCAGCTGACCTGGGTTGGCCGCGATCGCCTGGCGGGCGGCGTCGGAAGCAGCTAGGTCCGTCGACAGATCCGGCGGATCGATAGCCGGTGCGTTGGGCGGCGTCACTTTTTCGACCAGGAAGCTGATCGGGTCGGAATATTCGCTGGTCCGCCCGAAAACATCCAGGGAGCGGATCCGGTAGCTCACGTTCAGGCCGTTGTTGACGGCGTCCTCAAAAAAGACGGGGGACTCGAAATAGACACCGGTTTCGTCGAGCAAGTAGGACACGACGATCGGCTCGTCGTTGACCTGGCTGAAACCAGAATCGCCCTCGAGCTTGCGTTCGATCCAATAGCCGCTGAGAATGGCCTTTTCCGCCGGAGCGGCCGCCTGCTGCCAGCGCAGCGGTACCTTGCCGTCGATGCCGTATCCGCTAAGACCCAGCGGTTTGGACAGGCTGGTTTCGGTGCCGGCCGTGATGCTCTGGGCTGTTTTGGCGCCGTCGGGCGTCTCGACCTGGTAGGTGATTTTCGTCCCGTTGGGCAGCTGCAGCGAGGTCAGATCATCCCGAACCAAAAATCCAGCCGCTTCGGCGAAATCGTCGTCGACGAAGCTGAGCGTGGCGATCTGTTGGCGGGCGCTCAAAATGGACTGCATCAGCACGCTTTTCGCGTTCCCGCCCGGCTCGCTCTTCAGCGCGCTGATCAGGGGCGAGGTCTGCGGCGAGAGGACAGAGAACTTCTGCTGGACGCGCGACCGGATGGCTGCGCTGCTGATCAAGGTGTTGTCCTGCCGCCCCATGACATAGATCGGCTGGCGCAGCAACAGGTCGGTCTCGGGAATGCGCTGTTCCAGGCCGGAGGGGATCGTGATCAGGGCCTCGCGCATTTTGTCGAAGTCGAGCGCGCCGCTGACGCGGGACGGGGGCTGTAGGCTGTCTGTTTTGTAGGCGATCTCGTTGAACTTAGCGGCGTCCATGCCCAGTGCCGTCAGCTTGGCGGGCGTCAGCGCCGCCTGCGCGTAGAGCTCCTTGATCCACGCGGCGTCCGCCAGGCCCAGACTGCCGTTCAGGCCGTCCTGCGGCGCGGCCAGCTGCTCGGCGATCAGGGTACTGCTGCCGTTAACGATCCGATACAGCTTGTAACCTTGTTCCGGCAGCCAGGCGCCGGAGGGGACCAGGTGGACAAGGCCTTCAGCCGGTGCCTGCCAGACGCATTTCATGTTCATGTTGGCCGGTATGGCTGTTACAGCGCTGCGGTCTGCCGCCTTGAGCAGCCTTGAGGTCGCCGATTTGGCCGTGACCAGGCTTTCCTGCTGCTCCTGGGCCTTGACCGGAATCAGGCCGGGGAAATAGCCGCTGGACAACCCGGGGCTGTATGTAGTTGCCAGGAGTCGGTACGTGCTGTCCCATTCACTGGCGACCGCGTCCAGACCGATGCCCGCATGGGCTCTGAGCTCCGCCAGATCAATCATATCTAGCGAATCCGGCGCTTCGCCCAGCCGCTCGGACAGTTGCCGGTCCAGGCTGCGCAGGTTATTGAGCGCGAGCCGGGAATCGACAATGTCGGTCAACCCCTCAGCCTGCAGCAGCTCCTGGGTGATTTCGGGGTGGCGCAGCAAGGTGTCCACGGTGGGTTCGTCCGCGTGCAGGAGTTCACTGAGCGTTTCCGGTTCAGGAGGATCGGGATCGGCCACCCGGTAGGTCCGGTTGGGCAGATAGGTGAAGGTCTCTTCCACCGCTTTGCCTTTGAAGACCCCGCCGGCCCAAAGGCCGCCGGTTACAAGCAAAGCCAAGGCCAAAAAAACTGCCGAGACCGAACGGACCGTATGGGCGCTGAACTGCTTTTTCAGCCAGCTCCAGACTGTCATGGGAAGACTCATACACTCATCTCCAATCCATGCTGTTTATGAAGGAAGAACAAGGGTGGTCCGTATCCGATATGGTGTTTTAAACAAGTAATGAAAAATGTTTCGGCAGACCCGTCCAGCGGGTATGTTCAGGCGAGACCGGGATGAGATCACCGGGTGGCTGAACGTGATGATGAGATTGCAAAAGATGCATCGATCAGTCATTAATGTCGCGATGCCAGGCCATACCAGTGATCCGGCATCCGTCCTCTGATCTGTCCGAGCTGGCGGAAAGGCAGATTCCAAACCTTTGCGTGCAGCTTGTTCCGTGCCTGGTGTGCTGTCAGAACCTATGATTATATTATGACACGATTACATGAAAAAAACAGACATTTTTTTCCGCTTCTGCTGCTGGCGCGATGCAGGATGCGGCGCTGTCGTTCCCCAGCAGCGTTGACGCTGGTATACTGTCAGCAGGAGGCGCGGCTCAATCCGAACCACAGACAAGCCGCGGGAGTTTTCGCCATGAAAGGTTTCCACGAGACATGGCCGGATGCGCCCAAACCAACACGGCACCTGGCTGTTTTTATCAACCAGGCCGGGCCCGGCGAACCGGGACGGGTCGCGTTTCACTATCACGAATGCCTGGAACTGCTTCTTTTGGAGCACGGCCATTGCCGGCTGACTTTGGAACAGCAGACCGTCGCGCTCGAAGCGGGCGACCTGGTCCTGATCGGCGCCGGCTCCAGCCACGGCATCTCCGACATGTCCGGCTGCCGTTTTCTGGTGCTCCAGTTCGATCCCGAGTGGCTCCTCGACCTGGGTGATGCCACAGCCGGCGAATGGATCCTATTCCTGCAGGCAGACGCGAACCTGCTGGCACATGTCAAGCTCGGCGATAACGTGCCGGTTCGCGCCTGGCTCTGTGACATCGCTTTGGACTGGCGTGACCAGCCCCCGGCGCTGAACCTGTCAATCCGGGGCAGCCTGCTTAAGATCGCGGCCTGGCTGATCCGCCACAACCATCTGCGCTACCTGCCGCAAGACCTGCCGACGCAATGGTTCTGCCAGATCCAGCCGGCTCTGCGGCACGTGCGCTCGCACTATATGGATCCGTTCAGCGAAACGGAGGCGGCCGCGCTTTGCCACCTCAGCGCGCCCCACTTTTGTCGCATCTTTCGCAAGGTGACCGGGAAGCGTTTCGTCAGCTACATCCATCACATCCGCCTGCTTGAGGCGCGGCGCTTCCTGGCGACGACCGACCGCCCGGTCGCCTGGATCGCTGCCCGTGTCGGATACGCGAGCTCGAGCCATTTTGCGGCGATCTTCAAGAAAATGACTGGGCTGACACCCCGTGGTTACCGCAAGCAAAATCAGGATATAATCCGATCAAATCGTGACACCCCAAGGGAAGATTTGGCTCTATAATAGGGTTAAAGCAGGGCAGGAGGGCGCGGTATGAGCACATTCAGGACCGGTGACGGCAAAAAGAACAGGCGGGGACGCGCGCCGGATTTTGGCCAGCTTCTGGCTGTGCTGGAGCGCCGGGAACCCGATCGGCCGACCTTGTTCGAGTTCTTCATGAACGACCAGGTCTACGCCCATTTCACCGCGGGTGCGGCCTTTGACGATTCGGATCACCTGGCTGTCTGGCGCCGGCGCATGGCCGCTTTTTTCGAGGCCGGTTACGACTATGTCACGTTGCCCGGCTCCGATTTTTCGTTCCCGGCGCCGGTTTTCGAACGGGCCCGCTCCATCTCCCAGAATACCCCGGGCCTGATCTGGGACCGCGCGAGCTTTGCCGCTTACCCATGGCCGGATCCGGACCAGTCCGATTACAGCCGCCTGGAGACTCTGGCCCGAGAGCTGCCCGCAGGCATGCAACTGGTCGTGAACGGGCCCGGCGGCGTGCTCGAGAATGCGACCACCCTGCTGGGCTACGAGACGATGTGCATCATGAGCGCGGAGGACCCGGACCTGCTTGGCGATATCTGTGCCGCCATCGGCGCGCGCATTTTGCGTTATTACGAAATATGCCTGGCGTATCCTGCCGTGGGGGCGATCATCGTCAACGACGACTGGGGCTTTGCCCAGCAGACACTGCTGGCGCCGCGGGACATGCGCCGTCATATTTTCCCCTGGCACAAGCGGATGGTCGAAGCCATCCACCAGGCGGGCCGCCCGGCTATTTTGCATTCCTGCGGCAACCTGGCCGAGGTCTGGGAAGACATCATCGAGGAGATGCGCTTCGACGGCAAGCATTCCTTCGAAGATAAGATCCAGCCGGTCGAAACAGCCTATGAGCAGTATGGCCGCCGGATCGCGATCCTGGGCGGCTTCGACCTGGACTTTATCTGCCGCGCCTCACCGGAGGCCATTCTGGCGCGCGTTCGCGCCATGCTGGCAAAGACTCGCGGCCGGGGATCCTTTGCCATCGGGACGGGCAACAGCGTCCCCGACTACGTGCCGCTGGACCATTACCTGGCCATGATCGACTGCATCTACGACTGACCAGCCAGGCTTTTACAATCTGCCAGAACGCGTAATATCATGCCATGACAGCCAGATGTCACAGGTGTCAAGACGCTGTGACATCTGAATATTTTCGTGTGACACGTATCTGGCCGTTTAAAATAGGTATATAATGGTGAAAAGAAGGTCAGATTGCCTGCTTTATTTTTATGCTCCGCCGGGAGTGGTGAAAGATGGCCATATGCTCATACAGACAACGAAAACCTGGCAACATGAAATGTCTTATGGCCTGTTTCGGAATTGACGTATTAAATTGAGCTGACCTGCACATCGTACGATGTGCAGACTGTTTTTTATGGCCCGCCCGGCGGGCAGTTCAGACAGAACATGACGGTAAGCTGTTCAGGAGGATATTCGCATGAAGCTTTTCGCCGGACCCAAACCGCTCATCCAGTTTTTGTTCCTGTTCCTGATCGTCTGCCTGCTCGTCACCATGCTGCCGCCGATGTGGTACCGGTCGGTTCAGGCTGCGGCCACCAGCGTCGCCTATGCGCCCCGCAAGCTGGAGTATGGCGTCCTGAACGCGGCCAGCAGCGCCAGCAAGGTGTTTTACAACCAGTATGTCAAATCATCGTCCGACTTCAATATCGTTTCGGCTTTCGGGCTCGATTACAACAACAGCTACCTGCGCCCCAGCCTGAACAAGACCTGGTATGTCGGCTACGACTACAACACGGGCCTTGAGACGGTGCCTGTCCTGAACAATGTGCGTAAAACCGGCGGCCTGTACGTCAATTACCGCGCGACGCTGTACAACCATCTGCATGCCAGCTTCAAGCACGAGGGGCCGGCCAAGAAACTTGGCTACCAGCACACGCGCCTGGTTCTGGCTTACGAGGAGCTGATCGGTTTCAACAGCTGGGATCAGCCGGTGACCGGCTTCTATGATTATGGCGACGGCATGGGAGCCGGTGATTTTTCCAAAGCGGTCAGTGCGGCCTATGACGCCACGTATTTTAAACTGGGCCTGTTTACCTCCGGCTGCACCATTTGCGGCGATGCCGCCACCAGCCATGTCAGCGTCGCCCTGGCGGACAAAAAAGGCCCGCAAATCCTCTCGGTCAACGTCACAGCCGGGACACGGGACGCAAACGGGCAGGTCACGGACACCGGTGTCGCCGATACGACCTTCAAGGCCAACGACTTGGTCTTCATCCATGTCACCTTCAACGAGTTTATCCGCTTTGCCGACAACCGCAACACACATGCCGATGTCCGCCTCAAGCTCAAACTGTCCGACCTGGCCAACAACCAGGAAGTCGAGGGTCTGGATGGCTGGGCGGACCTGGTGGGCCTCAAGGACAAGCGGCTGGATTTCCTCCTGACCGTCCCCAATGCCTTCAAGACCAGCGGCGGGAGCGAAACCAAAACGACCAATCACAAGATCACGGGTGTATCCGGTATCTATATCGCCAATGCGGCCGGTCAGCTGACCAGTGTTCTGACGGGCGGCAGCTGGCCGCTCAGGCTCCTCGGCGCGAACGGCCGGGAACTGAGCGAAAGCTCGCTTAGCGGACTCACAGCCGAAGACCGGCAGAAATTGTTCACCAGCAAGTCCCTGATCACCGACCTGGCGGGCAATCCCTGCGACGTGGTCGAAGCGGCATTGCCCGGCATCCAGAATCCGGCCATCCTGGACACCACGGCGCCCCAGGTACGCGACATCCAGCTTGAGGCAGACGGATCGGTCAACGGCCGGGTCGGACCCGGCAGCAAGCTGACATTTTCCGCCTGGTTTACCGAAAAACTGGACCTGGCGACACTCGACGGCATCACGGCGACGATCAACATCCAGGATACTGCCGTGCCCGTCACCGTCCAGGCAGCCAGCAAGATGGACGAACCGTACGGTGTCAATGGCACGCCGGCGACGCGCATCACCTTCAAGCCGCTTATCGTCACCGATAGCATGCGGCCCCTTTTGTACCGGGACGGTCAGTTTTTGCGGGTCGCCATCGAGAGCATCCAGTTTGCCCGGGGCGCGGCCGACCTTTGCGGCAACACCCTGGTTCCGGTCGACGATCTTGCCAGCGGTGAACGATTGCTGCCGAGCTCGGCGTTCTACCTGGACAGCGAAGGGCCAGCGATCAGCACGACCCTGACCGCCGATGCCGGGCGCTATACACCGCTCCAGGACGGCAGTCCGACCCGCTTTTGCTTCTCGTTCAAAGTTCAGGACCTCTCCAGCCTGGCGCCCCAATACGCCAGCGGCATCAACGGCACGCCTCAGCCCCAGGGCAGCTTCAGCCTTTATCTGGCCGGAAACCCGGCTCAGGCGGATCCGTTTGAATACTGCGTCACCCGCCAGTCAAGCTTGACTGGCAGCGAGATGTTCGTCGCGGCTGCGACCGGAACCGGTTCCAGCTACCTGTTCAGCGAAATAACCACATCACAGAGCAACGACGACCTGTACCTGCACATCCGCCTGCTGGATGCGTTCGCTTATGACCTGTTTTACCCGGTCCTCCGGGTCAGGGCACGGGACCTGGCCGGAAACCAGTCAGAACAAACCTTTGAACTGGACTACGTGGCCGACCGCTTCGCGCCGACTTGCAGCCAGACCGGCTCCAGTTCCAGCTACGATGCGACGGACCGGACCGGGTCGATCACGGCCGAACTGGTGTTGACCGACCCCAGCAAGGTCGATACCGCCAAAATACATTATCAGTGGGTCGCACCTGACCTTGCACCGGACGCCAATCTCTGGGTTCGTTACCTGACCGGAGGCGACGCGGCTTTGTCCGTGCCGCTCAGCCTGACCAAAGACAATCTGGCTGCCGGCCAGGTCCATACGTATGACCTCTATGTTCGCGCGGCGGACTTAAGCGTGACGCCCAACACTGGCACCTACGGGCCGTTTCGCACCAGCCGGGACCTGACCTTTCCGGCCGTCGATGTCGCCTGCAGCACGGACATCATGGCGGAGCCGACGTTTACGGTATCGGTTCCCCAGGTCACGGGAACAACGACCAACGGCGCCACCGCACTGATCCTGATCAAGGACCCGCTGGGCGACTCCAGCCAGTATTTCATCCGCACCATCGACTCGGCCATGACGGCCGTCCAGGCCGATGCCTTTGATAAGAACAAATTCCATCCCGATCTCCTTTCCGACGCCCAGTTGACGCGGATAACCACATATGGCAGCCTGTGGCGCCATGTCACGCTGATCGAGAACGCGGACTATCCTTTCCACGACGGTTCACAGACCATTCCCGATGTGCGCTACGGCTTTACCAACGACCGCACGGTCGTGATCGGCGATCCGGCATCGCCCGAATCGAACCGCCTGCTGGCGATCATGAACGGCAACTACTACGGCGACATCGAGATCACGCTTCTGACCGCCACCGGCATCACGGGCAGCCAAACAAGCGAGGTCAGCCCCGGCGTCTATGACCTGAACGCCCAAAACGACGGCAACCTGTTCCTGGAAGCGGCTTACTACCGCAGGAGCGACAACACTTTTTACACCGACGCGGCCTGCACAAGGCCTTTGACCTACCAGCAGGGACATGTCAGTAATTTTCGCAAAATCAGCTACATCCCCGCCGATGCGGTGGTCAACAGCCAGAGCTGGACCCTGCACGCGGCTAGCGGGAGAGTTTTCCTGACAGAAGACGGCGCCGTGCAGCCGCCCGCTTCCGCTCCCGCGTACCCGGATTTTTCCGGTACCGGTCCGGATATCCACCAGGCCTCGATCGCAGCGCTCAGCGATGTCGCCCTGGCCGCAGACTGGTTCAGCTACGACGGTCCCGATGACGGCGCGATCGTCAAAACCTCGATCGACAACGCCGAGTTCCGAATCGATCTGGCCAATCGCCTGCTGCCGGACTGGCAGCTTGAGGACATCGACTTTTCCAGCCCCGGCACCTATGCAGCCCTCTACCTGTACCGATCGCCGGATGCCGACGCCGATGTCGCCGACATGACAACCATAAAATCGAACTACTCCAGCGGGCCGCCCTTTATCTTTGCGACAACCGGCACCGCGGCCGACCATGGGTTCATCTGCCGGTTCCCGCTGAGCGCCGCGCTCAGCCAGACCGTCACGGTCCCGACCGGCCTGGCGGTCCGTTCAGGCCAGTATTTCCTCTATGTCTCACTGGCGGCCAAGGGGTCCGGACGGGCTGACGAGGCTTTCTATGCAGACATCTTCCTGGATTCCAGCCCGGTCGGCGATACCAGCCTGGAATCGCTCAGGACCGATTACCTGGACAACGGGCTGCTGGATCAGGTTGTCGTCGACTGCGATGCGACCACCCGCGAGCTGCAGGTGGGCAGCGTTCTGCTGCCGGACGTTTCGCTGCCGCATTACATCCATTTCCGCCGCTACAGCCGGCCGGTTTCGTTCTACTTCTACGACCAGGAGGATGATGTCGGGCGCCGATTCGAGACCGGGCTCCAGTCGATCAAGGTCTGGAACGCCACGCCGGGTGTCGACGAGGCGATAACGAAGGCCAACGCCGACTGGAATACTATGAACAGCCCGTGGATAAGCGGAACGGATGTGATTGAGTGGTATTACCACCTGGCCTGGACGGCAGATACGGCCCTAGTCGAAGCGCATCATGACAACTCCATTTACCTGCTCAGCGGCCTGGACAACATCATCCGCTACCAGACCGTCGGGTCCAATGGCCTGGCCTCCGAGATTCGCTCTTTCGTCATCTATGAGGACACCAAGCCGCCCCAGCTCGATGTCCGCCTCGATTCGGACGGCAGCCGGCCAGTGCCCGCCGTGCGGCTCTTTGCCAGCGACGCGACAGGCGGATCGGGCCAGGTCCGCGTCATGGCGACATCCGCCGGCGTCAACGCGGTCGTCCCGCCAGACGGGATCGAGCTGACAGAAAACGCCACCTATACGGTGCTCGTCGGCGATCAGGCCGGCAATTACGCCCGGCAGAAGGTCACGATCAACTGGATCGACAACACCAGCCCTGACCTGGCCCTGCCAGGCGGCGCGATCGACGGCCAGGCGTTCAGCTTTACAGCCGAGCTCCGGGGGCCGACGGCGGCCGTCCTGGCAAGCGAAAAACTGTATCTGGCCTTCCCGGAAGCGTACGGCGCCCTGCTGGGCTATACCGAAACAATCGTTCCGGAACAAAGCGGCGGCGGTGTTTGGCAGGCGCCGTCGGATGGTTACGGCGGCATCTTCGCCACCGACAGCCAGATCAGCGTCGACGGGAGCGGTTACAAAAAGACGGTGACGGTGCAGGGCATCTTCAAGCACGACCCGGCATCCCCCGGTCCGGCGGATCGCATGCTGACCGTCAGGGCCGTCGATGCCGCCGGCAATAACAGCGCACCGCAGACCTTCAGCGGCCTGGTGACGACCCAGGCGACCCGCTGCAGCGGTACGGTGCTGGTGGATGACCAGGTGCGGCTGAATTTCACGGCGCCGGTTGTCCTGGCCCTGCCTGCCGGCGGCCGCCCGTCCAGTATAGACGGCAGCCCGACGACCTTCGGCAGCCAGTGGCAGGATCTGCCGATCTTTGGCGACGGCGACCAGACGATCGCGTATGTCGACCTGTTCGGAGCCGGCCACGAGGAGATCGTATCGGTCAGCGCGTTTGGGGCGTATGGCCTCGATGTCGTCCTGACGCCGGCGTCGGCCACATCCGGTCCGGTGACCGCCGAGATCACCGCTGCCGTGCCCGGCACGGAACTGAGTCTGCCGGCCACGATTCCCGGCGCCGTTTCGCAAACCGTATCGCCCGACCGGTCGTCCGTGACGGTTGTCATGGACCAGAACGGTCTGATCCCAGTCCATGTCCAGCCGGCCGGCAGCACGGCCAAGGTCCGCGAGATCGCGATCGGACAGATCGACCGTGCCGCGCCGGCGGCAACGGTCCGCTGGTTCTACCATGAATTTGCATCCGCCGAACCGCCGGCCGGCGTGACGACGACCAACCGCCAGGTCGAGGCCTGGCTCGTGTGCGCGGAACCGGTTACGGGCATCAACGGCAAAGCGGCCTCCATCGTGTTTGCCTACGGCGGCCTGACCAGCTATACCTTTGAATACGCCGACCTGGCCGGCAACGCGGGGACGCCCATCACGGTCACCTTGCCGGTCGGGATCCTGGCCGAACCGGTCGTGGACACCACCGCGCCGGATTACAGCCTGAACCTGTATGCCTATGACGGACCGGCGGACGGCTTTCACTATGAGGCCTATGTGGCCCGCGAAGACCTGGCCCCGGCCGGCGCGCTGGCGGATCTCCTGGATGCGGTCATCGGCCAGAAGAGCCCGATTCAGCTGACTGCCGCCTGGCTGCTTGATTTTTCCATTCGCGATGACAGCCTGACCCGCCTGCTGATCCGGCCTGGCACCAGCCTGACCGCAGGCGACCTGGACAGCCTGACATTTTTAGCCAGTCCGACGGGTTCGGTACCGGGGGTGGAGATCAGCGGCGATGACCTGGTCGTACGCGCCAACACCGCGTTTACGCTGATCATCATCGACCAGAACGACAACCGCTCGGTGCTGCCGGTCGAGACGCGCCACGTGGACAGCGAGGCGCCGACCGGCAGCATCACCTATGTCCCGATTGCCGCCGTGCCGGGCGGCGTGGCAGGCCGACGGGCCTACATCGCCTTGTCGGACAACACCGACCCGAACAACGCCGCGGGAACCGTCAGCATCGTCGATCCGTCCGGGCTGGCCCGCGTGACAGATGCCGGCTCGCCGTACCTGGGCCAGTACATCTTCGACTTCACGGCCAACACGACCCAGCAGTTCCTGCTCAAGGATGTCCTCGGCGTGCGCGGCCATCTGACCGCGACCGTGACGGATCTCGACGGCACGGTACCAGCGGCGTCGGTCGATTGGTGGTCGCCCTGCTATATCGACACCGCGGGACAGGCGGTGCGCCATTTGCCGCCGCAAATCTCCCGTGACCCCGTCACCGTGGGGCTGACCTTCAACACCCCGGTCGCCCAGGTCAGCTGGCAGGTCTGGGACGGGACCGGCTACCAGGATCCGCTATACTGGCACCATTATTACCTCGAGCTGACCTACGATGCGAACGGCGCCCAGGTCCGTTTTATCGACAACATCAGCATCCGGCTGGTCTTGACCGGGCAGAACGGCCTGGTTGGCTACAAGGCGCTGGGGATAGACCAAGCCTCGCTGGGCCGGAATGTGATCGACGGTTACGGCCCCTGGTGGATCACTGCGACCGACCAACCCACGGACGGCACCCAGGTGCTTGCGGTCACGGTGCGGTTTTCCGACTTCAGCGAACCGGTCTATGCCCTCGATTGCGGCGAAGCCGGCCGCCTGTACCGGGAAACGGATGTCATCGAACAGGAGATCATCCGCAACGGGACCTATACGTACCGTTTCGTCGATGCCGCCGGCAACAGCGAAAGTGAGACCGTGACCGTCACCGAAATCGACGCCATCCCGCCGGATATCGTCGTCTCCGGAATTCCGCCTGACGGATCGGGCAGAACGGCGGGGCCGCTCGTCTTCTATGCGACCATGAGCGAAGCCGGAGAACTGGTTTTCAACGGAACTACCCATGCGGTGGCCGCACCGGTCGATAAGAACCGGGACGGCCTGCTCGATCCCAACCATTACCGCGGCGCTGAAGCGGACCTGAACGAGTGCGACTGGATCGAGCTGTCAGTCGCCTCAAACGGCAGCTACCAGCTGACCGCCCGCGACGCGGTGGGCCTGACCTTTTACTCATATGTGACCATCCGCTGCATCGACAGCAAAGCGCCCAGCCTGCATTTCTCGCCCGGAACATTGGTGGTGCGCCAGGGAACCGGCCTGGCTGACTTCGAGGCCCTGCGCTTCGATGGGGTGTCCGCCCAGGACGACCTGTCGGCCACCGGAGCGATCAGGGTCACCTGTTCAAGCTTGTCGCAGGGCCAGCTGGACGCGGTCGGCAACTATGAGCTGACCTATACCGCGACAGACGAGGCGGGCAACAGCCGGACGGCCAGCCGTTTCGTGCGGGTCTATCCGCGCGACGCCCTGACGGTGACCTTGAACGAGATCAAGACCGACGCGAACGGCACCGTCATCCTGAGTGGAACGGACCGGGTCAGCATCGGCATCGCCAACCTGCCCAGCGGTCCGGGCGAGCCGGTCACGGTTTTCCTCAAGGCCGGGATCAGGACGGCCGGACAGATGAAATCAGGCGCCCAACGGATCGAAGGCCGCGAAATCAGCCTGGCCGACGAAGGGTTCTACACCCTATACCTGGTGACACAAAGCCGGGTCAGTTACCTGACCTATTTCTATCTTGAACCGTAAGGAGGATGAGGGCCATGAAAGTAAGACATCACCTGTTCACGATCCTGCTGGCTGGTCTGCTGTCCGTCCTCCTGCTGACAGGCCAGCCGGCCGCCGCGCTCCTGGGCAGTCAGGTCAGCGCAGCCCAGGAGCCGGTCTACCTGCTGGAAAACGGCGTGATCCAGGTTGCCGTATCCACCCGCAACGGCGGTTTCTCCGTCCGGACCCATGACGGCGACCTGCTGAACAAAGCCGATGACAACAAGCGGCTGCTCTACCACAGCGACTGGTACGACACGTCGTTCACGTCGTTTGAAGTCACCGATCACACCGGCGCGGTCAAAGAGTACGTTTTTGGCGGCAATTATTCGTTTTTGGGCCTGGGCGGCAACAACCTGACCGTCACCCAGGACACCACCGGCATTTCAGCAGCCTGGTCGGTCGGTCAGCTGACCTTTACCCAGCGGATCGAGCTGGCCAACGCCGGCGCCAGCGAACACGGCATGGTTTACCTCTCGTACGGCCTGGTCAACCACGGAAGCCATCCGGTCAGCGCCCGGGCGCGCGTCCTGCTGGATACCGCGCTGGGGGACCAGGACTACGCCACATACGAGGTGGTGAACGCGGCCAATACGTACCGGCGCGTCACCCGCGAGACGGTCATCGGCACAGACGACTACATTCCGGCCAATTTTTTCGGATACGACGACCTGAACGCCCCGTCGATCACGTCATACACGGTTAACGATGCCCAGTCCAAGCCCTACCAGGTCGCATTCGGTCACTGGAACAACCTGGCCGCCACCTGTTTCGGCTTCGCACCGGACGCCAGCCTCGATTTCACCAACCCCTACAACCTCGACTACCAAACCGCGGACAGCGCCTATGCCCTCTATTACGACATGGGCCAGGCGACCGCCGGTGCCGCGAGCGCTTCGGTCGCGACGTATTACGGCGTCTTCAGCAACGCGGCGGTGACGCCAGGCGAACGGGTGGCGGTTAACGTGTCCGCACCGACGGCCCTGTCGCTCAACGCGGACAAGACGGCTTACCGGTCCACCGACAGCGACCTGGCGGACGGCTCGTTTTCCATCCAGGCCCAGGTCAACAACATCGTCCAGACCGGCGCGTCGGCATACCCGCGCGTGGCGGTCGCCGTCTACACCGAAAACGGCATCACGCCGCTGGACAGCTTCGGCCATGATTTGGACTACCCGGTCAGCCACCTCAGCCCCTACCAGATCGAATACCTGGATTTCGCGATCGGGCAGACGCAGACCACCCGCTTCTATTTCCGGGCGGTGGTCGATGACCAGGCCAGCTACCGCAAGGTCGCTTTCAAGGTGTTCAGCATGCCGGAGACGGCACAGGGCCAGCTGCTCCAGGAAAACCTGCTCGGTTCGGCCAGCCTGTACATCCTCTGTCCGGGCGGAAACGGCAATCTGCCCTCGGTCCTGTTCACCAGTCTGGAACCGCAAATTGCCTACAACGAGGGGACCCGTCACCTGACGGTCTGCGGGACGAATTTCAACATGCTGGAGGACAAGGGCCGCTACACGTTATCGGCAACCTATACGGCCGCGGTGAGCAGCACGGACAGCAAGTCGCGGTTCATCATCCCTGCCGACAACATTTCGTTTCCGGAAACCAACGTCATGGACATCATCCTGACCGAAACCATGCCGGCCGGGTCCTATGCCTTGTCCTTTGACTGGATCGATCCTCCGGCCGGCATCCCCAAGAATCTGACCGCGCCGGTCCTGCGCGTCGTCATGAGCGACGACCGCACATACAAAAATGACTGCTACGGGATCGTCGCGGTTGTCCAGCTTAAGAACGGCCTTTACAACAGCATGGAGTACAAGATCCGAACCTACAAGACGGAGGAAGACTTTGCTGCTGACGCGGCCAATGTCCAGGAAGTGCTGCTGGCTTTCCGCGGGATCTTTACGGTTGAAGCTAAAAATGCCGATGGGCCGGCCCGGCTGACCGCCGTGTCGGGAAAATCGACCGATAACGGCGGCACCGCGTCCGCCAACAACCTGGTCACGATCAACAACTGCATCGATTTTGAAGACGGAACGGTCAGTATCTACTACGAGGATGCCGGTATTGACCAGGCGATCTGCGTCGATTTCGACGGCAGACTTTACACCTCGCAGGAGCGCTCCCTGATCTGGTCCGGATACGCGGCGTTCACGGCGATCAAGAACGGCGACGAATACGGCCTGATCCCGTACAACAGCACAGGCGAACGGCTGGGCGGCTTCGAAGGCAGGCCGATCACCCTGATCTGGCCCAGCGGCCTGGGCGTGGCCCAGACGATCGGCGGCATGATCTTCAACCTGTCCTATGGCGCCCTGGGCGTGATGTACAGCGACGACGAGGATACCGGCAGCTGGCCCAGCAAAGTTTCCGATCTGGACGCCAGGTACCCGGTTGCCGGACATGTCCTGTCCTTTTCAGCGGCCCTGGACCTGAGCTTTCTGATCCCGCAGCGATCCAAGACGACCGAGGAGAAAAACTGGGATTCGATGGTCGCCTGGATGAACACCGAGGACCAGAACGGCACCTTGCTGCGCAACCGCTGGAACGGACTGGAGTTCAACGGCAAGCTGCTGGGCGACGAACCGGCGGAGGAGTCCAAGGTCAAGGACGAAAAAACCGGCAAGGTCATCGTCCACGACATCCTCTACGGCTGCGGCGAGGGGTATCTTGGCTTCAACTGCGACGTGGAGGTCGCCCTGCCGCCGTATATCGAGGCGATGCCGACCATGAAAGGCAAGCTCTCGATCGCCACCGTCAACGGCTGGTCGCTCGGCGTCAGCGGTTCGATGAAGTTCACGACGATCGAGATGGAGTTCGACATCGGCCTGATCGGCTACAACGGATTCCCGATCCCGGACAAACTCTATTTCTTCGTGTCCGGGTTTGAGCCCGGCATCAACGTCGACGGCTGCGGCGTGCTCTGGATCACCGGCGGCGGCGGTGGCTTCTCCGACTTGTACAAGACGATTTTCGTCTCGTCCGGCGTGCCGCCGCTCAAGCTCCTGCTCAGCGCATCCTTTGACATCCTCAAGGTGCTCTCGGCCCGAACCGACCTCAGCCTGAGCCTGCGCGGTCTCAGCCTGACCGCTTCAGATGTTTCGCTCAAGGCGACCGAATTGAAAATCCTGAACAAGGCCGTGCTGGGATTCGAATGGTATCCGAAATTCAATTTTATCGCGGCGGTTTCCGCCGATCTGCTGGGCATCATCAAGGGTTCCGGCTACCTGGTCGTGGTCAACGACGCCACTTACCATAACTTCGTGGAGTTCTTTATCCGGGCCTTGATCGGCATCCCGGAGGTGGTGCCGGTTGTCGGCGGCATGACGGTCGGCGGCGTGGAACTGGGGGTGAACAACCAGCGCATCTGGGGCGTGCTCAGCGTCATCGGCATCAAGCTGGGCATTAGCTACTATTGGGGCGGCGACATCGACTTTGGCAGCGGCAAAGGCACGGCAACCCCGACCTTCCCGGAACTGCTGGCCTTAATCGACGAGACCGGTAAGACCGGCATCGCGCAGGACGTCCCCCTTTACAAGGATGCCGAAAGCGGCGAGACCTTATATATGCGCATCGGCACCAACGCCCATGTATCCAGTCCGACCCAATGGGTTTCGCAACTGGACAGCCGCTCCCCCGAAGCGGGCAGTGTGACGCTGCTGGGGTCGACCACAGCAACGGTCCAGTCGACCATCGACAAACTAAGTCATACGGTCCGGCTGGGTGCCTGGAACGGCGAACCCTCGATCATCACGCTGCGGTTCGCGGCCGCCTCCCGGGCTGCAGCCGGCGTCCTGGCCGGACAGATCCGGATCCGGGATGAGGCAACCAGCCCGGCCACTTCGTTCCCGCTTGATCTTTTCGACGCATCGGCGAACGGCGGCGCCGGCAATGCGGATACGGCCAATGCCAACCTCACCTTTGACCCTGCTGCGGGCGCGGCGACCCTGGCCTTTACGCTGACCGACGCGGCAAGCTTCGGCCGGACCTGGTCCATCGCGACGCCGGTCGCCGCCGATCTCATCCTGTACGATGTCGCGGCCTTGCCGTCTGTCGACAGCGTCAGCGTCGCGAGCGCGTTAAACGCGTCAGCCGGGGACACCCTCGACCTGGACGTCAGCGGCCGCTTCACGGATATGAGCAGCGTCAGCTTCTACCTGGTTGCCGAACAGGAGCTGGCGGCAGATCCTGCGGCCGTCGGCACGTTCCTGGGAACGGTCCCTTACTGGATCTTGTACCGGGCATCGTCGCCGCTGCGGCAGTCGTATCCGCTGCCGCACGATCTGGCGGCCGGCACTTACGTGGTCAAGGCGGTCTACAGCGCGGATGGCTTGTCCAGCGGCCGGGTCCTGTCTACAGAGCGGGTCCGGGTTGTCAACCCGGACGAGCCAGCCGGACTGGACGCGGTGACGATTCGCAACAGCGGCGATCTGACCTTCGCAGTCAACGTCGACGACACCAGCAACGATAACCGGACGGACAGCCGCGGCGACGCCGCCTGCGACGGCTATTTGCTCAACGTCTACACCTGCGACCCGGCAACCGGCAGCCGGACCCCGACGGACATCAGCCAGCTGACGCGGGACAAAGAGCCAGATGCAGATGGCAAGCTGCAGATGCCTGAGCTGTCGGTTGGCGGCAGCTACCAGCGCCTGGAGCAGACAGCTGACGGCCAGCTCGTTCCTGCCTGGTTCGGTCTTGAACCCGGCCAAACATACCAGGTCGGCATTGTGCCGTACAACCATGTCTATCTGGCTGACGATCAGACGATCGCCTACACGGTAACCGGGCCTGAGTCTTTTTCAAACTGTCTGGCGCTGCGCGCCGCGACCCCGCCTGAGGTGACGCTTGCCTGCCTGACAGCCAGCAGCCACCTGGCCCGGACTGTCTGGAGCACCGACAGTCAGGGACAGCCCGCCCAGGTCCCCGTGATCTATGACACGTTCCGGAGCAAGAACCTGCGTTATCTGGCGCGTGCGGACACACCTGTCAGCGGCTCCTGGTATCTCGACGGCAATGCCGCCACGGGCAGTTTCCAGGCAACAGACAGCCTGACCATCGCCTTGAGCGGTCTTTCCGACGGCGACCACACGTTGCGGCTCAGCGGCGTCGACGCGGAGGGGGACAGCTTTCTTTTGGACAAAGTCTTCACGGTCGACACGACGCCGCCCATTTTGCTGCTGTCCGTACCGGCCGGCGGCAGCTTCTTCGCGGCGGACGGCTCGTTGGCCCTGGCCGGGGTCTGTGATCCGGACAGTTACCTGACCTTGATGGTAGACGGCACGCGGGTTTTCGCCGCCAAGACGGTTGCAGCAGCAGGCGGCACCGTTTCAACGGACGGGGTTTTCCAACTGCCTGTCCGGCTGGACGCCAGCCAGGCCAGTCACGATCTGGAACTGCTGCTGAGCGATGCGGCCGGCAATACAAGCCGGGCCAAAATCCGGGTGCTCCATCCCGGACTAGCAGACCTGGCGTCGGTCCGGCTGGTCATGAGCCCTGCCACATCCGCGACGCGCAGCTGGCAGATTGCGGACGGGAGCAACCTTGCCGTGGCCGATGACGGGGCAACCCAGGTTGTCCTGGGACTGCAGGCCTTGACCAGCCGTGGCCAGACCTTTATCTTTGGCTCCGGCGGCCTCGTCGACTGGGAGGTCCATACCCTGCAGGGCGAATCCGCCCTGTCAATGGACGGCCTTCTGACCATCGAGCCGGGCAGCTTCGGGTATGTCGTCGCCAGTCTGCTGGTCGCTGCAAACGGCTCGCTTTCGTCAGCCTTGACGTTTGGCTCGGAAGCCTTCAGCAGCATCGGTAATGTACCGACACCGATACCGACGGTAACGCCGGCACCCGAACCGACAAGCCAAGCACCGACCCAGTCAGCGACACCGCCAGCGGCATCCCCCACAGCCGCAACACCGACCGGCGGGTCGGAAACACAGGTGACGAGCCAACCGACAACCACAGCAACTACGACATCTGCGGGCCAGCCAACGAGCCAAACGACAACCACGGCAACCTCTGAGACCACGACAGGTCCGACCACCACGAGCGGCGGAGCGACAACACCGACCCCATCCCCGGTTCCGCCTGCCGAGAGCGAGACCGGCGGCCCCAGTCCCTGGATCTGGGTCGCCCTGGTGCTGGCCGCGGGCGCGGTGCTGATCTTGGTCCTGCGCACCCGGAAGAATGCTGGAAAGGGCGCTGCCGAAGCGCAGCAAGGCGGCTGATGGCGCGACCGGGACACAGGCGGCCCTGCCTGGGATGGTTCTTGCTCATATTAGGGATGCTCCTGACCCCGCAGCCTGTCCGGGCAGCCGCGGATCCGTACCGTGACCGGCAGGACTGGATCGATCGCCTGGGCGCGACCGTCGCCTGGGAAGCCGGTTTGGACGGCAGCGGCATCATCGTCGCCGTCATTGATTCAGGACTGGCCGCGAACCACGAGGATCTGGCCGAAGACCATCTGCTGCCTGGCCGCAACTACACCGGAATCGGTTCAGCCTACAGTACGACAGACCGAACCGGTCACGGGACCTTTATCTGTGGTCTGCTGGCGGCGCAGCAGCATAACGGCCTTGGCATCTTAGGCCTGGTGGACGGCGTCTCCCTGTTGCCGCTTAAATGCTTCGATCCCAACACGACGTCGTCGGTCGAGATGGTTGCCGAGGCCATCGCCGACGCGGCCGAAGCCGGCAGCGATGTGATCAGCATGAGCTTCGGGCTGCCCGACCCGGCGCCGGTTCTGGAAGAGGCAATCGCTGAGGCGGCGGCCAGGGGGATTATCCTGGTCGCGGCTGTCGGCGACGGGTCGAAGGAAAAACCGGTCTATCCCGCGCTGTATGATGACGTGATCGGCGTGGGCGCCCTGGCGGCGGATGGTTCTGCGGCGGTTTTTTCCAGCGCTGACGCGTCGGTGTTTGTCACGGCGCCGGGCGAAGGTTTGGTCAGCCTCTGGCACACCGCTCCGGACGATTACAAGGCCAATGGGTACGGTACGTCCTATGCAGCCGCATTCGTCACAGCCATGGCCGCCATGGCCAGGCAGTACAGCCCGGCGATCACGGCCGAGCAGTTCAAAGCGCTGCTGGCCCATTCAGCCACGGACCTGGGCGAGCCCGGTTACGACACGACCTACGGCTACGGCAGCGTCCATGTGGCCGCGTTTGTCGAACAGCTCCAAAAGACCGGAGGTGACTTCCAGCATCTCGATCTGAGTATCCTCGCTGCTGCCGAACAGGCGGTGTCCAGGCCAACTGACATAAAAAACAACGCCTGGCATCTGGCGGCGATCGCCGGCTGCCTGGCGCTGGTTGTCGTGATCCGCCTGTTGATCAGGCGACGGAGAAACCGACGCGGCTGAGCTTACGCTCCAGTCAGGACCTCCCGGACAAAGCGGCTGTTCTCGGCAACCTGATCTTTGTCGCGCTGGAAAACGCCGACGATGACGCAGTCCCCCGGCTTGATGTTGGCAAAGGCTTCCGCAAAATTGCTTTTCACATCCGCCGGCGTGGCGCAGCGCCTGGTCGCGCCCATGATCTTGAACGCCAGGGCCGGCTTTGCCGTGCCGCGGATGGTTTCGAACATGACCGGGATGTCGTCGTCGCAGAAATGCTCGCCGGCATTGGCAATGCCGGTGAGCGCGCTGCTGACACGCTGGGTGCGTGCCAGGTCATAGACGCAGGCCATGTAGAAATCGACATCCCAGTTCTCGTCCTCGCACAGGCGGATCACCTCAGGCTTGTGGGTGCCCAGTCCGACCGGCAGTCCGGCGTCGCGCATGATCTTGAGCCGTTCCCTGAGTTCGCCGGTCCGGCCTGCCTGGTACAGGTTGTCGGTCACCGAGCCGTGGTGGTAAATGGCGGCGGCGCTGGGGTCGGCGGCGATCTGGCGGATGTTGCCGGCGAAATTGGCCACCTCGCTGGCAGTCTGGGCGATCCAGTTCAGCTGGCCGCCTTCCTGGCGAAGTTCACGCAGGATGCGCATGATGTGCTGGTCGGCGCGCAGCTGGACGGTGTTGATGCCGCAGGCCACGCAGCGGTGCAGCGCCTGCTTGATGTTGGCCGTCGAATAATAGTCGCGCATCTGCTCGTCCAACTCATGGCTGACGTGGCTGTTGCCGCTGAACGGGTTGCCGCCGATGATCAGGCGGGTCATGCGGATGCCGCAAAAGTCAACGGTTGGCAGAAGCTGTGTCATAATCGCTCACCTCGCATCGCTACGTAATCTCTTTATACCCGAACGCGGCCTGTCCGGCAAGCGGGGCAGACCGTTTTCTTCCGATCCGCCAAATGGTACAATCAGGGCGAAACCGTCGGCCTCGCGAGGAAACCGTGACATGTATGCCGCCTTGAACACGCTTTTGGCCCGGCCGGCTCTGTATGCCAGAACCGGCGATGCCTTCTGGACCGACCCGCATATCTCCCAAGGTATGCTGGACGCTCACCTGAACCCGGAAACCGATGCGGCCAGCCGCAACCACGCCTTTATCGCGCGCTCGGCGGCCTGGATCCGGTCGTTGCTGCCCGCCGGCGCCGACGTGCTGGACATCGGGTGCGGACCCGGCCTGTACACCCGCCGCTTTGCCCAATCCGGTTGGCGTGTGACAGGGATGGACTTCTCAGAATGGTCAATCGCCTATGCCCGATCACAGGACGCAGCGAGCCGCTACGTGGTGCAGGATTACCTGCAGATGGCCTACGAGGCGGCGTTTGACCTGGTCACGCTGATCTGGTGCGACTACGGTGCCCTGACCTTGCAGGAGCGGCACGAACTCCTGAAGCGGGTCTGGCGTGCGCTCAGGCCAGGCGGCCTGTTTTTGCTGGATGTTTTCAGCGAGGTTTTCTGGGCTGGCTTTGCGGAGCGTACATCATGGGAACGACACGATCACGGCGGGTTCTGGAGCCCCAAACCGCATCTGTGCTTGCAGGCGTCTTACCGCTACCCCGAACGGGTCACCCTCGACCGGACCGTCGTGCTGACCGCATCCGGGACACGCAGCTATAACATCTGGAACACCTGCTTTACTGCCGAACGCCTGCTGGCTGAAGCCGCCCGGTTCGGCTTTGCGGGGCAGGCGATCTATGCGGACGTGGCAGGCGCGCCGGCCAGCGACGCATCCGAGACGTGCTGCGTTATCCTGCAAAAGCCCGTCGGACCAGGAGGATAGGCCCATGGTCTTTGTCGCATTACTCAGGGGGATCAATGTCGGTGGCAACAACAAGATCGCCATGAAGCAATTGAAGGCAACCTTCGAGGCAGCCGGCCTTGCGAACGTCGTCACGTACATCAACTCAGGCAACGTGGTCTTTACCGATTCCGGCCGCTCGCCTGCCGCATTGGCGCCGCGCCTGGAAGATGCAATCCTGCGCGCATACGGCTATCCCATCAAAGTGCTGATCCGCAGCCTGGCGGATTTTGCGGCCTTGATGCGGGCCTTGCCCGAAGCGTGGCATAATGATGACCGGCAGAAATGCGACGTGCTCTTTTTGAGCGATGCGGTCGACGCCCCGGGGCTGGTCGAAAAACTGGATCCCAAACCGGAGATCGATACGGTCCTCTACGTACCGGGCGCCGTGATCTGGTCCGTCGATCGAGACAAGGTGACCCGCAGCGGCCTTCTGAAGCTGGTCGGAACCGATCTTTACCGGCAGATGACGATCCGGAACGTCAACACGGTCCGCAAGCTGTACGCGCTCATGGTAAGCCAGGCGGATTCCCCCGGCTAAAGTTCGGTCAGTCGCCTTGGTTGTACATGATGACGTTCTGTTGCATCAGGCCCTCTTCGATCCGGTCCGCCGCGTAGCGGATGCTGCCGGCCAGGATCAGGGCGGTGATGATCAGGGCGATGGATAGCAGGGCTTTGCCGATCAGGTTCTGGTAGTCTTTCATGGGTTGGTTTTTCCTCCACGGTCATCAAGCTGGCGGACGGCACGGACCAGCCGTTCCAGACCGGCTTCCAGGGCGCGCCTGGGCAGGGCCAGGTTGATCCGCTCAAACCCGGTTCCGGGCGATCCGAAAAATGAACCGGCGGTCAGGTACAGATCAGCCGCCTGCAGCCAGGCCAGCCGGTCCGCTTCGGACAGGTTCAGGGCGCGCATGTCCATCCAGCCCAGGTAGGTTCCCTCGAGGTCCGTGATGCCAAGCTGCGGCAGTTCGCGGCGCATCGTTTCGGTAAACATGGCTTTGTTGCCAGCCAGGTAGGCGAGCAGAGCCTGGTACCAGGCTTCGCCCTTTTCGTAAGCGGCCTGGCAGGCGACGGTTCCGAAGTAATTGGCGCCGTGGATCCCGGCGCGACTTTCCGCGGCCTGGTACCGGCGGCGCAGCTCGGCGTTGGGGAAGATCAGGTTGGCCGTGGCCAGGCTGGCCAGGTTGAACGTCTTGCTCGGGGCCGTGCAGATCACGCAGTGGTCTGCCGCATCCTGGCTGAGACCGGCCAGCACGGTGTGGCGGTGCGGCTTAAAGACAAGATCGGCGTGGATTTCATCTGAGATCAGGAGGATGTCGTGCTGGCGGCAGATGCGGACAACCGCTTCCAGCTCATCGCGGGTCCAGACGCGGCCGACCGGATTGTGCGGGCTGCACAGGATCATCAGGCGCACACCGGGATCGGCGGCTTTGGCGGCTAAATCGTCCAGGTCGATGGTGTAACGCAGATCCTGCTCAACCAGCGGATTGAGCACCAGGCGGCGCTGCTGGCGCTCGACCGCATGGAAGAACGGCGGATAAACCGGTGTCTGTACGATAACACCGTCGCCCGGGTTGCTGAAGGCGTTGACCAGCTGGTAGAGCGCGTAGACGATGTTGGGCACCTGGACAATCCAGTCGGACTGACAGGCAAAGCCGTGCCGGCGCTGCTGCCAGGCGCAGACGGCATCGTAATACGCCGGCAGGGGCGAGGAATAGCCATAGATGGCAAAGTCGGCCGCTTCGTGCAGCGCCTCGCTGATTTCAGGCGCTGTCTTGAAGTCCATATCGGCAACTGAGAAAGGGAAAACGCCGGCGCTGTCCGGGCTGACCGGCCGGTCGAGCGGCTGCCACTTGGCGGCGCCGATCTGGCGGCGGGGATAAAGAGTGTCAAAATCATCGTTGCGCATCGCGTTACAGCCCCTTTGGCAAACAGGATTCGGCCTGCTATTTGGCCAAAGGATATGCCTCTTTGGCGGCCTTGTCAATCGAGACCAATCTGGCGAAAAGGCTTGTCAATTGAAAATATATTTGATACAATCAAATTGTACTCAATAAATTATTTGAAATGAGGTAACAGACGATGTCAATCTACGATTTTAATGTTAAGGATGTTTACGGATTTAACGCGTCCATGGCCGACTACAAGGGCAAGGTGCTTTTGATCGTCAACACGGCGACCGGCTGCGGCTTCACGCCCCAGTATGCGGGGCTGACCGCCTTGTACGACACCTACCGCGAGCAGGGCTTCGAGGTGCTGGATTTTCCCTGCAACCAGTTTATGAACCAGGCGCCGGGAACGAACGAAGAGCTGGCCAGCTTTTGCCAGGTCAATTTCGGGACTCAATTCAAGACCTTTGGCAAGATCGATGTCAACGGCAAAAACGCCGACCCCCTGTTCACCTGGCTGAAAGACCAGACGGTAGCCGAAGCGGAGGACGGCGAAGCCGGTGCCTTCAAGAAAGCCGTCAAGAAGCTGAAGCAATCGGTCGCCGGCAAAGAAATCAAGTGGAATTTCACCAAGTTCCTGGTGGACCGGGAAGGCCGCGTCGTCGCCCGTTACGCGCCATCTTTCAAGCCTGAAAACATCGAAGATGACATCCGGCGCTTGCTTGAGGCCTGATATGGCAGCGGTCAAGACGAAGGACAGCCACAGCGGCGCTGCGGCGCTGCGCCTGGGCAACCAGCTGTGTTTCCCGCTTTACGCGGCATCCCGCCAGGTGATCCGCCTCTATACGCCGTTGCTCGATCCGCTGAAACTGACCTACACGCAGTACATCACGCTGCTGGCCTTGTGGGAGCAGGACGGCCTGGCGGTCAAGGACCTCGGGCAGCTGCTGTACCTGGACTCGGGGACCTTGACGCCTTTGCTCAAGAAGCTGGAGCAGCAGGGGTTGATCAGCCGCAAACGGTCCGGTCAGGACGAGCGGGTTGTCACCGTCCACCTTACCGATGCCGGTCATGCCTTGAATCAGCGGGCCCTGGATGTCCCCCGCCAGGTCGCCTCCTGCATTCCGCTGGAACGGGAGGACGCGATCCAACTCAAACGCCTGCTGGAGCGCATTCTGGGGGCCTAGCTTGAAGTTTCCTACATGAGCTAGACCTCGAAGGCGGCCTCGCGCATCAGGGAGGCAAAGATGTCTTTGACAGACAGGATCTCCTTGATGCGATGGACGGCTTCACCGCAGAAAACCAGGGCTCGCGCCGGGTCGCCGCCCGCACAGGCGTTGATCAGGGCATCCATGATGCAAAATTTCTGGCTGCATCGTTTGAGGCACTGGACGCAGGCGGTATCCCGGCTGTAGTCCGCTTGTTCGACCTGTTCGACAAACCGGCTGCGCAAGGCCTGGCCTGGCAAACCGACCGGGCTGTGGATCAGGGTCACGTCGCCGCGGGCAGCCTGCAGGTACTGGCGCTTGAAATCATCCGACGCGTTGGATTCCTGGCTGGCGGCGAAGCGCGTGCCCATCTGCACGCCGTCAGCACCCATTTTCAAGGTCGCGGCCAGGTCGTGGCCGTCGATGATGCCGCCTGCGCCGATCACCGGGATGCTGACGGCAGACCGGACTTCCGGCAAAATGTCGCGCATCGGCCGGTCGGTCCCCAGGTGCCCACCGGCTTCTTTGCCTTCGACGACAACGGCGGCGGCGCCGAGCTTTTGCGCCAGGACCGCCAGTTTGGCTGAAGACACGATCGGGACGATGGGGATGTTGCTATCCCGACCCCAGACAAACATGTCGCGGGAAAAACCGGCGCCTGATAAAATGAGGTTGATCTTCTCGGCCAGCGCCGCCTTGACCAGGTCGGCAAACTGGCTGACCGCGAACAGAACATTGACGCCGATGATGCCGCTGCTCATTTTCTTGGCCTGGCGGATTTCGCGCTGCAGTTCCCCGACAGACATGCCGGTTCCCGCGATGACGCCGATCCCGCCCTCATTGGCGACGGCAGCCGCCAGCCTGGCTGTCGATATGCGAACGGCCATGCCGCCTTGTATGATCGGTCGGGCTGCTGTCAGGTGGGCTATTTTCAAAGATGGACATTTCATAGGCTGCTCCTTGGTTGATCGGATGGCGATTAACGGTCAATTCAGACAGTATAGCACGCATGTACATATTTTGATAGTCAAACTTTATTACAATCAAAATAATCGTATTTTCCGTTTCGAATCGTTCGGCACGCCAAGACAACGACCGCTTCGATCTGGAAATGTTACTGGACGAATCCAGCACATTCGCTTATAGTATGAGCATGATTTTTTAGGTTCAACCCATATCGCGAGGCCTGTGACCGCATGAACAGAACACAAAAGCCGCGCAGCAAAATTTGGAGCGCCATCAAGCTGTCCCTTTCCGCATACTGGCAGGTGCGCAAATCACTCGTGATTTGCTGCGCGCTGGCGGTCATCTTTCGCGTGGCCTTGCCTTACACGGGCATTTACATGCCCAAGGCCGTGATCGACTTGATCCAGCAGCAGGCGGAGCCGTCGCGCTTTCTGCTCGTAGTGGGCTCGCTGGCGCTGCTGATGGTCGCGCTGGGGTATGGAAAGAGCTTTACCGACACCATCGTTGAGCATAGTACGGGTACACTGAGCATTTTTTCCTTCATGCTGAGAACACTGTCCAAGCAGATCAACATGGACTATGAGCAATTCGAGCACCCCGATTTCAAGACCGTGATGGACAAGTCGGAAAAGGCGGTACAGAGTAACCATACCCTGGCGATGAACATTCCGCGCACACTCGTACAGCTCGTGTCCAATGGCTTCAGTTTCCTGCTCTATGCCGGCGTCATCGCCCGGATCAATCCCGTCATGCTGCTGGTGCTGTTGTTCTGCGCGGCAAGCAACTGGTGGGCGCTGGCGCGTTCCCGCGCGTACATCGAATCGACCCGGGAAGATCGCGGCAAGCTCAACCGCAAGTACCTGGCCATGCAAAGCACGATGCGCGACCCGATGTCCGCCAAGGACATCCGCCTGTACGGCGCATTCCCGTGGCTCAAACGCTTCCTGCAGAGCTTGCGCACGCAGAACCGCCAGGCGGAAAAAGCCGTGTTGACCCGGCAGATGCGGGTGAGCCTTTTGGACGCTGCGCTGATTTTGCTGCGCGACGGCATCGCCTATGGCTTGCTGATCTCACTTCTTTTGCAGGACAAGCTGGCACTGGGCGAGTTCGTCTTTGTCTTCGCGGCCATCGGCGCCTTGGGCGGCTGGATATCCGGCATCCTGGTCGCTGCCAGTGATCTGGGAAAGTCTGCTGTTGAGATGGCGGACATGCAATCGATGCTCAGCTATCCCGACCGCATGAACACGGGAACGGGCGCGCCGCTGCCGGAAAAGGAGGCTTTGCCGCCGGAAATCCGCTTTGAAGATGTCAGCTATACCTACCCGAATGCGGATAAACCGGCCTTGCGCCAGGTCAACCTGACGATTCGTCCGGGCGAACGCCTGGCGGTTGTAGGCGCGAACGGCGCCGGTAAAACCACGCTGGTCAAGCTGCTCTGCGGGCTATACCTGCCCACGGAAGGCCAGGTCACCTACGCGGGCAAGCCGCTGCTCGCCTACAACCGCGATGCGCTGTACACCCAGTTTTCACCGGTGTTCCAGGATATCCACCTGCTGTCGACCGACATTGCCGGCAACATCAGCCAGCAGCCGCCAGATATGACCGACGATGCGAAAGTGGCCCGCTGCCTGGAACTGGCTGGTCTTGACGATAAGGTCAGCAGCCTGCCGGAAAAGGAAAAAACGCTGCTTGTCCGCGCGGTGCATGCGCAGGCGACGGAGCTTTCCGGAGGCGAAAAACAAAAGCTGGCCATGGCGCGCGCGCTGTACAAGGACGCGCCGGTCATCTTGCTGGACGAGCCCACCGCCGCGCTGGATCCGCTGGCGGAAAACGAGGTGTACCAGAAATACGCCGAACTGACCCGGGGCAAGACCAGTGTGTACATCTCCCACCGCCTGGCCAGCACGCGGTTTTGCGACCGCATCGTCCTGATCGATGGGGCGGCGGAAAAGGATTCGATCGCGGAAACGGGCACCCATGATGAGCTGATGAAACTTGGCGGTCTGTATGCGCGCATGTTTGCCACGCAGGCCAGCTATTACCGCAAGACCGGCGCGGTGGCTGCGGATCGCGAGCCGTCCCGCGACAGCCGCGGAGAGGAGCAGGCCGATGGCGCATAAGGAAAACAAGCCACGCTTCTCGGAAAACGTCACGTGGACGCTGCAAGGCCTGCGTCTCATGATGCGCGTGTCGCCGTCCTATTTGCCAGCGCTGCTCGGGCAGTCGTTCATCACGGCGTTTGTGCCGATGATGCAGCTGTTCTTTTCTGCGCGCATCCTCAACGAACTGGCCGGAAGCCGAAACATCGCCGCCATCACAAGCTATGTCGCCGCCACGGTGCTGCTGAGCTTCAGCTTGGCGTCGCTTAGGGCATGGCTGACGCGTGAGGTGGATCTGTCCACCTTCTGGTTCGCCTATGCGGACATCCTGGGGCTGGAAGCGGAGCAATTCGCCAGGATGGACTTCCCCCACACGGAAAACAGCGAGATCTCGGAAAAACTGGCGGTCATGGACACCAAGGCGCGCGGCAACGGCCTGGGCCTGATCAACCTGTACTGGATGGCGCAATCGGTGACCACCGGGCTGTTTTCGCTGATTTTCGCCGCCTTGCTGCTGACGGGCATGTTTCACAGCAACGCGATGGTGGTTAGCCGCACCTTTGTCACGACGCCGCTTGCCACGCTGCTGCTGGTCCTGCTGGTAGCTGCGATGCTCGTTCTGAATATCCTTTTCCGGCGAAAAGAGAAGCGTGTGCTGGATGATTTGTTCCAGGAAAACGCTAAAGCCAATACAGCCGCTTCGTACTACAACGGCTACATCAAGGCGGACAAGGCGGCAAAAGACATCCGATTGTATCGCCAGGGTGCCATGCTGGAGCATATTTTTGCCACCAGTTTCAATGTCAAAAGCTGGCTTCGTTTTTTCTTTTTCGAAGGCCGCCTCGGCGGTTTTTCTGCTGCGGGCATGGCCGTGGTGGGCGGGGCGGTCTACCTGCTGATCGGGCTGCGGGCGCTGGCGGGCATGTACGCCGTCGGGTCTGTCGTACAGTATGTCGGGGCGGTGACCGCGTTGGTGACGGCTGTGACCGCGCTGCTTGGCGATTTGGGCCGTGCGGTCAACAATGCGGCGTACATCAAGCCGCTGCTCGATTTTTTGAATTTGCCCGACCTGCTGGCCAAAGGTTATAAGCCCATGCCGACAGCCGCAGAAATCCAATTCGAGTTTCGTGATGTCAGCTTCTGCTACCCCGGGTCGGAAACTTATGCGTTGAAAAATTTGAACATGACGCTCAACGCAAACCGGCGGTTGGCCGTCGTCGGACGCAACGGCAGCGGCAAAACCACCCTGATCAAGCTGCTCTGCCGCTTGTACGACCCGACGGAAGGCGAAATCCTGCTCAACGGCATCAACATCAAGGACTACGATATCGCAGCCTACCGCCGCATATTTTCCGTTGTGTTTCAGGATTTCAAGCTTTTTCCGCTGTCCATCGGGGCTAATGTCACCGTTTCAGACCAACCGGATCCAGAAAAAATACGGCGCTGCCTGGAGGACGCCGGTTTCGGCGACCGGTTGGCAACGCTTCCCAAAGGCATCGACACGGTGCTCTTCAAGGATTTTGACGAGGATGGCGTGCAGATTTCCGGCGGCGAAGCGCAAAAAATCGCTCTGGCCCGGGCGCTGTATAAAGACGCCGGCATGGTCGTTCTGGATGAACCGACCGCCGCACTCGATCCCATCGCTGAATTCGAGGTGTATTCGAGCTTTAATAAAACCATTGGCTCCAAAACGGCGGTCTTCATCTCGCACCGACTGTCCTCATGCCGTTTCTGTCATGACATCGCCGTTTTTGACAAGGGAGAACTCGTACAGCGCGGCAGCCATGCTGAACTGCTCGCCGAAACAGATGGCCTGTATGCCGCCCTCTGGCACGCGCAGGCCCAGCATTATGTTGACGAAAAGGAAGAAGCTTCTGGATAGAAAGCGCAAGGCCGGCATCTAACTGGATCAGGTCGGCGTCTGTTCCGGATGGCAGAAGGCGGCAGGCCCAATCTGCACGTCAATGCAGTGATATGGATCGGTGATGTCTTTCAGAAACGCTTCGGCCTGTCAGCCATGCGCCTGGATTGCGGCCAGCAGCATCTCTTTGTTGGCCAGTCGGATGGTGCCCTGTCTTTGCAGCGCCGCGCAGCTGTCACCGTAGGTGAAGCTGATGTATGGCTCAGGAATGGCGCTGAGGGGTAAGGTGATGACATGTCCATCACCGACCCATTGCTACAGATATTCGCTGCCCTGCAGGACGAATGACAAGAGGTGCTCTGTGCCGGGCTGGCCGCCAAGGGCAACAAAGGCGCGATGCATGATCTGATCGGCTTGTACCCGGAGCGGGTATTCGTGTTCAAAACTGGCAAAACAATAGAAAGCCGTTGTCTCCCGGTTGTACGCGGCCATCTGGTAAGCCAGTGAAAACGCTTGTTGTTCAGGCAGCCGGACGATATTCTGCAATGGTGCACAGTTCGGATGACAATAGTGAACAACACCTAAATCGTCGATCGTCATAAATAGAATCTAACTGCCTTTCATAACATCAACTGCATGGCCTGAGTCAGTTGTACCCTATAACGCATCAGAAACCAAACAGGTATTGACCAGGCCGTGTTGGATGCTTAAAAAATGTAACTATTCAGCATACTC
>LSQX01215478.1_pt1 | contig 35385 bp, 29 predicted proteins | sample 654561 | NCBI WGS metagenome assembly LSQX01 (sample SAMN04489861, study PRJNA283612) | anaerobic digester metagenome | isolation source: 4 biogas reactors fed with cattle manure at either 37C or 55C with and... | place: Denmark: Kongens Lyngby | collected 2014 | reverse complement strand
CTGTCATCCGCATTAAGAACATAGACATAATTCTGCCCCCGTTCAGCTAGCAGGCTCTCCGAAGGTACAGCCAGAACTCTTTCTCTTTTTGAAATTTCGATTTCAAAAGAGATATCAAAACCGAAAATAACCTTGTTCAGGTCTGCGCCTTCAAGCGTCAGCTCTATATCTACTCTGGGTTCTCCGGAAAGCAGGGAAGTCTGGTCTCCACTCATAAACTGTGACATCAGGTCAGCTGACTGGCCGTCTGAGTACACAGGGGTTGTCGTGGCGATAGGAGACTTGAAGACTAGCTCCCCCGAGAGCTGAAGATCATCCGTGGTATATTTTACAAGCTGCCCCTGCTCCAGGAGAAGTGCATCTCTGCGATTAACCCGGGCATGCACCAGGGGTTCTTTTTCGTCATATAAAACGATTAAAGATTTATTCGTATTAATATTATTTTCGTCACGCTGCGCTTCTGCTACCAGAGCATCAAATTCTGCTTGTTCATGCTGTGAGGCTGCCTCAATCTTTTGCTCCAGATCAGCGATTTGCTTGTCCAGCATGCCCAGAAGATCCGCGCCCTGCTGATAGGTTGCCAGCAAATCGCTGCCTCCGGGCACAGACTGCAATTGCTGCATCAGAATTAATAATTCTTCCTGACTCAGACTTAGACTGCCGGTTGATAAAAGATCTGCCGGCAAATCCGAAGATGACCTTGCGCTATCGCTCTGAACCAGGGGACTGATCCTGACAACAGGGAGTGTGGCCGTCATTGGAATCACGGTTATGCTGTTACTGTCTTGTACACTCATATCCCCGGTCGCAGTTGTTTCTTCAGATGTTGTCTCTTCAGATGGAGGAGATATTGCTTCCTGAGGGGATACAAACGGGGGGATGTCAGGCAGGTCGGGCAAGCGTCCGGCAAGCTCAGACAATGCCTTTTGCAGCTCATCCAGCCGCTGTTCCAGCTGTTCCAGTGATGTCTGCAGATTTTCCTGCAGGTCAGGATCAGATAGAACTTCCAGAAGTTGCTCTCCTTTGGCATTGAGATCTTCCAGGAGAGCAATAAGCCGGCTCAAGTCGTTAATATCGATATCACCGAATTGATCAACTAATTGCTGGAAGGGCTCGCCGATACTCAGCATACCGTTAGCAAGCTGGCTCAGGCCGGCTGTAAGATCACCTGTCAGCGCCTGCAGCTGCGAGCTAATAATATCAGTAGAAAGGCCGGCGTTGATGCCCGCCATTAAATCAGCAGCCTCTGACTGAGATTTTTCAAGAGCGATACGGGCTTCTTCCCTGCTGTCTTTCAGCTCAGTCAAATCCGCCTTAAGCGGCGCAAGGTCATAGAGCAGCAAACGATCGCCTTCTTTTACATAGTCGCCCGGCTGGACGATGAAGCGGAGCACCGGAATATTCTGATACTCAATTTCCTGAGTTTTCGACGGGGTCACTGTGCCGCTCAAAGTAAGAGAATCCGAAATGTCCTGTTGGCTGGCTTTTTTTACCTGATAAACAGATATGACTTTATCCGGCGTGAAGAAACGCCAGAGACCGAAAACAGCCGCAATAACAACTGCCAGAATAATCAGTCTTTTAACCAGACGTAAACGTGACTTTTTCCGCAATTCTTCTTTATTCTTATTTTCCGTTTCATTTAACATATTTATCAAACCATTGTGTTATTTCATTTAATCGTTTCTTGCGGCCTTTTGGTTTTCCCGAGCGGGACAGCTCATGATTTTCTTTATTAAAAATTACTAATTTTGAGGCTATCCCCGCATCGACCAGAGCGGTGAAAAATTGTACTCCCTGTTCCAGCGGGCAGCGGTAATCTTCTTCCGAATGCAAAACCAGAGTAGGAGTCTTGGCCTTGCGGACATATTTCATGGGGGAATGGTCCCAGAGCACAGAGAATGTGTCTTTCTCTTCCCAGGAAGTCTTGTTTTGATCGAAGGCGAAGCGGAAACCAATGTCACTGACCCCGTAAAATGAGGTCCAATTGCTGATTGAGCGCTGAGTTGCAGCCGCCTTAAAACGATCGCTCTGAGTGACAATCCAGTTAGTCATGAATCCACCGTAGGATCCGCCGGTTACTCCTATGCGTTCAGGATCAATCTGGGGATAACCTGCCAGTGCCGCATCAAGGAAAGCCATAAGGTCGCGGTAATCTCGTCCGCCGTAATCACCTCTGATGTCAGAAAACACGTCATTGCGGCCATCTGAACCACGGGGATTTGTATATATGACTATATAGCCCTGGGACAGCCAGTATTGCATCTCGTGGAAATAGATATCGCCATAGGCAGTTTTCGGGCCGCCATGAATGTCCAGTATGGCAGGAAAGCTGTGCTTTTCAGCTTCTCTGGCTGCAGGGGGCAGGAGAACAAAGCCTTCCAGCACCACTTCTTCATGCTGGAAGGTAAATCGTTCCGGTCTGATGGCGGCAGGAATATTGCTGTTAAAGGATGTGACCTTGTCCAGCTGAGTTTCCGGCCAAGTCAGGAAAGGAGCATCATCTCCGGATGCATCACTGTTGAGTTTGCCCCGGACTTTTTCGTCGAAAGGCTCTACTTTATAGACTTCTGCTGTCTGCATATCATGAAAGGCGGTTACATAAAGATCATTATCCAAAAAGGTAAAGCCGGTGATCGAGCCCTTTACCATGGCATATGGTTGTACTGCGCCATCCGCGGTCAGGCGCATCAATATGCTGCGGTGCCAGTTTGTTTCCAGAAAATACACTGCATCGTCGCCGACAATCTTTTGCTCGGAAAACCCGTATTTGACGTCAGTGCCTATAGTGCATCCATATTGCAGTTCACGCTCTGACAGAACTTTAACTTCAGCAGCTTGCTCATCATAAATGTATGCCTTGCTATTTTGGTTGAGACCGGTTTCTTGCATGTCCGAAGCGAAGAGCAGGATTTTGTCGTCATAATAAAAGGCATCACTGATGGATAGGAAATCGTCCCTGACGATTTGCCTCTCACTTCCAGTTTTTAAATCTAGTTCGAATAAAGTTTCATGAACTTTCACCCGGGGGCTGGTGTAATTGCCAAAATATAACAGCTTTTCTTTATTGGGGTGTAAAAAGTAAGAAGCGATGTCATAGTTTGATTCTGTCAGCGGTTTTAATGCCATACTTGAGTCACACTGGGTCGTATCGTAGATAAAGAGACTTACAGATTGTGCCGCTATAAAGCCCGCACCATTAAACCAGAAAGGAATCTCCTCTGCCTCCAGAGCAAAGCTGTCGTCCTTTTTCTTTTTGGCATAATCAATACGCTCTTCACGGCTTTTTTTGAATAATTCAGGATCATCCTGACTGATATCAGCCGAGATCAGAAATTTTCCATCTCCCAGGGCTTCAAGCTTTGAAACATTAAGTGGTAAAGTAAAGGCCCTGACAGCCTCTCCGCCGTTCAGGCTAATGCGGTAAAAAGTTGTTTCAGATAAGCCGGACTCCTTAGCTTCCTTTTCTTTCTTCGAGCGGGCGGCTGCAAAGAGCAGATTATCGTTGTCCTCAAAAGCGAAACTGGACTCTTCGCCGCCGGAGGTCAACTGGAAGATTTCGCCCTGACGCAAGAGGAAAAGATTGGATTTATAGCTGTTGTCGTCCGCATCCATTTCTGTGCGCACAAATACAGCTGCATCAGCTCTCTCATTGGTTTTTATGCCCGAAAGGCCTCTTATGTCTTTTAAAGTATCAATACTGGTCTTCATAGCTACTCCTTTGATGAATTTCTAATAAGATAAAATCAAACTTCTTTATATTCCAACACTAATGTGAAGATTAAACAAATATAGAAGGAAAGATTTTGACCTTAGCAATTGCACTCAAAAGGAGTAGAAAACTAATTTAGATATCTATTATTCGCTTTTCATCATTGCTCCGGTATGCTGCTTCAGCAATCTTTTGTATCTGAATAGCATCAGCTGCAGGTACTTCTAACGGAAGATCATTTAATACAGAGTTGCTGAAACTCCAAATCTCACGTTGAAACATATCCCCATAAGTAACATCTATCTTAGTAGCTTTTATTTCTTTTTTATTTTGTTTTGCGTCATAGCCCCCGACATCATCCATAAATATTGCATCCAGACTTCCGCTGTCCTCTTGTCCGATGACATTGTCGCCTACTAATCTGCCTTTTGTTCCAAAAAACTCCAACCTCCATTTTGCAGCTTCATCCGGAATATTAAAATTGGATTGGACCGTACAAATTGCACCGTTTGCAAGGCGCAGGGTGACTGAAGAGGAGTCTTCAACTTCATAGTTAAAGGTTAAAGTATCATGAAGGGCAGCCACCTGTATGACCGGGCTTCCTGTAATATATTGTATGAGATCAATACAATGTATACCCATATCCATCAGTGCACCACCTCCGGAAGAGCTCCTGCTTTGGCGCCAGGCATCAGGTATGTCCGGGTACCAGCAGGTGAATTGGGCAAATCCGGAGACTAGGTCACCGATTTTTCCTTGTTGAACAGCCTTCTTTATTTCTGATACATAACTACCGAATCGCATCATAAAACCGACAGCTAATTTAACACCTTTGTTCTCGCAATAATCTAAAATACTTTGCCCTTCAGCGCTTGTCATCGCCAGTGGCTTTTCAATGAGTATATGCTTGCCATGATCAGCAGCCATTTTCGCTTGTTCCGCATGAAATTTTACCGGCGACGCAATATAAACAGCATCTACTTCCGGATCTTTTAGCAAGTCCAATTCCTTGTCATAGGCGCGTTTTGCGTGGTATTTTTCACACAGATCCCTGGATACTTGTAAATCCAATTCCATAACGGCAACAAGTTCAGCATTATCACATTTCATTAATCCGGGAATCGCACGACGGTCTGCAATACCTCCTGCACCAATAACTCCCCAGCGTAACTTTTTCATTTTGCACCTGCCTTTCTTCCAACATTAGTACCAGGTGTTGGTTCATCTAAAAACAATATATCACTATTTTTTACGATTTCGCAGGATAGAGGGCGGAGAAAGCAATCCACAGGCAGATTAATACAATACTCATCTTACCCAATGATCTCGGTAACTGATTCTGTTCTCAAGCAACAGAGCTGAGAGGTCGCCAATAAGGATCGTATCAATCCGGTATTCAGAAGGTCAAAATATCCTCCAGGAAGGAAAATCCCATATTCGCAACCCAGGGATCATTGTACCAGGACGCGCCGTGGTGTGGCTGACCGGACTCAATGTGTAGCTTGTGCCGCGTGTCATTTGTCGCTGCGACGAGCGCCCTGTAGAATGTCAGAGACTGCTCCACCGGGACGATCTGGTCGGCACCGCCGTGTACGATAAGGAAGGGTGGCGTAGTTTCAGATGCATAGCTGCACGGAGCGGACATGCGGCACAGTTCCGGCAGATGGGTGATCTGCGCACCCAGAAATCTCGATTCCGGCGAATCAGGCTGATCATGATCCGCGACCCCGGCGCCGCTTGCCAAAAAGGCCTTATCCATCTGCAAAAAGTTTCCGCAGGGGCCGCACCAGTCGACAACTGCCTGCAAGTCACTGCGCTGTTCGGAATAGCCCATGGACAAATCCTCGAAGGCCGGATTGCCCGCCGTTACGCCGAGCATCGACATCAACCATCCACCGGAAGACGGGCCCCAGCCGAAAAACTGTTCAGGATCAAGATTGTAGTCGGCTGCATGGGCACGCAAAAAACGAACGGCGGCTTTGGCATCATAGACCATTGCTGGGAAGCGGGCCTCTTCAGCTTTTCTGTATTCGAGGCTTGCCACGGCGAATCCACGGTCCAGTCCCCGCAGGATGGGTGTAAGCTGATTATCGCGTTTGTCACCAAAGGTGAATGCGCCGCCGTGCGCAAACAGAATCAGCGGATGCAGCTCATCCGGGTTTGACGGCAGATACAAATCAAGCTTTTGCGACGCAGACGAAGATGCATAGGCCAGATCAAAAAACTTTTTCATCATTTATCCTTTCTACATATTGGACCAGTTCGCTGAAGTATTTTATGCGAATATCGGCGAGCGGGCTGCTTATCGCACCGCCGATCGCGCACGCCGTCATCCCGGCAGCCTTTGCTGCTTGAAGGCCTGCAACGGCATCTTCGACGACGATGCTCTGCGACGGCAGAACCTTCAGCATCTGTGCAGCCTTTAAAAAGACCTCGGGATCGGGCTTACTCTTTGCGATGTTTGTACCGTCGCACACGGCGTCGAAGTAATCCCCGAGACCGATGCGCGCAAGTATATAGCGCGCATTTTTGCTTGAAGAACCGACGGCCAATAGCAAGCCCCCAGCGCGCAACATGTCCAACGTGGTTTTGACATCCGGCGAAAGGTCTGCGGGAGACAGAGAGTCCAAGAGCCGGCGGTATTGTTCGTTCTTCCAAGTTGCGCAGTCTGTCTTTTCCTGCTTGGTAAACTGTCTTCCGGAGATCGCTGCAAGCTTGTCCATACACGACATACGACTTACACCGCGAAATGCCTCATTGTCCTTGCGGGAAAATGGGATTCCAAGGCAGTCGGCGAGCGACTTCCATGCCTTATAATGCTGCTCGTCCGTGCTGACAAGCACGCCGTCCAGATCAAAGATGAACGCTTTTACCACTTCCATTTTAGGCCATCCCGAACAGTCTGCCAACGACAGGCAACCACAGCGCACACAGTGCCACCATGGCAAGCTGCAAAAACACCGTGGATTTTGCCATGTCTGTCATGGAGTAATAGCCCTTTGCGTAAGTTATGAGAGTCACTGTATCCAGAGGCAGCAAATAGCAGTTGCCGGCACACAGAGCAGCAGCCATTAGAATCAGCGCAGGCGAGCTCCCGGAGCCCGTCGCGATTGCAACGAGCGGCACCGCCATGATCGGGATCATGGATGTCGCAACCGGAATGACAACCAAGGATGTGAAAATTAGAAGAGCTGTAAAGACAATCAGTGCGGCGGTGGAGATTTGCAGGGCAGGCAGGGCTCCGGCGATTGCGCCAGAAACACCGTTGCTGATCATCGCGGAGCTGATGGACAGCACTGTTCCAACGAGGAAAAAGGCATCCCAGCTATTTTCCCGCAGGAAGGAATCAATGCTAAGAATCCGCATGCCCGGCAAAAACAAGGCGCAGCAGCCAAGTATGGCGACAACCATGACATTGATAGTACTGATCCAGCTCGATGCGATCCACAGTGCCAACATCAATGCAATAAGACACACGACTTTTATTTCTTGAACACCCATTTTGTCGGGGACATCCATATTGTTTACGAAATTCTGAATCTCCTGTCGACTGACCTGCACGGGCTTATAGATTTTTATAATCAGAAACCATGCCAGCGGCACCATTACCAGCGTGAGCGGAATGCCCGCACACATCCACTGGATGAAGGTAATCGTTTTTCCCGTGAGACTTTCGAGCTGAGCGATGGCAAGCAGATTTATGGAACTGCCCGCTGGCGTCATCATCCCGCCGATCATCGAAGCGACGGGGACAGCGATCATAAAGGCGCGCGCCGTTGTTCTGCGTGCCGCTTCCTCTTTATAAAGATCCACAAAGGATAAGGAGATCGCCATGAAAATCGCGCAAGTCGGCACATTGCTGACAAGCGAGGACACTATCGCGGCGCAAATCATAATCGCGAGCAAGGCAGTCTCGATGCTATTGCCGAAAGCGCGCATGAGCGCCCGCAAAATTCGTTTGGACAGGGGTGTCGTCGTAATAGCCGCCGCGATGCCGAAGGAGGCAAGCGTAAAGAAAACTATGGGCTGGGCATAACCGGAAAGTGCTGTGCCGAGGCCGTTCGTGACGCCCAGGATCGGCATCAATCCGCAGAAAAGAAGGCTGGTCACCACGACCGGGAGCGCTTCCGTGACGAGCATGATGAGAAAAGCGACAAGCAGGCCAACCGTTTTTATACCCTGCACGCTCAAGCTGCCCATGGCGGGCAAAAACTGTGCCGCAACAATTGCAGCCGTTGCAGCTGCAAAGCCGACCCATTTTTTAGTATTCATAATTGCTACCTGTTTTCTTAAATTCTTGTGTCCGGCAGTCCGCAATAGGCGTCTACCGGTGATACCCCTGTGAAAGCGCTGTGCCCGAGCAACTTATCCGCCACGGCGTCCACAGTATCTCTGTGGCAGCTGTAGGCGTTAATATATGTGCGCACGCGGGGCACATCCTGCAAGTGATAGGGGTTTGCGAAGGAGACGAAGATGCTATCCTGCTCGTGCACAAAACGCGGGATGTCGAGCGCGTGCTTTTTCGCCCAAAAGATGCGAACTGCCGTCTGGTTGCTCGCTGTTTCGAGATTGCATAAGTACAAAGTAAGGCACGACCGGTCAATCTGCTCCGTTCCGTGCAGTTCCTCTTTTTCGATCTCAAAACGATCTGTCTTAAGGCCTGCTTGCCGGAGCCTTTGCTCCATTTGCTCTGTCATGCTGCCGCTGTCGATGCTGTCACTACCGATTGTGATCAAGCGCACGCGCTGGTATTTTTGCGTGCTTATGGGGACAAGAGAATCCAGATCCTTGACGAGTGTGACTGCTTTGTGCGCGCAACTTTTCCGCCAGCTTGCAGCCTCCGGGAGGGGCTCTGCCTGTGCCGGGCGTAAAGCCACCTTCGCTTTCAGGGCGAGAATCCGCGTCACTGCCTCATCCAGCCGCATTTCACTAAGGATTCCGCTGTGTAGTGCTGAAAGGACATATCCATAATCCTCATAAAAATTTGTATTGAACACCAGCATGTCGCAGCCGGCATTGATCGCGGCAGGAATGGCATCCTCACGCCTCATCGCCTGCGTAAAGCCGCCCATGATTGTTGCGTCGGTGGTTATGAGCCCGTTAAAGCCGAGCCTTTTGCGCAGAACGCCGGTTAGCAGGTTTTGGGAAAGAGAAGCCGGCAGGCAATCCGAAAACTCCAGGGAGGAATCCTCCCTCATTTCCAGTGCCGGCTGGACGATGTGTCCTGCCATAACCGACAGCAAACCCGCCTTGATCAAACTGCGATAGATGAGGCCGTAGGAATCCTCCCATGCATCCACAGACAGGCTGTTATAGGTCGGATGCAAATGCTGGTCGCGATAATCGACGCCGTCGCCGGGAAAATGCTTGGCGCACGCGGCCATACCTTTGCCTTGCACCGATTGCACATATGTCTCGCACATGTCGCGCACGCGGGGCGTGTCGCTGCCACAGGTGCGCACATTTGTAATGGGATTCTGACAATTTATGTCAAGATCGCAAACCGGTGAGAAGGTCCAATTAATGCCGATGCTACCACCCTGTGCCGCACAGACCTGTGCAAACTCTTCCATGCAATTGATGTCATCCGTTGCGGCGACCATCATGGGCCACCCAAAAAACATGCCGTCACTAATAGCACCACTGCCGCCCTCCTCGAGATTTGCAGCCTTCAACAGGACGACTGCGGCGGCCTGATCGAGCCTTGCAAAGCGCTCACACAGCTGCGCAGACAGCCCAGGTCGGAATAATACGCCACCCACGGCGAAGCGACCGACGAGCTCGAGAAGTTCCCCCTCGCTGTAGTCGCCGCCCATGACACAAAACAACTGTCCCGCCTTTTGCTCAAGAGACAGTCCGGCGAGGGTCTGCTCGACCCAGTTCAGCTGTTCATCGTCGAGATAAAATGGTGTACCCTTCAGATCCATTGCACTCACCTTTCTTTTGTTTGGGGACTGTAGACGATATTGGCGTGGCCGCCGTCCAATCTTCCGTGCTCAAATGAAAATGCTTTTGCGATCAGGGCCTTATGCCCCATAAAATTAAACGGCTGTTCGTCACTCCGCCCGCAGAGAATGTCGTCGCATACGGCGATATTGCTTTCAACCATATCAGCATAAGGCTGCCCACCTGTGTGAGACAGCAGCACGCCATCGTAGCGCCCTTCCGTGCGATCTTTCAATCGGTAAAGCGAATCTCGGTAGCTGGCGACACCTGTCGAAAAATCATCAAAGAGGAAGGTCAGGCCGTTGCAGGCGTCACCAAGCAGAAGAAGCCTTTGCTCAAGCAGCAGCATGCAGACACTCCCAAGGGTATGACCGGGACAGGCGAGGATCTCAACGGACTGGCCGCCGAGCTGAAAAAGATCGCCATCTGCGAGCGGGTGAAAGGCGCCCGAATCGGCTGTCGGGATCATATCCTCCTGCTTAAGCCGGGAAAAGCTCGGCGACATCTCCATGCTTTTCCAGCGAAAAGGCGCAGCACCGTGGACGTTGAATACATCGCGGTCAAGGGGATTCATATGAACGTCCTCAAATTCTGCCGCTCCCATGGCATGATCCGTATGCCCGTGGGTCAAAAGAGTAGTCACCGGCAGATCGGTAAGCGCATCTACGACCGGCTTCAGACGCTTGAACCCGCTTCCCGTGTCGATGAGCGCCGCTCGCTGTGTGCCGACGAGAAGATAAGCGGACTCGGTATTTAGAAAGATGATACGCGTCAACGCATCCGTCAACATTTCCGTTTTAAATTCCATCATTTCACCCTTGTATCAAAGGTTCTTGCCAAGAAAATCCCAAATACGCTGCATATTTTCGGCTTCAGTAAACTCTTTATCCTCGTGGTCAGCATTATCAAGCGGCACAAATTCGGCTCTACCGTCTCCGAGTATTTCGCAAATAGCTTTATACAGCGTTTCCGACTGGGCAAAGGGAACTAGCCTATCCATCCGCCCATGCTCGATCAAAAGCGGGCACATAGCATCACTGATGTAGGTCACAGGATTTGCGGCGGCGCACAAGGCCGGATCCGCTTCCTGGATCGGCGCGCCGATGTATTTCGACTCGGGTGATTCAGGGCGGTCGTGATCAGCAAAGCTGATTCCGTTGGCGCGCGCCTGAGCATCCATGGAGCGGAAATCCGTGGGGCCGAACTGATCGATGGCCACTTGCACATATGGTACAGTGTTGAAGTTCTCCGTTTCGCTTTCAGAGAGAAAGCTTCCGTTGGGAATGTTCATCGCAAGCAAGGCAGTCAGATTCCCACCGGCGCTGCCGCCTATGACGGCAATACGGTCGGGATCGATGCGGTATTTTGCCGCATGCTTTCTGACAAAGCGAATCGCCTCGCGGACATCCAGCACTGCCGCAGGGAATGTAGCCTCACCGCTAAGCCGGTATCCTATGCTGCCCACGACGTAGCCACGCCGGATGCCGTCAAGATATGCGTCCATGTGGTCGTCGCGCTTGTTGCCGAATGCGAAGCCGCCGCCGTGAATGTGCAGCAAGGCCGGGAAGGGCCCATCGCCCTGCTCCGGGTAATAGAGGTCGAGCTGTTGCGCTTCGCTCTCATTAGCATATGGTATATCAAGCTTTAGGTTTTTTACCCAGCTGATGTCCGCCATCGGCGGCTTCCAGCCTGAGGGAGGCGGTCCCGAACCGAAATTTTTGCCATCTGGCTTAGAACCTGGCATAGGAGGGAAAGGCATACCGTCCATTTTAGTGTGCAACATCTTCTCAGGCTCTTCACCTTCCGGTGGAACCTGCCTAAAAGCGTCTCGTTTCATTTTTAACCTGTCCTTATCTGTTTGTTTCAGCCAACTGCTGTGTTTTGCGCATGCGAACGACGGGCCGCGGGCGGCTCTTTATCGCATCAAAGCTAATCGCGGCGAGCAGGATAATGCCCTTGACCGCATATTGCAAGTAGGTGCCCCAACCGGCAAGCTGCATGCCATTCGCGATAATCTGCATAACGAAGATGCCCGCGACAAGGCCGAAGACGTTTCCCTTGCCTCCCTTAAAGCTGATACCGCCGATGATTGCGGCGGTGAGGCAGGTAAACTCCGTCCCAGGGCCGGTAGTTGACGAGGTCATGTTTTGTTGCGCCATCATGACGAGCGCAGCAACCCCGAAGACGGCGCCCGTAATGGAGAAAGTCAAAATCTGTACAAGATCCGTCTTGATGCCTGACAGCCGCGCGCATTCGCTGTTTCCGCCGACAGCCAGAATGCTGCGGCCGAAGTTCGTCTTGTTGAGCACAAACCACGCGAGCAGAATGCACACTAATGCGAGGAATACATCCAGCGGCCTACCGAGAAATTTTGTTTTATAAATAGCGCGAAATGCGTCGGGCATGCCGGCGTAGGTTTTGGAATTGGTAATTGTGTAGCTGATCCCCCTAAAGACCTCACTTGTCGCTATCGTCACTATCAAAGGGAAAAGCCCAAGCTTTGCGCACAGCAAACCGTTGAACGTACCCATCACAAAACCAAGGACGATGGCCCACAAAAAGATGAGAAGGATGAACCACGTCGGGCACGCGCCGTTATGAGAGGCCATGTAGTTTTGCATGAAGATTGCTGAGGTCGTGGAGACCATCGCCATCTCGTAGCCGACTGAAAGATCAATACCGCCACCAATCATGACAAAGGCGATCCCCATGCCGGCAATGATGTAATAGCTTGACTGCGTAACGAGGTTATATAAGTTTTTCGATGAGAAAAACAGGGGGTTGATGATAGAGAACATGAGGATAAGTACGGCGAGAATGATGTAGACTGTTCCTTCGCGCCAGGCGTAGGAAATGACGCCCTTTATATGCCGTTTGCTTGATGCGTTTTCATTCATTTGGCTGATACCTCCATACCGGACGCAAGCGTCAGTATATTTTCCTGTGAGAATTGGTCGCGGGAAAGTTCTCCCGCTATGCGGCCCTCGTACAGGACGATGATCCGGTCGGACATGCCGAGAATTTCCTCCATGTCAGAGGAGATCATAACGATCGCCTTACCCTCGGATGCCATTGCATTTATGAGCTGATATATCTCCTGTTTTGCGCCTACATCGATACCCTTTGTCGGCTCGTCGAAAAATACAATTTCAAGATCAGCAGCCATGGTCTTGGCGACGACGACCTTTTGTTGATTTCCGCCGGAAAGATTAATTACCGCCTGATTGAGCGAGGGCACCTTGATGTTCAGCGCCTCTTTATATTGCTGCGCCACAGCGCGGCGCTTTTTTTCATTGATGACGCCGTACGTGCAGAACTTGTCCTTGCAAATCAGCGTCGTGTTGAAGGTAACGGATGCAAACTGTATGCAGCCTTGTTCCTTACGGTCTTCAGGGATAAGCCCGATTCCGTGTGCAATGGCATCGACTGGTGAATGAATTTTCACCGGCTTTCCGTGCACGCGGATACTGCCGCTGTCCGCTTTCTTAGCGCCGCAGACAAGTTGAGCCGTCTCTGTTCTGCCGCAGCCCACAAGACCGGCAAAGCCGAGGATCTCGCCTGCATGCAGCTCAAAGCTGATGTCCTCAACGCTATTACCGCTTAGGTGCTCTACCTGAAGCAGGCAAACACCGGGCTTCCAGGTTCGCTGCGGATAGGCGTCGCTCAATTCCCGCCCGACCATCAGCTTGACCAGTTGCTGCCGGTCCGTATCAGCGGTGTTGAGCGTCGTCACATACTGGCCGTCGCGGAGCACACTCACGCGGTCGCTTATTTCAAAGACCTCGTCGAGACGGTGCGATATATAAATAATCGTAACACCTTCTGCCTTCAGCTTGGCGATCACGTTGAAAAGCAGCGTGACCTCCTGTGACGCAAGCGACGAAGTCGGTTCATCCATAATAAGAATCTTTGCCTCGTTGGAGATAGCTTTGCATATCTCCACAAGCTGTTGCTGCGCTGGGGATAAATCGCCAACGCGAGCTTTGGGCGAAAGTACGAAGCCGTATTCGTCCAGAATTTCTTGCGCGAGCGCATTCAGCTTTTTTTGTGAATAAAGGCGGCCCTGCGGTCTGCCGAGAAAAATATTTTCGGCGACGGTCAGCGGCTCGCACAGATTGAGTTCCTGATAGATGACTGCCACGCCTTCTTCGCGCGCCGTCTGCGGCGTCATGCGCTCATAAACACGATCGTCGAAACAGATCGTGCCACCGTCCGGTTGCACGGCGCCTGCAATCAGCTTGATGAGCGTCGATTTTCCCGCACCATTCTCGCCGAGCAGGGCATGCACCTCGCCGTCTTTGACTGATAAGCAGACGGCGTCCAACGCTTTAACGCCTGGATAAATTTTCGTTAGATTCATCAGCTTCAGCATTTTGATCTCCCTTATAAACCGGGCCGCACTCATGCGGCCCGGTTATATGGTTTTTTGTTAGATTATTCTACCGGCGTAAGCGTTCCGTCACCGTTGTTTATCCAGGTAATGGAGCCGTCCTTCTGCCAGAAGTCCGCGATTTGTGCACCTTCGCCCTGGGCAGCGACAGTCGTGAAGGTCCCGTTACCATGATCGATCCACTTTGTGCCGGTCCAGGACGGATTGCCCATGACTTCATTTTCCTGCTCGATGACGAAGGAACCGTCCTCGTTGAGCGTGATTATCCAAGGAACCTCGCCGAAGGGTGTCGTTTCGGCAAAGCTGTAGACGCCCGCAACAGTTTCAATGTCACTTTGTTCAGGTCCCGGTGTCTCTTGGGACGGGTCGGGAGTTTCTTGGGACGGATCGGGAGCTTCTTCTTTTTCATCCAGAATAAAGCCGTCCTTGGAGTTCCAGTAAATGACAGTATTCTCGTTTTTCAGTGCTTCGATCGGGTCAAAGGCCTGTACGGTAGCGCCTGAGAAAATGTTGAAATGTGCCACATAAGCAGTGCCGCTGCCCTGTTTTTCATCCACAGTCCACCAGGCTGCGATGCCGTCGGGATTGCGCTTCGAGTAATCGACGCCTTCCTGTCCGTACATAACCGCAAAGGCTGTGCGCGCTACGGAATCCGCTACCTCGCCACCCGCAGCTGAAACGCCGAACTGGCAAGCGCCGCGCATGATGGCGGGCGTCACGCCGTCTGTCTTCGATACAGCACCAACCATATAATCCGCCTCATTTCCCATGACGCCGGCTGAGAAAAACGCAAATTCATCCAAGTTGTCGGGATAATGGTCCACAATATACTGGCCACCCTGAGTGCTGGCAAGAGAATTGTAGGCGATGAATACACGCGTGTTGGGGTTGGTTGTCAGCACGGATGCGACATTCAGACCGCCGTTCTGCTGATCCTGCTCGACTGTAACTCCCTTGAAGTGCTCCTTGGCAAGTGCACAATATGCTGGGTTTTCAACCTTTTTGGATTCCTGTACGATGTTGCCCGCTGCGTCTACATAGTTGCCTTCCCAATCCTTGAGATAGGGTTCAAGAATGGACTGCTCGCCGTACGAGCGTTTTAGGGTTTCCTCTGACAAACTGGAAGTCAAAAACGCAAGCTCCCAGTCGCCGGTGGCACTGAGCATCTCTGCATGACTTTCGATCCAGTTCTTCGCACTAAGCGCGACATAAGCACCACAAAGATATTCGTCCGATACTGTGCAGCAGTCGTAGTACTTCTCGTCCAGACTGTCGCTGGTAGCACCATTGATGTAGATCTTGCAGCCTGCGTTATGTGCTTCTATGATCACATCCGATAGGGCGTCTATGTCCGTCGGGTTGATGATGATCAGATCTGCGCCCATCAGCGCAAAGGATTTGATCTGGCTTATCTGAACTGCGCTGTCGTTATCGCAGCTCACCGTCTGGACTTCCGCCTTGCCGGCAAAGATATTCTCCAGAGCCTTTTGCTCCAGCACATATATGCTTTCGCTCAGACTTACACTGCAGAATCCAACAAGGCCCTTGTCTGATTCAACTTCTTCGGTCTTGCCCGAGCACGCCACTATGCCGAGACATAATGTGGCAATCAGCAGAATTGCTATACACTTTTTCATTTTATCTTCCTCCATTACGTATGTATTCCGTGAAGTTATTGTGTTAATAGCTTGAGAATATTCTAGCATTGGCCGTCGCGCATTAGCAGACATTTTTGCAAGCTAGTTATGCAATATTTTTGATATATTTCGAGAGTTCTTATCGTAATAAATAAACCATATACTCATTTTCGAGTGTTATATGGCAAATCTTTCTAGATATTGACATCCTTCGAGCGCATGCTAAAATGATGTTATATCACTATTTTTGATTAAGAGGCAACATGAATATTGACCGCTTGTTAGAATTTCTGACGATCAGCGAAACAAAAAGCTTTAAAAAAACAGCCGAAATGATGAATATCTCAGCGGCTGTGCTGTCAGCCCGTATTGCCGTGCTAGAAAAGAGCCTGGGGGTCAAGTTGCTGTTGCGCGACGCACACCGGGTGGAGTTAACTGATGCAGGACTGCAGTTTTTGCCGGACGCCCAGCGCATTGTAGGTTCTGTTGAGCAACTGAAAAGACGCTTCAAGACGATCGGAAGCAACACTTACAGGAGCCTTCGCATTGCTCTTTCCGGCACACTGATGCCCCCGAAAGTCGGACCATATCTCGATTTTGTCAACGGCAATCACCCGGACATCCATCTCGAGCTGTTGAATGACGCTTCCTTCGATGTGCCGGGTGGGTTAAACGAGGACCTGTGCGATATTTTCCTCACATATGGGACGAGCGAGCTGCACTTTGACGGCATAGAGCGGCAACTTATTTATTCTTCACAGACTTGTGTTCTCGTAAACAAATCCGATCCCCTCGCTTATTATTCGCATGTGCATATGCAGGATCTCGATGGAAGACGCTTTATTTTATACCCTAAAACCAGTGAGACTGCTTTCAGAGATCTCGAATTGAAGATGCTGAACAGCGCCATGATCAGCTATTCGCTGTATGAAGACACTGTTTCCCCTGAGTTTTACAGGTGGCTTGTGCCAATCGGGAAGGGAGTATCCTTTTTCCCGTGGGTGGCGCGAGAAACGATGCCGCCAAACACTGCCCAACTTGCAATCGATGATGCGGCAGACAGCTTTAATATGTATCTATTTTACAGAAAAGACAGCCAGAATCCTTTTTTGCCGGAGTTCCTTGAAGGCCTCGACAAATTCGACCTGATATAAGGTGGGAAAATGACTACGGAACGATTATATGAATTTTTAATATTGTCCCAAACGCTCAGCTTTAGCAAGGCGGCGAAAAAGTTGTTCATGTCGCAATCCACCTTGAGCCGCCACATCACGGAGTTAGAGCGGGAGTTAGACATAGAGCTCCTTACAAGGACCACGCAAAGCGTGTGCCTGACGGAGGCGGGAAAGCTGCTCATGCGCAGTGCCTCAGATATCTTACATCAGTTTGACACTGCTAACAGCCGACTGCACATTTCCGGCATCCAGGCTAGCGGGTGCGTGTCGGTGCTTTGTGCTGATACGGCGGTCTGCCCGTCGCTCAACGATTTTTTGCATTTGTTCAGTGAAAAATACAGTGAAATCAGCTTGCAGATCGAAATTACCAGTATGCCAGAAGCACCTGCGCCCGGTGCGGTAGATTTTGTATTCACACCCTTTGAATACGGCGCGATCGCCGCTAAAAACGTGCCGATGTTGGTATTCACGGAGGCCGCATATCTTGCAATTCCTGTCAATCATCGTCTGCTCGGTGGACGACAGATCGAGCTGTCCGAGCTGAGCGGTGAAACGCTGATTGTTCCATTCGGCAATGAGGTACTGTGCTCTTTTGCCTCCAACCGCCAGCTTGCCGAGCGCTATACAAATAATCAGCTCGACATCCTCCATACCACCAATATAAAAACAGCGCTGTTGCTTGTGAGCCTCGGACGGGGCGTATCGATTATTCCGCAATACCTTGCAAAAAATTCCGTCTGTGATACGAAAATTGTCGGAATCACCACAAAGGAATGCAAGTTTGAGATTTTTGAATACTGGGATGAAGCCAGAGACAACCCGGCTGCAAAGCTTTTTCAAGAGGAATTAATAAACTACATCAAAAGGTCATGTTCTGCAGAATAGGCACAGAGGCAGAGTTTCTGGTATCGCTGTATATTGCTGAACAGGGATAATCATTCCCTTAGGCCGAAATTGCAGGCAGTAAACCATTTGGCCTAACTTTCTATGACGGCTTTTGTCGTTGCCCTCATAATGAGCCTATACATAAGCCTTACAAAGGGACCTACATAAAACACTTGAATACATAGGGCAAAAGGGAAATTCAGAACAAGCTTAGGCATCCAAAATGAAATCAATTCAGATGAAATTCCATGATGTAAAATGTTGACCAAAAGTGTCATACAGGGGGCCATAACAATTACGTTTCCTGCTGCAACAAATACCGAGATTAGAGATGGCTTTGCAGTTTTAACGTCCAGCATTAAATGCAGCACCTTGTTTGCTACTCTTTTCGCTAAATATCGCTGCACAATAAACGCCATGACGACCTCCGGCCACATTAGACGCAGAGCATCTGAAAAGCTAGCCAGGCTAAAACCCTGCTCTAAGGCCAGGTTATATACCGTCATGCAATATACCATGCAGATAACCATCATCAGAGAAAAAATAAAGTCTTGAAGTTTTGTTTCGGGCATAAGCAACCTCAACTCTATGTGCCAAATATAGTTTTAACTTACACGTGATAAAGTCTTTCAGCGTTTTTGTGTAGAATAAGCTCCTTGTCGGCATCGCTTATGTCTAGGGCCCTTACAAAATCAGGGCCGCCGGTTAGCCACTCCTTGCGTACAGGATAAGATGAGCCGTAAACTATATGCTCCGCCCCGAGAATTTTTACCGCACACTCAAGCATAGTTTTACCCCAAGGCTGCGCATGAGATGTTTCAAAGAATATATTTTCTGAAAGCCATTCACGCTGCAGCCCGTTGCCCGTGTCAAAGCGCTTGGTTGTGTCATTAGAGCTTGGCGGTAAAAGCATATTAAGATAAGTAAAAAATCCGCCTCCAAGCATAGAGTGAACTAACTTGATATTAGGATATTTCCCAAACATACCGCTAAACAGCTCACGCGAAACTGCTATTGTTTGATCGGAACAGCGGCCGTATGTTCTGCGTAAATTGTTAAATTCATATAGAGAATCATATTGCACCGGCAGCGGAGTGTGGTGGACATAGGCTGTCATGCCGTACTCGTTAATTTTTTCAAATAGAGCTGCAAACATCTCGTCATCAAGATATTTGCCGGCGTAATGCGCACTCAGCTGAATTCCGTGCATACCAAGCTCATTTTTACAACGGTCAAGCTCGTCAAGCGACTCCCGCGAACCATATGGCGGTACCACTGCCAGCGCAATTAGCCTGCCATCGCTTCTATTTTGATAATCAGCCATTCCATCATTGAATAGACGGCACATCTCTAAGCTCATCCACTCCTGACAGCCGGGAATTTTCATGATTGCCTTGTCAATTCCAGCTTCTTCTAATGCCTCCAGCATGGCATCAAGCTCATATTCTCCCTGTACATAATTGAGACTTTGGCATCCGATGGGTCGCTCTATGACAAGCTGCTTTTTCCCATTTTCGGACTTTACCAAACCTTGAGTATCATCAACATTTAGAATATCTGATAAAAATTTTTGCATAAGAGCTTCATCTTCAAATAAAAGCTCGGGAAACCAATAAACATTTGAGTCAATAACCAAAATATCCACAACCTCTCGTCTAATTTTAAAACACGTTATTTATCTGATTCATTAATTTTGCGTATATCATAAATTATTCTACAACCGGCGAAATCCATCATACGCATATATTCCCAGTCGCTATTAAAATCTTTTGGACCGTCACCGGGATGCGGGACTTGTCTTTTCCAGACTGTGTTACCCTCCGGAGTAGTATATGAGAAGTTTGGGAATGCCCTGGCTTCGATTACAACTCCCTCATTTCCTGCAAGGATATGTCGTGCATTTTCAAGATTTTGCTCAATAATTTTCGCATCAAAAACGCCGAAGCCTGTGCATATTGTGTCAAATTCACTGCGATGCTTGATTAACATTGCCATATGCTCAGCCCAGCGAGAGACACTGCCCTTAAGTGTTTTTCCCATTGGCATGCCAATCTCGTCACCTGAAAAGAGCATACGGCCTTTTTTATCCAAAAAGGCAAGGCTTCCCACGGCGTGGTCCGGAATTTTAAACACTAGTAAATCCCTGCCCTTTAGTGGGATTATGTCTCCGCTGTCTACTATTTCAACTGCATAGTCACGGGGAAATGTAATCCCCTCAAAGCTAGGAAAGGTAATGGTCGCCAGCGGTTTTGTCTCCTCTGACATATAAGCTAAATCAAAATAGCTATTGTTTGCAGTGTGGTCAAAGTGGTCATGAGTATTGGCAATTCTACTTACAGGCTTATTAGTAAGCGTTGCGCAAAACTCTCGGATATTTCCAGCGCCATATCCTGAGTCAATTACAAGGGCCTCGTCATCGCCTTCTAAAAGATATGAAAAATCGCCATCACTAAGTATTTTCCATGTTTTTTCTTTGATTAGCTCAGAACGAAAATATGGCTCATCCATTGGTGTGAGTACGCCGCTTTCATCCTCCAGTAAAATATTATGCTTACAGGAAAAATCTATGAGTTCCATGCTTTGTCCTTTCCGCTTTATTTCGCCTGCCTATTGAGAGCTTGCTCGAATAGCCATTCACGCAAAGCATCAATGTCATATGCCTTTGTCCATGTGAAAATATGGTGTGCTCCGGGATGTTCAGGCGCGTTTAAAGGCAGAATGCTTTTACCTTCAAACCACGTAAAATTCAAGTTGCAACTACTTGCTTTTTGTTTGCTTATATTTTCATTAAGCACCGCCATATCTGCTCTTGCATCCATATGACCGCGGCAAACAGCGCCCCCCGCCTTTTCCATATTGTCAAAGCATTCGCCCAAAATTGGGAATGCCTTAGCATCACCCGCAGCTACAACAGCCCAAATGGCTTCATCCTTTGCATCAGCCATGCGCTTGGGATCCCATTGGCCTGCAACAAGCAGACTGCCGGCAAAAAAACCGGGATATCGCAAAAGCATTTCGCACAGCATCATACAGCCCATTGACTGACCCGTACCATAAATTCTGGCACGATCTATCGGAAATTGCTCTATAAGACCTTTAACAAGAGAAACGGTGCTATCTAGATGCCAGGTTGCTTCAAAGCTATCATTGACGCAGACCACGGGGTAATGCGGTGCAACAACAAAACAGGGCCGTTTTCCTAATTGTGCGTCACGTGCCCAAACCACTGCACCGTTGCCTTGTACAAGCGGAGCACTAACATCATCGGAGCAGGAGCCTGCATCATGCATAAACAGCACTAGAGGATATTTCTGTCCCTCAACGCAGTCTTTTGGGATATAGAGATTGTAGTTAAGCGTTTGACCGCTCTTTTCATCTTGAAAATTATGTACAGTGAAACTATCAACCAGCCCATTGTCGCTACTTGTAATATTTTCGTTGCTAAATGGAGCAAGCTGCTCGCCGCTTACAGACTTAATTGCTTCAAGCTGACTAAGCTTCAAGCTTATTGGGGCAAGCGACAGCCTGCTTTGACGTCCCTTTCCCGCCATTTGCTTTGTGCTTGCGGAAGGATCGTTTGAATCAAGTATTAGCTCTACAAAACAACCACTTTTGCAAACCTTGCCACGGTATGAGTCACTTACAATAACATCAGTAATGGTCCGCCCTTCAACGCTATAGCAGGACACAGAAAGCGATGCCGCCAGAATTGGCATATTATATTCCAATACAGCAGCCACTACCTTTTGCCCTGTACCATAAACTTCTGTGACTGCGGTCGAGTTAATCAGAGACGAGTTTTTCATATATTTCACCTTCCTTACAAATCATTAATTTCCCTGGCACGGCAGCACGATACAAAATGATTCGGCAGCAACTCTTCCAGCCTCTGCGGCTCATTACATTTATCGCAGACGTATGGGCAGCGAGCAGCAAAGCGACATCCGGGTTTTGGATCTATTGGGGACGTTATCTCGCCTTTTAAAGTTATGCGTTCGCGCTTAGCATAGATATCCGTTGAAGGTATTGCAGATAAAAGCGCCTTAGTATACGGATGGAGAGGGGACACAAAAAGCTCCTTGGAGGGAGAGGTTTCCACAAGCTGGCCTAGGTACATAACGCATATATTGTCAGAAATATGCCTAACAACGGACAAATCATGGGTAACAAACATATAGGTCAAGCCCTGTGTCTTTTGCAAATCCTGTAACAGATTAAGAACCTGTGCTTGAATAGATACATCAAGTGCGGAAACAGGTTCATCGCATACTATAAACTGCGGACTAAGTGATAAGGCACGGGCAATACCTACTCGCTGACGGCGGCCTCCGTCCAGCTCGTGGGGGTAGGCAAGCCGCAAACGGCGGTCAACACCTACTAAATCCATCAATCGCTCTGTTTCGGCTTGTAAGCTTGCTTTGCTTTTTAACCTTTTAGAAATCAGAAGCGGCTCCTGAACAGTTTCCTCAACTGTTCGGCGTGGATTCAAGGACGAACATGGATCTTGAAAGACAATCTGCATATTTTCATTTATGTAATGCCGCTTCTTTTTGTTGATATGAGTAATGTCCTCACCATTGAATATTATCTGGCCCTCTGTACTTTCCAAAAGGTGAATTATGGTACGTCCGAGTGTTGATTTTCCGCAGCCGGATTCTCCCACAACGCCAAGGGTTTGGCCCTTTTCAATTTTAAAGCTCACTCCATCAACTGCATGAAGCTTACCTCTGGGTGTATCAAAAAACTTTTTCAGGTTTTTAACCTCTAACAGCGGCGTGCTCAAGATTATCACCCCTTTCAATTTTCTCAAGGTTGGTACAGCGGCACATATGCCCATCTCCTAAATCTACAAAAGGAATATATCCCTCATGCCCGCCACTACAGGCCTCTGTAACATAAGGGCAGCGCGGATTGAAAGCGCAGCCTTTCGGCAGGTTCGATGGATCCGGCGGTAAGCCTTCGATGGCGCACAAACGCTCAGTGTCAGAATTTATGTCTGGCAGTGAGCAAAACAGACCGACGGTATATGGGTGCCTGGGATCAGTAAAGATTTGCTCCTTTGTGCCCATCTCAACAATCCTACCGGCATAAACAACCGCCACATAATCGCAGACCTCAGCAACTACGCCTAAATCGTGCGTAATCATAATCATAGATGTGCTGTATTTGTTTTTTAGGTCATTTATCATGTCAAGGACCTGGGCCTGAATCGTAACATCAAGAGCCGTGGTCGGCTCGTCTGCAAGAATCAGGTCGGGATTGCAGGCCAAAGCCATAGCTATGACAACACGCTGCTTCATCCCCCCGGAAAACTGATGGGGAAACTCATGGTAGCGTTCGCCAGAGATTCCTACCGTCTCAAGCATTTCTTTTGCTTTTTGGGTTGCCTGCCTGCGGCCGAGCTTTTCATGCTTGCGTATAGCCTCGGTGATTTGCTTGCCAACACACATAATCGGATTTAGCGCGGTCATGGGATCCTGAAATATCATTGATATTTTCTTACCGCGTATTTTACACATTTTTTCTTCTTCCAGCGTCAAAAGGTCTTGGCCGTCAAGGCAGATTTCGCCTGAAACAACTCGTGCAGGCGGCTGGGGCAAAATCCGTATAATAGATTTTGCTATCGTCGTTTTTCCCGCTCCGGTTTCGCCCACAAGGCCAAAGGTTTTACCCTTATATAAATCAAAGGAGACATCATTTACGGCCTGAATGATTTCGCCGTCAGAAGTGTATTCCACAGTAAGCCCGCGCACCGACAAGAAGGCGTTTTTATTTGTTTCTGTTTCCAACATCAGGTGTTCCCCCCTTAATTCTTGAGCTTAGGGTCTAAGGCGTCCCGCAGACCATCACCCAGCATATTAAATGCAAGCACTACGACCATGATGCACAAGCCCGGAAAGATACATAAATGCGGGTATTTTTCAATTACTGGTTTTCCCGCAGAAAGCATAGCACCCCATTCAGGCGTAGGAGGCTGGATGCCAAGTCCAATGTAGCTTAGTGAGGCCGCCATTAATATCGTATTGCCTATCCCCATCGTTACCGAAACAATTAGAGGTGCGATACTATTAGGGAGAATGTGTCTCGATATGATGCGAAGCTTTGTGGCATTTATTTTTTCAGCAGCCTCAATATATTCCTGATTTCGTATGGTCATAATAGAGCCACGAAGCAGACGAACAGTCATCGGCACTCCACCTATCGCCAAAGCAATAATTGTGTTGATAAAGCCGGAGCCAAGGGCTGCAGAAATGGCAATTGACAACAGCATGCCCGGAATTGCCTGAATAACATCTAAAAGGCGCATAATTACATTATCAATTTTGCCTCCGTAATACCCAGCCACGGAGCCTATAATAATACCTATAAATGTGGAAACCAGAGTCGCAATTATACCCAAGCTTAATGACGCGCGAGATCCATACATCAGACGGCTAAATATGTCACGACCAAGGTCATCACAACCGAAAATGTGCTTCAGACTCGGTTTTGCGTACTTTAAGCTCATGTCCATTTTGGTATAATCGTAGGGAGCAATAAATGGAGAAAGTATCGCAACGATAATTAGGATAAGAATAATATAAAGCCCCGCCATGGCAAGCTTATTTTTACGAAGACGATGCATTACCTGCGTGAGCTGGCCTTCCTTTTTTATTCGAGTCTCCACTGTTAGTTCTTTATGCCGCACTCTTCTTCCTCCTTATCGCCTTCCTCTCGTAGTTTGCTTTGATGCGCGGATCAACAAAGGCATAGATAATGTCTACTAATAGCATAATAAAACTAAAGGTAACGCCAAGAACCAGTACTCCGCTAAGCACGATAGGGTAGTCACGGCCGTTGATTGCACTCATCATATAGCTGCCAATACCGGGTATGGAAAACACGTTTTCTATTACCACAGCACCGCCAAGCATCATACCCATACCGTTACCGACAATAGTAATTATCGGAATCAGTGCATTGGGCAGGGCATGCTTAAACAAAACCTCTCGTTCGGACAATCCCTTTGCGCGGGCCGTTGCAACATAATCGGAGCGTATAACTTCCAGCATACTTGAGCGGGTTTGGCGTGCCTGTGTTGCAATGCCCGCAAAGGAGTTTGCAATAACAGGCAAAATGAAATATTGTATGCCGCCTACCCCATACAGCGGAAGCCAGCCGAGTTTTACGGAAAACAATACTACCATCATTAAGGCAAGCCAAAAACCTGGAATAGAAACGCCAAGCAAAGCAATCATCATGCAGATCCGGTCGGCCAGTCCGTTTCTGTGCGTCGCCGCTACAATCCCTAAAGGCATTCCAATAAGTATCTGCAAGCCCATACTGGAAAGAGCAATTAACAATGTATAACGCATACGAGACATAATACCAGCTGCAACCGATGTTCCATAAAAGTAAGAATCACCGAGATCAAGATCAATAAATACCTGCTTGAGGTATTGCAAAAGCCTTATAAAATACGGCTGATCCAAGCCTAATTCAATACGCTTTTGCGCAATTTCTACCTGCGTGGCCCCAGCGCCCAGCATTAATGCCGCCGGGTCGCCGGGACAGAAGTACATAATTGTAAAAATTAAGATAGCAATTCCAAGCATGACAGGAATCATCAGCAAGAGTCTTTTTAATATATATCGGGCCATACTAAATCCTTTCTGCCCCGCTATGAGATGAAGACAGGGCATTGGGGGAAAGTTTGGCGGCCAGCTCTTTGTATGCAAACCAGCCGCCGTCTGACAATGCGTTGATCATGGATTGTTAATTCTATTTGAAGGAGTATTCACAGGCACCGGGTGTTGTCTGCCCGCGGGCGTCAACGACAATCTTAGATATTTTTGTGGTATGGGCTATGTTGGTCATGCTTTGTGCAAGACCTATGCCATAGCATTGCTCTTTAAGGTACTGGTGGAAGGCGTCCATACTAGCGTCGTCATGGGAATCGACGTCCATTGCAGTTTCAAGTAAGCTTTGCAGCTGGTCGTCTTTTACAAAGTTCATAGCTCCATCGTGCTTATAGCCGCTCCTATCCCAAGCAAGTTTCCAGACGTTGACGAGGTAGCTTGTGGAGCCGGCCTGGTCAAGCATTAAGTCCCACTGCTCCGGCTGGTACTTGTATGTATTACTAAGCTGTGCATCATAGGGGTTAATATTTACTGTTACGCCTATTTGAGCCAATTGGGCTTGCATAATGGTAGCAATCTTGGTTGTTACATCACCGGATACAATCATCAGATTTATATTGAGGTCGGATACGCCAGATTCAGCGAGAAGCTGCCTTGCCTTATCAAGATCCGTATCATAGTAGTCCTCGTCAAGCCAAGATTCAACATAGTCGGCATAGTTTGTGTTGCCCCATGTTTTTGCAATATTTCCGTTTCCGTCAAACGCACCATCTACTATTTGCTGAAGGTCGATTGCGTAGGCTATGGCTTGACGGAATTCTTTATTGTTTGCAAAAGCTCCCTGCTCCTCATCGCAGTTATATACCAGGAAATAAGTCAGGTTATCAGGAACCGGCGTAACGTCAAATCCGTCCTTTCCCATAAAGTCTTCAACGTCCACGTCGCTAAGCCAGTTAGTCACATCAATTGCGCCTGTTTTGAGCGCATTGGTTAACTGGGAACCATCCGGAATAATATCAAATTCAATAACATCTACATTATGCTTGCTCGTATTTTGTAATTTGCTCTCATCAGTTTGCCAGTAGCTATCTGTTTTGGTAAATACCATTTTTGAGCCGGAGACAAATTCGGTGCATTTGTAAGCTGTAGTAGTTATGGGGTCTGTGGCCATTTGGTCTGCACTTGCTTCAAAGGCAGCCTTTGTTACAATAGGACACTCCATCCAAAGTGCGCCAAGGTCGCCGATTGAAAGCGTATCAAACTTAAACTGCACCACATATTCACTAATAGCTTCTACGCTGTTAATTGAACGAAGCTTGGGCAGGTTACCGTACTCTATGCCGGAATTATAGCTGAAGGCCACATCTTCGGCTGTGAGATGATTGCCTGCCTGATCATATATGTAATCATAAATTTCGCAGTTGTAGGTAAGATCGTCGATTTTCTTATAATCCTTCATTAAAACACCGTACATTTCTCCGCCCTCTTTGATGGCAAGAAATTCATATGCAGTGTATAGGATTCCGATACGTCCCGGTGACATACCTTGGAATGGACCGATATTCTGTGGGTCGTGCGCCAACCCAACGACTACCTTTGATTCACCGGAAGGTGCAGTAGTGCTGTCTGGTTGATTGCCGGAGCTGTTTGGTGCAGAAGTTGAGCCGTCGCTATCCTGGCCCTGTTTTGCATCTCCGCAGCCTGCAAAACACATAAGCACAAGAATGCTTGTCAAAATGACTGCAATTACCTTAGATGCTGTTTTTTTGGCTTGTTTTTTCACTTCTAAATCTCCTTTTAGATATTTATTTAAGACCCTAACTCGCTAAATACAGCAGTCACCTTGTCGTATATGCTTTGTATTACTGTATTTAGCAGATTGCTGAAACCATTTCAGCGGCTTTTGATGTTACTAGCTATTAATCAAATTAGATAAAAGCTTTAATGACTCTTCGGATAATATTTCTGCCGCCCCAAGGGCAAACGGTGAATTCATTGCTTCGTATGTAATGCGCTCGTATGAGCTTGCATCTGCCATATATTTGGCGCCTCCGTTTACCATCGTCAGTACTAGTGTCACCTCGAAGGGTGCCTTTTCAACAATTTCCATCGCCGTCACACAATTAAGCTCAGGCTTCACGCATAACAAAGCCACCGGTCCTATACTTAAGGCCTCAATGCTGATTTGCTTCTGCCCATCTGGCTTATATTCATAAGTGCGTGTTGGTATAAGCTCATGCAAGTTTCTCTTCATTTGCTTTGACGGTACAAAAAAATCATGGCTTATATATTTAATTACCGTATCCTTCAACGGCATTGCAGCTTCTATGGCAAGTCTGGAGCTTTCCGCCATCTTTAGGCCTAACTCACGGCAGATATTTAAACCTTCGGCACCTATATCTTTTTCTTCCAGGCTGCCATCATCAGCAAGGTATAAAGTTTTTGCTTTTTCCACAGGAGCCTGGTCCCCGGCTGCTCCTAATAAAAACATGACTATAGCACCCGGGTATTGTTCCTCCAGTGTTGCGCATGCTACACCGGCAAGATCGCTTGAAACCGCTTTACCGCCATCCGGAAGTCTTGAGTCATCTAATACAGATGACTGAACTGAGTAATGAATAAGAATTAACGAGGGCTTGCCTGCTTCTGTTTCCATGCAAATTGCTGTCAGCGTCTTGTCTGACGGACCTGTTCCGCAGTTGGAAACCCACCAGCCGTCTGGTGTTTCAAAGTCTCTGTTTATGTTGACGTGACATTCGCTTTGCCCTAGCTTTGGCAGCACGAGAGCAATATTCATCATTGCCTTACGTGCAGATTCGCGCGCTGCCGTATATATTGCCCTTTGCAATGCTCCCTTTTTATTTCTGGCCTCGGAACTTTTCAATATCTTATCCGGCATAATATGCGGTGCAGAAAATGTATGAGTTACACAGATAAAACAGTTTGCCTCTTTAACCATTGTTTCTTCACTTAAAATCTTTTTTAACTCGTCTACTTCCTCCTGCGGAAGTGACGTAAGCTCTAAAGAAAGAATAGCTATTTTCTTCTCGTCATGAAGGACGGCAGTTCTTGCATACAAGGGGCTGCATAGTGTTGAAAAGCCCTCAACAGGGAAAAAATCCTCCGGAAAAAATATTTCACTTCTCCCTGCACCTGCTTTCAATACAATCACCTCGCTTTATACTCATTGATGCAATTTGAACATCTTTTATCTTTGAGGCCATTTTATTTTATTAATTATTAACAATCAAACCGTTTTTTGGTATCATTTATGCAGAAACTGCAATAATCATTTTTTAAATATAATATGCGCAGAAAGGCAAAGCGAATTTATGACCATTGATTACATTCGAGAATTTGTTGTGCTGGCTGAGATAGAAAACTTTATGGAGGCGGCCGACAGACTTTCTATTTCGCAGTCATCCTTAACTAGGCATATTAAAAGCATCGAGAATGATTTAGGAACGCAGTTGTTTGACCGCACGACTCGAAAAGTTACGCTGAACCATTTCGGTAGACTTTTTTTACGATATGCAAAGGAAATAAGCCGCATACACTACGAATGTGAGACAGCCTTTTATAACGAGCTGCAAGGTGTGCATGGGAATGTGAGGGTTGGCTCAATACCAATTATGATTCCGTATAAGATCACAAATGTTCTTGCAAGATTCCAGAGGGAAAACGCCGCATTTTTCCTTGATGTAGTAGAAGCCGATTCGCTAGAGCTTATCAAGATGCTTCGTTCCGGTCAGTGCGATTTTGCCTTTATCCGTCAGTCGGATGATTCTGACAATGAATTTAATAAGCTGCCCTATGCTTCTGATACGCTAGTTGCCCTGGTTCCGGAGTCTCATTTTCTTGCAAAAAAGGAAGTGATACAAATCTCTCAGCTAAACCATGAATCCTTGCTGCTGCTTGCGAAAGACACCTTCATGTATTCACTATGCGTGGGAGAATGTCGTAAGGCGGGTTTTGAACCTCATGTAACCTTTTCAGGGCATCGTGCGGATAATATTCTCGACCTTGTAAGCGAGGGTATGGGCATTGCCCTATTAATGAAAAAAGCCTCATCAAGCCTAATAAAGCCGGGTATTGCCGTTATAAACATTGAACCGCCCATACGCTCGGTTATTAGTCTGGCGTACCCCAAACATGTAACCATGTCTGAACCGGCAAAGCATTTTTTGAACTTGGTGAAAACCTTTGAAATATAAAATTAATAATATATACCTGGTATTTAGTGATATTATGGCATCTCTTCATTTTTTATTAGCAAATTAAAAAATTGGCCGGATAGTCCGGCCACTATGCTAAGAAAGCTGAATCAAATGGTTTTCACTGTTCAAAACTACAAATTTGGGTTCTTTAACTAACCACAAAACTACTTGATTGCAGACAAAGCTTTCTCGATAAGCATAATATTTTCCCCCGCTACTTCTTTCCAAGATAAGTCACCCGCAAAATATGATTGCCGCATAAAACCATCCCATGCTACTTCCATAATTGAGCTGGAAGCGACTTCCTGTATTATTTGGCTGTAATTAGCAAGTTGCTGCTCAGAATTACGCTTTTTGATGTATTCATAATAGCGTTGCGGAGGATATGCAGATCGAAGTCACCTTGCCTGGATAAAAGAAAGACATCAGAAAAATCTCTCATTCTGGTATTCGCTGTACCTCTGGCAATTATTGTTTCAATTTTCTCCGCAAGCATGGTTTCAAGGTTGTAAGCCATAAGTTGAATGTTGCGATCTACAAACATCAGCTTGTAATTGTAAGAAATCGCTTTCGGAGTAATGACATCGTCAGTTGACAAATCGATTCGAATAGTCTGTCGAATCTGGTCAAAACTTCCCTGAAGTGTAAAGCGTATTCCGGGATAGTCAAGGTCTTCCATAATGACTGAGACTCTGGTCAGGATGAAATCAACGTGGTCGTTAAGCGGTACGTCAATGATCTCCTGAATAATTTGTGTCGCATCTTTCTCATTTAGAGGTATGCTCTTCACAGTAGAATCAATATCCAATGTGGCGCGCAAATCAAGGCCAACTAGTGATGCAATAAGGAGGCCGCCTTTCAACACGAAATTCTTTTGATAGGAAGAAACTGATATCCGTTCCAAAAATCTTTCCATAAAGAAATTGCGTAAGTAAATCTGTGATTTATTACTATCACCATGAGACAGATTATGAATCTTAGCCTTCAGTTGCCGAGCATCTTGAATCATAGCAGCACTTCCATATACTTTCTCATTTCTCCTTCCAGATTAAACGCCCTGGCATAACGCATTAAAAGGGGAATGTTCTTATCCGTGCGTTCAATATATAGTTTGAAAGCTGTTTGGAAAATTTGAATATCAGTATTGGCTTTGTTAGCAAGCAGGTCGCAGATGGCTCGTTCCTTATCATATGCCGCTACCTTATGGCCTATAGGAGTCTCTAAACTTGTTTTCCCGATTAAATATTGCTCCTTATGAAGCTGAAAGACTCTAATTTTTCGTTTACGTAAATGTGAAGCATTGTATCCGCGTGGAGCAGATACAGTAATCTCAAAAGGCTCGCGCTCCATAAGATCATTTAAAAATAGTGCTGTTTCATGAGAAAAACATACACGCTGATTTAAAATGCTGATAGCATAAAGCTCATCTTCCCATGCATCATCACTTTTATATAAGCCTCTTCCCACACGTTTTAAAGAGTTTTTAGATACAAAATCATAGAAATATGGTGCTGAAATGTCTAGAGCCAGGGCATCACTAATCAAGATGTAGCCATTGCCCATCTGTAATAATGCATCAAGCTGATCAATCTTCCTCATGACTTCACCTTCTTTCCACGCTACAAATTATATATTTCTGTAGCGCGAGAGTAAAGTCTTTTGAAAACCTGTATTCCGTAGTCTTTAACAAAGCAATATCATTTTTTGTCAGCAGAAAATCGTGTCTTTTATAAACCTTCCAACGCCATGTTGAAATATTGAAAGAACGAGTATCAATAAGGACGGCGAGCAAGCAAGTTTTTAGTCTTATCCTGACACAGACAAATACGACTATGACCCAAACGGCTCCGCCCTGCTCCGCATGTTTGGCGAGATAACTTAGATAGATAACTTAGGATAACTTAGGTGCCAGGCACCTAAGTTATCCGACAATACAACTCATTCATATCGTTTGTGCTAATAACCCACAGTCTCCCAGCACTCAAAAGGCGCTGCAATCTCCTCGCAGACGTACACGGTTGATTCAAGTATTTGTAATATGGAGCTGGGCACGAGAGGCGTGACCGGCCCCGTTATTATCAAGCGGGAGATCATGCGCTGCCAGGAGGAGAACGTGCCATTGGTCAGCAGCGCGTGGAGCTCTATGCGCGTGCGCGAACGTGCTACATCTGCCGGACCTATGGTTGCGGCCTTGGGCGGAACGGCGGCAATGTCTCCTGACTGGCCGAACACGCCGTGCAGCGAGTTCTGCGCAACCGTCAGCGGATTAAGCGAAAGTATGCGAGCATCCTGTTTCAGGTAGTCGTCTATGCTGTCGGTAATGAATTCTTCCACCGGATCCACAAACGCTATGTGTCCTGTCCAGCCGGGGCTGGAGTAGCATGCGTCAGCACCGCCGTCTCCGCATTCCGTAATCAAATCAGAATAATGGTCTATATTCTTGTTCGTGGGATAGTACACGTGATCGATCGGCATGCGCAGCTCGGGGTCTATCTGCTTGTAAAAGTATTCCAGCATGGAGTGCGCAAAACCAGCCTTGTAGGTTTCCGGCGCTATGTTGCCGTCCTGATCCGCCCATTCATCCATGGCGAAAAGATAAACGTTGCGGCAGTTCACCCTGTGCAGGTTTATAAGCTGTGCCACGGGCATATAAGTTTCCGGCTCCGGATTGCCCAGTATGAACACCTGCTTCACATTCTGGTCGTCGGACATCTTTATGCGGGTGAACAGATCACCTATAATAATCGGGTGGGGATTCTTTGTTACCTTCACGGTCATCTTGTCGTTGGAAAACTTCTCAAGGTCCTTGCCGTGCACGTTGCGCGCCTTTTTCAGCGCCTCTTTGTCTTTAAAGGGCACAAACGGTGCGGGATCGAATACGAATTCACTCATTGCTACAGCCTCCTGTATTGTTTGTATTGTAAACAAGCGCTTGCTTGTCCATACCTTCTCTATTCCTTACCGGGGCGTGACGCACGTGCCGGTTTGCAAGGGTTCCTGCACGGCCTCAAGTATGCCTATTACCTCCACGCACTGCCGCGGCGGGCACAGCGCTGGTTCGCGCCCGTTTCCACGAAGGTGCATGGTAAAGGGGTAGGCGGGCGTCATGTTGGCGCTGCCGTCCACCACTGCCTTTACGCCGTTTTGGAACACCAGCTTGGTTATTATAACATAGGTAACTTAGGTGCCAGGCACCTAAGTTTTCAAACAGAAGTCTACTATACATTCCCAAGTTATAGTCCACGTAGCAAGACTATTATTGTACTTAAAAACACAAAGGAAGACAGTGGAAGTGACCGTAATGTATACCTTCCCGCTGCGGTTTATGACAAACTTATGCACTTGCGACAGATGCAGGAAAAGGTAAAAGAAGAGTATGGAAGTGACTGCTATTTTGACCATGGGATGATGATTTTGGAAATGTCAACGTATGCATGTCCAAAAGTGATCAAATAAGAATGTACACTTTTACTGGGATGGGTCCAATTTCTATGCCCCCCTAGGGGGGCATAGAAATTAAGCGCGTTCATATATGGTCATTGTCTTTCGATTGAAATCTCCTCATCTTTCTTCATTAAATCTTTTGTCCGGTAAGAATCTCCCACAATTGTTATCACGTGCGAATGGTGGAGCAACCTGTCAAGTATAGCGCTGGCAATAGTGGGATCCTCAAAGAGATCTCCCCAGTCCGAGAACTGGACGTTTGAAGTGACAATGACACTCTTTTTCTCATAGCGCTTGTCAATAATCTGGAAAAGGATTTTCTCATCACCTTTTAGGATGGGCAGGAAACCCAGCTCGTCAATAATCAGGAGCTTGTAACGGTTGTAATACCTCAAGCTTGACTCCAGACGGTTTTCATCTCTGGCTTGCCTCAGCTTTGCTAAGAGTTCATGTGCCTTAATAAAATAAGTTAAGGCGCCTTTCTTTGCTGCCTCTATGCCTAAAGCAGTTGCAAGATGAGTCTTGCCTACACCCGGAGAGCCCAGGAAGACAATATTTTCTGCTCTATCGGTGAACTCTAAAGTAGCTAAATCATAGATCTGACTCTTGTTAACCATAGCTTGGAAAGTAAAATCAAAATCTTTCAGCTCCTTCAGATGAGGGAATCCCGCTGTCATAATTTTATTCCTAATAGAACTAAGTTTCTTTTGACCGGCCTGCTTGTTAATCAAGAGATACAAGGCTTCCAGAGTATTAAGTTCACGCCGGTTCACCTTGTCCATTATCTGAGGCAGCTCTTCTGCCAACTTATCTAATTTCAAATACATAAGGTCCTCAATCAGGGCCTGGTAGGTGTCTGCTTCATTACTGGGCATTGTAGAAATCTCCAATCTTCTTCAAATTAGCCAAGGCACGTGTCTCTATATCCTCAGCATAGGGTTGTGTCAGGCTTAGTTGATGGAGGTAATGCTCAGTCAGGTAATTTAGTTTCTGAGAGCTCACCTTGTGACGAGCTATCAGCTCCGTGTTATCATAGAGGAGCAATTCTCCATCAATTTCTTCGTAAAAGAGAGTCTTGCCAAGATAGTTAACAGGGACGGAGTACTTGTTGCCCTTGTAGCTAATAAGAGCATCTTTGCTAACTTTTACGTGTTCTTGAGGGATCTTGTAAAGGGTCATTAGCTTCTTGCTGGGCAGCGGTAGTAATGATCCTTTTTCTTGCTTGAAAAGTGCCAGAGGAACCTTACCTGTGCCCTGACTCACATTGAAATTGACCTCGTTATTTAGTTTCTTAACAAGATCCTGCAGACCGGCATAATCCAACTGGCCCTGGTAGGCATGAATATCATCCAAGAGCTTCATTACACTTTCAACTTTGCCCTTGGTTTGAGCTCTGCCTTTCAGGCAGGCTTGCACTTTAAAACCAAAGTCTTTGCTGAACTGATAGAAGCGCTCGTTAACAATACCTTCACGAATTAAGCTTCGGGACTGATCCATGGCTGTGATTAAATTGTCTATTAGTAATACTTCCGGAACGCCGCCAATAATCTCAAAAAACTCCACTAAATATGAGATCAGTACGCTTTGAATGCGACTGGTTGTAAGAGCATATAGCTTTAGTCGGGAATAGCCCAAAACAAGGACCAGTACATTTACTACTACTTCCTCTCCTGTATTAGTGACATACTTAATGTCTTCTTTCCAGTCGAGCTGTGCCTGCTCGCCGGGGCCCGTCTCGAAGCGGACTGTAGCAGCGGGCCCATATGTGCGATTTGGTTTTTGTCGGTCAAAATATGCCTGCAGCTCCGGCCGATCGGAAATGTAACGGCGCAAGGTGGACTCAGGGCAGTCTAAAATACCTTCTCTTCTTAAATACCGCCATAAACTAGCCTTGTAATAGAATACTTGGATACTTTCAGGAGATAACAATTCAAGTATCTTGTCATAATGTGGATCTAAATATGACGGTTTATTTCTTTTGCCTGTAGGCGTGTCTCCTTCATAATAACGCTTAGCTGTCCTGCGATCGCAGTCAAGATCTCGCGCTATTTTGCTTATGTTTGGCTTCATCTTTAAGGCCTCCATTAATGTCTTCAGTTTTGCTAAATCTTCGAGACAGCTTATCTCGATCTCTGTATCAAAATTTAATCTGTAGTGCATCCCTTACCTCCTCGAGGAAGGTTAGCACTTACATATCTTTTTTGTACATCCTTATTTAATCAAAACTGAGCATTTTAAGGCTATCATATACAATCCACCAATATATAATATATTCGCACATGCGTCGCAGTTCTCCGATTACCACACTTTGTTATATCTTATTATTAGATTTTTCTTCCCTTGCTTTTTACCTTATAACA
>LSQX01313252.1_pt1 | contig 35386 bp, 35 predicted proteins | sample 654561 | NCBI WGS metagenome assembly LSQX01 (sample SAMN04489861, study PRJNA283612) | anaerobic digester metagenome | isolation source: 4 biogas reactors fed with cattle manure at either 37C or 55C with and... | place: Denmark: Kongens Lyngby | collected 2014 | reverse complement strand
CGTCCGGCTCCAGCTCGCCGGCGATCATGCGCAGCAGGGTGGTCTTCCCCGACCCGTTGGGCCCGATCAAACCCACTTTTTCGCCTGCTTCAAGCTGGAACGAAATGCCGGTCAAGACGGCCTGGGCGCCGAATGATTTGCTCACTCCATGCAGTCTTAGTAAAGGCATTTTTCCTCCCACTTTTTTTACCTTGATACGTTCATTTCTTTGGAAGCCTGCAGGGCAAATTTTGTTCCCAGGGGACCGATCAGTTCGCAAACCGCTACCGCGGCCAGCTCAATGGCTGCAATGGTTGTCGCCAGTTCGGGAAAGCGATCCTGGACCAGCATCAACAGCCCGATCGTCAAGCCAGCCTTGGGCAGCATGGCAAAGCCGAGATAATTGCGCACCGTCTTTTCAGCTCGGGTGAGCCATCCCCCACAGTAAACCCCAACTACTTTTCCCACCCCGCGCGCGACGATGTAAACGACAGCCCAGAGCCAGTTTTCAGCGAGAACTTCCAACTGAAGGCCGGCCCCGGCGAGGGTGAAGAAGATCAGGATCACCGGCATCTCAATATCCTCCAGGAAATTGAGCTCTTCCGGCTTTTGATACAGGTTTGCCACCAGGAAGCCGCAAACCATGTTCACCATCAGCGGCGATAGATCGAGGGCGTAAGCCGCACCGCTGTTGAGCAGCACGACGCCGATCAGCACGGCCACCTTATGCCTGCGATTGAGCAGGTAAGGGAAAAGAAAGGTGAGCACGATTCCGGTGAGTGCGCCAAGCAGGGACGATTTAACAACCTCGGCCAGGGAGAAAACAACAATGCCCAGGCCGATGCCGCCCCCTTGCAGCAACAAGGCCACAACCGCCGAAACAATACCGAAAAAGATGATGGCCACGGCATCGTCAAGGGCGACCACGCCCAGCAGGGTAGTGGTGAGATTACCTTTTGCCCGGTATTCCCGCACTACCGCCAGCGTGGCTGCGGGAGCTGTGGCAGTAGCCATTACTCCCAAGAGCAGGGATATGGTCAGCGGCAGCTTCAGGATATAGAACATGGCTATGAAGACCACCAGGCAGGTGCCCAGCACCTGCACGACCGTAATCCCCATAATGATCTTTCCAAGGTGCTTGATCTTTTTGATCTCCAGCTCCCCGCCGATCAGTATGGCGATCAGGCCCAGCCCCAGTATTTTGATCAGTTCCAGGGACTCATTCATCTCCAGCGATACCAGTCCGGTGGCCGAAGGGCCGAGGATCACTCCGGCAACCAGGTAGCCAACCACCATGGGCATCTTCAACCGGCGAAAAATCCGGCCCCCGACATATCCGGAGAGTATTACCGCGGCCAAGATCAATGTCTTGCTGTAAACATCCATTTCTTAAAACCCCTCTTTAGTTAGCATCAAGATTCGTGCTGATTCCCGTTGACGCCGATCACATCGACTAACGGCAGCGTAAACATGATCCCCACGCCCGGTTTGTCAAAATCGCCGATCGTTTCCTTGATTTTATGAATCGCTTTTTCTTTTTTTTCAACCGAATCGATTACCGAAATAATTGTTTTATTACGGGGCCGGCTATGTTTGAATATGGTACGGAAACCGGCCAAGACCTGATCGTGATCGGCCTGCGCCAGTGTCCGTCCCATCCCGGTAGAGTCCAGGATCGTCGCTCCCGGTACCCCGGCCTGGACCAGGCTCTCCAGAACCTTTTCCAAAAGCTCTTCCTTGTTTAACACCAGCACCAGCAGATACATCCGCAAGCACCTTCTTTGTTCAAAATTTTGCGAGTGATCAATAAACAAACCCCATAACAGCGGGGCTTTTCCTATTCCATTATAAATCCACGTCTGGACTGAAGTCAAAAAAGACCGGTTGTTAACGCGCAAGGGACAGGCCTAGCTTGGGTCTGTCCCCTGTGTTATTTCTCGGCAATGATCGTTTTTTTACATAATTAGAGGCGGTAGGCNNACTTTGAAGGCTTCGTGAATGGCTTCGCCGGCGTTGCGGACCCGGTCGCAGTCGCCGATGGCGTAAACCTCTTCCATCCGCTGTTTCAGCTCCCCTTCAAGCGGGTTATGCGGCTGTGCGCCAACGGCGAGAATCATAGTATCAAGATCTTCAAAGGCCATCTCCTGTCCCTCGCGGCGGGCGGTGACCGAATGCTCCCCCACCCCGATTACGGCGGCGCCGGTGATCAGCTCGACCGCCGGGTTTGCCTGCAGGCGGGCCAGCAGCTCCGCGCGCATGGAGGCGCTTTGATCGCGCGCCGGCTCCGACTCGGCCTCAAGGGTAATTACCTGGTGCCCTTTTTCCGCCAGGAATTCGGCCGTTTCGCAGCCGACCACGCCGCCGCCGATAATGGCCACGCGCCGCCCCGGCTTGACCTTCCCCTCGAGCACATCCCAGGCGGTAACGGCCTTGGCGCTTTCGAGGCCGGGCAGTTTCGGGATCAAAGGCCGCGCCCCGGTGGCGAGAATCACGGCATCGGGTTTTTCTGCCAGGATCGCCGCGGTGGTGGCCTCCGTGTTTTTGCGCACGTCAACGCCTATCGCCTCGACCCGGTGGATAAGGTAGCGCAGAATCTCGCCGAAACGGTCCTTTTTCGGCGGCACCTTGGCCAGGATGGCCTGGCCGCCCAGCTCTCCGGAGCGCTCAAAAAGCACTACCCGGTGTCCCCTTTCCCGGGCCACCCACGCCGCCTCCAGCCCGGCCGGACCGCCGCCGACCACGACCACTTTTTTGGCGCGGCGCGCCTTTTCAAAGGGAAATTCATATTCGCGCCCCACCCTGGCATTGTAGATGCAGCTCACCGGCAACTGGTAGACCAGCAGCGGGTCAATGCATTTCTGGTTGCACTGAATGCATTTGCGGATATTTTCGATCTGTCCTACTTCAATCTTCTTCACGATATGCGAATCGGTGATTAAGCCCCGCCCGATGGAGACGAAATCGGCTTTTTCCTCCCTGATCAGCGCTTCGGCCTCTTCCGGATCGTGGATTTTCCCGACCGCGATCACGGGGATATCCACGCTTTCCTTAATGGCGGCCGCATGCTCCGCCAGGGGCAGCGGCGGCGAGGCCATCGTGGCCACCATGGGTGCCGGGGAGCCGTAAACCCCCGCCGATACATGCAGGGCATTGACGGGGCTGCTGCTCAGGCGCCGCGCAATCTCGCGGGCATCCTCCAGGGTAAGCCCTCCCTCCACATATTCTCCTGCATTCATGCGGAAAATGATCGGAAAGTCTTCCCCCACGGCCCGGTAGACCGCGTCAATAACCTCGAGGGAGAATCGCATCCGGTTTTCCAGGCTGCCGCCGTATTCGTCGGTACGCTTGTTGCTGTAGGGGGAAAGAAACTGATTGAGCAGGTAGCCATGGGTGCCGTGAATTTCCACGGCGTCAAAGCCCGCTTCCCTGGCCCGGCGGGCGGCATGGGCAAACGCCTCCACCAGCCCTTTGATCTCATCAATGGTCAGCGCCCGCGGCCGATCCAGGCAGACCGGGCAGGGAATTTCGGACGGCGCCACCGGCTGGTAGCCGGTGATCAAGGCTGTGGTCTGCCGCCCGGCATGATGGAGCTGAATGGCCGCCTTCGCCCCGTGCTTTTTAATCGCCGCCGCCAGATAGCTTAAGCCCGGGATAAACTTATCAGCCCAGATGCCGATCTGCCGCGGTATTGCCTTCCCTTCCGGGGCAACCGCCGCCACTTCTACAATAATCAAGCCGGTGCCGCCTTCCGCCCTGGCCTCGTAATAACGGACTATTCGCTCCGTGATAAAGCCGTCCAGGTCGGCAAAGTTGGTCCCCATCGGCGGCATGACCACCCGGTTGCGCAACTCCATGCGGCCGATTTTACCCGGCGCCAGCAGGTGCTTAAAGCGCCCGGCGCCTTTAACCTGGACTCTTTCCTTTTCCAACGTTGATGCAGCCTTCATCATTAATTCCTCCCCAAAATACTCCTGCAGAGATAAGGGGCGTTGTGACAATGCCCCTCGGCTTCTTTAGTTTTTGTTATGGGGGAAGGTCTTATGCCCTTGCTGCTTCTCTAATGGGGCTTTAGCCTACCAATGAGGCCACCATGCGGGCCAGGCTGAGGCAGCAGGTCAAGCCGGGCGATTCGATGCCGAGCAGGTTGATCAGCCCGGGAAGGCCGCGCTCTGTTTCGTGCTTGACGATGAAGTCGCGGAAGGGATCTCCGGGCCCTTGCAGTTTGGGGCGGATACCGGCCGATTCCGGCTCGAGATCCCCCGGTTCGAGGAAAGGTAAAAAGGCTTTGGCCTCCTGGAAAAACCGGACGGCCAGATCGGGGCTTACGCTATAATCGATCTGCTGGACATAGGTGGCATCAGGGCCAAGCCTTAACCGGCCGTCCAGGGTTTTTGTTATGTGGACCCCCAGGCACTGTAGCTCCTCCAGCGGGGGCGGATAAATCAGCCGGTTAACCAGTGCGGCCTTGCTTTGAGAGACGGTGCAATATTCTCCTTTGCAGAGATAAATGGCATAGCCCGCCTCTTCCAGGTTGATGCCGGTCCAGGCGGCGATCCGGCCGGCATCGAGGCCGGCACTGTTAATCAGCCAGGCACAGCAAATTGTATCTGCGCTTCCGTCCGGGTTTGAATAGCGCACCCTGTAACCGCCGTCCGCCGGCTCCACGCCGGTCACCTCGTGGCGGTAGGCCATCATCACTCCGCGCTGCAAGGCCAGGTATTCGAGGCGTGCCATTAAGCGATAGGAGTCGACCACTCCCGTGGAAGGCGAATGGAGCGCCGCCCGCGCCCTGACGTGCGGCTCCAGGGCGGCCACCGCCCGCTGGTCCAGCAGCTCCAGGCCGGCGATGCCGTTGGCGCGGCCCCTCTCCAGCAGTTCCTCCAGGGAGCGGATTTCGTCATCGCTGCGCGCCACGATCAACTTGCCCAGCCGGCGGTAGGGTACCCCCCACTGTTCGCAAAAACTATACAGCAGGGCGTTTCCCTCCACGCAAAGCCTCGCTTTTAAACTGTTCTTGGGGTAGTAGATGCCGGCATGAATGACTTCGCTGTTGCGGCTGGAGATCTCCAGCCCGAAACGCTCGCGCCGCTCCAGCACGACGACCTCCGCTTCTTTTTTCCGGGCGGCCAGTTCGGCGGCGATGGCGAGGCCGACCACGCCGGCGCCAATAATCAGGATATCGGTTTGCTGCATCTTGTGATCACGCCTTTAGACAGGATCGATCGCTGGTCTATTTTTTACGGCAATATGCGGTAGAGCATAGATCCCGCGCCGCGAAGCAAATCCATTTTTATCGAGCGGCGGGGTACTACTGGGCGGGCAGTTCTGATCATCGCAAACCACTGTTCCGGCTGCCTATATTTAAGGATTCCTTCCAGGCAAAAGATCGCCAGATCCTCAATGCCGGCGGCCAGGGCCGCTTCCACATCGGGCCGCATCTCCGCCGGTTCGCGGCAGATAGGCTCGTCGCCCAGCTTCCCGGTCCCGGTGACGCCGATGGAGAGGGCGGCGCGCGAGCCGAGAGCGCCTTTAATCGTGCGGCAGAGCCGGTAAAGGTGCCAGCGGGCGTCTTCTGCTTTAATCAGGCCCCTGGAATAGCCGCTAAACATGGAATTGTACTGCATGACCGAGACCACATCCCAGGCTACCGGGGTGACCGGGGTTTCCAGGTAATCCTGCATCTTGATGGAGCCGGCGGCCAGATCCAGCTCCAGCAAAAAAAGGGCCGGCACCAGGGAGCGGCATCCCTTTTGCCTTAAAAATTCCTGCAGACGGGCATAGGTCCCGGCAGACTCTTTGAACCGGACCGGGTTCCGGTTGGAGCGGTATTGCCGCCAGGCCGCCGCCAGCTTTTTTAAACCTTTCGCCTTGCGCAGGGCCTCGATCTGGTAGTACGGGGTTTCCAGATCCACCACCAGCCAGGGAATGCTCACGCCCTGGCGCCCGGCCCAGTGGAAAAGTTCCTGCACGTAGGCCGAAAACCTGGGGGCGTTCCCTTCATGGGGCCAGTAGCCGAGGCCGTCCGGCAGGGTGGGCCAGAGGGCGGGCTCCAGCCCGGCCTCCCCGTATTCCCGGAGATAGCGGGCATAGCCGACCCCTAGTTTGCCGTAGGGTACCGCCAGGCAGGGCTGCACCGCGTAGCGGGCCAGCAGTTCCTTCACCGCGGGCGCGCAGATTTCTTCCGGGGTCATAAACTCAGCCCAGACTCTCAGGCGCACGTACAATTCCTCATTCGAGCCGAAAGGCTAAATTACTTACAAGCAAGGCCATCCTCCACCAGGCAGGGTTCAACTCTAAGTAGCAGCAGCAGAGCGCCCCCCTCACCCTGATCCTCTCCCGCCCAAAGGTGGAAGAGGGGATTATAAGATAGTGCTCCCGCTGCTGGGGGCATGGCATCTATTTGCCCTGAGGGGGTCTATCCCCGCGCTGCACCTTAGAGGCCCGCTGCGGTCAGGACCGCCTTTTTCAGGCGCTGCAGCTTCTGATCCGCCTCCGCTGCGGCGGCGGCGTTCACCGAGAAATAGATTTTAATTTTCGGCTCCGTGCCCGAAGGGCGGATGCAGAACCAGGAGTCGTCGGCCAGCCGGTAATAGAGCACCTTCGAGCGGGGCAAGGTTAATTCTTTTTCGGTGCCGTCCGGCAGCAGCCACGCCTTGCCTTCATAGTAATCGCGTTTCTCCGTAAGCTTGACGCCGTCCAGAAGCGGCGGCATCTGGGCAAAGGAGCACATCAGTTGATCCGCCTTTGAAAGGTCTTCCAGCTCCAGTGAAACCAGGTCTTCACGGAAATAACCGTAGCGGCGGGAGAGCTCCTCCAGAAGCTGCAGCAGGGTCATCCCCTTCTCTTTATAATATGCCGCCGCCTCGCAGAGCAGGAGCGATGTGCCGAGGGCGTCCTTATCCCGGACAAAGGTCCCGGCGAGGTAGCCGTAGCTCTCTTCGTAGCCGAAAAGGAAAGTCCCTGTTCCCGCCTTCTCGAATTCTTCAATCTTCGCGCCGATATATTTGAATCCGGTCAGCGTCTCTTCGGTCCTGACCCCGTAGGCATCCGCCACTCTCCGTCCCAGGTCTCCGGTGACGATTGTTTTGACCATCACACCGTCCGGAGGGAGCGTGCCCCGATCCTGCAGGCGCCCGAGAATATATTCTAAAAGCAAGGCGCCGGTCTGGTTGCCGGTCAAAAGTGTATATTCGCCCTCTGAGCCGCGCACGGCGCAGCCCACGCGATCACAGTCCGGGTCTGTGGCCAGGACCAGGTCCGCTTCGTATTGCCGGGCAAGGGCGAGGGCCATGGTAAAAGCGGCCGGTTCCTCGGGGTTTGGCACCTTGACCGTGCTGAAATTGGCGTCGGGCAGCATCTGCTCCGCCACCGGGATCACTTCGATATACCCGCTAGAGTTCAACAGCCGCGGGAGCAGCACTGCGCCGGTGCCGTGCAGCGGGGTATAAACCACTGTCAGGGGCTCCGCAGGTTGGCTTAGGGAAAGAGTGTGCAGCGCAGCGATGTAATGGGAGTCCAACTGCTCGCCGATCAGTTCCAGCAATCCCTGCTCTTCCGCCGCAGCGCGCTCCATGGTGCGCACCCCCGCGAAGAGGTCGACGGCGGCGATTTCTTCAATCAGTTCATCAATGAAAGGCGATACGGCCTGTCCGCCGTCCGGTCCGTAAACCTTGTAACCGTTGTACTGCGGCGGGTTGTGGCTGGCGGTAATCACGATCCCCGCGGCACAGCGCCGCTCCCTGATGGCAAAGGAAAGCTCCGGTGTCGGCCTCACACCGGCGAAGAGCAGCCCTTTAATCCCGTTTGCCGCCAGGACCAGGGCTGCCTCTGTAGCGAACTCCCTGGAGTAAGCGCGGGTATCGTAGGCGATGGCCACGCTTTGCATCGTGCCCTCTGTTGCTCTCCGGTTGAGATAGTTCGCCAGCCCCTGCGTGAGCCGCCGCACCAGGTAGATATTGAGCCGGTTTGTGCCCGGGCCGATCACGCCGCGCATCCCCCCGGTCCCAAAAGTCAGCTCCGCGCCAAAGTGCTGGCGGATCAGATCAGGCCGGCCCTGCATCTGCAGCAGGGCGGAGCGGGTGGCCTCGTCAAGATCGGGATATTCCAGCCACTGCCGGTATGCGGCGGCAGCGCTCTCGGCGGCAAAGGCCGGCTCCCCTGCACTCCGCCCGCAATCCTCTATGGTTTTATCTTCATCCCTCACTGTTAATCCAACGCCCTCCTTATGACTTCAATCCGATGTTCACTCACTAGCCTGGACGCATAGCGGTAAAGCATTGCCGCACCGGGTAACTTTACTCTTAAAATGGAGCCGGTTTCAAGCCCCCCTCACCCTAGCCCTCTCCCCCGGCAACATTTTCATCCTTACTGGTGGTGCCTCCGCCTGGTGAGGCCATGGGGGTCGGGACAACATGGCGCCGCTCGCTTAGAAAAAGAAATACTTGATCCGTTCAAAGTTGCGCCTCACATCTTCGGCCCCGGAGACAAAGCCCATGTGCCCGGGCAAGAGCAGCTCCACATCTTGCAGCGCCGCCAGCTTGTCGATGCTCCTGCCCAGTGTCGCCATGTCGCCGCCGGGCAGGTCGCTGCGCCCGATGCTGTTTTCGAACACAGTATCACCGCTGATCAGCACCTTTAAGCGGGGAAGCAAAAAACAGACCGAACCGGGTGAGTGGCCCGGGGTATGAATCACCCGGATTTGCTCGGCACCTTCGCCCAGGTCCAGATCTCCTTCCTGCAGGTAGATGTTGGGCTTTAAAGCAGCTTTCGCCTGGCCGGCGGCAGAGCCGAAATAGCGCTCGATCTCGGCGATGATCGGCTCATCCTCCCGGTGCAGTGCCACCTGCGCACCGCTTTTTTCCTTGATCACACTGGCTGCTTCAACGTGATCGGGGTGGCCATGCGTGCAGAGGATCAGGTCCACCTGTTCCAGGGAAAACCCGTCTTCAGAGAGGCGCCGCACCAGCGTATCGAGGCAGCGCTCCCCCCATTCATTATGGATATGTCCCGGATCGATTAGCACTGTCTTCTCACCGGTGACCAGATAGCTGTTGCAGTTGTTGCCCCGGCCGCGCCAGGGATAGGCATAAAGGTGCTCCATCAATTTCATAGCGTAGATTTACCTCCCCTAAACTAAGTTGAGAAATTGGAGAGACGATGCCCTCTCTTTGGCGGAGGGCATAACTGTTAACTTCGAAAACGCTGTATGCCGGATTTAGCCCCCCCTCACCCTGCCCTCTCCCCCCAAAGGGGGGAGAGGGAATTATGAGGTGGAAACTTTACTCTAGCCCTCAGTGACAAGGGGCAAAGTGTTTTCATTACCTGGTGGTGTCCAGCTTGGCGGGGGCATGGCCGTCTAAACTGAAAATCTAGAAACCGCTTCCCCCTGCTGCCCCTATTCTGTGGGGCTCCGGGTTTCTATTTTAGCAAACCGCTGCGGTAGGCTCTCAGGTACTTGCCGCAGTATGGGTCGCGGTTCAAAAGGGCATCGACGGCATAAACCAGGCGCATCATCATCTTATCTTCGGGGTCAAGGATCACCGCGTCGAGGCCGTAGGTGGTGCAGACAACCATGTAAGCCTGGTTGAGCAATTTCCGCTCCGGCAACCCAAAGGAGATGTTACTGAGGCCGCAGATGGCGTGCACGCCAGGATATTTCTCCTTGACCATGCGAATCGTTTCCGCGGCGGCTAGCCCGTTCTTGGTGTCAACGCTGATCGGCTGGATCAGGGGATCAACATAAATGTCTTCTTGCTTGACCCCTTTGGCGGTCAGACTTTCGATCAATCGCGTCGCGATCTGATAACGGGTCGCTGCGTCACGGGGAATGCCCGATTCGTCATCCATGCACAGCACCACGATTTTGCAGCCGTATTTGACGACCAATGGCTCCAGCGCTTCGTAGCGCTCTTTTTCGCCGGTGATCGAATTGAGCAGGGGAGTGCCCTGGTGGACCTTTAAAGCTGCTTCCACAGCCTTTGGATTGGGGCTGTCAATGCACAGGGGAGCATTATTAAGCTCGTCCTGCACCTCCCGGACCAGCCAGCTTAGCAGCTCCGGCTCTTCCGAAATGAAGGTGCCGCAGTTAACATCGATATAATGAGCCCCAGCCTCAAACTGGCGGCGGGCCAGGTCCCGGATAAAGCCGGCATCCCTTCTTGCTACCGCTTCCTGCACCTGTTTCCTGCTGGTATTAATCTTTTCGCCAACAATTAGCATCCTTCACACCTGCCTGTTTTTTTCTAGAGGCGCCGCTTCAAGAACCGGGGCCGGAAATGATGGCATCAGAGAGCCAGAAACCCCCTCTCTTAGCGCAGCGTGCCTGATAAACGAATATTTCTCCAGCAAGGTGCGGCTTCCCTTCCCCGGAACCGCGGATTGCTCCAAAAGGTTACCGGCAAAGGACAATAAAGGCGCTGTTATTATTCTGCCCTCCACCACCCTTTTATTTACCCATTACGGTGGGGCGAAACCACTTATTAGCAAATTTAAGGGGGTTAAGGAAAAGACTTAATTATGCTCTAGAATAAACGCCATAAAGCGATCAGGGCCATGCCCGATAATACCGTGGCGAAGAGATTGCGGGTAAAATAGGCGATGAAAAAAACCGGGATTGATACCCAGAAAACCTGGTTGCCGGCCGGGGAGAGATCCAGCCGCCCGGCGGGCGCCAGCAGGGACGGCCCCAACAGGGCGGCGAGCACCGCAACCGGAATGTAAGCGAGCCAGCGGGAAAGTGCAGCGGGGAGCCGGCGCCGGGAAAGAAAGAGCACCGGCAAAACCCGCGGTAAAAAGGTTACGGCAGCCATGATCAGAACAGCGAGATAATAGCGCTCCATATCGGCTTAGCTTAACCCTCCTTAAGAGTCGCGCGGCATTCGGGGCTTTATTTTGCCCTCACTGAAGTAACCGGCTGTGGCCGCCATCAAGGTGGCCATAATCAGAGCCCACTGCCCGGCCCCGGCCAGGTAAAAGATTACCGAGAGGGCCCCAGACAGCAGGGCGATGGCCGCGTGGCGCCTGTTTTCCACCTGGAAGATCAGCAGGGCGATAAACATGGCCGGCAGGGCGTAATCGAGGCCAAAGAGGGCAGTATCAAAACGGAGGCGGCTGCCGATCCAGGCGCCGGCCAGGGTGCTGCCGGTCCAGGAGATATGGGCGCAGAGATTCAGGGCAATCATCCGGGCGGGAACGGGAGCAGCGCGGGTACGGAGATCGGCGCTGTGCACCGCAAAGGATTCATCGGTCAGTTCAAAGCAAAATAAAACCTGCTGCCACCGTTTAAAGCGCCCCAGGTAAGGAGCAAGAGCGGCGCTCATCAATAAGTGGCGCAGGTTTACCAGGAAAACTGTCATGCCCAGGGCGGCTATGGAACAGCCGCTTGCCATTAAACCGATGGCGATAAATTGCGCTGAACCGGCAAACACAAACACGGACATGGCCGCGGCACCCACGAGATCAATTCCCGCCTCCGCGGCCAGCACTCCGAAGGCAAAACCGATCGGGATATAACCCATCACAATCGGGGCGGCTCCCGCCGCACCCCTCCTAATAGCCAGCGCGGTCTCTCTGTTGATGAAAGCAGCCATCGTTGCTCCAATGCGCATGGTAAAGTGATTAAACCAAAACTAAAAATAGATCAAGAATGCTGATAGATCAAGATTGCAAATGAACACTCCGGTTTTTCAGGGAGAAGAGCAGCTTATGATTCGCTGCCGGTAAACACAGCATCCCCTTCCCGGACCTTGCCGATCACCTTCAAGCCGACCAGGTCGCCCGGTTTGGCCCGGTCAATGTTCCGGTGTTCAACCTGCATCGAGTCGACCGTCTGTTCAATCTCGGTTTTCGGGCCGATCACCCTGATCTTTTGACCAACCTGCAGCGTTCCGGAAAGTTCAATGATCGCCACCGAGATCTTATTATAGAAATGTATAACCCGACCGATTTCCAACCAGTTCATCGCTTGCACCACACTCCTTAATCATAGCATGTTTGATCTCGCCTGGAGGCTCTTTGTTAAATCTTCGCTGGATTACAGATATATCCTGCCCCCGGAACCAAAAACAATTTAAAAATTAATATTTTACAGCCGGAGGAATAAGCAGCCAGTTTGTGGGGAAAGTATTTGTCAGAAAGGGGGTGAAAACTATGGAACAGATTAGGCCGCTGCTGATCAAGTATATTTATACAGCCGCCATCACCATTCTTTTTTTGACCTACTTACTAGAACCGGGTGTCGCACTCACCACATCGTTGATTGCAGCCCTGTTTATTACCCTGATCCTCTACTTTGCCGGGGACCGTTTCCTGCTGCCCCGCTTCGGATCGATTGCCACCGCCATTGCCAATTTCGTCCTGGCCGCCATCGTGTTGGCCCTGGCCAATGGCTTTGTACGCGAAGAGATCACCACGGCATCGATCCTGGCCACCGCCGCGGTAATCGGTGTAGCGGAATGGCTCTTCTTCCGTTTTGCCCGCAGCGAGGTTGCGGAAGGCAGTGATATCTCTTCATTCGCTGAGTTTTTGGGCGACAGCCCCGCTGAAAACCCGGGAGTGGAAGCTGAATACGGCGAAGCCCAAACCCACGAGCACCAGAATGAACCTGGTGAAGGCGATCATTCCGGGGAAAACCAGTAGCAACCGCCGCTCGCCGGCAAACAGCCAGCGCATTGATCAATTGCAGGCACGCTCAAGCCGCATCAACCGGTGCGGCTTTTTACCATCAGTAGTAGAAGGAGAGGAACTGCCGGTGAACAAAGTCCCCTTTATACCCAAAAGCAGAGCTCCGGCGACAGAAACAGCCGTCCCGCCCGACCTGTCGGTGAGCCGATTTTTAACCGTGGTCCTGCCGCAAGTCTCCCGGGAACTGCGCCGCTGGGACAAACAGCTCGATCACTGTGAAGATTGGCTTTTGCGCCAGCAGGCCCGCTTAAGCCTGCGCCACAAGCGATTTCATGCCCAGGGCGGCAGCTTTTTTACCCTTTACAACCCCATTCACACCAGGGAATTAATATCGTTAATCGTGGCCTTCCAGACCATCAGCGACTACCTGGATAATCTTTGCGACCGCGGCGGCATCTACGATGAAGCCGCTTTTCGCTGCCTCCATCATGCCATGGCGGACGCCTTGTCTCCGCATCCTCACAGGGAAAGGGAATACTATCGCTTTTACCCGTGCCGTAACGACGGCGGCTACCTGCAGGCGCTGGTCGCCGAATGCCGCCGGCAAACAGCAACGCTGCCCTCGTATGCGGCTGTGCAGCCGGAGCTGCTGAAACTGCTCTCCCTTTACTGTGATCTGCAGGTCTATAAACACCTGGCGCCGAAGTTGCGCCACAGCCGGTTAAAGCAATGGGCCAGGGAAAGAACGGCAGCGATCGCCCCGCCCATCTATTTCTGGGAGTATGCCGCCGCCTGCGGCTCAACGCTGGCGCTGTTTGCCCTCTTTGGGGCGGCTGCGGCGCCGGAAACGAGACCGGAGGAGGTAAAACGGATCGTCAAGGGATATTTCCCCTGGATTTGCGGCCTGCATATCCTGCTCGATTACTGGATCGACCAGGAAGAAGACCGTATCGGCGGAGACTTTAACTTTGCCGCCTGCTACCGTTCCCCGGAACTGGCAGCGCAGAGGCTGCATCTTTTTCTCCAGAAGTCCCTGGAAGGGATCTCCCGGATGCCCAATCCGCAATTTCACCGCATTGTTGTCCACGGCCTGCTGGCGGTCTACCTGTCCGATCCGAAGGTAAAAAAACAGGGGTTGGAAAAAAATGCACAGTCGCTGATCAAAAAAGCAGGGCCACAAGCGGGGATGTTCTTCCGCCTCTGCGCCCTGCTGCGCCGCCTGGCCGTGCTCTAGAGCCTGTTCTGCCTTTTAAAGCAGCGCATCGAGCCTGCTGCTTAACTCCTGCTTGGACATGGCCCCGGTAAAGCTGTCCACGACCGTTCCGTTTTTAAAGAAAACCATGGTCGGAATACTCATGACCTCGTATTGCGAGGCCAGATCCGGGTTTTCGTCCACGTTTACTTTCACCACTTTCAAGGAATCGCCTTTTTCCCTGGCCACCTCTTCTAAAACCGGTGCGAGCATTCTGCAGGGCCCGCACCACGGCGCCCAGAAATCGACTAAAACGGGGAGCGAAGAGTTGATTACCTCCGCATCAAATTGGCCCGCGTTGATTTCCTTTACATCTGCCATCACGAATCACTCCAATTCTGTTGTTGATGCATTCCATAAAATAGCTTTATACCCGGACCATGCCAAAAGCTCATGCCTACTACCATTTTACACAAGCCTCCCAGGCGGATCAAGGTGATTGGATCAAGGGTTACCCTGTACCGCGGAGAGCTGGCCGGTCACCGCTCCGGCCAGCCGTTCCAGCAAGTGCCGGGCGGGGACCGGGGGAAAAGATTTTAAGGCTTGCCGCGCAGCTTCGATACAGCGTTCGGCTTTGCGGGCCGCAGTGTTTAACGCGCCGCTCCTTTTGACCGCCTCGCGCAAACGGGCTTCAAAAACAGCGCCCAATGATCCGCGGCGGGAGAGCACTGACCGCAGCAAGGCCGGCTCCCGTTTCCGGGAGCGAAGCAGGTAAATCAAGGGCAGGGTCACCACCCCCTGGCCTAGATCACCCCCCACCGGCTTGCCGAGGCGGTGCGGCTCCGCGGCATAATCGAGGATATCATCCACGATCTGAAAAGCCTGCCCCAGGTTGCAGCCGTATTCGCGCAGCGCTCTCAGTTGCCCTGGAGAGGCCGCCCCGATGATCCCTCCCGCTTCGCAGCAGGCCGCTAAAAACTGGGAGGTTTTAAGAAAATTAAAGCGCAGGTAATCGTGCTCGGTGGTCCGCCAGTCATATCGCTTCCCCTGCTGTAAGGTCTCTCCGTGGCACATCAAAGAAACGGAGCGGGACATGAGCGGCAGTAGCGTCTTTCTCTGTTCGAGGGTGCTCAAGAGGTCGAAAGCGCGGGACAGCAGGTAATCTCCGGCCAGCACGGCAGCCCTTGAATCCCAGCGGCAGTGCAGCGTTTCCATGCCGCGGCGCCGGGCGGCATTGTCAATCACATCGTCATGCACCAGCGAAGCGGTGTGAATTAGCTCCACGGCCGCGGCTGTTTTTAAGAGCGCTTCGCCTGTCTCCGCACAGGCATTGGTGCCGGGTAAATCCGCCGCTGCGAATACCAGCAGGGGGCGCAATTTCTTCCCGCCCCGGGCGAGCAGGTGATCAACCATGGCCTGCAGTTCCGCCGTAGCGGTACGCAGCGTATCGGAGATCATGCGGTCTACATCCTCGAGCAGCGCAGAGTATTTCGGTCCGGGGGATAACATTATAATTTCGAGGCGGGCCTCCTTGCGTTAGATGCCGGCGCTTTTTTGCTTCAACCTTATTCTTGTCTCCAGGCCTTTTTTCATGCATTTGGCGGGAAGATGGCGGTCTAATTCTTAAAATGCGCTATGCCATATTCACCCCCCTTGTGACAACCGTATTTGCTTTTATTTAACCTTTTCCAGCATGGCGAGAGGTACATACCATTTGCTGTAGCGATGGCCCTGCTGATCGCGGTAATCCCCCTTTTCGTCCCTGACCATCACGGTGGCCCGCTTTGTGATCCTGCTGATCACCCCTTCATAGCAATGCCCTTCTGCCGTGAAGCGGACCGGGTCGCCCACGCTTAAACCGAATTTTTCACCGGCGATCTCCCGCACGGTCGGCAGGTGATGATAACTTTGCGTATGTCCAAAGAGATTGGCAGCCATCTGTTTAAAACGGCTGCCCCGGCAACTGGAGTGCTTAAAAAGGTGCAGCTCGAGGAGATGGCACAGCTCATGCTCAAAAACGAGCTGCAAGGCTTCCAGAGCATCGCGCGAAGGGATGCCGTTGACGAGCTTCTCCCTCTCCAATGCGCCATAGTTGAAGAAAAAATCGGCGCTCAGGCGCAGCTCGTAACGCTCCTGCTCCGGCGGTAAATGGGCCAGGTTGCCGGGACTGATCACCTTGCCAGCGCTCTGACTCATTCTCCGGGAAAGGGAGAAGCTGATCTTGCCCTTAATATTTGCTTTGAAAAATCCGTGCAGGAAAACGGCGTCGTAATGCTCAAATAAAAGCGCCAGATCGCGTTCAGAGAGGCGGGTAATCTTTCCCCCGCTGATGTTCGCCGAAGCTTCGATCAAAGCCGCCCTCACCTTCTCCCTCTGCCGTCGAATCTGCTCCGGCGAAAGGCGGAGTTCCCAAATTTTTTCAGTAGTCACCTGTTTGTTCCTTTCGTGCAAATAGTTGCGGCAGCTAAAACTCTGATTCTACAACTGGCTAAATAATTCCCCTCAAGACATCAAGTGATCTTACTTACTTTTCCCCGCCCTTGTGAAAGGGTATAATTCTATTAGCCTCCCTGTGCCCGCTGAACAGGGCAACATTGGCTAAAAAAATTTACTCTTGTCGCTAAGGGCTGGAGTGACAAGAGCGATTAACCTCTAGCGAGGGGGCGCTGAACTAAATGAACTCCCTTTCCTGGCTCGACCCGGTCATTGCGCTGATCCTGCTATTTGCCGCCGTGCGGGGTTTTGCCACCGGGCTGATCAGAAGCGCCAGCGGTTTGCTCGGCATTGCCGCCGGGTTAATCGCCGCCTCGCGCTATTATGCTTTCGCAGGCGATTTCCTGGTCCGGTATGTGCAGATCCCGCAGGCCATCTCCGACCTCGTCTGCTTCCTGCTCCTGTTTGTGGCGGCTTTTGCAGTGGTGATGGCTGCCGGTTCGCTGCTCGCCGCCCTGACCCGCTTCCAACTGCTCAAGGCCCTGGACAAAGCCGGCGGGGCCATGGCGGGGTTGGCCATCGGCGCCGCGATGACCGGCATCATCCTTATTCTGCTTAGCACCTTCCCGCCAGGCGGACCCTTCCGGGAAGAGATCGACCGCTCCACCCTGGCTTCTCCCCTGGTCGGCGCCACCAGGGAGCTGTATAACCGCACCGCCGATTTGCTGCCGGCTTATTTCCCCGACCTCACTTTCCAGCCGGAGGAGCTCCCCGGCTTTTCCCCCGGCCTCCAGGTGCAGCCCGGCAGAGCCGCCAGCACCATTGATTTTGCCAGGCTGGACGGCGCCACCTGTTTTGTTTGCAGCAGCCCCGTAGAGTTCCTGGGCTACCTGCGCAACCGCTACGGCTCCATCTCCCCCAAATTTATCTGCAGCGGCTGCGGCCGCACCAGCGACGGCTGCCAGACCTACGAAGGGCATCACCTCATGTACGAACAGTGTCCCGCAGCCCTCGGCCGCATGGGCTACCGCTTCGACTGCGGCATCTGGTCAAACGGCGACTACTACCGGCCCACGGGACCCTGCCCGGTCTGCAAGACAAGCAATTAAGCTGCCACATCCGAGATGTGGTGTGGGGGCCTGCCCTTCATAACGCACCGGGACCGGGTGGAGATAAAACCCCTGGCCCGTCATGGTCAGGGTTGTTGACCAGGCGGGAGACGGGGCGCGCGGCCATGAGTTCCTCCGGATAAGGAACGGCCAGGTCTTCCAGCTCAGCCCGGCCTGCCCGTGGGTCGAGCCAGAGCGCATAGGCCTCTTCCGGAATGATCAACGGCATGCGGTGATGGAGCGGGGCCACCAGGCCGTTCGGCGCGGTGGTCAAAATGGCGCACGTTTCCAGGCGCTCCCCGGCGCGGTCCCTGCTCTCCCACAGCGCGGCCATGGCAAAGGGGCGTCCATCCTTCATGCCGATATAAAAAGGCTGCTTCCCCGCCGGATCTTTTCGCCACTCATAAAAGCCGCTCGCCGGGATGAGCGCTCTTCTCATCCGGAAGGCTTCCCGGAATGCCGGCTTCTCCGCAGCGGTCTCGGCGCGGGCGTTGATTAAGCTTTTCCCGATTGCTTCATCTTTAGCCCAGCGCGGCACCAGCCCCCACTTGAGCAGCACCGCCTCCCTTTCCCCGCGACCCGGGGCGATGCGCACTGCCAGGATATCCTGGGAGGGAGCGATGTTATAGCGGGGCGCAAAATCCATCCTGATTTCCAGTTGAAACAGCATTTCTATTACTTTTTTCTCCACAGCCAGGGCAAAGCGGCCACACATCGCAAACTTCCCCTTTCACACCATCAGGCGGGAATCATCATTTTTCTTTCTTGATTAAGCGACCGGCCCTGAAGACAACTTCCCGGCCGTATTTACCCCTGAGCCGGTCCTGTACCCGGCCCAGGCTTTGCTCCTTTTCCGCCTCCGCTTCCTTCGCCAGCAGCGAAAGCTGCCGGCTCGGTTCAAGCCCCGTCACGCGAAGACCGATGAGCCGGCAGGGCTTTCCGGCACCGTTGCGCTCATATAAGCTGAGCGCGGTCCGGTAAATCACCGAAGCGCGGTTTGTCGGCTCGGGCAGAGTTGTTTCCCGGGTAATTGTGGTAAAATCGGCAAAGCGGATCTTGAGGCCAATCGTTCTGGCCCAAAAGCCTTTAGCCCGGAGGCGGTAGGCTATTCCCTCCGCCTGCTCCAGCAGGGCGGCGGCAATTTCCGCCCCATCGGTCAGGTCTACCGGGAAGGTCTGCTCTTCGGAGATCGATTTAGCGCGCTGCGGCGGCTCCAGAGGGCGCGGATCTTCTCCGGCTGCGTAAAGCTGAAATAGAGTCGCCTGCCGGCCGAGCTGTTGGCGCAGGAGAGCGGCGGGCGCAGTCGCCATTTCACCGACAGTAGAGATCCCAACCCGGCCCAGTTTTTGCGCGGCAACCGGACCCAGGCCGGGCAGCACGCGCAGCGGCAGCGGCCACAGTTTCTCCTTAACCTCCTCCGGCCAGATGGCTCCGATCCCGTCCGGCTTGGCCTGATCGCAGGCGATTTTTGCCAGAAGCTTGTTCGCCGAAACCCCCACCGAGAGGGGCAGCTCTAGTTCGGTACGCACCGCCGCGCGAATCCGGGCTGCAATTTCTAGACCGCTCCCCCGCTTCACCGCCAGGTAGGCCTCATCGATGGAGACCGGCTCGATGTCCGGCGTAAACCTTTCCAGGATGGCGAAAACCTGCTTTGATACCGAGCGGTAAACCTCCATCCGTCCCGGCAGAAACACGCCATGGGGGCAGAGCTTAACGGCCCGGCTCATGGGCATGGCGGAGCGAATCCCGTAGCGCCGCGCTTCGTAAGAGCAGGTTGAGACAACACCGCGCCGCTCCGCGCTGCCGCCCACGATCACCGGGCGGCCCCGGTAGGCGGGATTATCACGCTGTTCCACTGAGGCAAAGAAGGCGTCCAGATCGCAGAGCAGGATATCGTTTTTGTAACGATCCGCCACGTAGCTTCACCCCGGTCAAATTTGGATACGAGTTCCACAAAAGGCCGCCTGATCCCTGCCCGATCATGAAATCGCCGCCGCTCTTTCTCGATCTGCCTCGCTTAACATCATCTTGCCGCAAAAGAGGCGACTTGCAATGCCACGTCGAATATACAAAGGACAAAACGGACCCGAAAAACCGTCCCCTGTGTCCGTAAAGGGAGGAGACCTGAAGATGAGCAAAGTGGCAACAATCGCCGAGAATGAAAGCCTGCTCTTGACCAGGCTGGAGCTGGGACCGTACGGGACCAACGCTTATATCGTAGTTTGCCGGCAAACGGGGGAAAGCGTGCTCGTCGATGCCCCGGCTGAGGCTGCGCTGATCCAGGAACAGCTCCGGGGTACAAATCCCAAGTACATACTGATGACCCACGGCCATTTCGATCATACCGGGGCGCTGGCCGCACTGAAACGGTCGCTGGCGGTTCCCGTGGCCGCCCACATCGCAGACAGCGCCGCCCTGCCGGTCAAAGTGGACCTGCACCTGCAGGATGGCGCCGTGATCCCGTGCGGCAAACTGACCCTCGCCGTCATGCATACCCCCGGCCACACCGCAGGGAGCATCTGCTTTAGAATGGGCGCATACCTGCTCGCCGGAGACACCATCTTTCCCGGCGGGCCCGGGCGGACAGAAAGCGCGGCTGATTTTAAGCAGCTGCTGCAGTCGATTGCGCAAAAAATAATGACCCTGCCCGGAGAGACTGTCATTTTGCCGGGACACGGCCCCTCCGCCGTTTTAAAGGAAGAAAAGGCCCTCTTCGATCGTTTTATGTCCCGGCCTCACAAGACTGACCTGTGCGGCTCGGTGACCTGGCTGGATTAGCTACATGGTGATTAATTCACGATGAAAAGCTTCTCCCAGTTGAAAATCATAGCCGCGGGCCGCCTCTTCGGCCCTCTCCCGGAGCCATTTGGCCGTGGGCGCCCATCTGTCGCCGCCAACCTGGCTGGCGTGGCAGCGTAAAGCCGCCTCTTTCAAGGCAAAGGTGGCGGTAATATCGATACAATAATTCGGTTCGTTGCTGCCCCACAGCAGGATTTCCCCGACCTTATGCGGCCGGAAGCCTTCCGCAAACAGCTCGGGATAGGCAAGGTGGTCCCGGGCATAAGGGAAAACGGCATCCAGGACGACTTGCCCGGTGATGCGGTGGTCGCGGTGCCAGATATAGCGGCGGTATGGGTCTACCGTGACCACAGTCTGGGGGCGGTAGATGCGGATTAACCGCACAATCTCCTTCCGGAATTCCGGGGTGTCCTCCAGGGTCTGATCCCCGTAGCGCAAGAATACCACTTCGCTGACTCCCAGCAGGGCGGCCGCCGCCTCCTGCTCTTTTTCCCGCAGCGCGGCCAGATCCGCCGGATTGACCGCCGGATCATCGGTTCCCTTTTCCCCGCTGGTGCAGACCACATAGACCACCTTTTTCCCCTCTTTGACCCAGCGCGCCACCGACCCGGCGGCGCCGAATTCAGCGTCATCGGGATGGGGCGTCACCACCATTACGTGCGCATCGGCCATCGTTTCACCTCTACTCCTTCTCAAACTCTATCCCTTGATTTATGTATCTATGGCTCTCCCTGCAGTGCCCGCTGTTCTGCACACTCCCGGATGGTGCCCCTCCCGGCGGGGGGGCATGGACGTATGCCCGGATGATCCCGGATGATGCTGTGCCGCCGGCAAAAAGAAGCAAAGGGCGACCTAGTTGACAAGTTCGCGGCAGGCGGCAAGCAGCGCCGCGGCAATCTCCGGCCAGCCGTAGCCGAGGACCGAGCGGCGGCAGGCTTCCACCGGCTTCTCGGCGCGGGAAAGAAAGCTTTCGATGGCGGCGGCCATCTGGCGGGGCGATCGCCCTTCGATCACACGCCCGGTTTGATCCTGCCGGATGATGAGCTTTAGATCGCCAACCGCGGTAGAGACTACCGGGGTGCCGCAGGCAAGCGATTCCAGGGCGATCATGCCGAAGCTCTCGTAATAAGACGGGAGCGCGGTCACAGCGGCGGCGCTGTAATAGCGGGGCAGCTCTTGGTGTTCCACCAGCCCCAAAAAGGTAATCCGCGACGCGATTCCAAGCTGCGCAGCCAGCCTTTGATATGCTTCCACCGCGGGGCTGCTGTAGCTGTTTCCCCCGATGATGAGTAACTGAAAGTCAACTTGATCCCGCAGTTCACCGGCTGCCTGGATCAGCAGCTCCAAGCCTTTTACCGGTTCAATCCGCCCCACGTAAAGAATCACTCTGCCGCCCCCTGCCGCTCCGTCCGGTTTCTCCAGGCCAGCCGGTTCCCGCGGTTGAAATAACTGGAGATTGACACCGCAGGGGACGACGCGGATCCGCTCCGGCCCCGCGCCGCAGTATTGCATTAAAAGCTCTTTCTCGCGCCGTGAAGGCACGATCACGCCGCTGCATTCCGCGGAGAGGATTTTTTCGGCTTCCAGGCGCAGCCGCGGCTCGTTTTCGCCCGGGCAAAGCGCATTTTTAGCGGCGCCCAGGGTATGAAACATGATCAAATGCGGCACCTGCCAGCGCCGGGCCAGAATGCGGCCGGCCCACCCGGACAGCCAGTAATGGCTGAAAATTAAATCATAGCGCAGCCGCCCCGCCGCCTGGAAGCGCTCCAGCCGCTCCGCAAATGCAGGCAAATGATCATAAAGATCTATTTTTTCCACTTTCTCCGGCCCAACGGGGAGAAAGATCAGCCGGGCGTTGGGTCCCAGCTCCACGATCCGTTCACCGCTTGAGGCGGCGCAGCGGGTAAAGAGATCAATTTTAACACCCCGTTTCCCCAGGGCAGAGGAAAGTTCCCGCAGGTAAGTGCTCATCCCCCCGGTGTCCCGGGAACCAGCGGCCCCCAGGGGGGAACTGTGCACGCTCAGGCAGGCAATGCGCACCGCTGCTCGCTCCTTTTCCCCCATCCCTGATCGCGCTCGCTGCAAAGACCTGGAAACTGGAGGTTTAATTAAAGGGGGTTAAGCAAGTCTATTTCAAGTCTATTGCATGGTGATACGGCATTGGTAGATGGGGACGGCGTGCCCCCCCAGGCGCTGCTTGTACACTTCCCCGCCCTTTAAAAAATCGTACCTGCTTTTTTTATTGGCAATCGCCTCTTTAATGCTTAACACCTTGCAAAGGAGGCCTGTACTTAGACCGGCCCGGGCGGGGTCATAGGCGCTGTTATAGAGATAGACCACATCATGGTGATCAAAATAAAGGACCGCGGCTGCCGGCGACCCGTCCACTTCCAGCACGCCAAACCTGGCCAGGCCTGCGTGCGCCGCGTCGCTCACCGCTTCGCGGAAAAAAAGCCCCTCCTGCATGCTTAAGAATTGGGCTTTTTCCGGATTTTGTTTAAACATGCGCATGAAAACAGGCAAAAACTCGGCCCATGCCTTATAATCTTCAATCTCGTAGTAGCGGTATGTAGAAGCTTCGCCGAGCCGCCTTAATTTGCGCCTAACTTCGTGCCGTTGTTTCCTGTTAAGCCCGGCCAGGTACTGCTCCCACGTGGACGGCAGCTCCAGTTCCATGGAAACAGCCTCCTGGACGCAGGATAGCTCCAGCTTTAGTTCCGGCGCCACCGCTTTGATGCCGGCCAGGAGCGCGGCGTCGGCCCGCAGGCAGCGTAAATCAAGGGCATGGATCCCACTACTAAAAAGGTGGTCAAGCAGCGCCCTGGCAAAAGTATCAGCCGCACCGGGGACGATGATGCAATCGAGGTAATCGCAAACCTCCGGGCTGCCGATCAGGGATACCTTGGAATCCTCGACCATGAAGGGGGCGATGCCGATTACCTTTTCGCCCTGCCGCACCGAGAGTAAAAGCATCTCCGCCCTGCCCTGGAAATGGCGCCACCATGTTTCCAGCCAGAAGGGATAGACAAAAACGGCCGGCCACTGCAGATCGGAAGAGGCTGCGCCAGCGTAACGCCGCAGGCTTTCCAGGGTCTCCCGGCAAACCGTGTATGGCAAGCGATCTGTCCCGGTATGGCATCCCAGCCGGCCCATGAGAGTTCTCCCCTTTTTCCTATTCTAACCTCTTCTGATTCATTGTAGCAGGGTCCGGCGCCTATAGCAACTGCCTGCAAATGCACTCACCCTTGGGCACCGGTGGAACCTGGCGGGAAGGCAGAGCGATCAAACCTGAAGATCGCATAACCGGTTTGGAACAAGACAGACTAGCAAGAGGAAATAAAACGGCCGGCAGAGAATAGATGGTAATGGCTCTTAAATCGCAAGGAGGGGTCGAAAGTGAAGCTTTTTCTGGATACCGCCAATCTTGAGGAAATCCGCCAGGCGGTACAGTGGGGTGTTGTGGAGGGGGTTACCACCAATCCTTCACTGGCTGCCCGGGAAAAAGAGGATTTTTCCAAAATCTTGCCGGAAATATGCCGGCTCGTAGACGGACCGGTCAGCGCGGAAGTCATCGCTCTTGACCATGCCGGCATGGTGCAGGAGGCCCGGCAACTGGCCGCGATCCATGAAAACGTGGTCATCAAGATCCCGATTACCCTGGAAGGGCTGCAGGCGGTCAGCATCCTGGCCGAAGAAGGGATTAAAACAAATGTAACGCTTGTCTTCAGCGTTAACCAGGCCCTTCTGGCCGCCCGGGCGGGCGCCGCTTATGTCAGCCCCTTTGTCGGGAGGCTGGATGATATCGGTACGGACGGTATTGACCTGGTCCGGAATATCGTGACCGTATTCGAGCGGCACCTGATCGAAACGGAGGTGATTGCGGCCAGCATCCGCCACCCGGAACATGTGACTGCTGCCGCCCTGGCCGGAGCCTCCATCGCCACCGTCCCCTTCAAAGTCCTCAAGCAGATGGTTAATCACCCGCTCACAGACCTGGGCATTGAACGCTTTATCGCGGACTGGAAGAAAGCGAAAGGCTCATCAGGTTAATGCGAAGTGGCCGGCTTCTCCACATAGATGCGCCGGCTGGGCAAGGCTACCTGCACCTCGTTCTCCTCCAGGATCTTGAGTATGAGGAAATTAATCTCTTCCTTCACAGCCAAATACTCACCCCACTTGGTGGTAATGGTGAAAAAGTAAAGAAAAATGTTGAGGCTGCTCTCGCCAAATTCATCCAGGTAAACAAAGATCGTTTCCTTGTGAATGGCCGGATGGTTCTCCAGCATGTCCCTGATGGCGTCAATACAGCGCTGCAGCCTTTCCCTGGGGGTGCCGTAGACAACCCCCAGATTAAAGGTAATACGCCGTTTGCCCATGCGGCTCCAATTGGTAATGGGTTCGTTGGCAATGGTAGAATTGGGCACGGTGACCAGGGCCTGGGCAAAAGTGCGAATTTTCGTGCTGCGGAAATTCATCTCCTCAACGATCCCTTCGACACTGGGGGTATAGATCCAATCACCCACGGAAAAAGGTTTATCCGTGATAATAACGATCCCGCCAAATATGTTGGCCACGGCGTCCTTGGCCGCCAGGGCAAAAGCCAGTCCGCCCAGGCCCAGGCCGGCGATGAAACCTTCCACGTCAAAACCCCATTGCTGGGCGATCATTAAGGCGGCCAGTGCCACCACGACCACCTTGACGACTTTCATTAAGAAATCGATTAAAATTGGATCAATGCTGTACCTGCTGCCATACTCTTTCAATAACGAGCTGGAGGCCAGGTTGAATACACCCCAGGCAGCAAAGAAAATAACAAATGCCCGGAAAATTGCCGTGATCATGACATTGGCACTGACGCTTAGCGGCAAATAGAGCATGGCCACATATGCGCCCAAAAAGAAGAGAAAGCCTTTTAAAGGACTTTCAAAGGCCAGCAAGATGGCGTCGTCCAGTTCGGTTTTAGTTTTACCGGTTAACGCCCGGATCAGCCGGAAGATGAAGCGGATAAACAGCCCTCGCGCCATCAAGAATAGCAGGAAGATGGCTCCCGCCACCGCTGCATCCCGCCCCAGGGGAGTGGAAATCATATTTTCTATGAACCAGCGCCATATTGTTTCAAACATCACTGCCAACCTCCAAACAGAACAACCATTAATGACGAAGCGATTCCATGGGTAATTATTGGCGCACCCCCTTTCCAAACCCTTTTTTACAGCCCATTTGGATTAATAATTAATAAATGATGGAAAAGATGCTCGGGCGGAGGCCATAAAATTTTCCGCAAACAATATTTGAATAAGACAAATAAAGGCCTATGATTTCGAGCAGGCGCAGCGGCTGCAGCTGAGGTTGAACCATGTTGGGGTTACTCGATGGCCTGCAGGATCAGGGCGAGATTCTCCATAACCACGGCGGCATTGACCTTTACCAGGTCAAAGTTCTGCTTATCCAGAGCCCTTTGCAGGTTATCCAGGGAGGCGCTGAATTCGGCTTCCAGGGCGCTAGCCTTTTTATCCTCGAGGGCCATGGTTAATGCGGCTTTCTGTTCCTGCATATAAGCAAGGTTTTCCCCGGCAAGATCGTAAGCCCCGGAGGCGGCGTGAAGCAAGATTTTCCGGAGGTGATATTTAAATTCATAGGTGAGCGGAATCGGATCTTCAACAAATGAAGCCATCAACTGATACAAATATCCGGTCAACTGGTTGGCGGAGCGCAGAATACTTGGTCCGTCCTGCGCGGTGCTGAACAGGGTGAGACTGTCCAGTTCATCTTCGAATTTGCCGATTACCGCCGCGGGAACTTTTTTTTGCATTAAATCGGGTTCGAGTTGATCCCACTGGCTATGCAGCGCAGTTACCTTCTGCTTGATCTGGCTCCAGATCTCCGCCTCGTCTTGCGGAGGCTTTTGTTTCTTTTCCCTCCCGCCGGTTTCCACTTCCCGCGCCAGCACTTCACCGAAGGTCGTCGCTTCAAAAGTCAGATCAGCAGTTTCTCCTTCTCCGGCGGCCAGCTTATCGATGACCGGAATCAGATCCGCCTGGCGCATGATCTCCTGCAAACTGCCTTCAATCTCTTTTATTCCCTGCGGGATTGTCTTCACCGCGCCGCTGTTTTGCGGCGTTTTTTTCTTCTCCCCTGTACAGGCCACCGGCAACAGCAAGGCCAAAACAAGCAGCAGAATAAACTTGCGCCAATTCATACAATCACCCCGGTGATAGTATCTCCCGGTTTTTGCATGAATAACGCTCTTTTTTAAGACGGTTCCCTTTTTATCACCTGCCCTTGGCGCAAATAATAGCGGGGCACCCTTTTCCCGACGGCGCACAGCAACTCGTAGCTGATGGTCCCGGCCAGCTCGGCCGCTTCCTCCACGCTAACCTGCGCGTTTCCCTGGCTGCCGTATAAGACCACCTCATCTCCCACGGCCACACCGGGCACTGCCGTGACATCGATCATCATTTGATCCATGCAGATGCGCCCCACCACGGGAACAGCCTTGCCGCGCACGAGGACGCGCCCCTTATTGGAAAGGCTGCGCATGTAGCCATCGGCGTAACCAACCGGCACCGTGGCGATCAGTGCTGGGGCGCCGGTGGTGTAGGTACAGCCGTAACTGATCGATGTCCCGGCAGGCACCTCTTTCAAAAACGATATTTTGCTCTTAAAAGAGAGGACCGGTAGAAGCCTGACCGCCTGCCCGGCCAGGAACGCCGATGGATAACAGCCGTACATGGAGATGCCGAGCCGGACCATGTCAAAGCGTGCTTCAGGGTAAGCGATGGCCGCAGCACTATTGGCAATATGGCATAGCGGCACGGGCAGCCCGCGCTCGCGGCAGGCTTTTAAGATCCGGTTAAAGCTTTCCAGCTGCCGCTCCGTATAAATGCGATCCGCTTCATCTGCCGCGGCCAGGTGGCTGTAGAGCCCCTCCAGGCGCAAGCCCGGCATGGCGCTCACGGCAGCGATCAGCTCCACCGCGGCCGGGGCAAGGACACCGACCCGTCCCATGCCCGTATCAATCTTAATGTGCACCGGCAGCCTCTCTCCCCCGCCGGCTAAACGCCCGCTATAAGCGCGCGCCGTCTCCAGGTCATAGAGGGAGGGGGTTAGGCGGTATTGCAGCAGCAGCGGGACCTGCTCCGCACCGGTGGAGCCGAACAATAAGATGGGCGCTTCAATCCCGGCCCGGCGCAGGGCGAGTCCTTCTTCCGGCAAAGCCACCGCCAGGTGCGATGCTCCCGCCTTGAGAGCCTCCCGGGCAATTTCCACGGCGCCGTGCCCGTAACCGTCGGCCTTTACCACGGCCATAATGGCCACCTTGTGACCGAGAAGACGCCGGAATTCCTTTACATTATGGGCGATATGGTCCAGATTGATCTCCACCCAGGTTTGACGAATCTGTGTGTTTTGCATCCCAATTGCTCCCTCATGAATTTCCGGCGCAGCCGGGCTAGAGTTCCACAAAGGTTATGCCGGGATTGCACCGGTCTTTTCGCTCGCTATTCTTTAAAGCGGGGTAACGGCTGAGCAGGTTCTTCCCGGCACCGCCGGAGCGATAATATTCTTCTCCGGGGATATAGCTCTTGATCTGCCGCGTCTCCAGCTTTTGTTTTAAATATGCCCGGCAGGCCAGGCGCAGTTTGCCTCCCGTACCGCTTGAGCCCCACCCGTGGATAACCCTGACAATCTGCACACCGTCATGCCTGGCGCGCAACAGCTCCGCTTCAAGCCGCGCCAAACCTTCCTGGACTACCGGCAAACCGGACTCGATGTTCACGGTGCGGATCAGATTACGCTTAGAGGGCGCAACGCTCCGCTGCAGTTGCTGCTTTGAACCGCAATAACCGCAACGCCCCAAAGAATCCGGCATATCTCGTTACCGCATACTTCGCATAAAATCATGACATCCGTCGCCTTCCTGCCGGCATTCCTCAAACAGTATAACGCACACTGCTAAACAAGGTTCCCAGATTCACGGACTTTAAAAAAAATTGTACCAGTATTACCCGGCGATTGCAACGATTATCCCGGAGATTTACCACGCAGTTTAGCGAAAGATCAAGATATCATGCAGAGCAGTAGAGCAACCCTACATTCTCAAAGAATCGGGGTGAAAGTGGCCGGAGCCGCTGCGTGAGGATTTGGATTAAAGGGGCCTTTACTTGGACAAGATAGCGGTATGAGAGCAAGCAAACTGGTGGATATTGAAGACAGGTTCACAAGGGGTTTCCTTGCCGGCTTGACAGCCGGCCTGGCCATGAATATTTTCAGTCTCATCTCGCTGACCCTGGGCTGGGTGGAAATCACCTTTTTAGATTGGGCCGGTGTCTTTATCTTCGGCAGGCAGCCTGCAGGGGTGCCGGAGAATGCAGTCGCCCTGGGAGGACAGCTTTTTTTTGCCGCCATGAACGGTGTGTTTTTCGCTTACCTTCTGCCTGCGCTTAACAGCAGAAGTTACTTTTTAAAGGGACTTATTTTCGGCCTGCTGATCTGGTTGTTCAGTTATGCAATTGCCATTTTATTCCGGGTCCCTTTCCTGACCCGCCTTGATCTCGGCACCGTGACTTCAAACATTACCGGAGCGCTAATCTATGGTATCGTATTGGCACTTTTCTTAGACTGGCTGGAGAAGCGGGTCAAAGCCCCATGACCTCCCAAGGGGCTGACCGGCAGGGTAAAAGCAATATTTCTTTATCTAAGCCGCCGCAGGAGAGAGCGCACATCAGCGGCAAAACGATCGATCAGGGCAGAGACATATTGCTCCGGGTCAAGGGAGTCGTCCCGGATCAGCGGGGTTAGATCCATGGCATAGTCCAGGGCACGAGAGTGATCCACTTCATGCGCGTCATGAAAGGTTGCATTTGCCCGGCGGCGACCGGAGGCGGCCAGGTCGTATCTCTTTCCGGCGCTTAGCTGCGAATCATAAACGCCAAGGAGTGCGGCGCCGAGAGGGGCGTGAGCGGAGACGTCCAGAGCCAGTTTGGTGCCGTCATCGCTCATCCAGTCCAGGCTGCGCCATACTTCGCCTCCCCGGAGGGCCGGCGGGCGCAGCTCCGCCGGCAGTTCCCGGATCGCGGCAATGACCTTCAAGGCTACGGCAACATGGGTTTCATGACTGTCCGCAAGATTGTGGGTATAAACAACTTCCGGCCGGCAAGCGTGAAGGACCCTTTTTAAATCATCGATCACGGATCGATTCGAAGGGTCCTTTACCGCCGCACTCGGGTAATCGAGCTGGATCAGCGCGCCATATTCCCCCACAACTGCCGCCTTCCTTTGCTCCTTCCTGCGGAGTTGCCGGATCTCTTCCAGAGTATAGCGGGCAGCAAGCTCTCCCCGGGGAAAACCGGAACCGTCGGTGACAACAACACCGGCAAACCATCTCTCGGCCTCGCCGAAGCAGCGCATAATACCGTGCAAGGCCATGATCTCGATGTCATCGGGATGCGCGCCGACGGCCAGTTCCGTGGTGCGGGCGAGCGCCTCCGGGACGGGAAGGCCATCCGGTACAAAAATCTCCGCGCCCTGATTGGCAAATTTCATGTATTATCACCCGCCGGCTTGGACGATGAACGGGCTATTTTATCCCTGGATCTTCAGAGTGGACCTTCATTTCCCCGCCAGCGGGGGCACCAATGGCCGGCTTTTGATCCAGGGATTCTTTAATAACCCTGCTCTGATCTGGACTCCTTATAGCTTTAAATGATGCGGCTCTTTCGCACGCAGGTGCTCAATTAGAAAGGGGTTTAATACTTTAATTAAAGTACCTTTCATCCCCAGTGAAAACGATTCGATGATCCCGGCGCTTTTCAATTTCCGCAGCATATTCACAATTACTGAACGTGTAATTCCCAACTGATCGGCTATTTTCCCGGCAACCAGGATTTTCTCAGTGCCATCGAAATCACTAAATATCTTCTGCGCTGCCTCCATTTCACAATAGGAAAGGGCACCCACAGCCTGCTGCGCGACTTCCCGGAAACGCTCCTCTTCTTCCTCCTGCTCCATTTGGTCCCTCATCAATTCCATAATTAAAACTCCCGCGCATTTTTCAGCCAGGAAAACATCGTCCGCCGTAAATGGTTTCTCAACCCGCGCCAGCAGTAAAGTACCCATCCTTTTCCCATTGCCGGTAAGCGGCATTACAGTCATAATTCTATCTGCCTGCCGGGAGTTGGAACCGATGAGGAAGGCGCACTGTTCCGGTTCCTGCCGGAGATTATCTCTCAAATCATTACTATCCAAAAGAAAATCGTTATATACTTCTGGGATACTGCCCTGATCAATAATCTGCCTGATGCTCTCTTCACTATCGAAATCATCATTAAAAGCGTAGCCAAGTATTCTACCTTTCCGGTTAACGATCAGGACACTGGCATCAATGACCTTCCTTAGTACCTCCGCGATGGCGGCAATATCGAAGTTCTTATCCTGCGTTTCCTGTATAATTCTGTCGATAGCCCGGCTTTTTTCTAAAATTGGTGAAGTAATCATCTTGATACTCTTCCTCCTTAATTTGTCCACTATTTCAACAACTTTAATTTTTACTTTTTCATGCCGCTCCTTTTACCCGTCTTATAGTCCCGGTTAAGTAAGCGGGAAGTCGTCCAATAATTTAAATGCTCATAGACACTCCGCTTCACTTTTATATACAGCAAGCTCCAAGCCCCGGCCTTACTGGCTGGCAGAGTGAAAAAATTCACTAGCAAAACCCAAAAAAAAGCCTGTAACCTGGAGCATAGCAAGACCATGGATCGGGCAAACTAGCTCGCACATTTTTTAATGATAGCCCTGGAATCACCTCTAGCTTACATCCGCAAAACCTCCTCTTATTATTCTGCATCAATCGTCATTTTTCTACTATATTTGCAAAATCTAAACTATAAATATTATAACCTTTTTGGGCAATATGTCAATTACTATAATTGAGAATTATGGTTATAAGATAGCAATTTTTTATTTTTTCATCCAGAGTCTGCTAGATTAGCGGGAAAAATGATCGTCTTAGAAGTAGTGGCAATCAATGAAGGCGGAGCAAAGATAAACCCGGCCTGTTCCAGCCAAATCCTGGAAAGGCCGGGTTTTGAAAACAGGGGTTTAAAACCAGCCTTTAAATCACATCATCAAATATGCCCATGCGGCCTGGCTTGAAAATCCTGGCATCCATCTCCTTTAAATCCTTGCTGATGATCGGTTTAAATTCCATCTGCTTGAGAATATCTTCTTCCAGATCAACACCTGGTGCAATTTCCGTTAGTATTAGCCCTTCCTTGCCCAGTTTAAAGACAGCCCGTTCAGTTATCACTGTCACATCCTGGTTCTTGGCAGCCGCAACTTTTCCGCTGAAGCTGATCTGGCCAACCTTTTCCTTAAGTTTAACGACATCGCCCTGCTTGATGATCTGCAATTTCCCATCGGAAACCTTGGCCTCGAAACCTTTGGCTTTAAAGTAACTGACAAAAACGACCCTTGGGGTTGACTGGCTGATGTCAATAAACCCGCCTGTTCCGGCGATGCGGTTGCCGAATTTACTGACATTGACATTGCCTTCCTTGTCGATCTCGGCCGCACCTAGAAAAGTAATGTCCAGGCCACCGCCATGATAAAAGTCAAACATATTGGAATGAGAAATAAAGGCCTCGGGATTGACGGCGCATCCAAAATTGGGAATGGGGGCCGGTGTCCCGCCGAACACTCCAAGCTCCACTGTCAGGGTAATATGTTTGCTAATTCCTTCTAAATCAGCCACCGGACCGAGAGCCGCGCCGATGCCGATACCGATATTGACCACAGCGCCGGGGAATAGCTCGAAGGCAGCCCTGCGCGCAATGATATCGATGGGCTCCAGTTCATCTTTAACGAGATTTTGCATGGCCAGGGGCTGTCTTAGTTCTCCGCTTAGATAGGGGCTGTAGAAAGTACCGGGCGTCTGCCGGTGATTAACCTCCTGGTCTTCGGCAATTACAATGGCGTCCACAAGCACACCCGGGACTACCACAGCTTTGGGGTTTAAAGAACCGTAGGTAGTCACCTGCTTCACCTGGGCAATAACTATGCCTCCGTGAGATTTGGCACACGTGGCTATCTCCAAGCTTTCCAATTTAAGCGCTTCGTGTTCAATTGTCAGGTTGCCCTTTTCGTCTGCGGTTGTCGCCCGCACAAAAGCCACATTGATCGGAAAAGTATTATAAAACAGCCATTCCTCGCCCTTAATATTGATCAGTTCCACTAAATCTTCCTGGGCCTTGGCGGCATCATTAACCTTTCCGCCTTCTTGCCGGGGATCGACATAGGTGCCGAGACCGATTTTCGAAATGATACCGGCCTGTTTAGCCGCGCTCGCACGGTAAAGCTGGTTGAGAACACCCTGGGGCAAGATATAACATTCTACTTCATTATTTTCCAGCATTTTCCTTAATGGCGGCGCCGCGTCCGGGTGGGTGCAGATATGCCTTTTTAATAAACCGGGAAGTGCAAATCTCGAATCACCGCGCTCATCCCAAACCGCATGGCCGCAGCCGGAAACGAGGGTCAATCCACGCGGTGACTGCGTCTTTTGATAACGCTCAACCAGGCATTTTACCAGATATTCCGGATAGCCAATTAATCCGGCTGCTGCCGTGACGAGCGTGTCACCATCTTTAATTAAACTAACCGCTTCACTACCCGTCATTATTTTGTTCTTCAAATGATTACCTCCCCATTAAATTAAATATTGGTTTATTATTGCAAGGTTCCTGTATCGGAACCTAAAATTTTCAAGGTTGAGCCATTTTAATTCAGTTATAAATAAAAACTGATTAGGCAGCAAATAGCATTTCCTGCAATTTACAAATATAACATCATTTCCACGCATATTATTATACAATAATTCCAACCCAATGTCATTTGGACTTTTGACTAGTTAACTCTGTTTCTCTTTTCCTCCCCCATTTACCTGCCGGCATCATGCAAATTAATTTGCCGGCCTGACACCAACCAGGCGGCAAAGCAAAAAAACAGCTCTCCTTTGCCACGCAAAAAAGAGCCTAGAATTCCTTTTTCCGGTAAATACGCACCGAAATCAGCAAAGATAGGGCCAGGATGGCGAGGAGCAGCAGCAGGTAGCCGATGCCAAGTGCCGTTTCCGTTTGGCTGTTGACAAACTCCAGCAAACTGCGGATCAAGGCAGCATTCCAATTTTGATAGATATATTCCGCCAGGAAATTGCCGCCGAAGAAAAAGGTGAAGAATAGGACGAAGCTGATCATCCTCGATTTAACATAACCCCATTTGAAAAGGGCCGGCAGGTAGATGCTATGCATCAGGGTCACGGCAAACAAGGCCCCAATCAAGCCTTCCAGGGTTAAAGGGTATACTTTTATCGGCAGGTGCGCCAGATTGATCAGTGCGGTGATTAGCAGGTAGAAGGCCATGCCGATGCAAAAAAATACGTAGACAGAGAGGTAGCGGGAGGCCACAATGGTGGCCCTGCTTACCGGCATGCTGTTGAAAATTACATCTTCTTTGCTTTTTTCGGCATAGGCGCAGGCATTGCCGATCAACATGTAGGTGACGGCCACCATGGCGGCGGTAAAGATGGCCGCGCCGGCAAAGGCACCGTCCCCGGAGATATTTTGAAAAATCAGCAGCATGGCGGCAATAAAGACGGCGGTGAGCAAGATATACCTTTTCAAAACAAACAGGTCTTTTAATATCAAACTAAACATTTTGCGGCCTCCTCGTGTAATAGAGCATGATCTCCTCCAGGGAAGGTTTTTCCACCATCACATTCTCCCTGAACAACCTCATCACTTCCTGCTTATTGCTGGTCAAGCCTTCGAAGCCGAACCTGTTTTCTCTCACTCCGACCAGGTGCTTGCGGATATCGCTGTTGAGCACTGCCCTGCTTCCCTTTACCAGCGCAAAATGATCCAGAATATCGTCCTTGGCCGCTGAAAACTCGATTCTGCCGTTATTGATAAAAGTGATAAAATCGGCTATTTTGTCGAGATCCGAAGTGATATGCGTGGAAAAGAAAACACCTTTTTGTTCATCCTGCATGGTATCGGCCAGTATCTCCAGCAGCTCGCTGCGGACAACCGGATCGAGGCCGGAAGTCGGTTCATCCATGATCAGCAGCTCGGCCTGGTGCGACAGGGCCACCGCCAGGGAAAACTTCATCTTCATCCCCTTTGACAGCTCCTTGATTTTTTTATGGGGCGGCAACCCGAAGTCACGCAAATACCTGTTAAAAACGCCGTCTTCCCAGTTTTTATAAAAGGGAGCGATGATCCGTTTCATCTGGGCAATCGTCAGCTCTTCGCAATAGTAGCTCTCATCGTACACAAAACCGATCTTGTTCTTAATCTCTTTTTCGTGCTGAATATGATCCAGGCCAAAAACCGAAATTGTGCCGCCGTCTTCCTTTAACAGGTTCATGATCAGTTTAATGGTGGTGCTCTTCCCGGCACCGTTTGGGCCGATAAAACCCATGATATACCCGCGCTCCAATGAAAAAGTGACATCATCAAGGGTAAATCCGCTGAATTCCTTTTTTAAATTTTTCACTTCTAAAATCAGGGACATTTCAAACCTCCTCGTAGAATATTTTAAGCATCCCGCGCAGCTCTTCGTAACCCAGCTCGATCGATTTGGCCGCTTCAACGGCCTCGCTCAAATTCTCTTCGACGATTTTTAACCGCATCTCCCGCAATAACTCCTTGTTCTGCGCGGCCACGTAAGTACCTTTACCGGGCACCGTGGTGATATAGCCCTCCCGCTCCAGCTCCTCGTAGGCCCGCTTGGTGGTGATCACGCTGATCTGCAGCTCCCGGGCCAGGGTTCTAATCGAAGGCAAAAGCTCGCCCTCGGCAATCTCACCGCGCATGATCAGGTTCTTGATCTGCTTTACGATCTGCAGGTAAATGGGATCGGACGATGCATTGGAAATAATTAAATCCATGAAACCACCTCAGCTGTGATCATCCCAACCGTGATCATCCATTATAGTGTTCATATACACTATATACACTATAGACAGTTTTGTCAACAGAAATTTTTCCGAAAAAGAAAGAAGCGGCGATTTATTTATTTTGATTTTCTTGATTCGTTCGCGTTACAATAGATAAGGCCATTGGAACAAGAGCATGTTATGAGCGATATGAGAGGAGCAAGCGATAATGGATATTTTAATTAAAACGGAGCGGTTGACCAAGAGATTCGGAGCGGCCACGGCGGTTGATAATCTCAACCTGGAGGTAAAGGCCGGTGA
>LSQX01258318.1_pt1 | contig 35393 bp, 37 predicted proteins | sample 654561 | NCBI WGS metagenome assembly LSQX01 (sample SAMN04489861, study PRJNA283612) | anaerobic digester metagenome | isolation source: 4 biogas reactors fed with cattle manure at either 37C or 55C with and... | place: Denmark: Kongens Lyngby | collected 2014 | reverse complement strand
CAGCTCGGTCTTCATGGTCTTGGACTCTTCCACGCTGATGACGCCGGCGTTGCCGACGATGTCCATGGCGGCGGAAATCAGCTGGCCCACGGTCTCATCCCCGGCGGAGATGGAGGCCACCTGGGCGATGTCCTGCTTGCCGGAAATGGGGCGGGACATTTCACGCAGCGCGTCCACGGCGGCTTCGGTTGCCTGCTCGATGCCGCGCTTGAGCCCCATGGGGTTGGCGCCGGCGGCCAGGTTCTTCAAGCCCTCGCGCACGATGGCCTGGGCCAAGAGGGTGGCGGTGGTGGTGCCGTCGCCGGCCACATCGTTGGTCTTGGTGGCTACTTCTTTGATCAGCTGGGCGCCCATGTTCTCAAAGGCGTCTTCCAGCTCGATTTCCTTGGCGATGGTTACGCCGTCATTGGTGATAGTGGGGGCGCCGTACTTCTTGTCCAGCACCACGTTGCGGCCCTTGGGCCCCAGGGTGATCTTGACGGTGTCCGCCAGGGTGTTCAGGCCCTTTTCAAGGGCGCGGCGCGCGTCGTCGCCGAATTTCAATTGCTTTGCCATGTGTATCGCTCCTTATAAATGTACTGACAGATTATTCCACAACGGCCAGGATGTCGCTCTGGCGCACGATGATCAGCTCATCCCCGCCCAGCTTGACTTCGGTGCCGGCATACTTGGAATAGATCACCTTTTGGCCAACGCTGACGTGCATGGTGATTTCCTTGCCGTCCACATTGCCGCCGGGGCCAACGGCGATGACTTCCGCCATCTGGGGCTTTTCCTTGGCAGCGCCGGTCAGGATGATGCCGCCTTTGGTGGTTTCTTCGCTTTCAACGTTCTTGATGACCACGCGGTCACCCAGGGGCTTGACGTTCATAGGTTCCTCCTTGATTCTTCTGGTATTGTTAGCACTCATCATTGACGAGTGCTAAGCCTGTACATAATATACCCGATTAACGGCCAAGATGCAAGAGTGAAAACAAAAATTTTGCGCCTTGTCCGTTCTTTGTCTGGTAGCTAATGAAGATTCGCTGGTTTTGGCTTTTTCATTCATTTTATTAAAACAATGATGTTTTTCATCGAGAAGGTACATAGAAGCGGGCAGCCGCGCTTGCCGCGCGGCTGCCCAAGGTCTTTCAGGGAGTTTCCTTACATGTCGGTCTTGTCCAGGATTTTCAGCTCGACTTCAATTTCCAGGTACTCACCCTTGCCAAGGCCGCTCAAACTGGTTCTGCCTTCCAGGGCGTCCATCAGGCCGTTCACGCGGTAGACCTTTAACAGGGCCTTGTCACCGGCGTTCTTGGACTGCAGCTGGTCAATCAGCTCAACCTGGTTGGCGATGATGGTGCCGTCGGCTTCCACCACGATGTCACCGACCTTGAGGCCGGCCGCTTCCGCGGGAGAGCTCTTTTCAACCAGCGCGATTACAGCGCCCTGGGGCACGATGCCCTGGGTGGTGGGCAGGTAGTTGCTGACAGAGCCAATCCGGACGCCGATGCGGGGCTTGGGCGGGGCGTTTTCATCCTCCTTGCCCGCGGCTTCCTGTTCACGCACCTTGGCGGCCTGCGCTTCCGCTTCCTGCTCATTGTAGCTTTCCAGCACGGAGCGGATCAGGGGCTTGGCCACGTTGATGGGGATGCACATGCCGATGTTGTCAATGGAGACGCTGCTGGAGGAGAAGAAGGAGGTGCCGCCGTCCACCAGTTTCTGGGTGGGGATGCCCTGCAGCTGGCCTAAGGTGTTGAACAAGCCGCCGCCGGAGTTGCCTGAGGAGATGGCGGCGTCCACCTGGATCATGTGGTTCTCGTTTTGTGTGCGCAGGCCGTAGCGGTCAATGCCGGAGGAGGTCATGGTGCGCGAGACCGCGGACACCACGCCGATGGTGACGCTGCGCTCAAACTGCTTGCCCAGGGGGTTGCCAATCACGATGGCGTACTCGCCCACCTGGATGGCGTCGCTGTCGCCCAGGGGCACCGCGGGCAGGTCCAGGCCGGGCACCAGCAGCACGGCGATGTCCAGGTTGTAGTCAGAGCCCACGACGGTGGCGTCCAGCTCGCGCTCGCCCACGGTCACGGTGACGCGGCTGGCGTCCTCAATGACGTGGTAATTGGTCAGCACGTGGCCATAGGGGGAGATTACGGTGCCGGAGCCCGTGCCGGCCATGCGCTCAACATCCGGCACATCCCGCTCCTGGGAGAAGGGGAAGCCATAGTTGTAGCCATAGGTACCGCGGCGCTGGGCTCTGTACTGGTTGACGCCCACCACGCTCTCCTGCGCCTTCTTTGAGATCTCAATGAAGGGGCTGGTGATCTGTTCAGCCGGGGTGGTGGTGTCCACCAGCTTGTTGATGTCCTCCTGGCTTAAGGTGCCCTGGGTGGCGGTGGCGGCCAGGGCGCTGATACCAAGGCCCAACGCCAGGGTCAGCGTGAGCACGGCAGCCAGCGTCAGGGATAAAAACCTGTGTGACTTTTTCATACGGACGGTCCTTTCGTTTGGATTTCAATGTTTGCAGATTTCCGCTGCAGTTGTATCCTACCCCTGAATTTTGATGCTTTTTTTACCGCATCATGAACGAAATGTTAATTCAAGCTGTTTGGCGCACTAATAGTGGATGCGTTTGACAACGCTGTCCGCAGTTCCCCTTGGGTATAATTCTATTGCGTGGAAGACTTGCATGAATCGCCGCGCATACCGCGTTGTATGGGTAAGCCCGACCAAAAAGGGCACAAGGAGGAAACTGAAACCATGAAGAAGATTCTATCACTGGCACTGGTCCTGATGCTGGGCCTGTCCCTGCTGCCCAATGTGGCGATGGCCGCCGAAGGCATGAAGCTTGAGCCGGTGCGCGAGTACCGCTTCCCGGATATCGCCACCCCCACCACCGCCTTCACCATTGAAAACACCGGGGACACGGACCTTGAAGTCACCGTGGATGTCTATGACCAGGGCGCCCGGCAGAATGTCCAGTCGATGACCTTCACCATTTTAAAGGGCGACGCGCCCCTGCCGGTGGATGCCTATGTCTACCGCCAACTCACCCGCAATGGTGAAACCAACACCTACCGCTACACCGTCAAGACCAAAAACGGCCTCACCCGCTACATCCACTTCGCCCAGAAACTGACCATCGTAAAAGACGCCAACGGCAACGAAACCTATGTGTATGACGGCATTTTCAACCCTTACTTCCCGCGCAACACCGTGTCGTCCCTGGGCCACCGCTTCCGCGATGTCACGCCTGAGCTGACCGACCTGTGGTACATGTTCACCCCGATTGACCTAAGCATCCAGGGCCGCCAGACCTTTGTGCTGATCGCCAGCAACATGTACGAAGTGGGCGAGGTCTATGTGGACGTCAACCTGGACACCGTCAACGTCTCCTACATCATGTATGACGAGGGCAAGTCCGGCTTCACCACCGAGCGCTTGAGCGAGTTCATCACCTTCTACAACTCCTACGCCGATGTGGGCATCGTGGAGCCTGAGGACATGAAGGAGCCCAGCATCTTCGCCTTCAACCAGCCCTTCAGCATCCTCAACCACCTGGGCGGGGACACCAATGTGCTGATGTTCATCCGCAACCGCATCTCCTACTACCGTTTCAACACCCCCAAGACCGAGTACACCCGCTTCTGGGAAAACAAGCCCGAGTACAAAGTCATCCGCGAGCACATGCTGCAGATGATGGACCCCATCATGACGGTGGACGAAGGCAAGTAAGCGATAACACCCACGCAAAAAGCGCTTCCGGAAAATCGGGAGCGCTTTTGCATTTTCAATCGTACTTAATTACTTCAGCAGATTCTGTAAGCGCGCCACCGTGTCCTGGATGGCCTCTTCCATGCTCATAGGTTTGGTGCCGGCGATCAGCAAGCCGCAGCGGTCAGAGGGAATCAGGATTTTGACGGCGGGGCTCATGCCGATGGCTGTCGCGATGGATGGTGAAACCTCGCCCAGCATGGCGCCGGTCACCAGGATGCCCGCGGCCCCCAGGATGAAGTCGGCGTCGCGGCACTGCCAGGTGATGGCGTGCTCGCCCGTGGCGCCCTGGTGCGCGCCGGCCTTGAGCATGGCGGCTGTTGCCAGGGCGTTGGTGCCCAGGGCCAGCACCTGTACTTCGGGCAGGGCTTTTTTAATGTTTGTCACCAGTGCCTTGCCAAGGCCGCCGCCCTGGCCGTCAATCACGAGGATTTTTTTCAAGGGTTCAGCCTTTCAGGGGGATAAATTTGGCGCGCTCAAGCGCCAGCACGATGGGCGGAATGATGATGAGGTGCAGCAGGATGCCCGGCCAGGCATTGATGAAGGCGCCTGCCAGGAAGGCCTGAAAGCCAAAGCTGCCGCCGGACAGGCCCATCAGGATGGCCATCGCCAGGCCCCAGACCACGCGGCCAATCAGCATCGCAAGGATGAGGCTCACATAGACATTGATTGGCTTCTTGGGCAGTATTGTATACAGCAAACCGGCCAGGAAACCGTAGGCGGCCAGCTCAAAGGCCATGGCCGTGGCCACCGGGAACAGCGGCGGCATCCCCAGGATGAGGGAGCGCAGCAGGGGCGTGATGGCGCCCACCAGGGCGCCCCAGAAGGGCCCGCACACAAAGCCGCACAGCAAGACCGGGATGTGCATGGGGCTTAACATGCTGCCAATCTGCGGAATCTGCCCGGTCAAAAAGGGCAGCAAAAAGCCGATGGCGATGAAGAGGCCGGCCAGGATCATCTTTGTCAGTTTGTTGGTTTTCATACAATCATCCTTTCAAAAGCGCGCCAAAGCCAGCTTCAGAAAGGCCGCGGTGCCTTCATGGCACCCTTGTACGTGGCGCAGTGTTGTTTGTATCCTAATGAAAACTTGCCTTCCCGTCAAGCAGGGGCGGGCGTTTTGCTCCCTGTGTGGTAGAATGTCTGTATGATGACTGAAAGGACGATTCACCGATGAACAAACCTATGGTTTTGTGCTATAACCTCCAGGGCCCGCGCGCCCAACTGGTCAGCCAACTGGCCAAGAACGCCGGCATTGAGCCCTTCCTGGTGCCCAAGGAGGCCTATGCCCAATTGATTGGCGCGCTGTGTGGCGTGCTGACGCCGACGGAGGAGGCCTATGAAGGGGAGGGCTTCAATGAGGAAATGATGCTGATGGCCCACCTGGAAAAAGGCATGCTCACCCGCTTCTTGGACGGTTTCCGGGACATCGGCATCCCCTCCATACCGCTCAAGGCCATGCTGACAAACAACAACAGCCAGTGGGACTCCATCAAGCTGCACAGCGAGCTGATGGAAGAGCACACTTATTTCAAAAACGCGGCGATGGCCGCCAAGAAGAAATGACGGCGGACGGCGTACACCTGGCCAATCGCATTACACATACCCTGATGGCCTGGTACCAGGCCAACCAGCGCAGCTTCGCTTTCCGCGGCACCAGGGACCCCTACCGTGTTTGGCTGAGTGAAATCATGCTGCAGCAGACCCGGACGGAGACCGTTGGCCCCTATTATGAGCGCTTTTTACGTCGCTTCCCGGATGTCTTCTCCTTGGCTGGCGCTTCCCAGGAAGAGGTGCTCAAGGCCTGGGAGGGCTTGGGCTACTACACCCGCGCCCGCAACCTGCACAAGACCGCGGGGCTGGTCGCGCAAAACGGCGGCGTGTTCCCGCAAACCGCTGAGGAACTTCAAAAGCTCCCAGGCATCGGGGAGTACGCCGCCGCGGCCATCGCCTCCATCGCGTATGACCAGCCCGTGCCCGCCATGGACGGCAACCTCAACCGGGTCATCAGCCGCCTGTACATGATAACCGAGGACATCGGCCTGCCGGCCATCAAAAAACAGCTGCGAGGCCTGGGGGAGCAGCTGATGCCCAAATCGGGCGCGGGGGACATGAACCAGGCCATGATGGACCTGGGGGCCACCATCTGCCTGCCCGGCACCCCGGATTGCCCCAGGTGCCCGGTGGTTGGGCTGTGCAAGGCCAAAGCGCTGGGGGAGCCGGCGTTGCTGCCCACCATGAAGGCCAAGAAACAGCCCCAGCAGGTCCCGGTCGCGGTGACCCTGCTGACCTGTGATAACAAAGTGCTGGTTATCAAGCGCCAGGAGGCGCTGCTGAAGAACCTCTATGTATTCCTGCTCAAGGAGGGGGACGCCAGCCCGCAGGCCGCCCTGTCGACGTTCAGAAAGCTCGCGCCCCGGCAAATCTTTGTGGAGGAAGTGGGCGCGGCCCGCCACATCTTCACCCACCGCGTCTGGAACATGCGCATCTACACCGCCAACATCCGTGAATGCGTCCCTGTGAAGGACGGCGTCTGGGCGGACCTTGATGCCCTGCGGGAGCTGCCCCTGCCCGTCGCCATGAACGCCGCCAAGGCACAGGCTTTGAACATGCTGGGCGGGACTGTTGAAAACGACAAAAACGTGTTAAAATAACGGCAAGAAAATTGTACAAAGGCGGTGGCAGCAATGTTCAAACGTTTCCTGGTGCTCATCCTTGTGATCCTTCTTGTCGTGCCCGGCTTTGCGGGCCTGGCGGAGGAGGAAAGCCGAGCGCAGACCGTCCAGGCGCTCAACGCCCTGGTGGAAGAATTCCTCAAGAAAAACGAATACAGCTACGATTTTGCCGACGACACCTTCACCATGGACTTCACCCTGGACAGCGCGCTCTCTTCCTGCGAGGTCGAAATCCGCGTGTATTATGACGCCATCGAGGTGCTGTGCACCCCCACGGTGCGCGCCAAGGAGGAAAACCGCGAGAAGCTGGCCCTGCTCACCACCCTCATCAACTACGACATCTTCTATGCCCACCTTGGCACTAAGCTGGAGAGCGGCACCTTCTACAGCCGCGGCATGCAGCTGGTGGAGACCACCCTGCCGGGCCTGGAGGAATTGGGCGTGCTGCTGCACATGCCGCTGAACTACCTGGATGACTACGGCGACGGCCTGGCCTAGGTAGCACTGTTTGGCCAGGATCCTTATGAGGTATATGAAGGGATGAAAGATCAGTAGGCCTGTCATCACAATTTTGAAAGCCGTCCGGATCCGGGCGGCTTCACCATCAAAAGGAGCATCTTCCATGAAAAAACTCTACGATGAAACTCACCCCTACGCGGAGAACGACAACCGCCGCTCCCTCTGGTATGACCTGGATCAGGCGGACGGCCTGGACTTCCTCTTTGGCCCAGAGGAGGAGTACGGCGTCAGTTTTCTCCAAGAGACCGACTTCGCCCAGTTGGCGGACACCGTGTTAACCTGCGTCAAAGCCGACCTGGCGCTGCCGGAGGCGCAGGGCGTCACGGAAACCCACTGGGTCTTCTACACCCAGCGCGTTGACGGCGACGCGATCGGGGACAAGGTGCGCTTCACCATCATGCTGCGATTGAAAGGCCGCGTGGTGGCCTGCGATGTGATGTACAGCGACTTCATCTTCGCCTCGGACTTCCTGAAAATCGCCCAGCTCAAACAAGCGTTGAGCCTCAGCGTCGCTGAAGGCCTGGGTTTGTAAGCCCGTAACCTCAAAACACAACAAAGCCGCCTCAATGTGGGCGGCTTTGCCATTGGTAGAAATTCAGCTGATGCGCTGGTAGTACGCCAGAAAGTTCAGCCCGGCGATGTTCTCAATCTCCTGCTTTGTGTAGCCGCGTTCCCGCAGTTTGTCAATCAGCGCCGGGAAGTCGGCAGGGTTGTCCAGGCCTTCGGGCTTGGTGTCGATGCCGTCAAAATCGCTGCCAAAGCCCACCTTGCCCTGGCCGCCCAGCTGGTGCATGTGGTCGATGTGGTCCACCACCGTGTCCAGGGTGCAGGGCTTGTCCTTGCCAATCAGGAAGTAGGGCAGAAAGTTGACGCCGACATAGCCGCCGGCTTTGAACAGGTCCTTGAGCTGCTCATCCGTCAGGTTCCTGGTGTGCTCGCACAGGGCGCGGCAGCAGGAGTGGCTGGCCAGGGGCGGGGCGTCGGTCTTGTTCAGCAGGTCATAAAAGCCGGGGATGTTCAGGTGGGAGACGTCCAGCGCGATGCCCTTGCTTTGCATGTATCTGGCGGCTTGCAGGCCGTAGGGCTTGAGGCCGTCCTCCTGGTTGACGCTGGCCGGGGTGCCCAGCCTGTTCTCGTGGTTCCAGGTGATGGCGGCCATGCGCACTCCCAGGTCCCGGTAGCGGTCAATGGCGTGCAGGCCTTCTTCAAAGGGCTCACAGCCCTCCACCGACAGCATGAACCTTGTCTGCCCCTCCCGCGCTTCCCGCGGGTCGTCCGCTTGCACCCAGCCTTCTTGTACCAGTTTGTCCTTCGCCTTCAGCATCCGGGCGAAGAGGTCGCGGATAACCTCCGGTTTGGGGTCGATGCCCACAAACATGGCCATCACCTGCAGGCTTACGCCGCCGGCTTTTAAGCGTTCCAGCGTCAGGTCATAGGGCGGCTTGTGGTTTTCAGCAAAGCGGAACAGGGTGTCCGCGTGGGCGTCACAGAGGATCATCTTATGTCATCGGGTGGGCTTTGATGTAGTTGAGCACCTCGTCCACCGTCGTAAAGCACAAGCCGGTCACCGTGTCGGCGCAGCCGTAGTAGATGGCGATGCGCCCGGTGTCCGCGTCCGTCAGCGCCGCGCAGGGGAAGGTCACGCCGGGCACGTCGCCGGCCAGCTCATACAGGGTCTCCGGCCCCAGCAGGTAGAAGTCCCCGCGGGTAATCACCTTCCAGGGCTCATCCAGGTCCAGCAGAGCCGCGCCAAAACGGTAGACATAGCCGTTGCAGGTGGTGATGACGCCATGGTAAATCATCAGCCAGCCTTCATCCGTCTCAATGGGGGTCGGGCCCGCGCCCACCTTGGTGGACTGCCAGCCGCCCGCGGTGCCAAAGACATGGCGGTGCTTGCCCCAGTAGACCAGGTCTTTACTCCTGCTGATGAAGATGTCGCCAAAGGCGGTGTGCCCGGTGTCAGACGGGCGGGACAGCATCAGGTATTCGCCGTTAATTTTGCGGGGGAAGAGCACGCCGTTGCGGTTGTAGGGCAGGAAGCAGTTTTCCAGCTGATGAAAGGTCTTGAAGTCCTCCGTCCAGCCCAGGCCGATGGTGGGGCCGTGGTAGCCATTGCACCAGACCACATAATATTTTCCTTCTACCTCGCACACGCGCGCGTCATAGCGGTACTGCAGCTTGGTGATTTCCGGGTCGCCCTCAAACTGGATGGGCTCGTGGTTGATCTTCCAGTTGATGCCGTCATCCGAAAAACCCGCGTGGATGTTCATCTCCACCGCCTTGTTGTCACAGCGGAAGACGCCGGCAAACTTGCCCTTGTAGGCAACGGCCGCGGAGTTGAACACGCTGTTGCTGGTGGGGATTGCATTGCGGGGGATGATGGGGTTTTGGCTGTAGCGCCAGACCGGGGTTGTGCAGCCTTGCGGCTTCTCCTCCCAGGGGATGTTGGGCAGGGATTTGCCGATGATTTTGGCCATGGGTGCCTCCTTGATCGGTATGTATTCTTGTGTCTACTATCCATGGAAAACCGGGCGGTGTCAAGTTGAACGCTACAAAAAAACCGCCTCGCAGCGATTTGGTGGAACGCTTGGCCTATCAGACGATGAAGGCCTTCAGGTCTTCCAGCAGGTCTTCGCAGTCATCCGCGTAGACTTCCAGGGTGATGGGCTTGCTCAAGTCCAGGGAGAAGATGCCCAGGATGGACTTGGCGTCCACCACATGGCGCCCGGCGCGCAGGTCCATGTCATAGTCGTAGCGGTTGGCCACGTTGACAAAGGTCTTGACTTCTTCAGCGAAGCTTAACTTAATCGGGATGGATTTCATGGTCTCTACCTCCAATATTCACTGCGAACAGTATACACAAGTTTGCCTTTGAGAACAAGCGTCCGCTGTCACTTTTGGCTGGAATTCACAAGAATTTACCAAGGGCTGACAGGGCAGGGCTTAGGCCAGCTGGTCAAGGGCGCTCTCAAGCCGCCGCATGCTCTCTTCCCGCCCCAACAGGAAGGCGATTTCAATGGCGCCGCCCGGGGTGGACAGCAGGCCGGACAGGGCAATGCGCAACGGCCACAGCACGGTGCCGTTCTTAAGCCCCGCCGCCGCGATGCCCTCCATCAAGGCTTTGTGGATGTTCTCCTCCGTCCAGTCGCTCACGCTGTCCAGCAGGCTGATGCTCAGCTTCAGGGCATCCGGCGTGGTTTCCAGGCTGCTCTTTTGCTTTTTGTTCTCATACAGGCTGGTGTCAAACGCCGGGCGCTCGCCTAAAAAGGCCACCATCTCCGGGATGCGATTGAACACCTCGGTGCGCCCCTGCATCAATTGCGCCAGGCGCGTATAGTCGATGCCCTTGCCATCCAGCACACTGTCAAACCAGGGTTTTGCCAGCTCCAGGTACTTGTCCGCGTCCAATTTTCGGATATACTCGGCGTTGAACCAGGTCAGCTTGTTGATGTCAAAGATGGCGGGGGATTTTGACAGGCCCTCCACGCTGAAGGCCTGCTGCAGCTCCTCCATGGTAAAAAACTCGCGCTCATCGCCCGGATTCCAGCCCACCAGGGCCAGGTAGTTGATGAGGGCCTCGGTCAGGTAGCCCTTCTTGACAAAATCGCTGTAATAGGCGTCTCCGTCGCGCTTGGACAGCTTGTGCTTGCTGTCGCGCATCACGGTGGGCAGGTGGATGTACTGGGGGATGTCCCAGCCCAGGGCCTTGTAGAGCAGGTTGTACTTGGGGGTGGAGGATAGGTATTCCATCCCGCGGATGACGTGGGTGATGCCCATCAAATGGTCGTCAATGACGTTGGCGAAATTGTAGGTGGGCATGCCGTCCGCCTTGATGAGCACCATGTCATCCAGGGTCTCATTGGGCGCCATAATATGGCCGTACACCAGGTCGTCAAAATCGCTGTCCCCGGTCACGGGGGTGTTCTGGCGCACCACATAGGGGATGCCGCTGTCCAGCTTTTGCTGAATGTCTTCTTTGCTCAAGTGCAGGCAGTGCTTGTCATACTTCCAGGTCAGGCCCTGTGCTTCCGCGGCTTCGCGGCGCTGCTGCAAGTCCTCCTTGGTGCAAAAGCAGTAGTAGGCGTGGCCTTCGTCAATGAGCTGTTTGGCATAGGGCAGGTAGCTGTCCTTGCGCTCGGACTGCACATAGGGCGCAACAGGGCCGCCCACGTCCGGGCCCTCGTCCCAGTGGATGCCGCAGCCGCGCAGGGTGTCATAGATCACTTCCACCGCGCCTTCCACCAGGCGCTCCTGGTCAGTGTCCTCAATGCGCAGGATGAACTTGCCATCCTCATGCTTTTTGGTGAACAGGTAGCAGTACAGGGCGGTTCTCAACCCACCAAGGTGCATAAACCCGGTGGGGGAGGGGGCGAAGCGTGTGCGAACTTGCAATTTCATACTCCTCTACGTCTCAATCAGCAAAAAATGTTAAAGTCTTTTGGAAGTTTGAAACCTTTTCGGAAGAATTGGTTTCAAGAGACTCCGTTCAAATCCCCGCCTAATTCGGCTTGTAGCTGTCCTTCAGCCCAACGACCTGGTTAAAGACCGGCATCTCGGGTGTGGAATCGCGGTCCTTGCAGAAATAGCCGTTGCGGAGGAACTGGAAGGTGTCGCCCACCTTGGCGTCAGCCAGGCTGGGTTCCATCATGCCGTGCACGGTTGTCAGGCTTTCCTTGTTCAATCGGGTGATGAAGTCCTTCTTGTCCGTGCCGTCGTCGATGTCCTCAGGGTCTGAAAGCAGCGGCTCATACAGGCGTCCGGTGAAGGGGACGGCGGTGGCGGCGTCCACCCAGTGCAGGGTGCCCTTGACCTTGCGGTTGGCGCCTTCACTGCCTGAGCGGCTGTCCAGGTCCACCGAGCACACCAGGTGGTCGATGCGGCCGTCTTCGGTTTTGACGACTTCCTCGCACTCGATGATGTAGGCGCCCTTAAGGCGCACCTCACCGCCGGGCTTGAGACGGAAGAACTTGCCCGGGGGGTTCTCCATGAAGTCTTCCTGCTCAATGTACAGGGTTTGCCCCATGCGCACGCTGCGTGTGCCGTATTCCGGATGGTCGGGGTGGTTTTCCTGCACCAGCTCGTCCACCTTGCCCGAGGGCCAGTTGTTCAGCACGATTTTAAGGGGGTTCAGCACCGCCATGACGCGGGGTACCTTGGCGCCCAGGTCGTTGCGCACGCAGAACTCCAGCAGGCTGTGCTCCACCACGCTGTCGGCCTTGGCCAGGCCCACGCGGTCGATGAAGTCGCGGATGGCTTCGGGGGTGTAGCCGCGGCGGCGCATCCCCACCAAGGTGGGCATGCGGGGGTCATCCCAGCCGCTGACATAGCCCTCTTCCACCAAACGGCGCAGGTGGCGCTTGCTCATCACGGTGCGGGTGAGGTTGAGGCGGGCAAACTCAATCTGTCGCGGGCCGAAGGTGGTGTAGCCATGCTTGTCCTTGTGCTTCTCGCGGAAGCCGGCGTTCTCCACCGCCCAGTCATACAAGGGCCTGTGGTCTTCGTATTCCAGGGAGCACAGGCTGTGGGTGATGCCCTCAATGGCGTCGCCCAGGGGGTGGGAGAAGTCATACATGGGGTAGATGCACCAGTCGTTGCCGGTGCGGTGGTGCTCTTTATACAGGATGCGGTACATGACGGGGTCCCGCATGTTGATGTTGGGGGAAGCCATGTCAATCTTGGAGCGCAAAACGTAAGAGCCCTCGGGGAACTCGCCGTTTTTCATGCGGCGGAACAGGTCCAGGCTCTCTTCCCAGGGGCGGTCCCGGTGGGGGCTGTTCTTGCCCGGCTGGGTCAGTGTGCCGCGGTATTCGCGCATCTGCTCCTGCGTCAGCTCGTCCACATAGGCCAGGCCGCGGCGGATGAAATCCTCGGCGATGTCGTAGCACTGCTGGTAGTAGTCGCTAGCGAAGTACAGCCCGCCGTTCCACTCAAAGCCCAGCCAGCGGATGTCATCCATGATGCCGTCGACGTACTCGGTCTCTTCTTTTTCAGGGTTGGTATCGTCAAAGCGCAGGTTGCACAGCCCGCCGTATTTTTCAGCGGTGGCAAAGTCCGCCACCAGCGCCTTGCAGTGGCCGATGTGCAAATAGCCGTTGGGTTCCGGCGGGAAGCGTGTGTGCACCCGCTCGACCCGGCCTTCCTTGAGTTCCTGGTCGATGATGTCCCAGATAAAATTGGATTTTTCGTTTTCCAGACTCATTGCAATACCACATCCTTTTTCTCAATGGCAACATTATACAGTCGAACACCCTCAACTTCAAGGCGACAAAAGCAAAACACCGCCTTCCCGGGCGGTGTTGAACGGGTTTTGGGGTTATCGCAGCACCCGGAAGATGCCGCACTTGAGGTAGTTGGTCTCCATCGCCGCTGGCAGGCTGGGGTGGTCCTTGCCCGGTCCGCGCCATTCCAGCTGCTGCAGGGTGACCCGCGCGTCGCGGGAGGCCGCCTGGATGGTGTCCTTGAACAAGTCGGGCAGCATGTTCTGGGAGCAGGAGCAGGTCACCAGGATGCCGCCGGTGCCCAGCATCTTCATGGCGCGCAGGTTGATTTCCTTGTAGCCCTTGATGGCACCGGGCAGGCTGGCCTTGTTCTTGGCGAAGGCAGGGGGGTCTAAGATGATTAAGTCGTACTGCTCGCCCTTGTCGGATTTTTCGCGCAGGTAGTCAAAGGCGTTGGCCACCACGAAATTGACGTTGCCAAAGCCGTTCAATTGCGCGTTGTCATACGCGCAGCCTAGGGCGTGCTCGGACAGGTCCACGCCGGTTACTTCCTTGGCGCCGTACATCGCGGCGTGCAAGGCGAAGGAGCCGGTGTGCGTGCAGATGTCCAGCACCCGGGCGTCTTTGCTGAAGGGTTTGAGGGCTGCGCGGTTTTCCTTCTGATCCAGGAAATAGCCGGTCTTCTGGCCTTCCTTGACATCCACCAGCATCTTCAGGCCGTTCTCATTGATTTCGACGCGGTCGGGCACCTTGCCATACAGCAATCCGGTGGTCATCTCCATGCCTTCCAGCTGGCGCACCGGCACGTCATTGCGCGCCCAGATGCCCATCGGCTGCACTTCCTCAACCAAGGCGTCGATGATGTCCTTTTCAAAGCGCGCCATGCCCAGGGAGAGAATCTGGATGGACAGCACGTCGCCAAACTTGTCTACAATCACCGCGGGCAGGCGGTCGCTCTCGGCGTTGATGAGGCGGCAGGCGTTCATGTCGCCCAGCTGCGCTCGGAGGTTCACAGCCTGTTTCACCCGTCGCTTGATGAAGGCGGCGTCCACCGCCTCCTCGTTGTAGGTCAGCATGCGCAGCACAATCTGGGAGTTGCCGTTGTACACCGCCTGGCCCAGGGGGCGGCCGCGGGCGGAGACCACGCTCACCACATCGCCGTTTTCGGTTCCGCGCTCGGCGCGGTCAATGTCGCTGGCGAACACCCAGGGATGCCCGGAGAGCACCCGGGCATCCTTCACAGGTTTTAAATAGACGCGTTTGTTCAAATGCGGCCTTCCTTTACACGTGGTAGATGGTGGAGGCGGTGTCCCCGCCCTCACCTGTCCAGTTGGTGTGGAAGAACTGGCCCCTGGGCTTGTCCACACGCTCGTAGGTGTGCGCGCCAAAGTAGTCGCGCTGGGCCTGCAGCATGTTGGCGCTAAGGCGCGCTGTGCGGATGCCGTCAAAGAAGCTAAGCGCGCTGCTCATCGCGGGGGCCGGGATCCCCTGCATGGCGGCGGTGGCGCACACCACGCGCCATGCCTGCTGGGCCTTGGTGATTTCATTGGCGAAATAGTCATCCAGCATCAGGTTTTCAAGGGCGGGGTTCTTGTCGAAGGCATCCTTGATCTTGCCCAGGAAGACGCTGCGGATGATGCAGCCGCCGCGCCACATCATGGCGATGCCGCCGTAGTTGAGGTTCCAGTTGAAGGTCTTGGCGGCGGACCGCATCAGCATGTAGCCCTGGGTGTAGGAGACAATTTTTGCGGCGTACAGCGCCTGGCGCAGCTGGTCAATCAATGTTGCCTTGTCAGGCATTTTTTCGTCCCCGGTGTACGTCAACACCTTGGAGGCCTCCACGCGGCCGTCCTTGTTGGAAGAAAGCGCGCGGGCAAACACGGCTTCGGTAATCAGCGTCAACGGCACGCCCTCGTCCAGGGCGTTTTGTGCCGTCCATTTGCCGGTGCCCTTCTGGCCCGCGGCGTCCAGAATCTTGTCAATCAGCGGGGAGCCGTCCTCGTCCTTCATCGCCAGGATGTCGGCGGTGATTTCAATCAGGTAGCTCTCCAGCTCGCCCTTGTTCCACTGCGCGAAAATCTCCGCCATCTCATCCGGTGTCATCTTCAGCACATCGCGCATGATCTGGTAGACCTCGGAAATCAGCTGCATGTCGCCATACTCGATGCCGTTGTGAACCATTTTAACGAAGTGGCCGGCACCGCCCTCGCCAACCCAGCCGCAGCAGGGCTCGCCAGCCGGCGTTTTGGCGCAGATTGCCTCGAAGATATCGCGAACGTAAGGCCAAGCCTCGGGCGAGCCGCCCGGCATCATGGAGGGGCCGTGCAGAGCGCCTTCCTCGCCGCCCGAAACGCNNGCGCCGCCCTCGCCCACCCAGTCACAGCAGGGCTGGCCGTCCACCTGCGCCGCGATGCTTTGCAGGATGGGCTTGACATGCGCCCAGGCCACGGGGCTGCCGCCGGGCATGATGCTGGGGCCCTTCAAGGCGCCCTCCTCGCCGCCGGACACGCCGGTGCCGATGTAGTACAGCCCGCGGCTTTCCACAAAGGACACGCGCCGGGTGGTGTCAGGATAATGGCTGTTGCCGCCGTCCATGATGATGTCGCCCTTTTCTAGCAGAGGCAGCAGCAGGTTGATGAAGTCGTCCACCGGCTGCCCGGCCTTCACCATCAGCAGCACCTTGCGCGGTTTTTTAAGCAGCGATACAAACTCCGGCAGGGACTGCGCGCCGATGATGTTCTTGCCCTTGGCGCGGCCTTCCACAAAGTCCGTCACCCGGCTTACGGTGCGGTTGTACACCGCCACGGTGAAGCCCTTGCTCTCCATGTTCATCACCAGGTTCTCGCCCATGACGGCCAGGCCGATGATGCCGATATCCGCTTTGCTCATTCTTTCAATTCTCCTTCTTGTCAGCGCAATACGCGCGCGTTGCCGGCCCAGACGGCCATCACCTGTTTTTCGTCCACGGGGCTGGCGTAGTCCTCCAGCATGGTGGTGGCCAGGGCGCCGGTGGACCAGGCAAACTGCAGGCATTTTTCACCGTCAAAGCCGCGCAGCAGGCTGTACAGCAGCCCGCCCACAAAGCCGTCGCCGCCGCCGATGCGGTCCAGCACCTGGATTTCGCGCTGGGGGGCCAGGTGCCACTGGCCGTCCTTGTACAAAATGGCGCCCCAGAGGTGGCGGTTGGCGTCCAGCACCTGGCGCAGGGTGGTGGCAAACACCTTCACGTTGGGGAAGGCTGCCTGCGCGGCGGCAATCATCTGCTTGAACTCTTCAATGTTGTCGCCGATTTCCTTGCCGCCGGCCTCCGGGCCGTGCACGCCCAAGGCCAGCTGGTAGTCCTCCTCGTTGCCGATGAGGATGTCAGACAGGCTGGCGATGCGCGTAAAGGCCGCGTGCAGCTCTTCCTCCCGCCCTGCCCAGAAGGAGGCGCGGTGGTTTAGGTCAAAGCTCACCAGGGTGCCGTTTTCCTTGGCCACCTCGGCCAGCTTCACGCACAGCTTGGCGGTTTCAGGCGACAGGGCGGCGAACAGGCCGGACATGTGCATCATGCGCACGCCGTCACGCTTGAACAGGCGGTCTACGTCAAAATCCTCCACCTTGAGCGTCCTGCCCACCTCGCCCGCGCGGTCGTTGTGCACCCGCGGCCCGCGCACGCCAAAGCCGGCGTCCGCCAGGTTGAACTGGTGGCGGTAGCCCCAGGGGCCGCCCTGGTCGATTTCCGGGCCTTCAAAGGTGATGTTGCGCCGGCGCAATTCGCCCTTGATGAAGGCGGCGATGGGGCTGTCCTTCACAAAGCCGGTCAGCACGTGGGCGGAGAGGCCCAGGGAGGCCGAGGTGTTGAGCACATTGCTCTCAGCGCTGGTGGCGTGCATGGTGAAGGTGTTGGTGATGCCAACGGGCTGGCGGTCCTGCGGGGTCAGCCGCACGCCCATGCTGGTGGGGGTGATCAGATCATACTTTTTCATGGTGCTCTCCTTCCTTATACGCCCGAATACGCGCTAAAGCCGCCATCCACGGGGATGACTACGCCGGTGACAAAGCTGGAAGCTTGCGGGCTGATGAGGTAAAACAGCGTGCCCAGCAGCTCATCGGCCTCACCAAAGCGGCCCATGGGGGTGGCGCGCAGGATTTTGCCGGTGCGCGGGGTGGGCTTGCCTTCCTTGTCAAAGAGCAGGTCGCGGTTCTGGTGGGACACGAAAAAGCCCGGGGCGATGGCGTTCACGCGCAGGCCGGTGCCGGCAAAATAGGTGGCCAGCCACATGGTCAGGTTCTGTACCGCGGCCTTGGCGCCGGAATAGGCGGGAATCTTGGTGAGGGGCCGGTAGGCGTTCATGGAGGAGATGTTGATGATGCTGGCGCCTTCCTGGCCAATCAAATCCTTGGCAAACACCTGGCTGGCCAGCAGCGCGCCGTGGAAGTTTAAGTCAAACACCATCTTCAGGGCATCCAGGTCCAGCTGGAAAAAGTCCTTCATCTGGGCGTCTGGATTGTAAAACTCATCTTCGGTGGTGGCCTTGGGGTTGTTGCCGCCGGCGCCGTTGATCAAGATGGTGGGCTTGCCGTACTTGCTGATGACCTCATCCCGCGCCTGCTTCAGGCTCTCAATGTTGGTGACGTCGGCCTGGAAGAAGGCGGCCTCGCCCTCAATCTCGTTGAGTAATTCCTGGGCGGATTCCTTCTTGCGCGCCAGGATGGCCACCTTGGCGCCGCAGGCTGCCAGCGCTTTTGCAAAGCTAGCGCCCAGCACGCCGCTGCCGCCTGTGATGACGACGGTCTTGCCGCTTAAGTCCAATTGAAAAGGAAGTTTCATATTCTCCTCCTACAATATATTCCTCTTTGTATCATACACGAAAAAACCTCACTGCTCAATCGTTTTGGGCGGTATGCCCAGCAGCCTGAAGGACAGCAGGGCGGAGGCAAGGCACAGCAGCGCCATCATCCAAAAGGCCTGGCCCATGCCGCTTTTGTCGATCACAAGCCCCATCAAGATGGGCCCCACTGTCATGCCGATGCCATACACCGCCTGGTAAAAGCCCATGCCCACCGCGCGCAATGGCTGGGGGATGTCCCGCACGCTCTGCCCCATCAGCACGGCGAAGGTCAGGGTGGAGGCGAAACCGGCCAGGATGTTGAGCAGGAACAATTGGGTGAGGTTTTGGGCGTAGGGCACCAGGAAGCAGTAGACCGCGGCGATGAGGAAGCCGGCGACCACCAGAATCCGCCCGCCAAAGCGCGCCAGCAGCCGGGAAGTAACGAGATAATTCATAATCAGGGTGGGAACCAGCAGCACGATGTTCAGCCAGCTGAGCATCGCGCCTTCAGCGCCCAGGTTCTTGGCCACGTTGATGGTAAAGCCGTAGTAGGTGCTGAAGGCCACCATCTGCACCAGGATGCCGATGAAGGAGCAGGCCAGCAGGTAGGGGTCCCTGGCCACCTGCAGCATGGTTTTGAGGGTGATGCCCCGCCGTTGGTGCTGGCTGTCCTTCACCGGCAGGCACAGCGCCAGGGCGACCAGCCCGCAGATGAAGCTGAAGGTGAAGGCGGACTTCGTGCCCAGGAGGGGGATGATGAAGATGATGAGGAAAAAACCGATGAGGCGGCCGGACATGTTGGCGGCATTGAGCTGCGCGATGCGGCTGGGCCCCTGGGCGTGGGGGAAATAGCTGGAGTACAGCACCGTGAAGGACACCCAGGAGGCGGAGGCCACCCCGGCCAGGGCACGGGCAAACAAAAAGCCGTTTGGCGTATAGGACAGCAGGAAGCTGGCCCCGGCCAGGGCCGTCAGCAGGCAGCCGATGATGACAAAAGGCTTTTGCTTGCCAATCCTGTCCGCCAGCATGCCCAAAGGGATGCGCAGCAGCATCTGGGTAAAGCCGTAGGCGCCTGCCACCAGCCCCATGAAGGCGGCGTTCATGCCCATTGCTTCCAGTTCCGGGTTGATAAACTGGGTGTAGCTGTACTGCGCGCACCAAAACCAGGCTGTCACAAAAAAGAGCAGCCTGGCGGACACGCCGGGCTTATGAGTCTGTTCCATTGAGCGCCTCCTTGTTTGTCTGAAGGCATTCTATCAGACAGCCCCTCACGGCTCAATGGATGCGGCGCCAAAAACAAGGAAAAAGCCCCGCAATGTATACCGTTTCACTCCCTGGCTTTGGTTGACGGCACCCGGGCGCTGTGTTAGCATTTTATCAGGAATTTGCATAACAAAGGGGGGCCATGACCATGGATAACCAACAAGAAGCGCTGCGGCTGCACAAGGAATGGGGCGGCAAAATCGAGGTTGTTTCCCGCGTGCCCGTCACCAACGGCCAGGAACTGGCCCTGGCATATACGCCCGGCGTGGCCGCGCCCTGCCTGGCCATCCAGAAGGACTATAACCTCTCCTTTGACCTCACCCGGCGCAACAACCTGGTGGCCGTCATCACCGATGGCACCGCGGTGCTGGGCCTGGGCGACATCGGGCCGGAGGCAGGCATGCCGGTGATGGAGGGCAAGTGCGCTCTGTTTAAGACCTTTGGCGGCGTAGACGCCTTCCCGCTTTGCGTGCGCAGCAAGGATGTGGACGAAATCGTCCGCACCATCTACTTGATTTCCGGATCCTTTGGCGGCATCAACCTGGAGGACATCGCCGCCCCCCGCTGCTTTGAGATTGAAAAGCGCCTGCAGGAGCTGTGCGACATCCCCATCTTCCATGACGACCAGCATGGCACCGCCATCGTGGCCGGCGCCGCCCTCATCAACGCGCTGAAGCTGGTAAATAAAAAGCTGGAGGATGTGTCCATCGTCATCTCCGGCGCGGGCGCCGCGGGCGTGGCCATCGCCAAGCACTTGCTGGCCATGGGCGCGGGCAAAAACATGTTCCTGGTCAACCGCAAGGGCATCCTGTATGACGGCCGGGAAGACCTGGCGGCGGACCAGCAGGAGTTGTGCAAAATCATCAACCCGCAGAAGAAACAGGGCAGCCTGAAGGACGCCATGGCGGGCGCCGACGTCTTCCTGGGCGTCTCCGGCCCTGGCCTAGTGGATGGGGAGATGGTGAAAACCATGGCCAAGGACGCCATCTTGTTCCCCATGGCCAATCCGGTGCCTGAAATATTCCCGGAGGACGCGCTCAATGCCGGCGCCAAAGTGGTGGGCACCGGCCGCAGCGACTTCCCCAACCAGATCAACAATGTGCTGGCCTTCCCGGGCATCTTCCGCGGCGCCCTGGATGTGCGCGCGTCCCGCATCAATACGGAGATGAACCTGGCCGCCTCCTATGCCATCGCGGGGCTGCTCAGGGATGAGGAACTGACGCCGGACTACATCATCCCGCACGCCTTTGACATGCGCGTGGGTGAAGCGGTCGCCAAAGCGGTTTCCCAGGCCGCCAGGGACACCGGGGTCGCCCGCATCTAATACTGATTCCAATCTTTATTGCATCGTCACGCCGGATCTTTTGTCTCCCTGCTGTGTCAGTCAACCTCTACGTAGCTTAGGCTACGCCATCGGTTTCCTTCCTTGCAGGAAAACAAAATCCCTCGCCGCTTTGGATGCATTAAAGCTTTATATCAGTATAAGCAAGTTTACTAAAACAAAAACCGGGAGGGACGCGATTGTCCCTCCCGAATCTTTTTTTAGTGAATGTGCTTTAAGCTTGTTCCCAGAACCTGCGGGCATTGGCCAGGCTGACGGCGGAGGAGTACTGCGGGTCTTCCATGCCCTCAAACTCAATGGCAATGTTGCCCTCATACCCGGCGTTTTTCAGAGACCTTATGATGTCCTGCACGTCCAGGTCTCCCTGGCCCAAAATGGAGCCGCGCAGGTACTTGCCCCCGCGGGAGCGGAACCAGCTGCCGCCGCAGTCAAACTGGGTGCTGTCGCCGGGATCTTTTGTCCTGATGTAGAAGTCCTTCAGGTGCACCATCTCACAGCGCCAGGCCAATCGGGTGGCGGCGGAGGCTGCGTCCTCGTCCACGCACACGATGTTACCCGTGTCCAGCAGCAGGCCGTAGTTGTCCGTCTTCACGGCATTCAGCAGCCGCTCCACCCGGTCACAGCCATTGACAAAGAAGCCATGGTTTTCAAGCAGGGTCTTCACCCCGCGCTTCTTGCCGTGCTCACTGATAATGCTGGCGGCCTCCACCATCTGGGGCAGCTGGGCGTCAAAGGCCTCCTGGGTGTTTTGTTCCTTCGGCAGGCGGAAGGCGCTGATGTCGTGCCGCATCCGGGGCAGGCCCAGCTCAGCCGCGATGTCCACCTCGTGGCAGACGCGCTTGATTTCGTCCTCCTGCTCTTTCCCTGACTTGAGCAAATTGGCCAGCACCGAATAGTTCACCAGTTCAATGCCGGCGTCCCTGGCGCGCTGGCGGACCTGCTTGATGCGCTGGGTGTCGATCTTCCTGGTGTCCGGGTCGTCAAAGCGGAAGGCAAAGGGGACCAGCTCCATCACCTCCGCGCCGTTTTGCGCGGCCCAGTCGATGGCTTCTTCCAGGGTCAGTTTCTTCGCGCGGATGACAGGGTCCAGGGAGTATGAGCTAAGACCGATCTTCATGCCGTTTGCCTCCAAAAAGTATTTTTACGCGCTTCCATCCTAAGCGTTCAGGCGCCAATTATCAAGGCGTCAGACCCACAATCTTGTATACCTTCATGGCGCGTAGCGTCTGCTTGACCGCCCCATTTCCAGGTGTTAGGATGCTGGCATGAAAACAGGCTACACAACACCAAGGGAAAGCCGCATGAGGCTGATGACAATGACCGCGCTGATGGTCGCCCTGATGGCGGTCTTTTCCCAAATCGTCATCCCCCTGCCGCTTGTGCCCATCAACCTGGCCCTTTTGGCGGTGCTGCTGTGCGGCTTCCTCCTGCCCAAACGCTGGGCGATGGTGGCGGTGCTGTGCTACCTGCTGATGGGCGCCGTCGGGCTGCCGGTGTTCGCGGGTTTCCGCGGCGGCCCGCAGGCCTTGTTTGGCAACACGGGCGGCTATCTGCTGGGGTACATTTTCACCGTCTTGCTTATCGCGCAGTTTGAGGGCTGGGCGGACAGCTTCATGAAACGCCTGATGCTCAGCGTGTTGGCGGTGCTGGCCTGCTACCTCCCCGGCACCCTCTGGCTGATGTCACTGACAGGCCGCACCCTGTCCCAGGTGCTGCCAGTAGCCGTCCTGCCCTTCCTGCCGGGCGACGCGGTGAAGTGCCTGCTGGCTGCCATGCTGGCGCCCCGCCTGCGCGGCGTGTTGAACAAATGACGTTTCAACAGGAACTGCGAGCAAATCTGTCAGCCCCTTTGGACATTCGGGTGTTTGACAGCCTGCCCTCCACCAACACTTTCCTCAAAACCTGGGCGCGCGACGGCGCGTCGCATGGCGCCCTGGTGCTGGCGCATGCCCAATCAGCGGGCCGCGGGCGCTTCACGCGCTCTTTTTTCTCGCCTGTAGGCGGCTTGTACCTGAGCCTGTACATCAAAAAAGAAAGCATAAAGCCCGGCCAGCTCATCACCCTGGCGGCAGTCAGCGTGCTGCAGGCGCTTAAAGCCTTGACGGGCCAAACCCTGTCCATCAAATGGGTGAATGATGTGCTGCTTGACAACAAAAAAGCGGGCGGCATCCTGTCAGAAGGCATCCTGCAAGGCAACAAGCTTGCGGGCGCTGTTGTTGGGATTGGCCTGAATACCCATGATGTGCCCTTTCCGCCGGATTTGATTCATCAAGCCACCCATATCAAAGGCTTTCACGAACCTGCCGCGCGCGCCAAACTGGCCGCGGCCATCGTCAACACCATCCTGGCAGGCATAGAACAGATGCCCGCCCACCTGGCGGACTACCGCTTAAACTGTGTCACGCTCAACAAAGAAGTCTCCTTTGAGCTCAACGGGGCAATCAAAACCGGCCTTGCCTTTGATGTCGATGAAGAAGGAGCCCTCCTGGTTCAAACCCCGGAAGGCCCCCTGCGCCTGCTGTCTGGCGATGTCAGTTTGAAAAAAGACTAAAGTACGGTTTTCATCCAGGTGGTAGACAAAATGGGCAGCCCCAGGTGGATGGCCAGCACGATACCAATCTGCCGCCGCAGCACCTGGATGCCCTTTTCTTCCAGTTTCTGCGCCAGCTGGCTGGCGGCTTCCTCATCGCCCAGGTGCTGGACAATGACCTGTTTGGGCTCCCCGTGCAGCCCCAGCAGCATCTGGCGCAGCTGGTCCTGCTTACCCCGGGCCAGGGAATGGCTCACCACGCTGCCGTCCTGCAGGGTCAGCAGGGGGCGCAGGTTCAATAATGTTGATACGGAAGAGCGCATAAAGCCCAGCCGGCCGCTGCGGCGCAGGGGCTCCATGTCCTGGATGGTGAAGATGGTCTGGCTTAATTTGCGTATGGTTTTCAGCGCCGCCGCGGTTTCTTCCAGGCCCTTGCCCTCGTTGAGCAGAGTACGCGCCTCTTTCAGCATCAAATACATGGCCCCCGCTGTGGTACGGGAGTCCACCACCACAAAGCCGCCGTCCACCTCCTGGGCTGCCCTGACGGCGTTTGAATAGGTGCCGCTCAGGCGCGAGGAGATGGTCAGGCACAGCGCCTGATGCCCCTGCTGCTTGAGGCGGTCAAACACCTCAAGGAAGGCGGAGGTGGGCGCCTGGGCGGTGGAAAACTGGGCAAGGTTCTCACTCCGCACTGCCTGGGGCGCGGAATCCTCAATGTAGCCTTCCGTGAAGGCCTCCTGCCCGTTTTTGATGTAGTGCATGGGAACAACGATGATGTCCAGCTCCCGTGCTTCCGGCCGGCTGACGCAGGCGGTGGAATCTGTGACCAGGTAAATCATGCCCAGTGCCCTCCCAGTTTACGGAATCGCTCATAGCGCTGCTGCTGTATTGCTTCTTGATCAAACTTTGAAAACTGCTCCAAATCCCGTGAAAAAGCGGCCTTGATGGCGGGGGCGGCCAGCTCAAACTGCTCGCCTTCGGGCAGGATGTCCTCAATCACTTCAAAGCCCAGCATGTCCTTTGCGCTCAGTTTCAGCGCCTCGCTGGCCTCCTCCACCTTGCCGGCATCCTTGTAGATGATGCTGGCGGCGCCCTCCGGGGACAGCACGGAATACACGGCGTTTTCCAGCATGTATACTTTATTGGCGCAGGCCAGCGCCAAGGCGCCGCCAGAGCCGCCTTCCCCGATGATGACAGACAGCACAGGCACTGATATGCCCATCATCTCCCACAGGTTTTCGGCAATGGCCTGGCCCTGCCCGCGTTCCTCGGCGCCGATGCCGCAGGCGGCGCCCGCGGTGTCCACGATGCACAGGATGGGGCGGTTGAACTTTTCCGCCTGCTTCATGTGCCACAGGCTCTTGCGGTAGCCCTCGGGTTGGGCGGAGCCAAAGTTGCGCTTCAGCCTTTCCTGGGTGTCCACGCCTTTTTCCAGCGCCAGCACCGTTACCGGCCGGCCTTCAAAATAGCCGATGCCCGCGATGACGGCCGGGTCATCGCCAAAGCGGCGGTCACCGTGCAGCTCGATAAAATCCTGAATCAGAAAATCAATATAGGCCTTGGCATCCGGGCGCTGGTTGCTGCGCGCCAGCTGTACCTGTTTGTACGCGCTCATGCTTTTTCTCCCTGGTGCATCTTCAGCAGTTTGTACAGCAGGTCCTTCTGCTCGGGGCGCTTGCACAGCTTGCCCACAAAGCCCTTTTCCATCTGGAATTCCGCCCGCTGAAAACCGGCGGGCAGCTTCTGCCTGGTGGTCTGCTCAATCACCCGGGGGCCTGCAAAGCCAATCAGGGCGCCGGGTTCGGCCAGGATGATATCCGCCTGCATGGCAAAGCTGGCGGCCACCCCGCCGGTGGTGGCGTCGCACAACACGGCGATGTACAAAAGCCCCGCGTCCGAATGCTGCCTGACAGCGGCGGATACCTTGGCCATCTGCATCAAGGACAGGATGCCTTCCTGTACCCTGGCGCCGCCTGAGATGGTGAAGCCCACCACGCTCAAGCGCTTTTGTGTTGCGTATTCAAACAGGCGGCTCAGTTTCTCGCCCACCGCCGCGCCCATGGAGCCCATCATAAAGCCGGGCTCGGAGGCGAAGAAGGCGCAGGGCTGGCCATGGATGTTTCCCTGGCCGGTGATGACCGCTTCCTTTTCTCCGCTTGCCAGCCGCGCCTGGTTCAGTTTCTCACGGTAGCCGGGGAAGGCCAGCGGGTCATGGGACTGGAGAGCGGCGTCCAATTCAAAAAAGCTGCCATCGTCCAAAATCTGCCGGATGCGCTGCCTGGCGCTCATTTTGTGCAACATTTGGCAGCGACTGCACTGGAAAAATTCGCTCTCCAGCACCTGAAGGCTGGCTTCCCGCTTGCACTGGGGGCAGGTCAGCTCAACCTGCTCATCGCTGCCCGTGCGGTGCAAATCTTTCTCAAGCCGCAGGTTGGGGCTTTTGAATTTGTACTTATCCAGCATCTTTTACCCCTCGTTGCGTCAAGTAGTCTGTTGTGTAGCTGCCGTCCTCAAAGGCGGGTTCCGCCATCAGGTCGGCCTGGAACAAGGCGGTGTGGTCAATGCCCTCAATCACCGTTTCATACAGCGCAGCCTGCATCTTGCGGATGGCTTCCTGTCGGGTCTGGGCGTGCACAATGAGCTTGGCAATCAGGCTGTCATAGTGCAGCGGCATCACGAAGCCTTGGTACAGGGCGGTGTCAAAGCGCACCCAGGGCCCGCCGGGGATGTGCAGCATGTCCACTTTGCCGCCTGAGGGCATGAAGTCCTTCAGCGGGTCCTCCGCGTTGATGCGGCACTGGATGGCGTGGCCGTTGGTCTGAATGTCCTTTTGCGCAAAAGGCAGGGGCACGCCCGCCGCCACGCGGATTTGCCACTTCACCAGGTCGATGCCCGAGACCAGCTCGGTCACCGGGTGTTCCACCTGCAGCCTGGTGTTCATTTCCATGAAATAAAAGTTGCCCTGTTTGTCCAGCAGGTATTCCAGGGTGCCCACGCCCACGTACTTCAGCGCCTTCACCGCCTGGCGGGAGGCCTTGAGCAGTTTGGCGCGCTGGGGGGCGCTTAGCACCGCGCAGGGGCTTTCCTCCAGGATTTTCTGGTGCTTGCGCTGCATGGAGCAATCCCGCTCGCCAAAACACACTGTGTTGCCCTGGGCGTCACACAGCACCTGCACTTCCACGTGCTTGACCTGGGTCAGCAGCTTTTCCATGTACAGGGCAGGGTCGTTGAAGCTGACCTTGGCTTCCTGGGCGGCGGTGGAAAAGGCGGACTTCAGGTCTTCCATCTGCGACACCTTGCGGATGCCCCGCCCGCCGCCGCCGCTGCGCGCCTTGATGAGCAGGGGAAAGCCAATCTCCTCCGCGGCCTGCTGGGCGTCTTTGAGGTCCTTGATGTCCTCGCAGCCCGGGATGATGGGCACGCCCACGCGGGCAACGGTGCGCTTGGCCTGGTCCTTGTTGCCCATCTGGCGGATGACGGCGCCCGAAGGCCCGATGAAAATCAGTCCGTTTTGCTCGCACAAATCGGCAAAATCCGCGTTCTCGGATAAAAAACCATAGCCGGGGTGAATGGCCTTGCAGTCGGTGTTGATGGCGGCGGAGATGATGGCCTGCTGGTTTAAATAGCTCAGTTGCGAGGGCGCGGGGCCCACGCAGATGCTCTCATCGGCCATGGACACATGCAGGGCATCCTTGTCGGCCTCCGAATACACGGCCACCGTCTTGATGCCCATCTCCTTGCAGGCGCGGATGACGCGCACGGCGATCTCGCCGCGGTTGGCAATCAACAGCTTTGAAAACATCTCATTGTTCCTTCTTTTGCAGCATCAGCAAAAAGACGCCCTCGGCGCACACCTGGCCATCCACCGTGGCGGCGCCCTGCAGCTTGATCAACTGGCCGGAGGCGCGCAGCAGGACGCACTGGGTCTGCACCATGTCGCCCGGGCGCACCATGCGCCGGAAGCGCACGTTTTCCATGCCCGCGAACAGTGACAGCGCGCCTTTTTTCAGTTCATCCATCACCAGGATGCCGGCGGTTTGCGCGATGATTTCACACAAAATCACACCTGGAACCACCGGATAGCCCGGAAAATGCCCCTGCAGGAAGAATTCATCGCCGGATACCTTGTAGGTGCCGCAGGCACGGCCCTCCTCGTCCAGCCAGTTGTGTTGGAGCAGCAGCATGGGCTCCCGGTGGGGGAGAAAGCCCTTGATGTCCTCAATGTTCAGCATAGCTTCACCAGGGTCTGGCCATACTCCACCACGTTGCCGTTGCTGACGCAGATGTCGGCCACCTGGCCGTTTTGCGGCGCGGTCACCTCGGTCACCTGCTTCATCACTTCAATCAGGCATAGCACATCGCCGCGCTGGACGTGGTCGCCCACCTTCACAAAGGGCACGCCGCCGGGCTCGGGCGCTTCGTAGAAGACGCCCACCACGGGGGAGGTCACCTCAATCACCCGGTTGAAATCCAGCCCTTCTTCCTGGGGCAGCTTCACCTGCGGCGCGGGCGCCGCGGGCTGGGCAGGCGCATCGCTTACGGCCTGTGTGACCACAGGGTCCGCCTTGCGCTTTAAGCGAATGCTTTCCCCGCCTTCGTTCACTTCCAGTTCGCTCAAGGCGCTGTCTTCAAACAATTTGATGATTTCCTTGATTTGCTTGATGTTCATTGGCCCCTCCTGACTGCCAGCACGCCGTTGTGCCCGCCAAAGCCCAGGGAGATGGACAGGCCCAGCTGCCGTTGCTCATGCCTGGCGGCTTTTGGCACATAGTCCAGGTCACACTCGGGGTCGGGGGTGTGGTAGGGGATGGTGGGGGGCAGCACGCCCTCTTTCAGCGCCAGCAGGGTGGCGATCAATTCCGCCCCGCCTGCGGCGCCCAGCATGTGCCCTGTCGCGCCCTTGATGGAGGAGATGGCGGCTTTTCTTGCCGCTTCCTCGCCCAGGGCGGTCTTGATGGACAGGGTCTCGGTCTTGTCATTGAGCGGCGTGCCTGTGCCGTGGGCATTGATGTAGAGGCTGTCTTGTCCTTCCAGACCCGCCTCGTCAAGCGCCAGCCTGATGGCGCGCACCGCGCCCATGCCCTGAGGGTCCGGCGCCGTGATGTGGTAGGCGTCACAGGTGGTGCCATAGCCCACGATTTCGCCCAGGATGTCTGCCCCGCGGGCCTTGGCGTGCTCATAATTTTCCAGCACCAGCACGGCGGCGCCCTCGCCCAGCACAAAGCCCTTGCGGTTTTTGTCAAAGGGCAGGCTGGCATTCAGCGGTTCATTGGCCTCCGTCAGCGCCATGGCGTTGTTAAAGCCGGCGATGGCCAGGGGGGTGACGGAGGCCTCGCTGCCGCCGGTCAACACCGCGTCCAGGTAGCCGTGCTTGATTTGCCGGTAGGCTTCACCAATTGAATGGGTGGAGGTGGCGCAGGCGGTCACCAGCGGCATACAGGCGCCCTGCGCGCCGTACTTGATGGCGGCGTTGCCGGCGGCCATGTTGCCAATCATCATCGGGATGCACAGCGGGGACACCCGGCCCGGCCCGCGGTGTAGCAGTTTCTCGCTTTCCTTGAAAAAGGTCTCAATCCCGCCGATGCCGCTGGAGATGTTCACCCCAAAGCGCACCGGGTCCACCTGGCCTTGCAGCTTGCTCTGTTCCATCGCCTGGTGGGCGGCGGCCAGGGCGTACTGGGAAAAGAGGTCCATGCGCCGGGCCTGGGCAACGTCCATGCCATGCTGGGTCGGGTCAAAATCCTTGACCTCGGCGGCGATTTTCACCTTGTAATCGCTTACGTCAAAGCGGGTCAGGGACCCAATGCCGCACTGCCCTGTGATCAAGGCATCAAAAAAAGTGGCGACATCATTGCCCAGGGGGGAGATGATGCCCATGCCGGTGACTGCTACGCGGTTCATCGTTTACCTCACATGTACATGCCGCCGTCCACTTGCAAGACGGCGCCGGTGATATAGTTGGCCTGGTCAGAGCACAGGAAGCCTGCGGCGGACGCGATGTCCTGGGCGGTGCCCAGGCGGCCCAGGGGCACGTTTTTGACGGCCTGGTCCAGGGTTTCCTGGTTCATGCTCGCTGTCATGTCCGTTTCAATAAAGCCGGGGCAGATGGCGTTGACCGTCACCCCGCGGCTGGCCAGCTCCCGCGCGATGGTCTTGGTCAGCCCAATCATCCCGGCCTTGGCCGCGGCGTAGTTGGCCTGGCCCGGGTTGCCCATGAGGCCGGAGACCGAGCTGATGTTGAGGATGCGCCCCCAGCCCGCCTTCATCAGGTCGCGGTAGCAGGCTGAAATCATGTGGAAGGCGCCATTGAGGTTGACGGACACCACCTTCTCAAAGTCCGCTGCGCTCATGCGCAGGGTGAGGCCGTCCTTGGTGATGCCCGCGTTGTTGACCAGGATGTGGACCGGGCCAAAGGCCTCCCTCACCTGGTTGACAGCGGCCTTCACCGCCGTTTCATCCGAAACGTCACACTGGATGGCCAGGGCTTGCGCGCCTCTTGCTTCAAGCGCCTTGACAGTGTCCTCCGCCGCGGCCTGGTTCCCGGCATAGAAGATGGCCACCTTGTCCGCTACCTCTGCCAGCGCCAAGGCGATGGCGCGCCCGATGCCGCGGGAGCCGCCCGTGACCAGAGCGGTCTTGCTCATGTTTGTCATGTGTTTTCTCCAATGGCCTGCACGGCTTTCTGGATGCCATCCAGGTCTTCAGCCTGGTATACCGTGGCGTCCGGGGCGATTTTGGCAATCAGGCCCGACAGCACCCGACCCGGCCCCAGTTCCACAAAGGTGGTGATGCCATCTTGTACCATGTTGCGCACGCTGTCCGCCCACAGCACCTTGGTGGATGCCTGCCTGGCCAATATATCTTTTGCCTGGCTCAATTCATACGGTTTTGCGGTGACATTGGAATACACCGGGATTCGTGGGCACTGCAGGTTTGTGCCCCGCAAGGCTTCCAGCAACAGCTCGCTCGCGTTTTGCATCAGGGGGGAGTGGAAAGCGCCGGAGACATTCAGCTTCATGCAGCGCTTGCCGCTGTCCTTCATGTGCTGCAGAAAACCGTCCAGTTGCTCATGCGCGCCGGCCACCACAATCTGTTGCTGCGTGTTGTAGTTCACGGGATAGACCTGCGGAAAACTGTCCAGAATCCGCGCAAGCTCGTCCGCGCTGGTGCGCAGCACCGCGGCCATGCCGCCGGGGTTCTTTTGCGCGCATTCCTGCATCCATTGGCCGCGTTTCATCACAAGGGCAAAGGCTTCATCAAAAGGCAGCATTCCGGCGGTCTGCACGGCGGTCCACTCGCCCAGGGAAAAGCCGGCCACGGCGTCCGCCGTGAGGCCCGCTTCCTGTGCCGCCGCGGTGGCCGCCAGGCTGACTGCGAACAGCGCGGGCTGGGCGTACTTTGTCTGGGTCAGTTTGTCGGCAGGGCCTGCAAAGCACAAGTCAAGCAGGCCGGGCATCAGGCGTTCCGCCAGGTCCAGCACCTGCTTTGCTGCCTTGGAGCCCTGGTAGAGCGCCGCGCCCATGCCGGGGTATTGGCTGCCCTGCCCAGGGAAGACAAAGGCTAACTGACCCATTGCGTGGTCTTTTTCATAATCTGTTCCGCCTCAGCAAACATGGTGGTGATGATGTCGCGGGCGGGCAGGGTCTCCTTGATCATGGAGGCCGCCTGGCCCACCATGATGCAGCCGGTCACCATGTCGCCCTGCCGCGCGGCGCGCCAGAGGGCGCCGGTGCCAAACTTTTCCAGCTCCTCATTGCTGATGGCCGGGTCTTTCTCCTTCTTGGCAAACTCCTGCATGTAGCTGTTCTTCAGCGCGCGCACCGGGTGGCCCAGGCGGCGGCCTGTCACCATGGTGTCAATGTCGCGCGCGGTCAGGATCTTGTCCTTGAAGCACTGGGGAATGGTGCATTCATCGGCCGCCAGGAAGCGGGTGCCGCACTGCACGCCCTGGGCGCCCAGCATCAGGACGGAGGCCACGCCCCGGCCATCGGCGATGCCGCCGGCGGCAATCACGGGTACGTCGACCGCGTCCACAATCTGCGGCACCAGGGTGATGGTGGTGAGCTCGCCGATGTGCCCGCCGGCTTCGCAGCCTTCGGCGATCACGGCGCAGGCGCCTTCGCGCACCACGCGCTTGGCGATGGCCACAGAGGGGACCACCGGCACCACCTTGACCCCGGCTTCCAGCCACATGGGGATGAAGCGNNACGGGGATCACGCAGATCCCTGCCTGGAGCCATCCGGGCATGTATTTTCCCGGTGTTCCGGCGCCGGTTGTCACTACGGGCACTTTCTCCTCCAAAACCACCTGTGCCACCTGGTCAACAAAGGGGCTCATCAGCATGATGTTCACGCCAAAGGGCTTATCGGTCATTTCCCGGCACTGGGCAATCTGCCCACGCAGGTAGTCCGCGTCCAGGTTCATGGCGGATATGATGCCAAGCCCGCCGGCATTGGACACGGCGCTGGCCAGGGCGGCGTCCGCCACCCAGGCCATGCCGCCCTGGAAAATCGGGTACTCAAGACCAAACAGTTCTGAGACCCCGGTTTTAATCATTGCTTTGCCTCTTCAATGACCTTGATGAGGTCTCCCACCGTGCCCTTTACTTTGCTGATGTCAATGGTCACGTTGAAGGCGTCTTCCAGGTCCATGACCATCTCGGCCACGTCCAGGGAGTCCAGCGCCAGGTCGGCGAAGCTGGTCTCCGGGGTGATTTCGGAAGGGTCGCTGCCGCGGCGCTGCGCCAGGGCGGTGATGACTTTGCTGCTGATATCCATGAATGGTTCCTCCTCAAGTTGATGGTGTATGGTGTCGGGGCAAGCCCGGGTTACCTGTTACTGGGGGAGCAAATCGTCCGCCGGGATGAGGGTTTTGGGGGCATCCTTGTGCCAGGTCATTACGCAGGCTCCGCTGGTCAGCCCCGCGCCAAAGGCGCTCAAGGCCAGGGTCTGCCCGGGCTTCAGCATCCCAGCGTGGTAGAGCTCCCACAGCAACAGCGGGATGCTGGCGGCGGAGGTGTTGCCTGTGCGGTGGATGTTGCTGGGCACCTTTTTAGGGTCGATGTTGAAGCGCCGCTTGATGGTCTCAATGATGCGGGAGTTGGCCTGGTGCAGCAGCACCCAGTCGACCTCCTCCATGCCCATATCGGCCAGCTCAAGGGCGGTGCGCAGGTCTTTCTCACACTGGCTGACCGCAAAGCGGAAGACATCCTGGCCCTCCATGGTCAGCCCCGGTTTGTCGTGACTGTGGCCCTTGGTGTAGGGGCTGTTGCCGGGCTGGCTGTGCATAAACAGCACCCGGTCATCCGCCTGCGTGCTCAGGTGCATGGACTTGAGGCCATCGCCTTCTTCCAGCACCACGGCCCCGGCGCCGTCGCCAAAGAGGATGCAGGTGCCCCGGTCGTTCCAGTCGGACAGGCGGGAGATGGCCTCCGCGCCCACCAGCAGCACGCGCCTGGCAAGCCCGGCTTTCAGGTAGGCGTTGGCGGTCTGCAGGCCGTACAAGAAGCCGGTGCAGGCGGCGTGCAGGTCCATGGCCGGACAATTCGCGCCGATGTGGCGGGTAATCATGCTGGCCATGTTGGGAAAGATATAGTCCGCCATGGTGGTGGCCACCAGCACCAGGTCGATGTCAGCGCCAGAAAGCCCGGCATCCGCCAGCGCTTCCGCGGAGGCGTTTGACGCCAGTTCGTTCAGGTTTTGCTCAGTCAAAATCCGGCGTTCGCTGATGCCGGTGCGGCTCTTGATCCAGTCGTCGCTGGTGTCCAGGATCTGCTCCAGCTGGTGGTTGGTCACCACCTGGTCGGGGATGCCGCGGCCAATGCCAGTAATTTTCAATCGGTGCGCTCCTTTGTCAGGGCCTGTGGGTGGGGGTGGGGGCGTGTCAGACCGGCTCTTCCTGCTGGGCAATGGAGACCTGCTGCTCCTTGAAGAAGGCATGCAGCTTGTTCAGTCCCTTCAGCAGCGCTTCTTTTTCATCCGCTTCCAGCGCCTGGGAGGCTGCGTTCACCATCGCCCGGTGGAAGAAGCGGTGGGCGGTTTCGGCCCTGCGGCCTTCCTGGGTCAGGTAGACGATCACCAGGCGCTTGTCGGACTCCGCCTTGCCTTTTTCGACATAGCCCTTCTTGCTCAACTTGTTCACCGCCGTGGTGACGGAGGGCAGGGTGATGGACAGCTCCTTGGCGATGTCGGTGATGCTGCGCCCGTGCTCCTTGCCCTTGGCAATGGCTTCCAGCAGGTGCATTTCGTTGATGGACAGGCGGTTGGCGCTGGATTTGGCCAGGGATTCCTCTTCCAGTTTCAGGATGTCGTGGAAGGTGTTCACCAGCAAATCGTTCAGTGCCAGTGCGAATGCGTCCATGGAAGCCTCCTTAATTCATTAGTTAGACTAACGAAGTATAAAATACCATGGAAGAAAGTTTCTGTCAACACCTTGGTGGTGTTGGGCGATTTTGGATGAAATCATACCAGATGTTGGGCAAGGGGGGGGAGAACCAGCTGGGGCAGGATGAAGCGAGCTGACAATCCAATGTGTCATTAAGCCTGAACGAGCATAAATGAGGTCGGTCGGCTATGGCATATGAAAGCCATTAAAAAAGCGGCTGGTTCAGCCGCCGCTTGAATAGCAGGAGTTTTAGTGAGCCGTGACTCTCCTTTTATGTTCCCCCCGGAAGAAGGCCAGCGTCGCCAGGATGCCCAGGCCCAGCAGGACCATGTTGAGGGTGAAGGGGAGGGCGCGGTTGATGTCAGAGAGCACGCCGCCGATGTAGCCAAAGGGCATGCTCACCAGCATCACGGTGGTCTGCAGCAGGGCCATGATGCGCGAGCGGTCCTCCGGCAGCACGTGGATGGCCACCAGGGATTCGCGCATGGTGGACAGGATGGAAAAGCCCAGCGCCTCAAAGGAAAGCGACAGGCACAGCAGGGCATAGCCCCAGAAGCCGGTGCCCGGCACCAGCACCAGCACCACCGCGCTGATGATGGCGCTGAGAAATCCGCCCAGCATGGGCAGTTTCAGCCGGGACTGTTTGATGCGCGACAGCAGCGCAAAAAACAGGACGATGGCCAGAATGCTCTTGAGCATGGGGAAGATGGGCAGCAGGGTATCCGGCACGCCGATGCGGCGGGAGGCGATGATCTGCCAGAAGGTCATGTTGATCATGGCGGCGATTTCCACCAGCACGCTCACCACGATGGCAAAGATGGTGCCGGGGGATTGCAGGATGCGCTTCACCGCGCCCTTGTAGCCGGCCAGCATCTGCCCCCAGGTCATGCCCTTCACCGCCGCCATGCGGATTTTGCCCACCCCGGTCTCAGTGGAGAAGTAGTATAGAAGAAAAATCTTCAGCGTCATCACCACAAAGGCGTTGATGTAGAGGATGCGGATGGCAGGCACCAGCGTCAGCCGTGACACCAGGATGGAGGCGATGGGCGCGAACAGGGCTGACATGTTGGCCGCGATGATCACCCAGGAATAGATGTGGGTGATTTTGTCCTTGGGCGCGTCCTCCACCAGCAGGCAGTCCCAGGACACCGTGGGAATCTTCTGCATCCCGTTAAACAGGGCTGCGATGGCGAAAAACCAAAAGCCCTGGCTGGACGCCCAGATGAGGCAGGGCACGCTCCAGGCCAGGAAGTCAAACAGCATCGTGGAAAAGCGCCGGCCGTACTTGTCAATGATGGCGCCGGACAGGAAGGCGAAGATGGTCTGGGAGAACATGTAGATGCTGGCAATCAGCCCCACTTCGCGGTCGCTCATGCCAAAAGACAGCATGAACACCGAGGCGTAGGGCAGGCACAGCTGCATGGACAGCCCCCACATGGGCTCGGTGTAGACGGCGGCGCGGGTGTTGCCGCGCAGCTCCACCAGGGTGCGGATGAGGGGGTGCTTAAGCAGAAATTGGCGCAAGGTATGACCCGTCACTTTCTTGTTTCACTTTTGATGTTTGTTTGGTTTTGCCTGTTGTCAGGCGCCTTATTCTATCACAGAATGGGGGGAGGGCAAGCGATTCAAGCGATTTTCGAACCAAAATCATTGTAATACTGAATTCAATCATTAGCGCTTTGATGAGATGGTCTTTTTGCGCCTCCACATTGCCGCGTCACCGTGACCTTCGCTCCCATCCTGGCAGGGCAAGCCCTGCCAGGCTTAGCGCTCCGGTACGGTTCCTTTCGAAAAAAGGCAGGCCTTTTTCAGGAGGTGGCGGCCTGAAGCGGAGGGCCTTCCGCAGCAAAGCTGCGGAAAACCGGAAGCGGAAGGAGAGCCGACGAGGCTACGCCTCG